>Ga0247837_1000389_pt1 | contig 92023 bp, 74 predicted proteins | sample LaCtaG_2_FD_187115 | JGI IMG/M metagenome (GOLD analysis project Ga0247837, IMG submission 187115) | Freshwater microbial communities from meromictic Lake La Cruz, Castile-La Mancha, Spain - LaCruzMarch2015_14.5m | ecosystem: Environmental > Aquatic > Freshwater > Lake | place: Spain: Castile-La... | reverse complement strand
ACTTCCCTTAAATATTCCTTATGTACTTTTTCAGGGAATCTGAACCGAAAATCAATAGATGTAGCTGATTCTTTAGATGAAAAAAGTGAAGTTATTTCTACTGGCACTTAAATTATCTATAGTATTTAGCATTAAATCCTCTTATGTATATGGATGTGGTCTCGGTATTGAGAGACTAGTGTATGCCCATTTCCTCAGTACTAGTTATCTATAGTATTACTCGTACTCCACTATTTACATCAGCATCTGGGGAATTCCTTGTGTGCACCAAAGACTTTCATAAGGCGACTATAAGATTAACTACTGGGCGAGGTTAACGGCTGAGACGGAGTCCGTGAAACCTTATGACTGGTAATGGAAATAGGGACAAAATCCAGGTGAGGGTAAGACATCTCAGATCGCTCACAAGCCCTATGTGTAATCTTAATGATCAGTGCCTCATAGGAATATAACAGGAAGAGTTGTATTCTTATTTTCCAGGGTAGAAGGGAAATCAAAGCCTTCAATACCAACATGTCTCTGTCCAAATACCAACAAGCGGCTCAGCCACTCATTGCATACGCGAAAGCTGTGTATCTCACTCCGAAAATGATATACTGCCTATCATGAAACACTGACGTGTTTTCTGTGATTGACAACTTGCCTTAAATCCCAAAGTGTATTGGAGTGCATTAGCCCCCACATTGCCTCCAATTACCCTCGAGCTATTGATTGTTTCTTAGGTTCATGTTACAGCTTTACTAACAGACCAGTGCTGTGGAAGCAGCAAACACGCAAATTAATGTTACTCTTGCATGCTTTACTCACTATATACAAAGAGGTAGCATGAAGCTCAGTGAGCGGTTGGATGAGGGAAGCATAGGGAGTGGTAGGCACAGAGATCTGTTTCTAATATATAGAAATTCAGCCTCAGCTGCTCGGGTTTGCCTAATTGAGTGCTAATGTGTGCTTTCCTAGCTTGCAGGAGTAAACCTGGCTCGAGAGGGGCCAACCTTGCATGCAACCATAACATAAATGCTATAATAGATGTGTAGGCTACAATGAAGTGTAGGCTTCGTCTGGGCCAGACTTCCTAGACTCTCAATCACTCAGTAGCACAGGCACACTAGTGGTTTATGCAAAAAGCCCACATTGACACATACTCCAGTGCACCTATTTAAGTCCCCTGCAAGGACCCTGAGTATTGGACTGTAGTAATGGTGGTGTACCTACTCCGGCGGGCGCAGGGCTACTTCCAGCGGATGAACAAGCACTTCATGCCAAAGATCCTAGAGGTCCTCACACTCACCAAAGGCGAACTCCTGGTCGTGGCAGCCGCAGGGTCACTGCTGTGGGTGGAATGGAGCATTTCCACGGACGAAAAGGAACTCACTGAGCGACACAAGAGCATCGAAATACAGAAGACCAAGTTCAAGCTGGAGAAGATCATACCTCAGGACACGCCTTAGTTTATAATGGACGGCCTTCCGTTGGTGCAAGCACGCTATCAGCCCACTGATCGCTTGTTGGATGAAGATGGTCTTGCGCTCACTACAATCGGAGAGTTGCTGAGCTTCGCCAAGCCCTCGGTTGCCAACCTGTACACGTTGGAACAGCGCTCGCACACCTTCAAGTTCCACTACTCTGAAGGAGACGTCATGACCCGTCTCTCTGCACACCTACCGGACCAAGGTCCTGGCTTCAGTGCCTTTTTCCTGCCGGAAACTCACATCGCAGGGGGAATCAGCTACTTAGGCAGAGTGGAAATCACGCATGGGGATGGACAAACGTTTTCAATCAGACTGCCGGGAGAGCGGTCTTTCGACCCCGCTTCCACAGATCAAAGGAACTTTGTGAACAGACAAAGCTTTCGCCTGGTGGTGAGTGTGACTGTGGCCGCAATTCAAGCCGCCAAAGCAGGGGCCGGCAAGGAGTTCGTGGAGGCACTCTACAAGGTAATGCGAGGCATCGTAGACCACTACTACGGTAAAGCCATGCTGCAGGACTGGATGAAGCACCAGGTGTTAAGCACTTGCTATGAGAAATGCGAGCCTCGACTGTACCCGCAGTTCCTTCGTTCGCTACTGCTGGGAGTTGCTCCTAGTGACCAGTTGGCTCGCAATTTGCAGGAGTTGGTGGGAACGAGAGGCGCGCCGCCCTCACTACTGCGAGGACTGATGGGAGAAAGGTCGTACCGCAAGGAACTGAAGATAGAGTTGGGTACAAGATATGCGGAGTTGAAGGCGTTACTGAGGAATAGCGGGCTGGGAGTTGCTCTGGGAAGGAAAGTGCTGCACGAGCCGCACCCCTTAGTGGAAGAGCCTGACAAGACATTGCCTAAACTCCGCACTCGCGCCAAAGCCCTCGAAACTCTCTACCTCAAGCGCTTCTGCCAATTGCTCAACCTCGACTCTCTCGATATCGACAAGCCCGTCAAAAGCCAATGCGCTGTTTTCTAGTGTAAAGTGAAACAGTATGATAGAGTTCTGCTGAGGCTCTAGACTAAGTCTCTCGAAAACACTACTGATGTCCCGTATCGAGATTGTCCACTGAGGGCATTAGTGAGTGTTGCGAAGCACTGTATTTTAAGGCATGCTCTGTTCCTGATCAGAAAATACCTCCGGTAGTGCGCAAGAACAGAACGACGCAAGGCCACAGGCTGCGTAGTAATGGAAGAGAAGCAACGGAATTGTGACAGCTGCGCTTCCGCCTCAGCCCAGATGTACTGCATTTGCACCACGCCGCCCACCTACCTGTGCGGCACTTGCGGCACAGACCACTCAGCACAGGGCCACGAAATTTCCCCGCTGGCCCAAGACGACACCACCTGGGCGCGCTGTTCTCTATGCAACCTCGCGAAAAGCGCACTGCTGTGCTGCTGTGCACTCCCTCCTGTGCAGCTCTGTAACACCTGTGTGCGCTCGCATGACCGCAGCTCCCACCCGCCGCATGTGCACGTGTCCATCCTTGCGAAGGGGTACCTCACTTCAGCGGAACGTGTGGAGCGTCTAGTGATCCGTCACCTGGGCAAGGAAGAAGCTCGAGCCCGCCTCCTTGCCAACCTCGACCGCATCACTGCCTCTGAAAAAGAAATTCACTTCGAGTGCGAACAACTGATAGTGAAGCTACGCAGGAAGGAAGCTGAGGTGTGTGCGCGCCTGGCTCAGATCCACTCCGAACTCGCATTGCTCATTGATCAGTCCGTGAAGGACGCTGAAGACCACTTACATGAGGATAACTACCCCTGCAGTGGCCTCACAGCCTCGCTAATCAACTACCACCGACTCAGTCCCAAGTCTGACCTGAGTTTGTTCTCCTGCTCCCTCTCAGTTCAGCGCCTCGAAGAAGACATCGAACACCTCGCTGCAATCACATACGACCGCTTGACAATGGAAGCGCAAGTGAGTGGGAGTGCAGTGCTCCCTGTGCTGACAGCTAAGGAGCTGAGGAAGTTCGACTACGAACACGAAGTGTGGCTAGCCCCTGTGATACTCAGCAGACCCATAGAGATCAGTTCCCAGTCTGCTTGGATCTTTGTGGACAGAGGCAAGTGGCTCTTCGCCTGCGGCCGCTACCCTTCTGGTGGGTGTGCGTACTTGATAGACGGAGACACGGGAGCAGTGGAGCAACAGCCTGCAATGAGACAGAGACGCTGTGAACACGGCTTGGCTGTGTTTCAAAGTTCTGTGTATGTCTTTGGCGGTTTGGACTCCCCGAAGTACCTCAAGTCCTGCGAAAAGTTCAACCTCACAGGACGGACCTGGAGCGCTTTACCGGAAATGCAGGAGGCCAGGGACTGCTTCAACCCCTGCGTCCTACACGCAGAAGTCTACCTGGTCGGGGGGCGAAACGCCCACTTTCCTGAGATATTCAGCATAGAGAAAGAGACCTTTCGCAAGCTCAAGCTGACCCTGCCCCGGCCCGACATGACCGCCTGCGTGCTAATGGGTAGCTGTCTGATCGCTCTTCAAAGCGACGCTGCGTACGAGTGGGACACTGCCTCTGACTCCCCCGTGCTAAAGAAGTTCCGACTAGCCCTTGGAGAGGCCTGGAGCAATGCTCCCCCTGTGCACCATGAAGGCAACATCTACTTGCTCAGCTTCGTCAAGTCCGTCAAAAAGACAGATTTGAATGAGGTCACTACTTTGCCGGTGCCCGCCCATTAGTGCTTTAATTATGATGTTTTCGCCATTCGGTACGCCGTTTGCTGATGTGACAGACCTCTTCAGCCACTCCGAACTGGACGGCTTCCCAATCGACCGCCCCTACACGAAGACTAAGCAGACTCTCCTGCCCAACTCCCAGCGGCGCGACATCGGACACCTAGGTATCTGGACCCTGTCCAGTGCCAAGCTGGGTAACGGCGTAGACCAACTCCGCGATGAAAACCTCACAACCTTCTGGCAGTCCGACGGCACTCAGCCGCACAGTCTGACAGTGTTCTTCCCGCGGAAGGAACAGGTGTCAGAGCTGTGTGTGTACATCGACTATAAGTCGGATGAAAGCTACACTCCGAGTAAACTGGCCTTGAGTGTGGGAAACGCCCTGCATGCACTGTATGAAGTGCAGTCTGTGGACCTGGACGAGCCACTGGGGTGGTTCAACTTCTCTGTGGGGAGACCTGTGGAGGGAGTCTATCAGCCCGTAAAAACGCACTTCGTGCAGCTGACTATTCTACAGAACCAGCACAATGGCAGAGACACACATGTGCGGCAGGTCAAACTCTTCGGCCCGCGGTCAGAGTACCCGCCTCAACCCTTCAACACGCTCTCATTTGCTCACTTCACAGTAATCCGCTAGCAAACACCGCCTGTCTAAGTCCCACTGCTCCCCTTCCTAGCAAGTCTTCTTGCTGCAGTCTCATTTCTGCGGCCTCCACCGTCACGTCCTGCTGGTCACGAAGCACTAAACTTGCGTAGCGGGTTGCTAGGACTGGTGCATGTTGCAAGCGATTGATATACGCCTGCAGTGCAGGGAAGTCAAGTGTGCGGCTGGACAGTGCCAGTGCAGGCAGGGTGGAACAGGCTAGGGCAAAGATAGAGTCGAAGAGGAAGTGCACCTGAGCTGCAGTCAGAGTGCGAGTAGAGTGAGAACACACTGAGTCCAGCAGCACTCTGCGCCGCTCAGCAGTGCTGTCTCTGCTCAGTAGAGCTGCTAGGAGGCGGAACTGCACGAGATCTATGCACCCCTTCCCATTCCGTAGGTCCCCATACATCCCACTCAGTGGGGAGTCTGACTGCGCCAAGTCCTTGCGACTGAGGCCAAGCTCAGCAAGCAGCACTCGGAAAGACTGCTCTTCGATCTCTTTGTCTGTAGCATGCGCAGAAGCCACGGCAGCCATGTAAGCGGCGGAGTGCTTTTGAAAGCCGAGGGCCGCTTCTTTAGTGCAGATTGCTCGCTCTTCGGGACACAGGTCCAGCTGCAAGCTGCCGCTCACACAACACCCCATTGTATTACAGTTGCCAACACTACGATTGAGCCCCAATCTACCCAAAACCTCGATACTGATACAATGCATTGCTCAAAGCAGACTTATGGCGGCGCTGAACGGACTGGCTCAAATGTGTGCAACTCTGTCAGTAACGGGGTTTTGCTGCTTGGTAAGGGAAATGTAGCTGGCTCTCGGGTGCATGCTGGCCTGGGAGTACCCGTATGTGAGAGTGAAAGTTGAGGGCAGAGACGGGGCATATACGTGCTTTTGGGCGAGCGCAATCTACGCAGGCCTAGCAGGCGCCGCACTAATGTACCTATACGACTCAAAAGCAGTACCGCCAGAGCGCCAACTTTCCGAAGAAGACGAAGACAGTGAGGAAAGTGCACTTATCAACTAACATCACTTGCCCTTCGCAGGTCCTTTCGGTATGTTCAGATTCTGCACAACCTGCTGCACTCCTTTGAAAGCCGCTTGCGCTTCGTTCCGCTTCCTTTTGAAGGCGGTTTGCTGCATCCGTTCGGCTCGCTTTTCCTGCAGGGCGGCTCGCAACTCCCTGGCCTTTTTCATACGGAAAGCTCGCTGGATGGTGGTGGCGGCTTGGTTCATGGCTTCGGGCCGTTCAGGAGGAGCCTGGGGAGTGGGTGGCTTGGGCAGTTCAGCAGGTCTGGGTTTTTCAGCAAATACAGGCTGTTTTGGCCTATCGGCTGGAGATAGTAAGGGCTGTTTGGAGGGAAGTGGGTGCTCGGGTGGGTTTTGTCTTGCAGCAGGAAGAGGCCGTTCCGCTGGCTGCTTCGGCCGCTCGGCAGGAGCGCGGTCTAGAGGTTGCTTAGGGGCGGGTCGTGGCTCCGCAAGAGCCTTCCGTTCTTCAGCAGGTTTGGGCCTAGCGGGAGGGTCGCTGCGCTTCCTCGGCGCTTCCGCAGGCTTCGAAAGCGGCGCTTTGAGTACTGCTAACTCCTCCCTGAGAGCTTTGTTTTCCTTCCTGAGCGCTTCATTCTCACTTGCCAGTTCCTTCGCCCTTTGCTGCCAGTCCTGCGCTTGACACTGACTTTCATGTCTGTCCAACTCGCCAATCGTCACAACCTTGCCACATCTGCACTTCACCTGCACTCCCTCGTACATCCGCAGTGCAAGGCCCTTGAGCGTTTCTAGCTTGGCGCCCTGACAGGCAGGACACCTCTGCTTGGGTAGACAGCCGGAGCAGTACACAGTGACGCATACTGGACAAGTCACTGGACTGCGCACTAGCTTGCGACAGGTGGAGCATAGGAGTTCTTCACAGGGAGGAGTCACCAGTCGATCCGGCGATATGCCTCTCTTTTCGCCCATTTAATCTCTATGGACAGCGAAGCAGCCTGCCCACTCCTCTTCATGACCGTGGAAATAGCAGCAGGACAGCAAGACGTGCTCCCCGTGTACTCTACCGACCAGCCCGAAGCACTCGCCAAAAGCTTCTGTCAGAAGCATGGTCTGCCCTTCACCACTCAACACCAGCTCGCAAGGCTAGTGAGCACGTCTATGCGCTCCGCCAGTCGCTTCCAGCAGGGCAGAAGGACTGTGCAAAGTGCCACTCGCAGTCGAGGCAGTTCGGTGACGCCAAGTAGGGAGCGCAGGAGTGAAGAGCCGAGGAATTACGGGGAGTGGCTGTATCGCAGAGGACAAAAGGACACTTCCCAGCGTCAATTCCGTACTCAATTCCGCACTTCAGAGCAGCGGGCCAGTTCACTGTCCAGACCTGCGAAGGGGACTTCCTACAGTGTGGACAGCTTACTTCAGAAAGGAGATGCTGCCCGGCTGAAGCTGCTAGCGAGACGACGCTCCATGCAGCAGCAAGAGCGGAAGCAGTGTCCTTTCCGCCCTTCGCTGAGTGTGAAGTCTGTGCTTCTCAGCCGCAGCCGGTCCTCTGACAGTTCTGCCTTCGACCGACTCTTCCAAGACGCTAAGACCAGAACAGCCCGGCTGTCCAGCCAAGCAGACACAGTGCTGAGCAAAGAGTGTCCCTTCAGGCCTGTGACCATTAGCAGTCGCAAGAAGCCAGAAACCTACCTCGGCATAGTGGAGCGACTTATTCAATCCAAACTCCAGTTCGAAAAGGCGGTTTCTAAGGTTAGAGAGGAAATCGAAGTTGCAAAGCGGCCTACTTTCAAACCCACAATAGGCAGAAACCCAGTGCAAAGGCAGCCGGGATCTGTCTATGAGCGGCTCTATCGACAACCTCACAAAGCAGTGGATCGAAGGGAAGAAAGAAACACAGCACTGGGAGTAGACGCAAACAGCCAGGAAATTGTGAAGCAGTACCGCAGAAGGCAACTCCGAGCCCTGTTCGGAAGCTTAGACGAGGACAGAGACGGAAAGGTGCAACTCAAGTCCGTCGCAGACCTGCCTCCTCTCGACCCTCAGCTGCTCCGCCTGCTTTCCCCTCTATGGCAGTTTCTGGTCTCAGTCGAGGGTACTGTGGTATTTGAGGTCTTTGCGGGACAGGCGGAAATTGTGCTAGCGGCCGCAAACTCTGCTGACAAGGCCTACCTGCTCAGACACATGGGCGATGGGAAAAAGGAACATCTGAGTCTCGACCACACCTCGGGGTCCAGGGAAACGGGAGTGAGCCAGAGAAGGTCCCTGGCGGGGTCAGATGTGTACTCTCGGCAAATGGCAGAGCGGAGCCTTTCGACTGACCGTCTGCGGAAACTGCGAGAGGAACAAGTAGCTGCGGAGCTCAAGAAGTGCACTTTCCGCCCTACGCTCACTCACTACAAACGCGACCCCTACCTGTCTCTCCCGCTCTAGTCCGCTTTGTTAGTATGAAACAGGTCGTTGTAACAGTTCACCCTTCTGTTGCTCACCTTGTTGTTCCCAATCGCATTTGTGCATGGGCTAAGCCCGACCCCTTTTTTATTATTCCAGGCCTAATTAAGTATTCCCATCTCCTCCGATCTCCAGCGAACTTAGGGAAGAATTAGACTATTCGATTGATGATGCAAGAATGAGGAATCTGTATGAGTCTTCACTATACAGCTCTTGAAGCTGGACAGGTACAGTATTATTTTCTGCGTATCAGCTCTAGTAATGCCCACCGCAGTCAACACTATTTCGAACTTTTCCAGGTACAGGAGAAAGTCCACCTCTGCAATGCGCATGTTCCTATGAATGCTTGCAATCTTACTGGGAGTGCTGCCCTCTGCAAAGACCTGTTTCAGAGAAGTCTGGATGTGGCTACTGATTCGCTCATTGTGAGGGAAGTAGCGCAGGAGGCGAGGCTCAGCTTGGACTTCGTCGAAGACTCGCTCCACACAGCGGGGGATGAGCCAGGCAGGGTAGCCGGGCAGCTTCACTTGTTCGATTTGGCTGAGACTGTGTCGCTTGCGCTCTTTCGCTTGAGAAAACATGTGGTCTCTATGCTCAGCGATTCTAGTAAGGATGCGACTTGCAAGTTCCACAGTCTGGTCTCTGCGCAGAGCCGGCAGCGGGTGTTCCAGTGCCAGCGAGCTTCTACGCAGCAAAGCAGTACTTCTCGCCTCTCTCACACTCTGCACCTTCCCTCTCCTGCAGTTAAGAAGCAGTACTTGGCCAGTGGCAGTCCTCATCCCGCTGAGGACCAGCTCCTGCAGTACTTCCTCAGACTGCAGTCCGCAGACTTCCACCATCTCCCTGACTCTCTCGATGTATTGCAGCAGGCCTTCGCTGAGCTTTCCTTCAATCTGCACGTCGCAGGCTTCTACCCGTCGCAGCCACGCAATCACTGAGAGAGTGGTTTCTTTTCCTTTCAGCCGATTCTCTGTGTTCCTTGGAAGAGTGACTCGGTATCCTCTGACAGGCTGGTGTTTGGTCCAGTGAAAGAGCAGTTTGTGCACCTCAGAGCCTGCAGGTGGGACGTAGCGCTGTATCGAGTGGCCTGCTTGTAAGGCCTGACGCAGGTGTGCTTTGGAGTAAAGCAGCTTGGCCAGTCCTTGCGGTCCCAACTGGACATATTTAGGCTGGACACCGGGTTTCTCTGTGCGAGTCAGTAGCTGGAAATAGTCAGCAGCTGACATGTTCTGTCGCCTCACAACGCCCTGCTGGTCAGTATACAGCAGCAGGCCACCGCCTTCGCTTGTCCAGGTTTCAGGGATAGGCAGGACAAAGCGCCCTGTGGCTGCAGCCTTTTGCAGGATGGCAAGCCAGTTCAGGCGCTTGCACAGGCCTGGGTCGATCATGAGTTCCGCCAGTTCCCATGCAGGCGAGATTCCTACGGCTTGCGTAGATGAGCGTCGGAAGAAGGACTCTGACCCAAGCATTTTTATTCTGATATGGAAGTGAGATAGACGATGCTACTGCGTTGGCTTTGGTCTGCTGCAGTGAGTGCAGACCAGCATACGGCAGGCATTTCGCCTGTGTCCATAGAGAAATTCCTAAGAGATTATTATTCATTGGCAGCGTTCGAAGCTATATAAGTATGCTATTGCAGTCAGAAATCAGCACTATGCATCTCAATGTTCCTCATTGCACTTTCGAACTTTTCCCGATACAGGAAAAAGTCCGCCTCTGCAATGTGCATGTTCCTGTGGAAGTTGGCGCTCTTGTGGAGTGCAGCCCGCTGCAAAGACCTGTTTCAGAGAAGTCTGATGTGGCCATTGAGCAAGGTAGTCGAGCAGCTTCACTTGAAGCACCTAAAAGAAAGCCTCAAAATGTAACTGCGGATATAAGTTTCAAAGAGCAAAGGACATGCTAACCCCCACAGGCAAGGTAGACCCTAACACCTGCTGTACTTGACTCAATTACCTGAGGACACACAGTCTCTACCAGGGCTGGCAAGGATCCGCCTCTGAGCAAGTGCTTGAATTGGCCTCTGACCTTGCTTGCACTATGAATGTGGGATTCAGTCTGTTACAGGCACGAAAAGTCAGCCTGATAGTCCTTGTATGGTACTGAACACCAACTCTTTTAGGCAATTCTTGCTGCGTGCCGTATTTTACTACTAGTTTCCTTTTCTACGAACTTCATACGCCTCTGCCAAGAGAATAACTACTGCGGGACTTATTTCCTTGGCCTGCAGTGATATACTTTTGTAGGTCTCTTCCTATAGGATCTTATGCACCACCAATCTAGCGGACCACATAGCGCTGGAGTCGGATTTAGTGTCGTAGTTTCGCTGACATCTATTCAGTTTTCGCAACGGGTGAGTCTGCAAGATTTCATTAGATTTGTGTTTCAGGAACTAAGCCTCGCTGTAATGGCTGGGCAGGTGGAAGTGAAGGCGCAGTCCCGCTCAGGCAAAGACCTGGGTATGTTCTCCTTGAGTCCCTCCGCCACCGTATCAGACCTCAAAGCAGCAATTCACGCTCACAGTGATTCCCATCTAGACCCCCGCCTGCACCCTACAAGGCAGTGGCTGACTCTGGACAGTGTGGCTTTGAAGGACGACCTGCAGCCTTTGAAGGCCCTGGGAAGCCCCAGACTGAACGTCGTGGTGAAGGACTTGGGCGCTCAGATGTCCTGGCGCTTGGTGTACATCATCGAGTACCTCGGCCCGATCTTCATTTTCCCCCTGCTTTGGCTGTGCCCAGCTCTTTACAGCTGGACTGAGCCAGTGCAGCACTGCCCCACCCAGCTGTAAGTCCTACCCAGACTTGCATTTGCTCTCCTCATGTTCCACTTCATCAAGCGAGAACTGGAGACTGTCTTCGTCCACCGCTTTAGCAATGCTACGATGCCTGTCACTCGTCTGCCTATCAACTGCGGGCACTACTGGGGACTCAATGGACTGCTGATTGGGTATTTCCTCTTTCATCCTTTGTACCAAGAGCCGCAGCGGTATGAGGGGATGAATTGGATACTCGCGGGAGTGTTCTTGGTAGCGGAAGGACTGAACCTGCAGACTCACCTGATACTGAGAGACCTGAGGCCGGAGGGGACGAAGAAGAGGGGAGTGCCGCAGGGCGCAGGCTTCGGCCTGGTCTCCTGTGCCAACTACAGCTGGGAACTAGTGGCCTGGGGCGCCTTTGCCGTGCTGTCGCAGTGCTTCACCTCGTACCTCTTCCTACTCGTCAGCTTTGTTACACTGGTGGACTGGGCCAAAACCAGGCACAGACGGTATCTAAAGGAATTTGATGGTAAGGAAGGCCGGCCGCTCTATCCGCCAGGCCGCAAGGCTCTCATTCCCTTCCTCCTTTAAACTAGGCAGTTATTAGTTTTCTGCACTACATCTCAACCTTCTCTATAGTTCGCAGTGCACTGGCGAGTCTGTCCTATAAGTGAGCAAGCTGGGAAGATAAGAGTTGGATGTGTAAGTCTCTAAGTCTGTTATCCCTACGTGTCCTTCATCTCCCTGAGCTCGTAATCCCACACATTGCCTGCAGTGGCGAAGAGTCTGTTTTCCCAGACTCTGCAACTAGGCAGTTGGTGGCTTTCTCCAGGTCGAAAGATGCCCCTGCGAGTCGCTGCTTTATATATATCTCGCAGGAAAAACATGAACTCCTCGCCATGGTCCATGTGTCGGATATGCGCAAGTTCGTGAAAAAGCACCGCACAGAGTGTGGACCGGTTGTAAAACAGCCCCACATCATTAGGTGCAGTCCTATTCCTCACCCTCAGTTGTATGTGGTGTGCGAAGGCCTTCACACAGGGCTCGAAATTCAGCGGGATGCGAGTAGTGTAGGCAGCTCTGAGCCACTTCGGGTGTGCTTCGCTTAAGGCGGAGTAGAAGACTTGGAACTCGGTGAGGAGGGGCTGCACGTCTCTGTCTAAGTCCATCAGGACTCTCGCTACTGTGTCTCGGTGGAGCAGGGGAATCGTGTCGCCTTTCTTGTTCTTGTACTGGTCAAAAGTTGCGAATCGCTCCGGATATCGCGTGGGCAGTTTATAGTTTTTGATAGCTATCAGTAAGGACTGCTGCTTCGATATAACCTTCCTCTGCTTTGTCTCTCTACTCAGTCCTGGACTGCCATAGGCCGAAACCAGCATAGGCGAGGCTACAGGCACTGACAATCCTCGCACATTTCCCAGCTCTCCCGGCTCATTGGCAGTGCTGCGACCGGAGGTGCGAACGAAGGGCAGGAAGGTGGCCTTGCAGGGAGAAGTCCAGGTGCCTTGACTGTTGCTCCAGCGAGGGTGGCGACTGCGGGTGGTGGCCGCTGCACTCTTTCTAGAGAAAACGCCTTTCGGAGTACTTGCTTGAGCGTCCATATTGCTGCTGTAAAGCGGACCAGAGCAGGATATCACAGGGTGCAGCCTCTAACAGCGCTTCTTTCTTTGCTGTAAAGTCATTTCTGTATCTGGCTGTACCACTTTCATCTCGGAGTCCCGAGTATGGAAAATATAATTCCCTAAATCCCTGCCCAGTCCATTTGCCGTGTAAGCGAACTACTAGCTCTCTAGATGCCGGAACTCTGTGATGGACACTCCATTGCGTCCGCAGTAGTATCGCACGACCTTGGACACCTCTGAAAGGGTCATCGTCTCCCTGGCAATCAGCTCCTCTATCAGTTCCTCCAGCAGCGCTTTGTGTTTCACCAGCTTCCGTTTGGCGCGCTCATGGGCCTGCGCCATGAGCGACTTGACAGCGGAGTCCAGCACTTCCTTGTACTCAGGACCGGTGTCTAACTGGGAGGTGTTCGGCAGACCAGTGAACTCTCGGAACATGCCGGACTGCACGAGGGAGTACAGTCTTGAGGTCACGTTTTGCACGATGGTTTCGCAGTGGTTCGACACATGCTTGTCCCCTTCAAACAACTCAATCGCCACTCTCCCTCCCAAGGCAATGTCCAACTGCCCCACTACGTCCTTTTTGTGCAGGTTGAGCATTTCACTCGTGCTTTCCATCATGAAGCTGCCGAGTTGCTGGCCTCGCGGCAACACTGTCATCGTTCTGGGTTTGAAGCGGCAGTCAGTTAGCAAGGCGCAGAGGAAGCTGCCAGCCTGGCGAGTGGCAATGGAGCGCTTTTCAGCAGTTGAAAGAAGCAGAGAGCGGCGCTCTACTCCCAGAGATACGCGTTCTAAGGCCTGTTCGAGGTCGGTATGGGAGCATGCGGTGCGGCCTGCCTTGATGGCAATCAGCATGGCGATGTTGACTATGTTGGCTAGGTCTGCGCCGGACATACCTGTGGTAATCCGCGCCAATTTCTCTGTCTTCACAGTCTCGTCAAAGAACACTTTGGACAGGTACAGGTCCAGGATGTCCTTTCGGCCTGTCAACGTGGGCAAGTTCACTCGTATTTCCCGGTCAAATCGCCCCGCTCGCTTGAGTGCGGGGTCCAGTGCATCCTCTGCATTCGTTGCCGCAATCACAATGATGTTGTCCGTTTCCCGGAATCCGTCCATCTCCACAAGCAGCTGATTGAGCGACTGCCGGTGGTAGACCATTGTACTAGTGTTGCGACTGGCTCCCAGGGCGTCAATTTCGTCAATGAACACTATGGCGGGAGAGTGCTTTTTGGCTGCATCGAACAGCTCGCGCACACGCTTGGCTCCCACTCCTACATAGATTTCTTCAAAGTCGGAGCCAGAGTTGTAGAAGAACTTGACTCCTGCTTCCCCTGCAATGGCGCGGGCTAACATGGTCTTGCCGGTGCCGGGACTGCCGGTGAGTAGCACGCCTTTGGGCAGACGGGCGCCTATTGAGTGGTAGCGTGAAGGGTTCTGCAGGAAGTCCACAATGTCTTTGACTTCGTCCAGACACTCATCCACCCCTTTCATGTCTTTAAACGTCGTAGCCACCTTCTCTGCAGTGACCAAGTGTTTCCTGGCTTCATGCATCCCTCCCATGATTGAGTTCGAGTCCAGTCCGAAGTACAGTCCCGTGACTCCCGCAGCCAAGGCCAGCAGTCCTCCCCACAGTTCACTCCTTTCCTCCCCTGCACTGCTGCTTGCAGGCTTGCGCATGTACATAGGAGAGCGAGGGGAAGAGCCAGGCTGGTCCATAGAGTCGTGTTTGGAGTCCAGTTCTATCAAGGACTGGAGAGTCAATGCGTGTAGGTACTGAGTGCGGGCTTCCGGGGAGTTCGATTGTTCGTATAGACTGATGACTTGGCCGTACTTCATCTCGCGGTTCAGGTCCTACTGTGGACCAATTACTCGCAGCAGTCGATGCGCGGAACAGCGACGAAGCAGGCAGCCCAGCATAAAATGTCAACAACGAGCCTACCAACAGCCTACTGAAATGGGTGCTGAGGTTAGCAAACTAGGCAGAACTGCTGCTCCGAGAGCGTAGTGCGCCTTGCAGCAATGTTTCCGCAGGACGCACACTGGCCTTGCCGAGCAGCACCTCGCACTCCTGTCTCACAGCCTGTAGTTCTGCCTGCAGTGCCTTCATTTCTCGCTGTCTACAACTCACATCTTGCTTGAGGATGTGCTCCCGCAGTAGTCTTGTGACCAATTCAGTTTCCTCCTCCTTTTCCTCACTAGTGTGAGGCTCCAACTCGATAGGTGGAGGCACAGCAGGCGCTTCCAAGGGTCTAAACAGGGGCGTGGCGGACTGAATCTGAGTCCTTTGGTAGTCAGCGTAGTTCATAGAGGAGTAGGCTCGCTCCCTTAGCGACAATTTCATTTATGAGTGGTACCTAGGCCGTAGCGCTCAGGAGGACATAGGGACTTGCGAGGGCGCAGGGAGTAGCTGTGGACGCTAGCCCGCTTCAGACTGTCAAAGGGCCGAACTGTGGAGTGAAGTGGGTGTTTGCTTTTTCGCAGGACTGGGAGAGGCAGAGGCAGGTAGTGCTCTGGCTTGGCTTCTCTCCGCTCAGCCTTCGGAGGCGACCCCGAAATCAGCTCCAAACACTCCCTGAAGAGTGCGCAGTCCTGCTCCTGCATACTACCTAATTAGGCGCGTTTAGGTCCTGCAACATTGCAGGCTTCCAAGATCTTCCTAAAGGCTGGCTTCAGTGCAGCTCCGCCGACCAAGAAGCCATCCACATCAGTCTGTCCAATCAGTTCCTTGGCATTCGCATCAGTCACAGAGCCGCCGTAGATGATGCGAGTGGCGCCGCTGACCTGAGCATTGACCTTCTCAGCAAGCCACTGACGGATGAACTTGTGCACTTCTTGGGCCTGCTGGGGACTGGCGGTCTTGCCGGTGCCAATAGCCCAGATCGGCTCGTAGGCGACCACGACCTTGGCCCAGTCGGTGATAGCAGGACGCATGGCTTCGAGTTGCGCACCAATGATGTCGAAGGCCGCGCCACGCTCTCTGTCAGTGAGGTTCTCTCCGCAGCAGGCAATCACATTGAGGCCGACTTGCAGTGCTCTCTTGACCTTCCCAGTCACGACTTGGTCGGTGTCTCCGTAGAGAGTTCTGCGTTCGGAGTGGCCGAGGATGGTCCAATCCAGGCCTAGATCCTTCACTTGCTCGGCAGCCACCTCACCGGTGTAGGCGCCGAAGCTGGTCAGGCTGATGTTCTGGGCAGCGACCTTGATCTCTGGTCTGATCATCTTGCGGACATAGTTGAGGTGCAGGGCGACCGGGGCGACTACAACGTTGACATTGGTGTAGTTGATCTCAGTGGGGTTCAGCACTCGCTCCACCAACTCCTTGGTGGCAGCCAAGGTGCCGTTGGACTTCCAGTTCCCACCTACGAAGAGTCGCCGGAGCATATTTTTACGCCATTGATTCCCACTGTGCGCCCTGCTTAGGGCACCGCGGAAACTACGAATATTGCTGCGGGGGCAGGGAGGGTATATGTAGGGAATGGAGAGGATTGAGGTCAGTGCACGTCAGAGTTGCTAATCGAGAGGTTCAGTCTATATAAACTCACTTTAGATGGATATGAAGCTTTCCAAGGCTGCGGAAATCAGTAGAGACTGGACTCAGGCTGCATTTGGGTCTAGACTTAATTATTGACATAGAAATGTCGGAATCTCGCCCCAAAATCCGCACTTCCATGCAAATGTCTCGAGCTTCAGTAGACGCACTGAAGGCCGCACAGCTTCAAGAGAACCTTCGAGCCTGGCTCAGTCCAGAGCCGACCAATCTCCCCAAAAAGATCCTCAAAATCCCTCACTTCCACCTCTTGGATACCCAGTCTGCTGCTGCTTTTCGGCCTGAAGTCAAGACTGTCTCCTTCGATAAGGCCAAAACGCCCCTTTCTCTGACCCAGTCCCCAGTCTCTGACCCCTCTCACCGGCCCATCCGTATATACAGCTCCAGCCAGAGACGCAGAAGTGCTGTAACGCCTGCTTTCACCCATATATTCAAAGAGGACTGGCAGCCGCCTACTAGCCCTAACCTCCTCGGCACCAGTCCGAAGCCTGTGGAAACAGGCGCAACCCACGAGTCTGTCAGCTCAGATGAGCTGGAATCCAGTATACAAATCAGGGGGATAGTCAGTCCTAATCGAAGAAAGCGACTGGCGAATAGGCCTGTAGGCTCCCTGGCGCCTAGTAGACTGGCTGCTACTTGGTCGTTTGAGTACTTGATGGCGACTGCTGGCGTATTGACGTGCACGAAGGACTTGGTGAGGAGACATACTTGGCAGAAGATACCTGCTAGATTGTTGAAATTCTGAATAGAGCCACTAGTTGACTGCTTGCCAGTTCAGCCCTGCTAGTCATATATGGAGGGAACAGTAGCGACTGTGGTGGAGCTGCTGTATACCACATACACAGCCTCGGATACAAGTGTGAGGAGACAGGCTGAAGAGCGTCTGCAAGTCTTAGCTGCCAGTCCCGACACCTTCGCCTCTACTCTCCTGCATATCCTTTCCTCCCCTCTCCCGCCCTGCACTCCCGACCTCCAGAAGAGCGCTGCCCACTTCCTCAAACGCACTCTGGCCTCAGGCTGCTCTCAGGGCGCCTACAGTACAGACCAGCGGGTCCAGCTTTCCAGAGATATCCTCGGTCTGATGGTCAAAGGCAGTCTATCTTCTTCAGTTCTGGCCAATCTGACGCTGTGTCTCGACCCCTTGCTAGACCACAGCAAGCACGACCCCGAAGGCCGCGTCTGGACCACCGTGCAGTCCTTACTAGTCTCAGAACTCGCATCTGCAGGGGTCCTCGGCGCCCTAAAAGCCCTCAAAGCCGTCTTTTCACGCTCTACAAAGCTCAAACAAGCAGTAGAGTTCTATGAGCGAATCAATCCTTCGCTAGTGGCTTTGACTGGGCAAATCACTGCCGAAGGCGCATTTGGCCCGGCTTTGGACTGGGCAGCCGCTGTAAACGCCATAATTCAGTACTTTGAAATCACCCAAAGTGCTTATTTGAGGTCGATTGCGGCGGATTTCATGCTGGCGGATGGGTGTGTTCGGGTGATTTTGATGAAGCCGGCAGGTGTAGTGCAGGGAGGACTGCTCGCTTCTGAGGATAATTCCGAAGCAGCGGCTTTTAACGGAGTAAAAACCGAGTTACTAGCGAGTTTTCGAGTCCTAATTCAGTATTTGGCTGACAACAAGAAGCAAATGAACGAAGAAAACGGCAATTTCTCGAAACTGATCTCAGTAGTGGGCATTTCCGTGGCTCCTTCTCCCTTCATCAACGCTTCTTTGCAGACTTGCCCGGAAATCCTAATTAGCGCCCTGCAAATTTGCTCCCTCGAAGCCTTGCCAGCGGCCTTATCCCTGCCCAGCCTAGTGAAAGCCCTCACACAGGCTCTCCTTTTCCTGCATGACTGTGTACCGGAAGTGCCGTTTTACCCTACCTTTGCGAGCACTTACAAGGCTGTGGTGGCGGGCGTGGCACTGCCCTTGCTGCAGTTTACGCCTGTGGAGGTGGAGTTGATGCAGTCGGACCCGGATGAGTTTCACGCACTGACAATGGATATATGCGAGGGACAGGATCGGGAGAATATGAAAACCGCCGCAGCCCAACTACTGGAAGCACTGGCCGACAACATCGACGGCGCCCTCAGTTTCTCCATTTTCTACCTCGGCCAGCTCGTGGAATTCACCGCCCTGGGCTCCGCATCACTCGAGCAGTTCGCAGCTCTCGTAGAAATGCGAGAAGTGAGTCGACTGCTGGGGAGCAGCGAGGAAAGTCGAGTGGAAGTGGCTTTGCTGGGGATGTGCGTACTGGGGTATGCGCTGGGAAAGCGGGAGGACTTGAAGTCGGTCGTTCACAACTTGTTGGAAAGCCATTTCGACTCGCTTTCTCGAGTTCAGTCTGAGATGGTTCAAGCCCGCCTCTGCCATGTCGTTCAGTTCCTATTCTCTATCTGTATCTCCTCCCCCGGCCTACTGGACTGCACCCTGAACTACCTACTTCGGTGCTTAAACGGCTCCAAAGCGCCTCGAGCCGTACACATTGCAGCCTGTTCCGCCCTCGTGCACGTAATCACCGAAGAGCAAGGCGAAACCGAGGAGTACATCCCCGCCATCCTCGGAACCATGATCAGCGTCCTGCCCTACCAAACCAACAAGGACTTCTTCGAAGCCTTGCAGAAAATCGTCTGTTTGAACGTGAGCCAAGTCCTAACCCGTTTGCATCAACTGATAGGGGGACTCGTGCATAAAATCAAAGCGGAGTTGCCGGCTTGCCAGGCGAAGGCCAGTTCCTTCATCATTTCGAAGTGTTGGAATGTAGTCCGCACCACTCTCGACTCGGTGCATCTGACGATTGCACATTTACGGACCTGTGAGCAGCTGCTGACCCCGCTATTCGAGTACATTAGTGCGCCGGACGCTATTGACTTCGAGGATGACATTGTCCTGGCCTGCACTTCGCTGGTGAAGCGGCAGGAAGGGGTAAGTCCTTTGTGCTGGAAAGTGTATGAGAAGCTACCGGCCGTGCAGAGGAAATGCAGGGGAGAACTTCGGTACATTTTCGGATTGTTGAACGCCATAATCGCATATAGTTGCAGGGAATTGATAGGGAAGTCGGACTATGTGCAGCAGTTGATTGGGATGTGTGAAGGGGCGCTGTTCGCTCAGAGCGACAGAAGTGAAGTGGGCTGTACGCAGGGAGCGGTGCTGCTTCAGCAGCTGCTGCTCATGAGTGCAGATGGCGCTTTGGACCTTCCTTCCTTGCGGCAAATCGTGGAGATGGTGAGACGCAGGTACGGCCAGGGCTGCCGCCAGCCCTTCCTCCGAGTGCGACTGCTGGGCACTATTTGCGCAGCTGTGAACTACAACAGTGATGAGACAATCCAGCATCTCGGTCCAGCGGAATTGACTGATTTCCTGCGAGAAGTGGTAAGTCAGCAGGACTCTTTCCACCACTCCTATGACAAGAAGCTGGCAGTTGTCTGCATTGTGAGACTGCTTTGTCTGAACCCGCAGCCTACTGAAATCGCTGCAGCGTCCACAGCGCTCCTCGCCGCTGCTATTGTGATCATCAAAGCGAAGCCACCGCCTTCCTCTGAATCTAACCCAGCGAACGACCTACTGGACGACCTATTGGCGGACTCGGAAGATGAGGATTTGCCGTTAGAGCCCAGCAGCACTCGCTATCGCACAGAAGAAGCAGAAGCTTCTCTACTAGTCAATTCCATGCTGACGCCCATACATGACTTTGACGAAATTGGAGCGTTGCGCAGTGCGCTTGCGTGCGTTTGCCAGAGAAATCAGGGCTCTGCGCAAGCACTGGTGGGCGCTTTGCCGGGGGAGATGAGGAAGGAGCTGGGAGATATACTGCAGAGCAAGAGGATCAGGGTGGCGGTGAGTGGTGCGGACCCGAGTGTGCTGCGGAAGATTGTCAAGGCCAAGAGACATCTCTAGCTCCCAACGCCACTATACTAAAAGATCTCCGCCAGGTCGCTCGGCATTTCCCGGATGTGCGTGTTGTAGTGCTGCTCCAACTCGTGCAGGAACTTCGCATCGGCCTCCGTCACGAAGTTAATAGCGACTCCCTTCCTCCCGAACCTCCCACTTCTGCCAATCCTATGCAGGTAGTTTTCGTAGTTTGTGGGCATGTCGTAGTTGATGACCAGACTGACCTGCTGCACGTCAATGCCTCTCGCCAGCAAATCAGTGGTTATCAGCACTCTGGAGGACCCGGTTCTGAACTCTCGCATGATGGCTTCTCTGGTGCTGTGTTCCATTTCGCCGTGCATGGAAGACACCACGAAGTCCTTTTCGGTCATGGACTGAGTCACCTGGTCCACTCGCTTGCGGGTGTTGCTGTAGATGATGGCCTGCGCGATGTCCAGGTTTTCGTAGAGGTCGCAGAGAGTGTCGAACTTCCAGTCGTCCTTTTCGATGGCGATGTAGTACTGCTTGATGCCTTCGAGTGTCAGTTCGTCCTTCTTTACCAGAATGCGGATCGGGTCGCGCATGAACTGCTCTGTGATTTGCAGGATTTCGGGCGGCATGGTGGCTGAAAAGAGCGCCACCTGGATGTTCCCAGGCAGGCGTTTGAAGATTTCCTGGATCTGCTCCTTGAAGCCTCTGCTCAGCATTTCATCCGCTTCGTCCAGAATCAGCAGTTTGAGTCTTTGTGTGCCGAGATGATCCCGCGAGATCATGTCAAATACTCGCCCCGGGGTGCCCACCACAATATGCACTCCTCGCTCCAGGATGCGGATATCGTCGCGGACGGCTGTGCCGCCGATGCAGGCGTGGCATTTGATCTGCATGAAGTCGCCGAGTTGGGTGACCACTCTGTGGATCTGCTGGGCCAATTCGCGGGTGGGGGCGACGACGAGACCTTGACATTCGTTGATAGAGGTGTCTATCAGTTGGAGTAGGCCGATGGAGAAGGTCGCTGTCTTGCCGGTTCCGGACTGAGCTTGGCCAATCGTGTCCCGACCGAGAATGATGGGCTTGATGCCCTTCTGCTGGATCGCGCTAGGCCGCTCAAAGCCGTAGCTATAAACCCCGCGCAGGAGCTCGTCCTTTAAGCCCATTTCGTCGAAGGACTCGATGGTCTCTTCCCAGTTTGACTCAATGGACAGCTCGGGGTTCATAACTATTCAGTGGATGGCATCAACGCTTACCAAAAAGACCCTATGGCCTTATCAAATCGCGTCTATAGGCTCAGCAGGACAGCCTAAGCCTAGAATACTTTACAGCGACCCCATAGCGTGTGTGAGATGCGGCTCTAGTGGGGAAAAGTAGTGTAGAGTGGTAGGGGAGGATGCCACAAGCAGGCCTTCCTTGTAACGACTCAGATGAAGAAAGGGGTGCTGTGAAGGGTGTTCCCAGAACTCCTCCAGTCCTCCCTCCATGTTGTACCTATGCAGTCTCCCATCCTTCGCACAAGTATACACCTTATCATTGAGAAACACCGCCCCCTCCACCGCATGTCTATGTCCCATGAAGTTCGTGAGCATCTGCTCAGTCCTCAAGTCCCACAGCTTCGCCTCACAACCAATCCCGTTAAAGCCTCTGTGGGAAGTCACGACCTTGTTGTCATCAGTCACATCGCAGTGAGTGGCGAAGTTGTCGCCTGTGTCCAGGGCTATTGCGCAGCGCATAGGCGGCTCCCGGATGTCCCACACGCGTAGTTTCAGGTCTTCAGAGCACTGGATTAGGAGCTGGGTGGAAGGCTGCCACTTCAGGTAAGTTACTACATTCCAATTCACCTTCGACCCTACTATGTGTTTGTGAGTTTCTCCGTCCCATATGCGGATAGTGTAGTCCCTGCTGCCGGAGGCTAACTGTCTGGTAATTGAGTTGTAGTCTAGGGCGGATACAGGCAAGTCGTGGCCTTGGAAGTCCCCCACCCGCGCACCCAATTTGTCTGTGTGCATAATGACTTTCCCCCCTACAAACACTTGTTCCTGGGACAAACACAGACATTTGACGATTCCATTCGAAGGGTTCCAGCTGTGCTTTAGTGCGAAATCCTGTAAGTAGGTGACGACATAGTCCTGTCCCACACAAAACCCATCACTTCCAGTGGATACACAGCTAATGTAATCCTCGGAAGGCAGGAAAATCGCAGTAGCGTAGGCAATAACTCGCGGACTGCCGACTCCGGAGGCTATAATGTGGTCAGTGCTGTTCTTGCATAGGAAGCAGTTGCCCATGAGATATGTTACTATGGTGGGTTGTGGGGATGTGCGCTAGTCAAGGCTGTGTGACATACGAGTGCCAAGACCTGAACCAGGACATATGCGCCAAGCGCCAATCCGGGGTAGTCCTGCTGAACTCCCTAGGCTGCCGCGCAGGGCTGAATTGCTCCCTTTCCGACCTGCTGCAATGGCACTCCGACCCTGCCAGTCTCAACTTCTACTGCGAAGCCATCGACCCTTCTACTCTCGTCCAGCACAAATCTGGCTTATACGGCTACCACTGCGGCCTGCGAAAACCTGGGCAAAACCTGCTTCTAGGCAGCCACCCGAAACAGTGCTTTTCAGAGCAGGACTGCAGACTAGAGGACGAGTCTTTATCCCCCTGCGGCTGTTCCTTCGGTAGCGAAAGGTTCTGCATCCCGCAATGGGACTCAAGCGTGTTTGACGAGTACTGGGCCTACTGCGATGAAAGGACTGGCAGAGTAAATGACTTCGGAGTGATTTACTATTGGACCGTAGTCAAGGAAACTTATGCGTATTCCCAATTTCCGCTTCCCTGCGTCGCGGATTTGTTCACGGAATTGCTCGATTTGACTCGACTGACATCCATATCAGCCGCAGGGTTCCTACTCCCATGTATGCAGTTCTTTCTAGCTATCTAAATGCAGGCCAATAATGAACAAGTATGAAGTGTTAGGTGTGGTGGGGGAAGGTAGGCTTTACTCAGGTGCATACGGCGTAGTGCTCAAGTGCAAGCACAAGGAGTCGGGGGAGATTTTGGCAATCAAAAAGTTCAAAGAAAGCGAAGAAGACGAAGGCATTCGCAAAACAACCTTGAGAGAAGTGAAGATTCTGCGCATGTTAAAGCAGGAAAACGTGGTCCAGCTCAAAGAAGCCTTCCGTCGCAAGGGCAAACTCTACCTAGTCTTCGAATACGTGGAAAAGAACCTGCTTGAAATCCTGCAAGAAGCACCCAATGGCCTGCCTCCTGACCAAGTGCGCAGCTACATCTACCAGCTCTGCAAGGCCATAGAGTACTGCCATAGGCTGGAAGTCGTGCATAGGGACATTAAGCCGGAAAACCTCTTGATTTCCGGACAGCATGTGCTCAAGCTGTGTGACTTTGGGTTCGCGAGGACTGTGCCTCAGAAGGGAGGCGCTCTCACAGACTACGTGGCCACCCGCTGGTACCGAGCTCCCGAACTGCTGCTAGGCAGTGTGACTTACGGCAAAGAAGTAGACATCTGGGCAATCGGCTGCATCATGGGCGAATTAACCGACGCACAGGCCCTATTTCCCGGAGAAAGCGAAATCGACCAGTTATTTCTCATACAAAAAGTCCTGGGTCCGCTAACAACTGAGCAACAAGAGGTATTTCAGAAGAATCCGCGCTTTATAGGCCTGAAGTTCCCGGAAATGCCGCGGCCTGAGACTTTGGAGCGCCACTATGCAGGCAAATTGCCTCGAGAAGCCACTAATTTCATGAAATCTCTGCTGAAAATGGACCCTGGCCAGCGACTTACGGCCGCCGAAGCCCTGCTGCACCCCTACTTCGCCCCAATACGCGAGGAACAGAGTGAGCAAGTGCCAGTTCCGAGGGCGGACTCCTCAATTGGCCGCTCCCGCAAGCCGCAGAAGGCGAAACAGCCCACAATTGCCTCGAATCCGCCTGATAACCGCAGGTCTGATATGAGACTGAGGGAGGAAGGGTCCTATTCCCCGCCTCTGTACCCTACGAAAGAGCCTGCGAACTACCTGGAAAAGCCCCAAACCCGTCAAACTGCAGTAAAGACCAGAGGCTCTCCCTTCATTTCCGATGCTACTATGGAGGGAGAAGCCGGAACTCACGTGATCGAAGGGCAGAAATCGAAGGAAAACATGCTGAAAGCCTCAGGCGCAGGTCCGCACCTCCCCTCCGAGCACTACCCCGCCAGCGAGTTCGTAACATCTCCCCAGAGTCTGAAATTCCCGAGAAACAAGAAAAAGACGGAAGGGTCCGTAGTCCCTCCCACTGAGGAAGAAGAGATAAAGCCCAGTCCACGACTCAAACTGCACAGTATCAAAAAGGGCCCCAAGCCCTACGGTCCCGCCTACGACTCTATCTTCGAAGCCGCGGCTGTAAGTGCTACGCAGGCGCCTCGAGCAGCGGGCAGAAACTTGCCTGTGACCAAAGCGGGGTATGGGAAAGCTGCGGTGGAAGCCAACACTCCTGACTTGGAGCAGGAGGAAACGCCCTCAGTGATGCAGTTCCCCAATATAAGGAATACGGTGGGGTCTTATATTGAGTTCTTGAAGGATAATCGCAAGCCGGAGGCCAGGGGGAAGGGCAGAGGGGAGGAGGACCCGGACAGAGGCGGCGGCCCGATGTACGGTGGGGAGGAATTCGCCTATCAAAAGGGAACCTACGGCTACGACTCCTACATGCGTATGGCCAATTTCTAAGTGTAGATAACTGGGAATAGCAGTATTTCCCTAGCTAGTATAGACCTGCTAGGTAGAGGTCTCCCGGTCCTGCTGCCGCAACGCATGCAGTTTCGCCATCGCACTCAGGGAACTTTGCAGGTTTATGGAAATGTTCTGCAGCCTAGTCTGCAGGACTGCAGACAGTGCAGGCGCCTGGTAGATCCTTCCCAAGTAGACATAATAGAGCGCTATATCGGCTGTTTTCTTCTCATTATGTCGATACTGCTTCCTAATGTGGTATATTGCCACCTGCGGATTCGGCTGTTCGAAGACGTACTCCAGGCCTTTCATCGTCTTAAGTCGACTCAGGTCCTCGCGAGTTTTCTCATTGTTCGCGGCTTTGTCGTAGAAGGAAGAGAGGTAGAAGTAGGCAGGGAGGGTGGTGAGAGTGAGAGGGAATGTATTCAGCCACTGTGGGTCGAGGAAGTAGATGGAGAACTGGTCTTCGTGCCGAGTGTCGAGGCTTTGGAGCAGGGAGTTGATTTCGTCCATGTTTCCTAGTATAGGGCAAAGTGCAGTTTCCCAGTAGACCTTAAATTGCAGGATTTCACCTAATTAAGCAAGTATATAGATAAAAGCTTTCACTGTATGCTTATTATATACTGCCTAGGCCCAGCCTTCGATATTTTCATCTTCTATTTGCTTCAGCGTCCTCCTCAGTAATCTCTGATAGTTCCGCTTTATGGGGGAATCCGGCTCTACCATAGGGTTCGGACAGTGCACTTGCAGCGGACTTTTCGCATTAAAGCGGCCCAACCCGGCCTTAAACAGCCGTCCATTGAGGGGAACTGCCTTTCCTGCCAAGCCTTTTGGCACTCCTGGCAGAGCAGAAGGCTTCGGAACCACCAACAAGCCAAGGTCTGTGAACCGTCTGATATAGGATAAAGGCCGCTTTGCAGCCGGATCGACCGATATTGACCTGGGATGAGAGCATTTCTTGCCCTTAGTACTGCAGTTTTCCCTATCCAGCGACAATTCTCGCTCTGAAGGGGATATAAACCGCCTAACTGAGACTGGCCGAGACCTCATGTAGTCCTGCAAGCCGGGCTTGGTATCTTGTCTATAGGCGAAATGTCCGATTCTCAGGCTTTTTAGCTTTTCAGGCCATTTCCCCTGGCCCACACTTATCCCCTTTAGAGACGAACGAAACCCTTCGAAAAGTCCCTTTTCTTCGCCGCCCAGGACCAAGTGATCGCTGGCTTCCTGCCACTTCGGGTGAAATTGGGCGAGTCTGTTAAACAAGTCTTCGGCCATTTTGAGGTCTGTAAAGGACTGGAAATCGGCTTAAAAGGACTGTTCAGCCTTAGGGAAATCGAGGCGGAAAGTGGGTTTTTTAGGCTGATTTGCAGTTTTACGGAATAGTTTTTCCCTTTGATATAACAAATTTACCGGATTTTAGCGCCCAAAGAGAGTAAATGACGCAGTTTCTGGGCTTGTAGTAAAGAGGCTAAAGCAATTCTTCAGACCTTAGTGAGAATGAACTTAGAGAGGTGGGTCGGAAGAAAGCCTGACGATTAGACAGGGATATTGGAGATGGGCTAGCCTAGAGGTTAGCTGCGTTCTCCTCTGATTCTTCTGGCCAGCTGCAGGTCCTTGGGTAGAATCGTGACTCTCTTCGCATGTATGGCGCAGAGGTTGGTGTCTTCGAAGAGTCCCACCAAGTAGGCCTCAGCCGCCTCCTGCAAGGCCAGCACAGCGCTGGCTTGGAAGCGCAGGTCTGCCTTGAACTCTTGCGCTATCTCCCGACACAGGCGCTGGAAGGGCAGCTTTCTCACGAGCAGCTCTGTTGACTTCTGGTACTTCCGAATTTCGCGCAGAGCGACAGTGCCAGGCCGGTAGCGGTGCGGCTTCTTCAGTCCGCCTATAGCACTGGGCGCACTCTTCTTGGCGACCTTCTGCGCCAAGTGCTTTTTCGGCGTCTTGCCTGCTGGTGTCTTCCGGGCGGTTTGCTTCGTGCGAGCCATTACTATTATTAGCGGAAATGCTGGCTTTGAGTAGGCTTTTGGGCTGGAATTGAGGGGAAGGGACGGGAGGGGCAATTTGGAGGCCGTTCTGGGTGTGAAATGGAGTTGCAGGACCGGATATTCGGCTGAAATTGGACTGAAATAGCACTTGACATTCTTGTGGATGCGTGATTCTGAGCGATTTTAAGGCGGAAAAGCGTGTTGTTTGGGCGGAATTGGGGGAAAATAGAGCAATGAAAGCCAAATAGACACTAAAAAGGCGTAAATTTTTTCATAAGTGCAAATTTGGCTCTATAAACGCCTTAAAATTGCCACTAAATCCATACTAAAGGCTGGAAACGCTGTCTGCTTCCCAAGAAATAGCCTCCCCTCTAATTATTATCATATGACCGCACACATCTCGCAAGCTACCAACTTCCCTCCCGATTCCACGACCAGTCCTCCTTCGCTCCTGTCCCTGCCCATCACATCCTCCTGCAGCTTGCTCAGGATCCTGCTCCGATGTCCCGGCTTCATCACCTTCACTTCCCTCTCCAGAACTTCCTCACTCAGTGGCTTCCTCCACATCATTTGGTTGAGTAGGGACTCGTAGTCGTCGTAGCCCGAGCTTTTGAAGTTGTCGTAGAGGTGTTCGAGTTTGAGTTGGCGCAGCCACTCTTGGAGGGAGGGGGAGTTGACTAGGCCGAAGGTGGTGTTGTTGGGCGCAGTGCAGCACTGGAGGAAGTTCTTGTGACTATGCGGGGATTTCAGTCGAGTGAATTTGGCCTTGAGTCCGCTTTCTTCCTCTAGACGCATTAGCAGTCTGACACAGTGGCCAGGCTTGGAAACGCCGATATTCCGCAGAGACTCCTCGGAAATAGGCAGTGGCGACCTCATCTGCTCCACCATTTCCTCCACATCGTCGTACCCCGCTTCCACCAGCACTTCATACAAGTCCTGCAAGTTGTCCTTCTCCAGCCACTCATACAGCGGCTTCAGCACTGGGACGAACTTCTTTTTGGCACTGCGCTCCACATCTACGACCACTGGGGCGGTCTTGCGGGGAGTTTCGTGGATGGTGTCGAGCTTGTCGGGGGCGATGGGAGAGCCGAGGTGCAGGTTCACTTCTGGGTCGTCGTCCATGTCGCTCTGGTTGAAGCTGATGACTTCGCTGATTGGACTCAGCATGTGGTTGTGAATTCGACCCACTTCATGCGAAAACTCCTCGTCAAAGTCAGGAAGCCTGGGACTGCTTTTGAAGGAAAGCAGCATGTCATGCACCTGCGAAGAGCTGGACAGATTGTATACCGACTTCATCTGCTTATCGCAGATTTCCAGGTCAGCCCCACTCAGAAACAAACTCTGTATGCACTCCACATGTCCGCCACTCACCGCATAGTGAAACGGCGTCTTCCCCAGCATGTAATTCTGCACGTTCGGATTCGCCTTAAACCTCAGCAGCAAGTCCACCATCTGCAAATCTCCCTTGAACGCCGCCAAATGCAAAGGCGTATCGCCGTCGTTCTGCTGTGCATTTGGGTCAGCGCTATACTGCAGTAGCAGCTCCGCTACTGCTAACTGGGAGTTGTCGGCTGCTTGGTGCAGTGGGGTTTCGCCTAGCTGTTTGGGCCTTACGTTGTTGACCACGTTCGGGTTTGCGCCTTGCTTCAAGAGGAACTCGACGGCTTGGAGGTGACCGCAGATCACGGTGCGGTAGAGAGGGGCCCAGCCGAGCTGTGTGAAGGGTACAGAAGCGTCCTTCTCGTTCAGCTTATCAGGCTGGGCGCGAAATGCTTGCTTGATGGCAGTGATGTCGCCGAGACGGCAGGCTTTGTGCAAGTCGATCACTTCACTGTCTTCGTATTCGTCGTAGTCTTGGGGGCCTGTGTCTGCGTTCGAAAAGGACCCTTGGCGCATCTATGAATTATTCAAATCCCAATGGACGCCAACTTGCCCCCTACCTTCTACCAAACTCTCAACGAGGCAAAATCCCTGGGCACTCGCCACCTTCTCCAAGTGTATCGCAAACTTGCACTCCGCTACCACCCTGACAAATCTAGTGGCGGACACGAAGTCATGTCTGCGCTTTCCAAAGCCTACAGGGAAGTGATAGCCACGAACACGCAAAATCACAGTCTGGGCGGCACTGGAAACAGCACGAATGGCGCATTGTCCTGCGAGATGTGTGGAGAAAGCATTGAAGTGACGGAGCAGGATTTGGAGGCAGGGTGCTCGGAATTCGAATGCACAAGTTGCGGCTATGTGCTTTACTTCGACCAATGAGCGGGAATATAGCAATTATGCTTTAGATAAGTACATTTGAATAGAGGGAAGTTAGGGATTAGGTTGACGGATTGCTGCTACTATTGCATCTTTCCACATGTACTCAGTACTGTGAGAGTCAAATTGCAGCCTTCTTTTACTTGTCCTCATGGTAATTCACAATTCTCGTGTTTTCCAGGTCGGCTTCACTGGCAACTCTGCAGCTTTCTTCCTCGATTCCAACAAAATAGCACACTGAGCAAGTTGGTACTTCTATAGACCAGTCATTGGGGATCCGCTCCTTGTATATCTCCCAAGTGTGTATTTCTATGTCTGTAAGTTCGGATTTGGCATGTGTCTGATTCGATGTTTTGACCCAGTATGAGCAGTCAGTACGCAGATATGTGTCTTTAGTACACATAATTCCCCGATTCTGAGACGTGCAGCCTGTTTTTTCTAAAGCCGATTTCCCTCCATTATCCCTGCTTTCCTGTATTTACAGCGTAAAAGCCGAAGAAAGTGGCTAAGAGAGCATATAAAGGGCTATGAAATAGCTAAAGAATGCGATTGCGGAAATCTTCGAGTTTCTTGAGGACTTCAGTGGGTGTTTTTTTGAGTTCCTCGCTGATAGCGTGCTGCCGGTCAGGGGAAAGCGACGAAAACAACTCGCACAAATCTCCGTCCACAGTGCTGGAAACCGGGGCGTAAAACGAGCGAAAAGCGAGATGTTCTCTGCCGCAGATCGGCGGGGCTTCCAGCCGCATATACAGCTCTAAATGCACGAAAAACTCCACATCTTCCTTCCTCGTAATTGGCATCAGCGCCCCTAGTGACCCCATAGTGGTCCCATATAGGAGCACACTGGCTCCACCGTCTGTCAACTCCGCCCTTTGAATGCTCGTCGCCAATTCGCCTAAATAGAAATGAGCGACTTGGTCCAGCTTGAAGTAGGCTCCTCCCAAATACCCCACTTCCCACTTATACCGGATAGAGCTGGCGTCCTGCTCCACGTCGTCATAGCAGCTGGGCGGCACTCTGCTCACCACGATGTTTTCGAATTTGTCCACTGCAGCGATGGTGTCGTGGTCCAGGACGCAGCAGTCCGTCACCCAGCGAGGGATGACGTCGTCAGCGACTGCGTAGATCTGCTTGTCTTCCTTGTTGTAGCGGAGGACTGTGAAGGACTCAGAGACGTCGCAGGCGAATATGCGTTCGTCGTGGACTCGAATATGCGTAATTGACAAAGGAAACGTGAGTTTGTTTTCCGACTTCCTAAGTAGCTTTTTGGAGCCGACTTCATAAAGTCTGATGGTTTTTCCGATTCCTGTGAGCAGCTTCCCATAGAAAATGCAGAGAGCCAAGGGCAGCGCTTCGACCGCAGTCTTATGCAGCGTGATCAGGTTGTTCCCTTCAATCCTCATTACCGTGATGAAGGCCGCACTGAAGGTCTGAGGGTGCAGGACTAGGTCTCTCGCAGAGCCCACGACGAGCACGATTTCCGACTGGAAGTTTTCGAAGACTCCCAGACAGCAGCTGACTACGCACTCGTTTTCGGTCAATTCTTGCAGTACAGTGGTCTCCATCTAGGCTGGTTAGGACTGGGTTATGTTTGGGAATTACCTTTGAAGGGTCGAAGATTCGGATGCAGCTCGCCCATATGCCGGCTCCAGCCTTCGGAACGCCGACTCTATCTTCAGTTAGGTCGTCTTCGGCCTGGCAGCCCACTGCTTTCTTGAGTTCTTGTCTGGCTTCATAGGGAAAAGCGTTATGGTCACTTTCGATGATGGCCAAATACTGATTGTCTGGCGCGACGCAGATCCGTCTCCCAGTGTAGCGCAACGGCACGACTGTCTGTTGGAACAACTCCCCCAACTTGTCAATCACGAAGATGCGCAAGCTGGACCCTGTGACTGCTATGAGTCCCTCCGGACACTGCAGACTGCTGAAGCTGTGCAGATAGTCCAACTGCTCATAGGCTAGCGGAGTCACATAGGTCTTCCGGAGGTACGCGTAGCACAGCCAGGGACGAGAGGAAAGCGCAACGACTGCAGGCATTCCCGCCATTTTGACCCTATATAGTCTCACAGCTTTACTGCCCAGGAACCTGGCTCGAGTATCACTCAACTGACCATTCACTGAGTCCACAACAGTCCGCAGCATCACTCCGTTCGCTAAGCCCACATGCAAGTACAGCTCCAAGCTTTCAGTCCCGAAGCCCATTTCCACCAGGCAGACCGACCTAGGCTGACTGCTAGGGAGTGCCTGGGTACTCAAGCGGCCTAAACAGCCCTCAGGGTCCAGCGATAGTATCCGCACTGTGTTATCGAAGCAGCCGACGGCCAAAAACCGGGACCGACTTCTGCCCTCTGGAACCGCTGCAATGTCCATGCAGATGACTTCCTGCTCCATTTCCCGCTTTTCCACCTCTCGCAGCCTCCCACTGGTGTCCAGCTCGAAGTAGATGATGATGCCTCCTTGCATGGAAATCACTAATTGGCGGCTGTTGGAAGCTGCGAGGCTTATGGTGTTGGGTGCGTTCCAGTTGCTGACGTTTTTTTCGTCGATTATGTGCCGCACTCCCGACTGAAGCACTTGCAAGTAGGACCCAGTGGCTAAAGTCCCTACATGGATAGTCTGCTTTTCACTATCGAAGCCGGTATTTCTCGCATCTGTTACTCTTTCTCCGATACTCAGCACCAAAGTAGCGTTAATGAAGCTTATCACAATGTAGCGATCGAAGGCCGTTTCCCCCTCCGCAGCCTGGCTTCTTACAGTCCACAGTGCACTCGGTCTACCAGGCAAGGAAGAAGCCGCCATTTCTGTGACTCCCAGACCATGTCTCAGTACTCGCAGGGTAGTCCTAGGGCCTCTGCCACATAGAGTATAGATCTGGGGAGTGCCTTCACCTGTTAAATCGCCTATGTGCATGGCTGTTATTGGACTTAAACTCTTCATATCTTGCATTAACGACAGGTTCTTTAGCACTCTTGGCATGAAGGCTGCAGGGGCAATGTGGGCGGATTCGATGCTAATTGTCTCGTTGTCGCCTAAGTCCAGCACTTGGAAGAGGGAACTAAGTGGACATTACTGGTCTCCGCACTCTGCACCTGCGAATAAGAAGCCTCCGCGCAGTAGGCACAGCGAAATGCAGGGAAAGATGGTGTCAAAGTAGGACACTTTGAGGCCCATGACGCCAGTTCGGTCGTAATGCAGGGAAATTCGGTAAATGTCGCCTAACTCCGACTGTGCAAGTACTAAAATCAGGTCCTTCTGCTTAAGGACCGAGGAAGCACACATCAACAAGCCTCGCTCTGCGGACATATCGGCTCTCCGAGGGAAGCTGCAGACTAGGGTTTCCTTCTCGAAGGCGCAGTAGAGCACATCGTTTTCACAGCAAACTAGCACGCCGCCGGGCCCGTCGGTCCCTCCTGGGACGGGGATTAGCAGGTTGGAGCTCGCAGGGATCAGGGTGGCGGATTTGCGGACGACGTGGTTGAGGCCTAAGTCCATTTCGTAGTAAGTGAGTGTCTTATCCGCCCTGCCTGTATACACCGCAGACTCCGGGTTTTCCTTCTCCCCATAGTCCACCTCTATACAAGCAAACATCGGGTTGGCGTAGCCTACGTCCAGTCCACAGATATCGAAGGTAATCACTCTGCTTTTATGCGCTTCCAGGGGGGAAGAGATAGTCAGGCGATTAGCAGAGTCGCGATTAAGGATATAGACGAACTTCTGCTTCTCGATAGAAGCCAGCATCACAGCACGACCCCGTGGGTCGGAAGCCACGTACTGCCCTGCGATGACTCTGCGGCAGCCAGACTTCCCATAGGTCTCAGCGTGCACGCGCTCGAAGCGATTGAGGACTGAGCTGAAGTCGAGGAAGACGATTTTGCCTGAGTCGGAGCCAATTACAAGCAGGTCTTTCTTGCTGCCGGTGAGTCGGAAGCTGCAAATTGACCGGATGATTCCGAATACTTCCTGTGAAAAGACCAGCTGCAGCACTCCAGTGGCCTCATCTCTCCGATACAGTTCCAAACGCTTCCCTCTGGACACTGCTACTTCATGTGCTTTCGCAGCAGAGAAGTTCCCGCCTACAGCCCGGTGCACACCCGTGGCGGGCTGCAGAGTCAGGCTGTACAGGAACATTTGCAAAATGGCTGGCAAAAGGCACTGGGACTGGGGATCTGCTGGAGGGCTGGGAAAGGACCAATTCAGTGGAAGAGTTGAGAGAGGTTGGGAATTTCGGGTGGATTTGGACTTTTACTATCGAAAAAGTGGGTTTTCTATTGGATATTTGGCGACTAGTACTATTTAAGGCTGCTTCTATGGTAACAACCAGCGAAATTGTATTTTCCTAAGAATAGCCTTATTACTTGCCAGTACTCTGCTGGATTTTACCATTTAGTAGCGTACTTTGCCTTCTAAATTTCCAAAAATAGCTTCAAAGCCTCTTATTTGTTCTACACTGCATTACTATTTGCTATTTTTGCATTTTATACGGAAAACCGCATTTAAATGTGCTTATTTTCTGCTTTACTGTAACTTTTAATATGCGAAATGAGTTAAAATTCCATAACTACCTCTTTTTTCGCTTCTTTCATCCTCATTTTCATCTCCACCGAGCAGGAATTCCCTTGAAACGTCACTTTCCCCAGGCTTTCCAGCCTATCCAAGCAAGAAAGCAGCTTTTCCGCCGTTACATCCATCAGCCCATTATACGCCAAGCCCAAAAGTACCAGGGAAGGGCAGTAATTTGCTATGCTTTCCACCACTAAAACCGCTCCTTTGTCTCCTAATTCATTTTCATCGACTGTAAACCTGCGCAGTCGTGTCAAACTCGGCAGTATAGCGGCCAGCAGCGGACCACTGTCAGGTCCCAGCTGGTTACTGTGCAGAAACAGCTCTTCCAGAATCGCCAGCGACTTTAAAGCATCCGAAAGCTTCAATAAGCCAGCGAATTTGATTTCATTTCCCTCTAAAGACAGGATCTTTAGCAGCGGTAGTTTCAGCAGAGCCTTGGCTAAGTACTCAGAGCCGTCGGGACCGAACCTGGTTTTCCACATCTTGATGCATCGCAGCCGGGTGAAGAAGGGCAGAACCATTGCCACTTGCATCATGCCTGCGGGGTTGAGGCGGGTGAAGCGCAGGTCGAGGTCGGCTTGAGTGTCGGCCCGGCCGGAAAGCACAGCTTCGTAGCATTCTTGGACGTGTCTGTGCATGCTGGCCTTGCAGGAGGAGTAGACTTTTTGAACTTGATGCAGATCCTGGAGGCCGCCGTTGGCCTCGGTTTCGATATAGGTGTTTTCCACGCTTCGGAAAGGTCGCTCGATGGGAAGTACGCTTTTTTTGCTAAAGCAGGAGCCCATATTTGTCTCATAATCACCACTGTCTCTTCAAGCGCGGAAGAAATAATCCAAGTTTGGAAAAGCCAAAATGTCCATAACAGGCATCTGATATGAACTGAGGTTGTATAAAATGGGCTCCGCCTCTTCCAAAGCCTACATCGGCGACGACGACTATGAGTCCTCAGCAGCACCAGAAGGCTCTGCAGCCTTCCAAGCCCCAAGGAACCGCGGCCCCAGCACGAATGTGTTCGACATCCGGCTCTACATCCTCACTGAGCCTTGTCAGACTGCAACAGGCGACGCTATTCCATGCGAGAACTGCCAAGCGCTGCTGAACTGCTTCAGTCAGGTGAGGACGGAGGGGGAGGGAAGGACGTGGGTGTGTGAGTTCTGCGGCTGTCCCAATAAGTTGGATATTGAAGCTGGCGAAATGCCCACTGGCGACATGGTCACCTACGTAGTCGAAGGAGCCCCTGCAGCCCAGGAAGAAGCGAAAAGGATTTTCGACGGCGAGGAAAACTCCGTCATTTTCGCAATCGACACCTCGGGATCCATGGGAGTCACGCAGGCTGTCGCCCAGGGCTCCATGAACTTCGGCAGACTGAAGCTAAACGAGGGTCCGCAGAAGAACATCAGTCGACTGCAGTGCGTTCAACTGGCCGTGGACAGTCAAATCGCTGCGATGGCTAAGAACAACCCTGGGAGGAAGGTGGCTTTGGTACAGTTTTCCAGTGCAGTCAATGCAATTGGAGGGAATGGGGTGAAAATGACTGTGCCGAATGGCAAATTCGCTGATTTCGAGGCTTGTATTGGGCATTTAACTGGACACCACGACGCTATTCTGAGTACGTCAGTAGGCGAGTGCGCCAATGAAATCACTGACTTGGTGTATTCCCTCAAAGCCAGCGGCGGCACAGCCCTCGGCCCCGGCCTCCTAGCCAGTTTGAGCCTCGCCACAGAGGGCAAACCAGGCTCCAAAATCATCGTCTGCACAGACGGACTGGCAAATGTAGGTCTGGGCAACGTGGAAATGACCAGGGCTGTAGACGTCCAGGCTGCTGAGGAGTTCTATGAGCGGGTCGGCACTTTGGCGCAGCAGAGAGGAGTCAGCATTTCCGTCATTTCGCTGGTCAGTTCAGAGTGCAAGCTGAACTTCCTGGCCTCTGTGGCGGAACTGACGGAGGGGAATGTGCTGAAAGTCGACCCGATGCGCCTTTCTGAGGACTTTGAAAGCATTTTGGCGGAGAAGATCCTCGCCACGGACGTGAAAGCGACAGTTATTCTGCACAAAGCGCTGAAATTCAAGAACGAAAGCAACCTACTGAACCGAGGCTCGAAGCTAGTAAGAGTGCTGGGCAATGCGTCTCAATTTAGCTCCTTCACCTTCGAATACGCCAACAAGACCAAGGAAGAACTAGTGCTGGAAGAGGTGGATGTAGCCTCAGTGACCCAAATTCCCTTCCAACTCGTCCTGGAGTATAAGGACTTGAAGGGAGCCAAGATGCTAAAGTGCGTAACCAAGGTGCTGACTGTTAGTCGCGACCAACACGAAGCCATGGAAGGCGCAAATACAGACGTTTTGGCCCGTAACATCGAGTATCAATGTATGAACTTGGCGCAAAACGGCCAGTATGCAGACCTGAAAGACCGGCAGGCGCAGTATCAAGACCTGTTGGATATGGCGCCGAGAGACGAAGTGCAGGAACGGAAGCTGAGGGCGGGGGCGAAGCGGATGGAAGAGCTGCAGCAGGCATCGGAGGAGCAGGAAATCGACGATTTGCGGGCCGGACTGCCCAGTGAGGGAGTGGACGCTAAGAAGCAGAAGAAAAGGGCGCGGAAGGACAAACTGGCCGTCGCAATTCACCAGCTTAAAAAGGCCACATAGGCTCTAGGCAGTCACAGTTCCCTACAACACAGTCCTAACCAATGCCAGAATAGGCAGTTTCTCGAAGACTTACAGTGGAAAGGGGTATATATGGAGAGCTCTGCACCTCGCGAGGACTTCTTGAAGGCAGTGGAGGCCGGCGACTTCGCTCTGTGCCAGGTCCTAATGGATAAAGGCCGTCTCGACCCTACAACCGCCGTTAACCAGTTAGGCCTTTCCGCCCTGCATGTCTGCGCCCAGTTCTCTCGCTTATCCATCGCTACTATCCTTATATCTCAAGTCAATGTATCCAGGATTGCGAAGAATTCGCTGCAGGCCTGGGTCGACCGTCCCTGCAGTCTCGGCCTCACAGCCCTGCACTACGCTGTTATGAACGACAACCTGGACTTAGCCTGTTTCTTCCTCAATATAGGCGCAGACCTGCAGGCCAGGACGAGACTGGGAATGACAGTGATGCACCTCGCTGCCAGGGCCAATAGTCCTGTCTGTTTGGCGTATTTCTGCGAGACTGAAGGGATGAGTTGGGCGGATAGAGCCAATGGCGGGCCTACTCCTATGCACGAGGCCGCTAGATACGGTAGCGACCACGCCTTGTTGCTGCTTCTAGCCTGGGACGAGGCCGGAAAGACCCTGCAGTCGAGGGATGAACTGGGCAATTCCCCGCTGCATTTGGCTTTGGCAGCGGGCAAAAGACAAACAGCGGCAATTTTGATGCAGTACGGAGCGGATAGCAAAGCTGTCAACGACAAGGGCGAGTCTGCTTACCAAATTGCAGCTTCTTCCGAGGACTTCTCTATTCGACGCCTCGTCAAATCCAATAGTTTGCTAGTGAGTTGTGGGGTGATGGCGCCTCGAAGCCGGGAAGGCCGCAAGTGGCGACTAGTGGTATTGGCCGAATTCGTGCTAATCGCAATTAACGGCTTCACAGCTATTTTCAGCTTCGATTTCCTGCCCTTCTCACCCCTTTGGCTCGGACTCGTCCTCCTACTCCAGCAGTGTTTCTTCTACCTGACCCTATTCACCTCTCCATACACCCCAGCCACGCCCCAACAAAGCCTGCTAGAGCTCTACCGCTGGAACAACAAAGCCCGAGTCTGTCCCTTCTGCCGCATTCTCCAGCCCTCCAGAGCTATCCACTGTCCTACCTGCGCCCGCTGCATTGCCCGCTTTGACCACCACTGTCCCTGGGTCAATAACTGCATCGGAGCCGCTAACTTCGCTTACTTCTTCCTAATGTTAATCGCGACTATGGGGGATGTGGGGGTGTGTGGAGGGACTGCAGGGTACTGGTTGCTGGGGGAAACAGGGGGAAATAGGGGATATTTAGTGGGGAATTTGGCAGTTGTGATAGTGGCAGTGCCGATTATACTAGCGGTGGGAGTGTTGGTGACGATGCAGGGGAGGAACTTCGTGAGGAATGAGACTACGTTTGAGAGGTTTTCGAGGAAAAGGAGATATCAGGACGGAAAGCAGGCGAGAAAGAACTCCTGCTGGCGAAATTGCTCGATAATGTGCAGTTCTGTGGAGGAATCTCTCGAAGAACCGCTGTTGATTCGGGACCTTTAGCCTTTCCCGTATTTCCCTAGGACTTAGCCTCCTTTCATATAATTCGCAGGAATGATTTGGTCTATATAGGAAGAATTCGCTGTTAAGTCTACCAGGAAACACATACATTTACGAATCGATATGATTACTACTAATATGTCCATTTCACTACCAAACGAGTCTTTACAAAGGGTCCATGGTCTGCCCTCCTGCACTGGATCACTCCAAGGAGCGACCCATCCCAAGAGTCTCTCAGTGACTGGCGTCCTCCAAGTCTTTCGAAGGACTAGAGTCCTTTCGCTATGGATGAGGTGCAACTGCTGTGTTGGGTTTCTTACCGGTGGGTGCTGTGCCTGCCGGTTGTCCGGGGGTGAAGTTGAGCCAGCCAAGGGAGGGTTAACACCCTGGCAAGGTGTTGTTCCAGATTGGCAACCACAACAGTACTGAGCGATATTAAGAGAGATGTCAAAGAGGTGAAGGAATGCAAACAGTGGTTAGTTTCTCTCGCTGCCAAACTAAGTCTAGTTAAAGGGAGCTTGCCACTTCACCAGTCCTCTAAAAGCTAACTTCTCTCCTTCGCAATGCTGCTCAAAGCCTCAGTGAACTACTTGCTTCAACTCATCTATTGCGAGCCACCTTTCCAGCACACATTTCCCACTCCTCTGCAAGACAGCCAGTCCGCCGTGTAATTGCCGTTCAGATCATCGTTATATCCGCGCTCTAACTGGTTTTGTCCAATTAGTACTAGAACTACCTTTCCAAAGAGCATTAGACCCTTCTTCTACGTATACATGCAGTGCCTTGGCAGTCCCAGTCTCACTCTAGTTGACTCCTTACTTCTTCTAGCAAGCAGAAATGATGCACAATGCAATATTCCTCAAAGCCACTATATACCGGAGTAGTGTCTGTCAGGAAGGCGCTACTAAGTGCACGAAAGTCCAATCCTTCCAGGACATACAGCCAATACAGGCAAAGCTGGATTCACTGATAGTTGTACATTCATTTTCCACATGCTCCAGCAGTCTCCAGACTTCTAACATCCCACTCATCTCCATACTCGGATATACCCATACTTCTCATACACTCTAAGGGTCAGTCGAATCTCTCCTACTGTGTCTTTTGTCCCTTAGTCCGACATTCCATTCGCTGCTTTTTTCCTTTTCCCTTCCTAATTCGCCCCTAAGTCCCTTCCAACTCCACTATTCTTCGCCCCGATGCAGTTGAACTCTAGCTGAAAGGACAGCCACCGCTCCCACAGCACCTCCCAGCCGCCTGTCTTCTAGACCCATAAACAGGGCAGAGATCAATATGGCTAAAAGGCAGGAAGACAGCCATGCTTGGAGTTTTTCCCAATCTGTCTAAGATTAATAATCTTGCCAGGTTTAGGCCAGTTTAACTGGTCGCGAAGAAGGCTCCTATCCCGGATGCCGACTTCGTTGTCTAATAAACTGAATCTCGCGCTTTCCCTGCTGATTTGTCCACATCCACCTTGCTATGCCTGGCTCCGCTGTAGACACACATAGCACTACATGGAGCCTATGAAAGGACTGTGCTGCATAGTGACAGGAGGGTCCTCAGGTCTGGGCCTAGCCACAGTCCGACTGCTGGCCCAGCAAGGCGCAAAGGTGGTCTTCAGTTGCAGAGCCCCAGCCAAAGTGCAGGCCACTCTGACAGCCCTGGCAGGCCTGGAAGTATATGGCATTGCTGCGGATGCAGCCTCTGAAACTCGGAAATTGCTGGATTTCGCAGTAGAGAAACTGGGGAAACTGGATATTGTGGTGTGCAATGCGGCTGCTTCGCTGCACAAACTGGCGATTGAAGCCAATGAGGTGGAGCTGAGAAGGCTATTTGAGGTGAATGTGTTCGGAGTGTGGGCGCTGTGCCAAGCAGCCCTGCCCTATCTGAAGCGCAGTCCGCAGGCCTCTATCGTGATCGTCAGTTCGATGTCAGCGTATATCGGGACCTTAGGCACCGGCCTGCATTCAGTGTCCAAGGCGGCGCTGCTAAGCCTCGTGAAGGTTCTATCCCTCGAGCTAGTCCCCTACCAAATCCGAGTGAACGGCGTGGCTCCCGGGCTCTTCCCCAACGACCACCTCTCCATGGCGCCCGAAGCCCGCACAATGCTGCTGAGGAGAAGTCCGAAGGAACAGCCTGGCAGCTACGAAGAAGCCGCAGCAGTGATTTGCTACCTCTCCTCCTCAGAAGCCAGTTACATTATTGGCGAAACAGTGCCTGTGGCAGGCGCCCTGGGCTTTCGAATCTAGATATCTAAGTTAGGCCTGTAGGGCCGGGCGTAGGCTCTCTCCAATAGCGACCACACCCACAGGAACACGAAGAGTCCGAGTCCGGCTTTGAAGTAGGGACTGGGGGTGGCAGTGGCTCTGGACTGTTCTGTGAAGCTGTGGCTGAACTTGCGGGAGAAGTCTTCCCAGTCTTTGAAGAAATCGGACTCTGAAGGCTTGTTATTCGTCCAGAAGTCCTCCTTATGCACCTTCCTTCGACCTACAAATGGGTCATAGGTATAGTAATAGGTCCTAGACCAATGCGTCCACTGGCCATTTCCCTCCTCCCGCTGCAGCAAACTAGCATCATACTCCGCCCTGTGTTCCTCATTTCCCAGTACCTCATAGGCCTGCTTTGCCTCTTTAAAGCGAGTTTCGCTGCCGGTGGGCTGGTCGGGGTGGAGTAGCTTGGATAGACGGAAGTAGGCAGCCTTGATTTCTGCCTGAGAAGCGCTGTTGGGCACTCCTAGGACTGAGTAGTGGGTCTTCTGGAAGCTTCGAGAGGCGAATGTTCTGGTAAATATGCGGATCATTTGTATATAATGGCGGGGGTAAAAGGAGGACAAATTGGCTTTCTTGTATAGAGAAATCGGAGAAAATGCTGGAGAGGATAGATTTTAGGTCAGAAATCAGCCATAATTAGGCTTTAATGCAGCTATTTTCAGTATTATTGCCAGTTTCCGCTAATCGCGACTGTACTTATATATTAGTTTCCCCTTACTGTAGCCACTGGTCTGCGAGGAGTGCTTCCAGCTCTGGTCTCTTCTCAGGATTTCTGTCCAGCAGACTCGTGAGCACCTGCCTCCCTCTGGACGAAACATGCGCCCACTCCTCCCCCTCTATCAGCAGCTTCTTCTTGAGCACCTGCAACGCCACTTCCTGGTCAGTTCGACCGAAGAAAGGCACTGTTCCCTTCAGCAAAATGAACAGAATCACTCCCAGGCCCCAACAGTCTACCTTGTGTCGGTACTGCTGCCGCGCTATCACTTCCGGAGCTGCATACTTCAGTGTACCGACTGGATCTTTCGAGCTCTGTCCAGGACCAAGGAAGCAGGACAGACCGTAGTCTATCAGTTTGGCAGTCACTTGGTCTCCGTCTTGGACTAACAACACGTTTTCCAGCTTCACGTCTCTGTGAACTACACCGTTTTCGTGAAGGAAAGATAGGCCGCGGGCGATGTCGGCCACTAGTCCCTTCGCGACCTTCTCTGTTATTCGAAACTTCCGGGCGTCGAGCCACTCAAACAGCGACCCTCCTGCCACATATTCCGTGACGATATACAAATACTCCTGAGTCTCAAATACATCATAGAGCTGTACCAAATTGGCGTGCCGCGCATAGCGCAATATCTCGATTTCCCTTCTAAGCTGTATTTCACTCTTCACATCCAGCGGCTCCTTCCTAATAATCTTGACAGCTGCGGGTTGTCCATTGAGCCGACTGACAGCCTTCACTACCTGGGCAAAGCTGCCAGCGCCCAAGACTTCCTGCCTTTCATAGTAGTCATCAAAGGAACGGAAATGGGTCTCTTCCTGTAGTCGCCGGATCCATATATCTCGCTCTCGCTGGGAATCCGCTTCGAAGTCATACCTGACGCCAGTGTCACAGAGCGCAAATCCCAGGTCTCCACGAGGCTCGATGAACAGACTTTTGATAAGGATGACGCCTTTCGGGATGACGGAGGTGACGCTGGTGTAATAGTATAGGGTTTGGTGTTTGACTTCGCAGTAGTACCTGCGCAGCTTGTACCGGAGGGGCTGGAAGCCGAAGTCGTCGGAGGTCTTGGAGTTGTCTGTTTCCTCGCATACAGGCAGAGGAGCATCGAAGGCAGCGTCGAAGGCAGTGGGCATGGAATTGAGAAGCGACTGAAGGACATGACTAAATACTTCGTTGTGACTACTGAGGACCACCATGAAGTCTTCTTCCTTCAGTATCTCATTGCCCTGGAAGCAGGCTTTGATCTTATCCGCCACATGCCAATGCTGCACGACCCTCTTCCCACACTTCCCACAGACCGTAGGCAAGTACAGCAACAGCGCCCTCATATCCTCCGCAGTCAAATACCCCTTCTGTCCGAAGTCCATCACTCTAAACAGCAGTCCCGCCACTTCCTCATACGACCCTTGGTACAGCGCCAAGAACCCAGCCACGAAGTCCTCCAGGGAGAGACAGTCGTCCCCGTCGGAGTCCAGTGCCTGGAAGAACTGCTCGCCGAGGAGTCCTGGCAGCTCGGTGAACTTTTGGAAGCCGAGGATGTCCAGACCTGGGGTCTGCAAGGCGCATCGCTTGGACAGGTCCTGAGTGGAGGGTACCTTGAAAATACGACGAAGGAGACGCCGCTGTTCCCGACTGCCGGTGGAAGGGGAGGAGTTGGAGGTCCGCTGGTCCATGTATGATAGGTAGGTCTTGCACATTAGAATTATGATGGCTTGTGGTAGTAATAATTTCAGCGGAATCCCAGGCATTAGTTGAAGCTAAAGTAGGGAAAGGCTGGAAAGGCTGGATTAAGCTGTCTCAGACTAAAGGCGGCTTAGTAATTAGGGCGAATTGGACTGGGAAAGAGGCGAGGAAAGGAAGAATTCTGTGTGGTTAGATACAATTCCTTCGATTAGCTCTGCACGAGTTGAAGAAACGAGCGATAACCATTTCAGCTAGTGTATGCGATAGCCTGCCATGGTTTCTAGACTAATACAGGGTAATTAGCCTTTAAGGCTAAGCCAAGTCCATGTGTCCTGTAAAATAGTAGGCTCTGCGACACTGATACAGCTTATGCGGGGACTAGTGATATAGCGAGTTGTACAGAGAAAGCTTAGGACTGGCTAAAGGCACAAATGCGCCTAAACACAACCAAGGTTGATACTCTCAGAGAAACTTCGATGAGGAAAGCTCGAAGAGACAAATGGACGACTTGACAATAGACTAAGGATAAGGCACATTTAGCTGTAAATTGAGATATTAGTGCCTGGAAAGGCTTTGGGAAGGGTGGATTTAGCACAGTTTCTATTGCAGGAAATACAATTAATCGAGTAAAGCAGCCTGTCTTCTTAGTGAATCAATTATCTACTTAGAGCAACTGGTTTACCCGCACACACAAACTCCAAATTGCAGCCATTCCCAGCTTTTCTTCATTAAACCGAGATAGTGATGTGGAATCGGTACTTAGGGCGGATTCTCGGCGGAATGACCTGCGCCTGGCTAGGCGTGAAAACCTACGAACTGCACTACCTACTCCACCCTCCCTCCACCTTCAACTCCACTGCTTCTGACCTTACTCTGTCTCTGGCTGGACTATCAAGTCGATTGACTACTACGACCACTTCCCAAGTCCCGGAAAGCCTGTCCCAAGCTCCGGGGTCGAAGTACTATTTACTGCCTGTCCTGCCGATAAGGCTGATACAGGACTATTTGGGTCGGTCGGAAGCGGACTTCCTGTTGATAGATTTCCAGGAAATCGACCTGAAGGACGAGTCTTTGTTCCGGCAAATATACTCGAAGGTCAAGTCTCCGCCCTCAGAAGAGACTTACACAAGTCCAACCGGCGAAGTGAAGTGCTCCCTTCTCATGGATTCCCTAGTAGATTCGATACGACGAAGAGCCGCCATTCACCTGGTCACCAACGACACAGAAGTATATGAAGCCCCTTACCAGCTAGCCTGGCTGTACCAGCAGTGGTATGGGCAAGAAGCCTACGAAGCCTCCTTAGCCACTCCTAGGTACCCGGTGGTGGTCCTGAGACACACTGAGAAGTGGGCGAACTTGGCTGAGACGGAGAAACACAGACTGCTGGACTTCTACACCGGCCTGCTGAAGTGGGTGGGCACAGCGCATATCTTCATAGAGGCCTCGCAAGACGCGGACAGAGTGCTAGCAAGTCTAGACCTGCACATGTCCAAACCCAAGTAATAGTCCCTCTTCGATATTAGGCCTGGAGTAGGAAGCAGTCCTAGCCTGAGTCCATTTAGCATTATCTAGAAGCTGCCAAACACATCAGCCGCCACGGAAAGTGAGTTTTCCTGTATTGATTCTTCTGGGTAATCATCGAAGTTAGACGTGTCGTCCGGCGCCCTCACAGTCGGCACATAGGGCGGCCTCAGTCTTCCACTACTGATTGCAGCCCAGTCCATACTTCGGAACACTTCATGCCTCATGATATGTTCTCTGTCAAATCGAGTGCTAGCGTCCTTATCCAGCAGGCCTATGACTAGGTGTTCCAGAGCGGTGTCGAAGTAGTCAGGGAAAGCCACTTCGTTGTGGATGATCTTTTCGTAGAGTTTGAAGGGGTTTTGGTCCATGAAGGGAGCGTGGCCGCAGGTCATTTCGTAGATAAGGACGCCCACACCCCACCAGTCGCAGGCGAAGCTGTGGCCTCTCTGCTGAATCACCTCTGGAGCCAAGTACTCGGGAGTACCACAGAGCGTAAATGTCTTTTCACCCGGCTTCAAACTCTTCGCAAAGCCGAAGTCCGTTATCTTGATATGTCCTTCGCCTGTCAATAGCATGTTCTCCGGCTTCAAGTCTCGGTACACCACTCCGTTTTCATGCAGAAACACCAAAGCAGCAATGACTTCCGCAGCATAAAAGCGGGTAGTTGCGAGCGGAAACTGCCCCTGAGTCCTCAGCATCCGAAACAACTCTCCTCCAGGCACATAGTCAAAGACCAAGTACAGGTTCGAGCGGTCCTGGAAGGAGTACCGCAGGTTCACTAGGAGCGGATGGCTGATGGAGGAAAGGATGTTTTTTTCGTTTTTGATGTGCTCGACTTGTCGCATTTTGACGATATCGGCCTTGCGCATGATTTTGATGACGATTATTTCTTCCGTGCGGTGATATTGAGCGATACGGACTCGGGAGAAAGTGCCGGTGCCCACTGTCTTCATGAGGCGGAAGTCGTCGAGGCAGGGCTTGTCGCAGGGGTGGACGAGAGGGACTGGCATCGAGGCACGCTTTCTGGCGGAAAGCGGCTTGGCCTTAGGCAAAAGCACCACATTCGTCTTGGTCTTGGACAGCGAGGGAAGCTTAAGAACCGCAGAGCTGCTACTCTTCCAAAGATGACTGGGCAGCTGGGCTTGCGACTTGAGCATGGGACTGGTAGGAGCTTGTCGGACTGCAGTGGGCGTGTTCGTAAGTGTGCGCTTGGCTTTGCGTACTACTGGACCAGTGGCGTTCATATTTACCTTTTATATCACTGCAAATGCGTGCTCACAGCACCACTCAGACTCCTCTATCAGTACGCTTTCCCTGAGCCATCAACTAATGTATGGGAAATATGTCGAGTGGCGAGATATTGACCCCAGGCTCAATTACCCCCAAAGTCGCCAATCTCTATATCATCTCCTTGGCTATTCTGGAGACATCAACTGAATCAAGTGATGAGTAGAAGAAGTCAGACCGAAATGGAGACGTAATGGTAGAATTAAAGACAACAAAACAATGCTGTTACAGCAGCTGCATAACTGTGCAGGAGCCTGGAAATCAAGTGCAGAGGGGAAGGTAGACTTCGAAACACAGATGGAAAAGTGGCAGCGGCTTGAAACAACCCGAACGTGTTTATATGTATTGTTTGACAGAGGTAGTAAGGTCAGACTAAGGAAGTAGGGAAATAACGATACTTCTGACCATTCGAAGCTGTGGAATAAGGATTTGGGCAGGGAATCGACTACTGAGTGTATAAGCTGTCAATATTAATTAGTTAAAGTAGAAAATCTCGAAGGACATAGAGATGTTTCTAAGTATTTCGCTTGTGGACTTCTATACACATGGAACATTGTGATTGCTTAGTATTTGTGCAATTAAGAGACGATAAATATCTTTATAATCCAAAAACTTCATACTTTATACCCACCTTCGACTTTCTATGAACTCCGCTAGTCGAAAGTAGCCAAAGTCCTATAAAATCCCCTCCAACTCGCTAATTTGCCTACTAAATATCCGAAATGGCAGGAACAACAGACCTTCGTCCAGCCCCCGCAGCCAGCCAAACAGTCCTAACCCTCCTCAACCCTCTGAACTCCCCCACCATCCCTATCCCCCCTGAAGGTCTGGAAGACTTGAGTCGTCTGCCCCCCAGTCTCCGACCCCTCGTGAAGAAAGTGTTCCAGCTGTATCGAAGGAAAAGGAATGGGAAGGCGATAGCAGTGGGGGAGTTTAAGGCGATGTATGAGCGGATTACTGCGACAGGGAGTTTGGTTGTGAGGGCTGTGGAGCCTGCGAATAGCCGGGATCTGGCCAAGGCAGTCCGGCACTCAGGGGAAATGTCGCCTGCCCGGTCCCTAGTGACCACAGCAGGGTCTCTAGGCTTTTCCCAGGTGCCGAGACTGAGTCTCAATTCAGTTACAGCCTCAGTGAGGGAAAGCCTGCCCAAAAAACCTGCGAAAAGCATCCCTAGCTACACCCAGCAGTTCCACCGCAGGCGGAGTTCCGAAACCACGCAGAACAGACGTGACTTCGAGACTGCGCAGTCAATGGTGAGAAAACGGAATCAGTCCTTTGTGTCGCTGCATAGCCAGGCTCGGCCCTCGCTGGAAGCCAGTAGACAGGAGACGCTGCTGCTTATACGAAAGAGACACTTAGAGTGGTCGCAGCCACTTAGGTAATTCTCGCTTCGCTAGACTGCGGGAGGGTGGAGATTAGGGATAGGGTCTGATTCGAGAAGGAACGAAGGGGAATGATGTCTTTGGGGATGCTATGGTGGTTATTTCTGCAGAGTATCAGTAGCTGTTACTGGTAAGCAGGAATCTTCGACTCAGACACAATTGTTCCGATTTCACTCCCAAGACTTGGGAAATAGCGAAAATCGTAGGAAATTGAGCAATATCACTCAAAGTGAAAGTAGTCGTCTAGCTTGAATTTGGCTGCACAGAGAAGACTGGACACGGCAGAAATGCAATTCTCGCAGTCCTTTAGCTCTCTTATCGAGAAAAGGTACAGTTGCCTTCGGTTAGAGGCACTTTAAAGCCTAGAAAATGGACCCTCCGCTGTCAAAAACCAGGAGACTAAAGGCACTGGACCAGGCCTACCAGCCTTCCCCCAGGACTAGACGTCAAGCCCTGCGAGTGAACCTGTCCAAGGGCACTCGAGCTCCTCGGCACATACAGAAGAGGTCAATAGAAGTCAAGCCTACCCAGCCTCCCAGCACTCTACCCCTGGTTTCCACCCGCGCCCGGCCCAAGCCCTTGATTTCCCCCTCTCACCGTCTCAACCAAAACACTGCCTCTCTGCTTTCTTCCTTCCAGCAAGCCAATACATCTACCTCCACACTCAACCAAAGCAGCACCACGAAGAGTGTTTCCGGGGTCAGTTTGCACCTGCAGCAGCGTAGTCACGGCGGAGAGTTACCCACACTGGCCACGATTCGAGACGAAGTGCACTACCCGTTGACAGCGGGGCAGGCGCTGAAGCGGTTTATGACGCAGATGACGGAGTATGAACAAGCGGAAGTGCTGGAGTACAAGCAGATCTACTTCCTTGGACTCAATGCTACGAAGCTGCAGCCGAACTTGGCTTTGGCCAATTGTGGCTTTGATGATGACAGGGCGGACTATAAGGTGGTGCTGGGGGACCATATAGCCTATAGGTATGAGGTGTTGGGGACACTGGGGAAAGGCTCTTTCGGCCAAGTCCTGCGCTGTGTCGACCACAAGCGAAACGAAGTCATCGCTCTCAAAATAATCCGCAACAAGCGTCGCTTCCACATCCAAGGCGCAGTCGAAATCAAAGTACTGGAAACGCTGCGAGACCACGACATTGAAGACGCTATGGGCGTCATTCGAATGAAGAATTTCCTTGTGTTTCGCAAGCATATTTGTATCACTTTCGAACTACTGAGTCTCAATTTGTATGAGTTTCTGCAGGCTAATAACTTCCAAGGTCTGTCGTTGGGACTGATTCGCAGATTTGCAGTGCAACTTCTGGTGACTCTGAGTTATGTGAAGGAAAAAGCAATAATTCACTGCGATTTGAAGCCGGAAAATATACTGCTGAAGCAGCCTTCGAAGTCAGGCATAAAAGTTATTGACTTCGGCTCTGCTTGTTTCGAAGACTCACGTGTATACACCTATATCCAAAGCAGGTTCTACCGTGCGCCTGAGATAATGCTGGGCATTCCTTATACCTCCGCCATAGACATCTGGAGCTTCGGCTGTATCCTTGCAGAGCTGTATTACGGCTATCCTCTGTTCCCAGGAGAGTCAGAAAAGGAACAGTTGCTGTGCATAATGGAGATCTGTGGAGTGCCGCCACCACATGTGTTGGCGCAAAGCACCAGAGTCAAGCTGTTCTTTGATGAGGTGGGCGCCCCTCGCATCGTTCCGAATAGTCGAGGAAAGGTGCGCACTCCCTCGACCAAGAAGTTAGAAGAGGCCCTGCAGTGTGAGGATGCAGCCTTTTTGAACCTGATGAGACGCTGCTTTGACTGGGACCCTGTGACTCGCATAACCCCGTTGGAGGCGTTGCAGCACCCTTGGCTGGTGGAAACCACGAGACCGCCAGCGAGTAGCAGGCCCAGCAAACTTAGAAGGAGGGGGAGTAGGGACTGGAGCAGCGGTGCTACACTAACTATGGACAATTAACTTCCTTCTTCTTCTACCTTGGCTTCCATCTCTTTCAGCTGCGTAATGTTTCGACTCAGGTTCCCCAGGGCATCGTTTAGGTTGGGCGCCAGCCACAGATTCATGCACTCCCACAGCGGCTTCACTATAGCCGAGTAGAAGGAAATCTCATTTTTGATAAACACCAAAGGTCGGTCCAAACCTCGCATAAAGGTAGTCACTGGCAAATTCAAGTCTTCTTCCTCTCGCACCTGGCCTAGGAACTCGTTAGCAAGTGCTGAGGACCAGCGGTAACTTAGCGCAAAAGTCTTGGTCGGGTTGGACAAATCCGAGGAATGCAGGATCAGCTCCGCTACTTCTTTCTTGTCATTTTGCCTGGAGCCTAATGGGTCCTCCGCCAGTTCCATGAATCGAGCACTCATTTTCTCGACCATTGTGAAGTGTTTGGACATGTCGGTGGCAATGATAGCCGCGATCATCAGTTTGCGCATAGCTTTCTTCTGTTCGGGTTCCACATTGGCGAATATGTTAGCCGCCGGCTTGGATATGGTGTGGAAGAGAGTAGCCGCGTGGTGCTGTTCCAGCACAGAAGAGTCATGGTAGCGAAGTGCCAGTTCCGTTTCCTTACTGATCTCAAAGGCGTTCGTGCGGCCTGTGTGGTCGACGTCATGTCCCAAAGCAGCCACCAGCAGTCCAAACTGCTCATAGTCCTGATACAGCTTGACAGCCGCAGTAGAAGTCAGCACACAGTACACATTCTGAAAAACAGTAACTCCGTGCTTGTAGTTATGGAAAGGGTTACCCCGGTGTGAGTACAGTTCCTTGATCTCTCCTAGGAAGTTCAGCAGGACTGATACTTGCACACTGAACTGCTTGAGACACTGGCTGTCAGTTAGGATGTTCACCAAGTAGGGCACTTCGTTGTCGATTTCCAGGAAGTTCAAATTCCAATCGCGTAAGACTGCCAGTTCGATGGCAGGAACCACAGGGTCGGGCACTACACTGCTGCCCTTCCTTTGGTGCTTAAAGATCTGCCTCGGCTTTGCGCCTTCGAATATATCCGAAGCCATCATATAGTCCACCAAGCCCTGCTTTTCCTTATCAACCACTACATGCGTATGGTCCAAATTCCCTGATTTCAGCGTGCTAATGACAGACTCCAGGTCTTCCTGAAACTCATTATCCGCCTTGGACACCAAGTCCGCCAGCTTACTAATGCACGTCTGCAGGGTGTTTTCTGTGCGAATGGTAGTGGGGTTTGAAGAATCTGCATGGCCTCGTCTACGCAGCACCTCTTCAAGCACCAAAACGACCTTGCAGCGGCCTTGTTCTTCCTCAAGACTCATAACGCGGTAGTCGAATTTCCGGTCTTGGACGCCTGAGGAGCGGGTGAGAGTCTGGAACTTGCGCTTGGCGCGCTTCATACGGCCGTCCCGCACAGCGTCTAAGTCTGCCTGGAGCACTGGACAGTCCACTAGCCAGCGACTGTAGTGGTTGTTTTTAGCGAAGCTGTCGTTGACGGGTAGTAATTGGTTCACGGGCTTGTTGGCGTAGAGCAACTTGCCGTCTGCGTTGAGGACAAGTATAGTGTAACCAATGCTGTTGAGCACTTCAGTGTATTGGTTCTTCTCAGTAGTGAGTTCTTGGAACAGTGCCATACTCTGCAGAGTGCCAGCCACGACATCACTGAACATTTCCAGGATTTCCTTATCCGTGGAGTCAAAGAAGCCTGCGACCTTATTGGTCATTTGCAGTACCGCAATGGTGCTGCCGCGAGCTGTTACCGGCATGCACAGCATCGATCTAGTGCGGTACCCAGTCTTCTGGTCCGCCCAAGGATCGAACCCGGCATCTTCATATGCGTCAGTCAAGTTAACAGACTTGCCTGTAAGTGCAACTGTACCCACAATCCCTTTGCCTGTCGCGAAGGACCAGCCGACCAAAGCCTGGACGTCATTCCCTTGAGGCTTCACTACGAGTCGCTCCCCTTCACGAGTGAAGACCAAGGCTTTGTCGCAGTCTAGAAGGACCTTGCAGGCTTGGCGGATGGCAGCGAAGAAGCTGGAGTTGTTCATGGACCACACTTGCTCTTTCAGCATACTTGCGAGTTCTGGGAAGGTGAAGTCTTGGACTCCGGTGAGTGCAGCTCGGCAGGGAGAGCCTAGTTCCTTACACATTGCTCGCAAGGTTGCTTCGTCAGAACTGGAAAAGCCGCTATACGGACCTCTGGCTTCGTCCTTTTTATTCCACACTTGCAAAGCGCCCACTACTGCCCGCTCCAGCATGATCGGATGCACTAAGGAGTTTTCCCAGCTGCCCAAACGACCACTAGTGAGCGCCATTTTTTCAGACATGGAGGTTTCCACTGTAGAATCCGACGGCTCTGTCTGCGAGGCAAGACCTTCCTCCAGTGTAAATGAAAACAACTCAGAGTCGCCTGGATTCTTTAGTATCAAGCGAGCGCCTTCGCAATTGATAGCCAAAGCCACTGTTTCCAAGGTCATCATCAGCAGGTCTTCCAGACTTGGGGACCTGTGCAGGCGGTTGAGGATGGAGGAGCACTGGTAGGTCCGTTCCTGCGAATGCACCAGCACTCGGAACAGCTCTCCACACCACTTGAATAGCATCTTCTGCTTCCTGCCGGTTTGTATCACATTGTGCCAGTTCAGGAAAGTGTCGTCCATTTCGATCAGCAGTTCGCGGGTTAGGAAGGCCAAGGCCTGCGCCACGACTAAGTCCTGGTCGGAGAGAGGCGCAGGACTGTTGGCGAACATGAGGACGCCCACTGCTTCTTTCGCAAAGAACACGATAGGGACGATTAGCAAGTTGTCGAGCCGCCGGAGACCCAGTGAATCCGTGCTCGAGTCGAAGTCCTCACGCTGAGTCACATCTGAAGGGACGGAAATCACTTCGCAGGTCTGGAGACAGACTCTCACAAGCCCTGAAGGAGTGTACATCACTCCCGTTTCCTTGTCTACTAGGTACTTGCGGTGAGCGTCATATATAAGCAAACGAGCGACTTCACAGGCAACCATTTTCGCAAGTCGCTGAGATATGAGTCGATATGGACTATCAACCGCTGGAATGAGCGTCATAGCCACTTCCACCAGACTTTGACAGCGAGCAGCAGGCAGACTTCCCAACTGATACAGCAGGCGGAAGGCAGGGGAGCTGTCTCGCTGGCGGTCGGAACTGAAGTGGTAGGACTTCCCAGCGGTCATTTTGGGTTCCAGCACCTTTTCTTTGATGTTCAGTTCGAGGAAACTGGACGAGGAGTGGGTGGAGACGCCTGTGTCAGGCGGCAAATACTTCTTATCCAGGAATAACTGCATGAATGCATTTGACAGACTGCGCAGATAGGACTCCAAAGTATGTATTTCTGCCTTCACAAAGGCTAATTCCCTGCCCACAATGACCAGTCCCATGGGTTCCTTGCGGTCCAAGAGGTCGTTTTTGATAGGACACACCACTCCCTCCATATGCACATAGGCCTCCGCTCCCTCTTTGTCCAGCCACTCCCCTGCCAACGGCAGTGCCAAGGGCTGATTCAGTGCAGAAAGCGCTCCTATGATAGAGTTCGGGTTGCGAGTGTATATCAACGGGTCACTGGAATAGCCCTTGCGAGTCCACAGCATGTTCGAGCGTTCATCCAGCACTAAGACAGTGCAAACCGCCTGCGGAAACAGCTGTGCAATAGCCATTTCCACCTCCCGAAACAAGGCCACGTAGTCGAAGGTCTCCTTCTTCCGAGGCAGGGAAAAGTCGCTGAGGAAGTTGCGCAGCCAGTCTGCATTGCTGTCGCCTGAAAAGCGCCGCTCTGGAGAGATGCAGTGACGGTAGCGGGACCGGGGAATGCTGGTCATGCCTGTGACTATCTGCGCCGCTAGGGTCAGTTCTTCGAAGCAACTGGACTTGCGGTAGAACTCAATGACTGAAACGCACTCCTCACCTACTAGGACAGGACAGCAAAGCAAGGCTGTCATTGGCAAATCCGCCCCACTCAATAGTGGCTCTGTAGCCACGTCCTTGATGTTGAGGAGTTCCTGCGTTGTGAATGCGCAGAAAGTCGCGGGGCGGAAGTCGCACTGGCTGGGCTGCACCCCTTGCACTATGCACAAGGACAAAGAGCCTTTCTTGACCTCGTACACTGCCACTGCGTCAGCCTCGAGCACAGACGCGAACACACTCGCTAAGTCCACAGTCATAAAGGCTTCCCCGCTCGCTAAAGCCTTTAGGACACTCCGCAGACGCTTTTTCCTGCCAAGCAGGCGAGTAAAACAGCTCGCTAGGGAGTCCTTGCGGTCCATCAGTGCCTTCCAGCGGTCGACTTCCTTGCGCAATCTAGACATTAGGTCCCGCCCCTGCAGCAGCGCGCCCACTACATTGCAGAGTTCTTGGCCCAGAGACAGGTCATTGGCGTTGAAGGGGTCTCTTCTTAGTCGGCCGTCGAGCTTGTTGAAGACTACTAAGACGCCCACTGTTTTGCCTTCCGTGTCTTGCACGGGCAAGGCCACCACGGAGAAGGTGTCTTGAGGCTCGCGGGTTTCTGAGGAGAAGGGAGTGAGTCGGTAGTGAAGGTTTTGATAGGAGGAAGAGGTCTGCGGGTTGTTGAACATCCGGCACTGGCCAGAGCGGAAGGCGAATCCAGGCAGGGATTGCTCGGAGATGGGAAACCGAGTTTGTCTTTGGCAGGTAGAGTAACTGCCGTCTTCGCCAGAGGGACAAACCAGCAGTTCACTGCCCTCCGCAATCAACAGCTCTGCCCAGGTGGCTCCAGTGAGTTGCTTGGCAGCAGTGTGCACTGCACTAGTGAAGCGAGGAGCTGAGCGGCTGCTGGCTTGACATACCCGCGAGACTGCCTGGAGCACTTGGATGGAGGCTTGGAAGTGTGAGGGGATCAAAGACCCAGAGTTGGGCTCGGCCGTCGGCATCACGGCTTCCATTGGAGACGGAACAGTTGCCATATTCCTAAGACTCTGAACTGACGTTTGACCCTCCAATCTGCAAGGAAAACACCCGCACCTACCTTTTCCTCGCATCTTGACTGTTGGATAGACACAAGGACCACAGCGTTTTAGCTCAGGGCCAATTACATAGGGAAGTATGATTCACTGCACTGAAAGTTTCGCTCCATTTACTTGGAAAAAGACTAGTGTGGCCACGCCTCAGTAGTCCTTTTTGCTTACTTAATCGAGAGACATTGCTGGAAACACTTGCAATTGCTGCTATTGAATATATATATATTCGCCACTGGGATATTTCCTTTCTCCTGGTCGCATCGGTCAGTGGTGACTGTTCGTGCGGACCGCTTGTCTCTGTTGCAAAATGCAAAATTGAAGGCGTAAAACAAGAGTGATATTGGGATGTAATGCTTTATGACGCACGTTCAAATACGGTTGTGTTGCTTACATCAGCGCATTTCTGAGAGCATCTGGAGAAGGGAACATTATTTGCGAGGAAGAGCACTGACTAATTAATTGAATTCCCTCGTTTTCATATAATATAGCCCCGGCTTCATACCAAAAGCCAATATTAACCTTCTAGCTGTCCACATCGAAGAGACAATTCGAAGAGCAGCACAGGGACAGCACTAACCACTAAGTGTGCGTGAGCGTTAGCTGGGTCTTCCCGCTGTAAATGGACAGCAGTTCCCTAGTCAAATACGACACGAAGATCCTCGTGAGCACTTCCGGCAAGGGCGCGAAGGGCAGCAAAAAGCTCAAAAACCAACCCATTGCCCTAGACAAAGCCGCCCTCAGTCCCACAGAAGACATCCTCAACTCCATCCTCCCCCCTCGCGAAAGCACTGAAGACGGCCAACTCTGGGTCCAGTACGTCAGCAGCGACCCTGCAACCCCTGCAGATGTGGTCAAGCTGCAGGAGGAGCTGGATAGACGCTTGGTGCAGCGGCAGGCCCGAGAAACGGGGATTTGCCCGATTCGAGAGGAACTGTATGCGCAGGCCTTTGATGAGCTGATAAGGCAGGTGACTATTATTTGCACGGAAAGAGGACTGCTGTTGCTGCGGGTCAGGGATGAAATCAGAATGACCATTCAGGCTTATCAGACGCTATATGAAAGCAGCATTGCCTTTGGAATGCGGAAAGCGCTGCAGGCTGAGCAGCGCAAGGCCAAAACAGAGAGTGATATTAAGACTCTGGATGAGGACTGCACCCACTTGCAGGCAGATGTAGTGGCTTTGGAGCAGGAAATAAAGGACCTGGAAGTGAGGGAAAAGGAGCGAGTGGAGAAGGAAGACAAGGAACACGCAGAAACGATGGAGCTGAAGAACCGCTACAACCAGACTCTGCGTGAGAAACTGGAAACCCTGCTTTCAGCACCCAAGAAGTAGCTAGCGTATTAACCCGCCACTCAGCAGCAGTTCCGTCCACTCCGATTCCACGTGTCTATGCTTGCGGAAACCGTCCGGCTTGCGATTGATAGTCTCCCCCGCCCACCCCACTGCTTCTTTCACAGGCTCCGAGTTCAGCAGGCCGCCTAAGGTCTGCGTGCGTTCTTTCTGAGGTGATAACTGCAAAGCAAGTGGCTTGCGGTGGGTCTGAGAGAGGGGAATGTCCATAGGCAGGGGAGGGAAGGAGGGCTGGGGTATGTGGACTTGCCGGACTCGTCTGGGAGGACTGGGCAAGGGACTGGGTTCTTGGTAGAAGGCCATGGAGGTAGTGGTGAAACTCACACTGCAGGCTTCTTGTCTGCGCACAGTTCTTCGGTCGAAGTTCCTTATGTTCGGGTGTCGTCTAGGCTGGAAGTCAGCAGAGACATAGCGCCAGCCTGTAGGCGACCACTTATGCGGCATAAGGCCCAGGTGAGTAGGGTCAACGGCTGTAGGCGCCGCAGGGCCCTTAGATGTAGCAATCGTCCGCTGCTGAAAATAAGGCTGCGGCAGTCCTTGCTGGCGCCACTTCCACCCTGACTGCGCCCATCGATCAGGCACCATCACCAGTGCGTCCTTTTCCAGAGAAACCCCACTCATATTAGCAAGTCCCCATACTTCCAATGCACTTCTAGGATAAACCGTGCAAGTCTCTACCAAATAGGCAGACTGCACAGTGAGGAAGCTATATAACGACACTAGAAGACTGATTTAGGTAGACTGTGGTGCTGAGGCTTCGAATAGGTGTTGGCTGAGACTTTCGAACTGCGGGCGCATCATTTCGAAGCGGACTTTGAAGAAGTCCACAGTGTCGTTGTTGATGTTGATGAGGCGAACTTGCTGGAGACAGGTTGCGGGAGTGGCTTGCAGGTGTTCCCCCAAGGCATTCAGCATAATAAACGCGCATTCATGAGGAGGAAAGCCATAGATCCCGCTGGAAATCGCTGGAATGGCCAGACTTCCGATGCCTAACTCCTCCGCCTTCGCAAAGATGCTCATAACTGTGTGCTTGAGCATGTCTTCATTGGGCTGTCCCTCCCTATACTCCGGCCCCACAGCGTGAATCACATAAGTGCAAGGCAGTCTGCCCGCTGCAGTCACCATCACTTCGCCCACTGGCACTTTCCCATGCACGCTTCGGTACTCCTTGCAGTACATGTCCACCTCGGGGCCGGCTTTGGAGTTGATGGAGCCTGCGACTCCGCCGCCCAGCCACAGGTCTTCGTTTGCTGCATTGGTGATAGCGTCCACTTGCTCAGTGGTGATGTCGCCGTGCACTATTTCGATGAGAGTGTGGAAGACTTGGAGGGACTTGATGATGCGGGTGGGAGGGGGCGGAGGCTCGTGCCAAGAGGACTTGTAGGGGGAATAGGAGTCGTAGGCCATCTTTCAGCCTTTATTACCTCAGACACACCTGTGCTAAATGGGCTGGGTAGTTTTGTAGCAGGCCGAGTGCTGCTGGCAGCAGGCTTCGAAGAGTTCACAGTACTATTAGGAAAATAGGAAAGTGCTGCTTTTAAACTATTGAGTGCTTGTCTATTTGCTTCCAGGAAATGGACAGAAAGATTGAATGTCACATACATTGGATTCCAGGGGTTTCACTAAGAACAAAATCTTTACACTTCTATCACATTTCAGTGATTTGTTTCCTACAGCCCCATTTCCCTCCTTAAAGTACAACTCACCTCTCCTCACTATATCTCAATTGCACAAGTGCAAGCAAGCTATAGTGGAACTCGTCCATTATTGAATGCAGCGCAGGATGCTACTGCGCCGCAGAGAAGCACCAAAGGGTAAACAAAGCGTGGAACGAGTCAGAGGACTCACCTTGACCGAGGAATCTCCCAATCGACACCTCAAACTGCCCTCCATCAGTCCGAAATACCGACATCCCACCTCAGACAAAGAAGCGACTTTGGAGCAGTTGGAACTGGCTGCTTTATTCAAAAGACTGGATATTGCGCCGTCTTCCACCCGCCACCGCAGTCCCTTAGTGCGTAAGGAGCAAAACGATATATTCAGCAGCGATTTACACGTCCCCTGCACTACTTCCATCCCCGAAGAGCCGGAAGTCGCAGCCTTTATCACTGCTTTAGTCACAGGCCAGCAGTCTCCCTACCGGAAACACACTATAGGCGGACTGGAGCAGCTGGATATGCATGCAGACCAGCTGCTTGGGGAGTTAAATCACGCTGCCAAAGGACGAGAGTCCCCACTGCCCGGCCTACTGCCTACTGCTGCACCGCAAAGTCTGAAGAGCCAAGCGCGGAAGTTCTGGCAGCTGCATATTTCCTCGTTTCCCGCAGTGCGTTGGGACTTGTTCGAGGAAAGTCTGCTGCTCTACCTGGACCGCACTATGATAGTGAGTGTGGGAAGCATTAGGAAGGTGGACTGGGCAAAGTTTTTCAAAACCTTGTGCTCAGTGCTGAGTTACGAAGACGCAGGGAAGCGGGAGTGGCCGAGGCTGCCGGGAGTGACCTGGGAAAGAGATGGGAAGGAGCGGAAAGTGCTGGAAGGCGACTGGGCCAATTTCCTCGCCTCCGGGGGTCTCAATCACTCCGTACTGATGGCGCTAGATGAGCGTTCCCACTTCTTTTCCGAACTATACCAATTCGCAGTTCCCAGTAAGCAATACACCTACGGCTCCCTCGACTCTTACCAGGGACAGTGGAAGCTGTCGAAGAGACACGGACAGGGCTCTTTGCACTTCGCAGGCTCTAATGAAACGTATACAGGTCAGTTCGTGCAAGGCTTGAGGGATGGGTACGGTACAATGCAGGGTAGAGAAGTGGTGTATAAAGGGAAGTGGAAGCAGGACTTGAGGGATGGATTTGGCTTGCTGCAGCTGCCGGGTGCAACCTTTAGAGGGATATTCCAAGGGAATGAGGTGAAGAGTGGAGTGTGCAGGTGGACTGATGGCAGTCAGTATGAAGGAGAGTGGCAGGATTCTCAGTTCTGTGGACAAGGCCAGTACTTCAATGCAGAGGGGCTGTCGATGGTGGGACAGTGGAAAGAAGGGAAGCTGCATGGCTCTGGACTGAAGGTCCTACCCAGTGGAGAGAGGTGGCAGGGGGAGTGGATAGCGGGGGAGTTGGAGGGAGAAGGGGAAATCAACCTAATTGAAACTGTGTATAGAGGGAGTGTCGTGGCTGGGTTAGAACATGGATTCGGTACGAAGACCTGGAAATCCACCAACATGCACTACAAAGGCCTTTGGGAAAGCGGGCAAATGCACGGCGAAGGGGAACTCCAAACCTCACCTGGTGACCTCTTCTCTGGTATGTTCCAAGGAAACCTCCTGCCTTCTGGACATATCAGTTTCCAGGACGGCCGGCACTACCTCGGAGAGCTAAAAGACCTAACGATGCACGGACACGGCACCTTGTCCTTCCCCTCCTCCGAGCCCTATATCAAGTATATCGGCTCTTTCGAGGACAATGCGCAGTCAGGACCCGGACTGATGCGGTACCGGGATGGTAGTACGTACCAAGGCCAATGGGCAGACAGCCAGCCTCAAGGCAGAGGGGAGTTGCAGTCTGCGCACTTTGTGTACAGAGGGGAGTTTGCAGGTGGGAAGTATGAAGGGCAGGGGGAGGTGGTTTATGCAGATGGCGGCTGTTACAAAGGCCGCTTCAAAGCGGGGCTTTATGACGGCTTGGGAGAGCTGAAGGACTCGTCGGGAACACTTCTTCGTGCTTTATTCGAAGCAGGTCGTCCTCTCTAGTTGTAAATGTCCAGCAATGCAGTATCTGCACTAGTGACCCTGTCTCTGCCCATCGCCAAGTCCAAGAAGCTGCAGAACCAACTCATCCGCGAAATAGAGAGCGGAAACGGACCTCTCCTGCAGCCTCTTCGATCCAGCTTAGAAGCTATCACGCTAGGAGACCTAGGCTTAGAGGACCAACACGCCTGCTTTGAACCTGGAGTTATCACCTTCATCAATGTGTACCCGTACAAGTTGATGTGGATTGGAGTGTACTGTATGAGCAGAGGGGCGAAGTTCCCGCTGCACGATCACCCGGACATGATAGGAGTAGCAAGGCTGTTCAATGGCTGTGTACGGTACCGGAACTTGGACATAGTCAGCAGCACTGGCGGTCTCAGTGAAGCCAAAGTAGTGGCCGAGGGCGCAGCCAGCGGTCCCAATATGCTCCTTTTGACCCCTAACAGGGGCAATATTCACGAATTGGAGGCTTTGGAAGACAGTGTGTTGCTAGACCTGTTTCTGCCCAACTATGGGAAGTCGCGCATTTGCACATACTTTGAAGAGCTGGAAATGCGAGAAGGTCGAGTCTTTCTGCGGCCTCTGGCTTTGCCGGATATTCCAAGTCGGGAGGGGCTGTATGCAGGACTGCCGGCGGAGTAGTGTAGGCTAATGCAGGATATATCGTTCCTTTGCAGAGATTTCTCAGAATAATGTATATAGGAAATCAGGGATACGGCTATATACACTGCTATTAGTCTGGATTGTATAACATGTCTGCAAGATGCATAGGACTAGCATTGCCAATAAAGCGAACCAGGCACTGGAATGTCAATTTGGACTTGACTGTAAGGTGCTCCTCTCTGTTAGTTCATATGTCATTTCCAGTCCGCCAGGAAGTCACTCACTAGCCTTAGGAAGCATTGAGAGCTGCAATACTAATGAATAGGACACCAAGTCCCTGCATGGACACTACCCTTCAAATATGCACCCATCCTAGCATTTATCTGATTAAAAAGAATGGTTGTGCACCAGGAAGTGACTGTAGCCGCATTGGTCTATCAAAAATCCCACCCGCGGGCCGCTGTGTCCGACAACCTCTACTTCTCCCAACTAGGACTGAAGTGGGAAGCGCCTCCCGACCCTTCGCACGACTTCCTGCAATTCATACGTCGCAATCGAACTGACACTCTCATGGGCATGTCCTCAAGTACAGCTCATATAGACCTGGCTACAGATATCTGGGATACACAGGAACACAGACTGCTGCACCGCTTTGTCTCGCCGGGCAATCAAACGAGTTGCATGGACTGGCTGAGTAGTGATGCGTTCATTACTGGGGGACATGACAACACCTTATCACTCTGGCGAGAGGGCCAGCGAGCAGGACGGTAAGCTCTATAGCAGCTTTATCGGCCATCAAGACTGGGTGAGAAGTGTGGGAGTGAGTGCGTCTGACCAGCAAGCAGCCTCTGGCGACACGAAATCAGTAGTCTGGACCTGGGATATCCCGACTGTACAGGCTCTCAGCATGGCAGTCCTTCCCCAGTACTCTGACTTGGAGCTGAACGCTGTGATGGCTTTGGAGTTCCACCCTCAACAGCCGCACCTGTTCTATGCTCTGCAGCGCTCAGGCCACTTGACTCTGTGCGACACCCGCACTCCTTCGATGAAGCAATGGCATACTTGTGTGCACAGCTATAGGGCGAGCTCACTACGCCTGTGTCACTATTCGGAGATGATGGCGACTTCGGCTAGAGGGAGTGAGATTAAGCTGTGGGACTGGAGGGGAGGCAGCAGGCCTAATGCAGTGGACCAGTACGTGCAGATTTACAGGCAACATGAGTCCCAAAAGGCGGCTTTAGGGTTTGACTTCTTGGTCGATGAGCAGTTCCTGGTCACAGGTAGCGATTCGTACTACGCTCATATCTACAACACTCTATCAGGAGTCCTAGTGGAAAGCGTCAAAGTAGCTCCTGGGCCTGTGATAAATGCCACTGCCTTTGCTCGCAGCAACCTCAACTTCTACATTCTTTACCGAAATGGCCAAAATCTCGGCTTAGTGGACACTGAAGGACCTAGCATTGTGCACAAGTTCGCAAGCTGTGACGAAATCAAGGAATGTACAGTCGGGAAGCCTGGGAAAAGACAATATTTGCCAACATTGACAGACTGCTAGAGGCTGCAAGAGCCGTGCAAAGTGACATCGCTGTGAGTTACGAACAAATAATGCCGATTGTCCGCGGCTCTGACCTGCCCATTTGCAAAGTGCTGATACAAGAACTGGAGGCAGAGTACGAAATGAACATCAACGCCAATACTCCTGGTCTTGTGCGAGACATCCAGGCCTTTTACGGGAAACATCCACAGGAGAAGCCTGTAGAGACGCAGAGAAAGGTCAGGAAGGCGGGGTCAGGGGTGCGGGTGCAGGCCGAGAGAACTACAGTCAAGGCGGGTCAGACTTGGTGCTTAATTCCTTAGTGTAGTAGGGAGCAATGGAAGGAGGTCTTGGGTAGTTACATAGCAGAGTCTCATACTTATACTGTTAAGACGAAGTGCAGTCTGCAGCAGTTAGAGCGGCAAGTGGTGCAGAGAGTGCTTGGCAGGAGAGGGAGTGTGGGAAAAGCCGCGGAGACGCTGTTCTTGGCCGTAGGGACTATAGGAGGGACTCTCAGGCCTCCAATACAGAGCAGGCAGTCCCAATCTGGCTGCCTGTATTCCCTCTCTATTCATCTCCACTTCCACAGTACTCATTTCCCCGCTGTCCTCTGTCTTCCTGCTGCGCACCTGCCTTGTCAGGTCCTCTACATACTTCCTCCTGCTCTCCCGCTCCCTGTCCTGCTGCTGTTTCTCCAGTGCGGCTGTGTGCTGGTTGTGCAGGGCTTGGCTCTGAGCGTACTGCAAGTCAGATTGACGCTGTAGCAGGCTGTTCTGCCGCTTGGACTTTAGCTGCAAGTTGAGGATTTGGTGGACTTCGGTTTGATGGTGGTTATGTTGAAGCCGCTCTCTTTTGTGTCTACTAGCCAGCTTTCTGCCCTGCGCTCTTGCCCACTGCCCTGCCTTTTCTTCCTCCCTTTCCAACATGTACTCCTGCGACTCCGCCCGAGGCAGTTTTTCCTTGGAGAGTTCGCAGAGTTGGCTGGAGTAGGCATCGAAATTTCGCAGAAACTACAATAGAGCATACCTGTCTGCGACGAGTTTCAGCTGCATCATAGTGGCCAAAGACTAGTGCATCTCCCTGATAAGAATTCTGTCTTCCCTTAGTCCCAAACGACTGATTCAGTCTAGAGGCTTCGAGGAATTCCCTTTGTTCAGCTGCTTTTTTCGTTTCTATCTGTCGGTTCAGCTCCTCTCGGTAGAGGGTTTGCTGGTGCTTGTGCAGCAGGTCTTCGTGCAGAGCGAAGAGACGGTGGACCTGGGCTTGGTGGGAGATGAGGCCTTTCCAGTTGGAGGGTTGGCTGGGCAAAGGAGCAGCCTTGGGAAGGGAGGCTTGGATAAAAGCGCAGAGGTACTGGTACACTGCTGTAAAGTCTTCACGAAACCTCTCGAACAACTCATCCGCCTGCTCCACTGCAGTTTCCACCACCTGCAGACTGAAGGCTCCAAAGCAGCGCAGCAGCGCAGTCCTGAGTTTGTCTTTCCTCCGTGTGCGCAGCATGGCAAGGCGCTCAGCATTGCAAGTGTGAGGACTGAAGGACTTCGTTGGACTATATGGAGGAGCTAGGAGTTAGCTAGAGGGGGATTTGGCTGGGTGTGCTGACGACGCTTTTGGTTCTTGGTGAGCGGGAGTGGGAACCAGGGAGTGGCTGTGAACTTCAGAGCTGAGGCTGTAATCTGGAAGTGCTGGTCTGTGGGTGGTCTTTTCTCCTCAAACACCTGTCCCAGACGACTACTGCACTGCCTACTTCTTACCTTCGCACACAGCACTTCCTTCTCTTTCTTGTCTGATTCCACGATTTTGACTTTGTTGGGGTGAGGAGCGGAGAAAGACGCGTGTCCTGCGTCTGCAGCGAACTTCCAGATCGAGGGGAAAAGGTTTTCATCGCAGACCACGCAGTGATAAGTCCCGAAATCATGGCTTTTGTCTTCTCCGACAGAGGGCTTTTTCTTGCGGGTGTCTGGAGCGCCGGGCTGGGCCGGCAGCTTCGGCTTGAGTGCGCTGAAAGGTCTGCACAGGCGAAAAGCAGGTCTCAGCAGTCTCGCAAGCATTAACAATAGAAGTAATTCCTGCTACTACCCCATCTACCAGTCCTCTGCATTAGTGCTAAGAAGTTATGCTCGCTGATAGGCCCTATCTTCACTCAGTTTCTTCAACTTCCATACGAGCATCGAGCAGCAAAACGACCCAACGACTACAAACCCCAAGGACCAGATGAGTGCCACTACCCACACTTCTAAATCCCCTTTGGTAGGAGGCACTTTTATGCGATTTGGGCTTGGTACTCCTCCAGTTATATTGATACTTCTAGTTTCGATATTGAAATATGCAAAGAATTCAGTCAAAAACTGCGCGCCCAAAATCCACTCCTCTCCGTTGCTCTCTCGAAAGGCGAGTACTATGCCTCCACTGACTGTATAGGAGTAGCACTCGGCAGGGACTAGGAAGTCGTAGTTCCCCAGGGACAGGTTGAAAGAGGGAAGAGCATTGGGGTCCAGTGCAGCAGATGGACAGAAGGTGTATAGACTATGAACGTCGCACTGGTTGAAATTGCTGACGAGATAAGGAAGCAAGTTGACGAAATCGCTCTTTGGCAGTCTGAAGTACTTCTCAGTGACATCAAACACTGCTTTAGTGGCACTTGTATTTATTAGTTCTTCGTGTACATATACTCCAGTTAGATTTACAGCCCAGTCAGGCCCGGCTAATATTGGCACTTGGACAACAGGTCCTGGTGTCTGGACAAAAGTGGCATTATAGCCGCCGACAAAGAAAAAACAGAGGTAACTTTGCAGATCAAAGGCGAAACTACGGGAAGTAATGCTACCTTGAGCGACGAGTTGGCTTAGGAAATTGCTCTCCGGACTGAGACCCTAAGGTAAGAGTACCACAAAGCCCGTCAGAGTAGCCAGGTCGTGGAAGCCGTGCAGAGTGAAGGCTCTAGTGAAGTTCAGCTGAAAGCCCTGGTCGCCTACTGGCCACAGCAGGTCCTGCACTTCATCTCCATCACACAGTCCCCTCCAAGTCCGCAGCTCTTTCCCTGTATTCACCACTTTCGCGGTCTCTGGCTGGAAATATTTGGGATTTCCTGCACAATGGTTGCAACTGTCTCCTTCCAGCATTATTGCCTAAGTAGGTTATACCGAACTGCGGAGGTCTAGGGCCAAGATGTAGGTATAGCCGTTGCCCAGGGAAGTCGTCAGTAGTCCAAATTGTTCGCCGAACTCAAGCATCAGATAGGCTGAGACATGGAGAACGGCCGAGAGGGAGAGCAATAGCTGAAAATTGAGCATTGCCACGTGAATTGATTGCAGCCTATGGAAAGACCATTAGGACTAGACTAGTAGGAGTTCTTGCTTTTGGAATCTGTGCGAACGTCTCTAATTGCGATTTTGTTGGGCGAACTTCCTGCGAACTCAATCCCCTTGTGCCAGTCATACCCCGCCGCATACACCATCAACGTCGAGTCACACTTCACATCCACCGCTGTCACTGGCGCACCAATGCCATTGTACCCCTTCTGCTTCTGCCTCGCCTGCTTGTCCCAGATGCAAATCACCCCGTCAGACCCGCCGGTGACCAGGGTGTGGTAGACCGGACTGAAGGCCATGCTGTTGACGGAGTGGATTTGACTGTCGCGGTGACACTTGAAGGCGAAATCCGGGTCCAGACGAGCGTTGTCAGGGGTCACTTTCTTGATCATCACTCGGCCCTCGATGAGTCCCAGGGCAACTGTCTTCGCGTCACTTGATACCGCCAAAGAGCGAATTTGGTACTTCAGGTTCTCAGTGATGATCTCCGGAGTGCTCCTGCCCTGCTGTATCATCGTCACATTCCACGTCGCCACCTTCTTGTCGCTGAGTATACAAGCCAGCAAGGGCCCCTCCAGTGCCATGCCAAAGACCCGCCCAGTGAGCTGCAGCGTGGCTGTGGGGTTCTGCTGTCTGCAGTCCCAAAAAGCGAGTGTCTGGTCCCAGGAGCCGCTTATAACGTGCTGCAGACCGTCACACCAAACTACCTCTCGTACAGGAGCCCGGTGCGTTCCGATGGTGCTGACTTGGTTGGTGGCGAGGTCCCAGTACTTCACGAGGTTGTCGCAGCCGCCTGTGAAGATGCCGGCGCAGTCGCGACGCCAGGCTACGGAGAGGACGGGTGGATCTTGGGATACCTGCGCTTTCAGCTGGGATTGCAGGGTTGGCGCGAATTCCCACACTGACGTTTTCCCGTCCCAGCCACAGGCCGCTACAAAGTTCATCTGCGGATTGGGAGCGAACTTGAGCATCTGCACCGTATCTCCAGGCGCAGGCTGCACTACCGGGTCAGTCCCAGCATTGACATAAGTGGCCGTCATATTGTCTTTGTAATGTCCGGCTCTCCAAAGCCCGCTGCACCCGCACCGAAAGGCAAGAAGGAATGGCATCTAGTCACAGGAGGAATTGCAGGAGGGGTGTCACGGACAGTCACAGCGCCTTTGGAAAGACTCAAGATCTTACGACAGCTAGACACGCCGGAGTTCCTGGGATTGAATATGTGGCAAGTCTTAAAGAAGTTCTACACGGTGGAGGGGATCAAAGGGTTTTTCAAGGGAAATGGGTCGAATGTGGTCAAAATTGTCCCTTTTTCCGCTTTGGAGTTTTACTCGTTTGAGTTCTTTAAGGATCGGATTTGTCCGAAGAACGACCCTAGGAATAAACTAGGCCTGCTCCTGAGTGGGTCTTGTGCCGGCATCCTAGCCACAGTCGTGACCTACCCTATGGACTTCGTGCGGACAGTACTTTCCATCCAAACAGACTACAAGTACAAAGGCATGTGGGACTGCATGGCTCAGGTCTACAAGCAGTCCGGCCTCATCGCCCTGTACCGCGGCATGGGCATGTCCTGCATCGGAATCGCCCCCTTCATCGGCTTCAAGATGTCCAGTTTCGACTTACTGAAGGCGCATTATTTACCAAAACCGACCGACCCCAACTTCGCTATGATGAACCTTGTGCTGGGGTCCGCTGCAGGCACCATTGCGGCTTCACTTACATACCCGACAGACGTCATTCGTCGTAAAATGCAGTTACTTGTAAACCCCACTTAGGGCTTCCAAAAGGTGCCGTACGACACTATTGCGGGGTGCTGCAAGCACATGTGGGAGACGGGCGGCTTCCAGGCCTTTTGGAAGGGGCTGGTGCCTTGCTACCTCAAGGTAGTGCCGGCCATTGCGGTGGCTTTCGCAGTCAATGAGCAGTTGAAGGCTTGGTTCAACGTCTAGCTAAGCTTTCTTTTCACTAGTTCTCACTCTGGAGACAATTAGTGCCTCAGCCTATGGAAGCTTGGCTGTGGCACCTTTGAAGAAGCATTTCCCCTGACACAAAGTGGTGGCTTTATCCCGTTCCCAGTGACGTATTTGAGCTTTTGCGGGGTCAATGCCTCGATCAATACTGCAGTTCCATAGGAATTCCGTGCAATCATAGTCCTTTGCACCACCGAACCAGCCTGTTTTTCCGCCTAACAGAGGTTCCTATCCATTTCTTCAGGAAGTGGCATATATCAAAAGTCGCATACAGGAAGTCTCTAGGCCGTGTAGTAGCGCTATCTTTGTATTTCCTATCGAAACTCTGTTTATGTAGCTGAGAAAAGGCAACATTCCTCCTATTTCGGCATTTTAGGCAACTTTTCTGGTTTTTATGCTAAAGTGGTGCCAATTGCCGCCACTTCTCAGTAGAAGTACGATATCTGCATCGGTCTTTTCCAGATCTACTCAGTCCGTTCACATTTTCTGCCTGGCAATTTGCACACTACCTGCAGCTATTTACCCCAAAATACAGTCTTAGTGACCTACGAAAGGCTATATATTTCCAGTCAATATTCCAGTCCTTCTCGCCGGTTATCCATTTCCTCCCTAATCCGGCCTTATATGGAGGGTAGATGGGAAGCAGGGGATTCAGCATTATATCTGATAGGCGTTTGGTGATATCTGCGATTAAGTGCATGTAGGCCCGTTTGCAGGCTGCCAGGGAGATGAAATGGAAGGACAGCAAGGCGCTTTTGATTGAGAGAAAGTAATAATGGGGTCTGCGTGTGGGAAGACCAAACAACCCAATAACGGCGTCATCCACTCTCATCAGTCTATCGACCGCTCTGTGGTTTCTGATGTCAAGCAAACAGCCCGCACTGACGACGTTTACGACGCTTTGCCTCTCAGTCCCCGTCGCAAGTCTGCGAAGAAGAAAGGCGCTGTGATCAACTCCCGGCTAGAGCCTATGAGTTCTCGGGAAGCGGTTTCCGCTGCTGTGACCGACAGGCCCAAGACCCACTGGGAAATTCAGACTATTACGATGGCTATTCACAGGCACTCTGTGCTCACGGACTTGACGGAGGATGCGAGAGAGGAGGTGATTAATAGCATGCGCCACTTTGTGCTGGACGCGAGGGAAACTATCTTTGAGGCGGGCGACCAAGCCACTCACTTCTTCGTAGTGGGCAGCGGGTCTTTGGAAGTGCTGGTCAACCGCAAGCGTGTGAACATCCTGAAGCCGGGAGACAGCTTTGGAGAGCAGGCATTGCTGCACAATACGCCGAGGAGCGCTACTGTGCGCACGCTGGATAAGTGCACGCTGTGGGGAGTCGACAGAAAGGCTTTCCGAGAGGCAGTGGAGTTGGTGAATGGCAGGAACTACCAGGAAAATAAGGTATTTTTGGAGTCTGTGCCTATGTTTAGCGTGCTGACTTCTTCTCAGAAGGAAAACCTCCTCGCAGTGATGGCAGGCCAGAAGTTCCCAGCAGGGAAGCGCATCGTGATGGAAGGAGAAACGGGCGAACTGCTGTACATCATCAAAGACGGGACAGTCTCGTGCAGTGTGGAAGGCAAGGAAATCCGCAAAATGCGAAAAGGCGACTACTTCGGCGAACAAGCGCTATTGACGAATTCCATTAGAACTGCGACAGTTGTGGCTTTCGAGGACGTGCGACTTTTATCGATTTCCCGAAATCAGCTCACTGAAGTGTTGGGAAACTCCCTGCAGAAGATAATTTACCGCAATACTCAACATATGAGTCTGGAGCAAAGTCCCTCGCTGAGCCAACTCACCCCGGAGCAGAAGGAACACCTTATCGACAATATGGTCATTGCGTCGCCTGGGGAGGGGGAAACGGTGCTTCCGGCTGGTACTTTGCTGGCTCAGGGAATCTTTATTGTGCTCAAAGGAGAGCTGAAGACGAGGGCGGGGGAGGTGTTTGCGCGGAGGTTTGAGGTAGTGGGAGGCGAGGAAATGATGAAAAGTACAGAGAAAGCCATATCAGAGGACATTATCGCGGGTCCTGGTACTGACTTAGGTCACATGGACAAAGCCCAATTCGAGCAAATCATCGGCGGCAGCGTCACTATCATTTCCGCACAAAACGAGGCTGTAAGTGTCCTCCGCCGAGTCTCGATTTTCCGCGCTTTTTCGCAGGAAAGACTGCTGCAGCTCTACTCTTTGCTGCGAGTTGTGAGCTACCAGGCTGAGGAGTTCATCTTTCACCAGGGTGACGAGGGGGATTCCTTCTATATTGTGAAGAGTGGACAGGTGGCGGTGAAGAAGGACAGTACTGTGCTCAGGACTATTACTAAGAACGGCTTCTTTGGAGAGCGCGCAGTGCTCCTCGGCGAAAAGCGCACCGCCAGCATAGTAGCCGAGCACCCTGCAGAGTGCTGGATGCTCCTTCAACACGACTTCTTCAGCGTCATCGACGAGTCCATCCGCGCAATTCTGAAGCAAAGAATGCACCTGCAAGACGACACTGTGGCAATCACCCAATTGACAGTGGTAAAAGAACTGGGCAAGGGCATGTTTGGCAGTGTGTTTTTAGTCGTGCACAGGGAAAAAAGGACTTGCTATGCACTGAAGTGTGTGAGTCGCAGGAAAATCAGGGCGTTTGATATATCCTCGAATGTGGTTTTGGAGAGACAGCTGCTGCTGCAGATTGACCATATCTTTATTATGAAGCTCGTCAAGACGTTCAAAGACTCTGAGCGAGTCTACTTCCTGACGGAGTTCGTGAACGGCCAAGACCTATTCGACGTGATTCGCATCCTGGGTCTGCTGAAGGAAGCGGACTGCAGGTTCTACGTGGCAGGACTGCTGCTGATCCTGGAGCACTTGCACGAAAGGAAAATTGTGTACCGCGACTTGAAGCCTGAAAATGTCATGGTGGACGAAATGGTAGCCGATAGATAGGGCTATCCGAAGCTTATTGACTTCGGCACTGCCAAACTGATCGAAGGCCGCACCTTCACAATAGTGGGGACTCCGCACTACATGGCTCCAGAGGTGGTGCTCGGCAAGGGCTACACCCACAGTGTAGACGTATGGAGCCTGGGAGTCATGCTCTTCGAGTTTATTTGCGGGGGAGTGCCGTTCGGGGAGGAAGAAGACGACCCGTTCATGATATATGAGCGAATTCTGAGAGATTCGCTTCGTTTTCCCTCGAATATCTCTAAATCGACACCTATTCGGTCGTTTCTCGAGCTGATTCTCAATAAAAACCCCGCTCTGCGACTCCAAGTCGGCATTTCCCGGCTGAAAGACCACCAATGGCTCTACGGCTTCGACTGGGTACTCTTCTAAACAGGAACAAATGGGGCTAAAGCAGCTCAAACCGCCACTAGTCCCAAAGCTGAGGAACATCCAGCCCGAAATCCAGGTCTGTCTGAGTCAAAATAGAGACATGCAGGCCGTCTTAGAGGAGGCGGAAAGAGGACTGGTGGTGGAGGAGGGGGAAAACCACCCAGAGGAGCCCGGCTGGGACAGAGACTTCTAGTTTGCTATTAAATAGTTCTCAAGGCGGAGGGAGAAGCGGGGGAAACCGTCGATGCAGGGCTGCAACAGGCCTGGGGTCGAAAACTCCGGCAGTCTTCATATTCTGTCCCCTGTATTGCCACATAGTTCGCTCGAATTGAGCTTTTCGAAGGAGGCCTTCGTCCCCTCTGTCTTCGGACTGGGGTATAGGGGGCTGGGAGGGGCGATGGGTGAAGAGGGATAGGGGAAGTCGCTTGGTGCGGGGACTGGTTTTCAAGGGGAAACTGCAATAAAAGCCCAGAGAAGACCGTGGACTGTGCGCCGGACTGAACGCCTCTTCCACGTGCACCACAGTGGTCCTTACCGCACTATTAAAGTCAATAAGCGGGATAGTGCGGGAGACTGGCTCCGGCCACTGCACAGTCTCGGAGAAGCGTTCCTTCTGGTTTCGCTTCTTGGGCGCGGGGGTGGAGAGGGCTAGGACGCTGGGACGGGTGCTGCCTGCAGTGGCGAGTAAGCGTCTGGGCACTGTGGAAGTCTGTGCGCAGTGCTCAGTAGTAATTAGTTCAGGGTGCAGCACAGACCCAAGTCGATGTTTCTTCTCTACCTGTATTCCAAATCGAAGTTGCTGGTCGAAGTCAGTTTCCGTGCACGCGTCACTGCCCTGTCTCGCATGCTGAGTCTTCCCAGGCAGTCCTTCACTGCTGAACAGGTCTGGACTGAGCCTGCTAGCGGGTGTAGTCAGAGTAGAGGCGGGCTTCTTCACTGTGAAGAGTCGTTTGTGGTAGAGACGCATATCTCTACTAGCTCTAAATACTCGCAAAATCGCCTCCTTTTCCCCTTGTCTTCGTCCCATAGTGTTGGATTCGCCCACTGCAGAGTCCTTGGCAGGCCTGGGGATAGACTCAGAGTCCATAGGAAAGTAGAGAAATGGCTAGAGGGAACTGGGACTAGTACAGACTAAAAGCGCAGGAAGGCCAGTGTGAGTGTGATATCATCAACTCCGCAGTCTGCTTGGCGCCACCGCTGCACGGAATCGGAGATGAGACGTCGTGTGCAGCCTGCTAAGTCTCCAAGGGTATAGTAGGTCCCAATAATTTGAGCGACTTCTTGACTTGTGAAGAACTCCCAAAGTCCATCCGAAGCCACAACCAAGGCCTTGTCCTCCGGCTCCAACTCCTTTTCCAGCACCTCCGGCTCTGCCGAAACTCCCAACCGACTGGCCAGCAGGTCTCCAATGGACCTCGACATCGCCAGGCCTGGGATGTCCTCATCCTGCATCCAGACTCTGAGAGGCCCCACGGCTCCTCCTGAGGAGTCTCGGTACGGGGAAATACGCCCGCCCTGGGCCTGGATACGGGCTTGTTCTGAGGGAAGGCTAGGCTTGTGGTCGGTGGACAGGTCGCTGGCTTCCCACTTCCCGTGCACTAGCCTGACTAGCACTGCTCGTGAGTCTCCGACGTTCCCACATACTACTGTTTTGCCTTCTACCAGTACACTCACACAGGTGCTGCCGGAGAACATCACGTCCACTCCAGACCTGCTCAGTCCTTCCACTACTCTGCGGTACGCCTCCTTCAAAGCTCTGCTCAGTCTCCCCTCCTGCCCCTGCTCTTCCAAGGCCAGACAAGCTTTGAGGATGTGCCGCGGCAGCTGCTGTCGAAGGTAGGAAGAGACGTGGTGGCCGAACTCCCCGTGTCCATCACAGACAGAGAAGAGAAAGAGCGAGGGCAGGAGGGCCTGGGCGAGGCAGCTGTCTTGGTTGTGGGCCTTGGGCCTGCTATTAACTTCTCCGGTGCGGGTGAGGGTGAAGAAGCTGGAAATCGGGTATACGTGTGGAGGCGTAGTGCTGAAGCCATTAGAAGCGGTCTGGCTGTGGGTCGGGCCCAAGGGCGGGAGAAGAGTCTGCGACCTTACATGCGTTTTCCTTTGAATTCCAGTCACAGTCCTCATCAGCTCCTCTCTGTTCTTCTCACTAACTGCTCGATAGTACGGGGAACCCACTAGAAAGGCAGTTCTCAGGCCTATTTCGCTCTTTCCGCTGCCTGGAGACCCGGGAGTACTGGTGGTTTTCCCTTGTTTTCGCATATATTTGTATTGGAGGAAACAATCAGACGCAAACTCTGAGAGGCTACTTACCAAAACAGCAAAATTTACTATTAGAAAACATCCAAATACGCCTTTTTCGCTGTATTTTCCCTTAAATTAGCCACTATAAGGCAATTGCAGGCCTTTCCTTATATACATCTATTGGGAAATCCAGGAGTTCGGGTCCACTGCATCCTTCCAGTCTGCCAGTCCTGCAAGATAAACAGCAATCCTTATAGAAACGCATAAAGATGCAGGCAAGTATATGGATCTTAGCACTGCTTTGCACACTGCAGGCCCCAGCAAGCCAACAGCAGCCCGCCTTCGACCCACTCATTTACCTCAAAGACGAAGACGACCGGGTCGAAGTGGCCATCAGCTTCCCCGACGCTCTGCACTATGCCTTAAGGAACTCCCCAACTACAGCGGAAACAGGCAGTTCCCAGGGACAGAGTGAGCTGTATATGACTGGAGACACCTTCGACAACCGCAGAACTGACAGAACCAAGCTGCAGGTGCAGACTGTGGCAGGGCCGGGACTCAACTGGGCTGACTTGGACGAAGTGCCTGCCTTTGCACTGGGAGGTAGGGACATGTATGCGGATTTGACTAGGGCGTATCGCTTTTCTCCGGGGGATTTGGCGCCTGTGGCGCTGGATGCGGATGAAGTAGTGGTGGAGACTGCGAATAGGCAGGAAATGGCGCTGGTTCGACTGCTTGGGACTGTAAATCGAGTCCAGGGGGACAGATATGAGTACACAGACAGCCAGGGAGTGCCGGTGCTGTACTCTCTGGACCCCTACGCAGACCTCCGTGGAGATCTAGTGGACAACGGCCTCTCCGACTCCATCCCTCTGACTCTCAGGACTGAAAGACCTCCCACACCTATAGCCTCCAGCCGTGACCCAGAAGTAGTCCAACGGACCATCCCCACCTCCAACATCACCCTACCCACCACTACTGTCAAGGAGGACACTATCCTCGGGGAAAGGCGGGTAGCAGACGACAGGCAGCGGGTTCCAGTCTTCGACAGCACTGGCTCAGACCTGGACATGACTGGAGACCCCTTCAATAACCACCGCACTGATAGAGAAACGCTGGTGGTGGTGACTAGAAGTCCTGAGGAAGGGCGGGCGAGTGTGGAGATTCCCAGCCTGCAGCCTGCGGTTACAGTGGAAAGGGTGGATTTGGATGATATTGGAGCAGTGGATTTGACCCTGATTTCGCCCTTCCACGAGCACGGCGAGCAAGCCATTCTGACTCCTGCCCTTCCCTACTACGCAGACAGGCCGAGCGACATAATGATCGGCGACTTGTTCAATAACAAACGCACAGACAGGTCCAAACTCTCCATTGTGCGTCTAACCCCTCAAGCAGTCCCGCCTACACCTGTTCCCACCCCTCCAGTCCACTCTATTACTGTAGCGCCGATTCGGATTGAAAGCTGGGATATTGACCAATCGGAAGCGCCTTCTGAGCCTGAAAAGCCCACTGTTGAGGCAGTTCTCGCTCCTTATGATAGTGATGACTATGTCCAGCCTGAGAAAAAGGACTTGGATGAAGTGAGTGGGCCTTTTACCTTTAGTTTCAAAAGCGATATCGACGAATCCACGCCTGCCGAGGTCATATTGCCCGACCAAGACGACCTGTGGACTTACTCCTTCAGTCTCTCCGACTCCTCCCCCCTTTCCCGTCTCTTTTCCAGCAAACCCTACAACAAAGAAATGGGCATCGCCACAGACATCAAAGGCGACCGAAAGGCTTTCACCGACCTACGGGCAGTACCGACCTACTACAGCGGAGACAGGAAGGACTCTCTGGGCGGAGACATGTTCGACAACCACAGGTCTGATGTGACTAAGCTGAGGGTGGTGCTGGAGCAGGGCCAGTCGCTCAGGTGGAGGGATGAGAGCAGCCGTAATCCTGGCTTTCTGCAGTGATAAAATTGAGATGTAGTGCTTTTGGTAGGGAAAAGTCGCATTTACGCCTACGAGTGTGGGAGAATTGTCTCTGAATTCATAATAATACTGGGAAATCAAGCTAGATAAGCGCTTTAAAAGCGAAAAATTAGCTAACTGACTACCTCAGAGCGCGACAGCAGCTCTAAAACCGACTCAAAAGACGGCTGAACCATAGTGGCATTCTCCAACGCAAAGTTAATCCAGTAGTTTTCCTCCTGCACAAAGCGGCCGAAGTGAGAGAAATAGGACGGAGCAGGGGACAAGGGCTCAGTTTCCAGTTCCGAGATAATGGCGATTGTAGGCCAGTTTAGGTACTGCTTGGGAGCAGCAAGTCCCGATGCGAGCCTCCCAACATCCAGCCCGACTCCAGCCTTTCCCCCTCAATCCCCTCTTCAAAGTAATGCGGCTTCCCCGCCCCCACCACTACAAAGTCAAACATCGCCTTCCAGTCCTCCCCAAGAGCATAACTGCACACAAACTCCGTAAACTCCGCATACGAATTGGTCACCAAAACCAGCGTTTTCCCCAGCGCTTTCAGCAACTCCGGTACTCTCCTTTCCGTGTGGATGTACTTCCCTGGGTACCGATACAACTCTGTGTAGAAGGACCGGTCTGTGGCTTGCCTCAGTGGAGTGTCGAATATTTCGAGTACGGAAGCGTAGAGGTCGGTTTCTAGCTCGGACAGGGACTTGGTGGAGTGGTGGCGGGCGAGGAGTTCGATGCAGGCGGAGTAGACGGCGGTTTCCATGATGGCGAAGTGAGTGAGGAAGCACCAGTATTGGCCGGGGATACGGTGAGTGGGGGAGATGGGGAAGTGGGGTGGGTCTCCATAAATCATCTTGATTTCCTCTTCAGTCCTCGCAGTAAACCCATAAAAGCACGCCATCACCTCACACTCCTTCCCCAAACTCATCAAGTTCCCAGTCCTCAAGTCCGCCACCAGTCCATTCTGCGTGAACTCCAGCGCCCTCCGCACCCACAACGGCTCCAACAGCATATCCGAATAGCCCCTGCTGACCATAGCCTGTGCCAGCACTCTGTATATCAGCTCTGTGAAGGCGGGCTCGATGTAGCGAACTAGGGTGAAGTCGAGGTCGAGACAAAGCACGTCGCAGTCCATTTAATAGCTAGGAGGGGAGACAGCATTTGCCTTTGCGAGTTGCAGGGGAGGAGTGCAGAGGGGTGGATTGGGAGTGAGGGGCTGGGCCGGACACGAGGCGCTGGGCGAGACTGCGGAAGAGCTGCTCCACGCCGAGGCTGGTCTTTGCGCTGGTGCGGAAGTAGGCAGCGCCTACGTCTTTAGCCCAATTACTCGCCTCTTCATCCAGCCCTTCCTGAATTTCCTCCAAGTCCGACTTATTGGCAGCCACCGTCAAAGCCAAGTTCTTCGGCCCATTGTCATGCAGCTCCTGCAGCCACATGGGAAAGCTTTGGAAGCTCTTGGGCTGTGTGAGGTCGAACACCAGCACAGCGGCAGAGGCGTCACGGTAGTACATTTTGGCGAGGCCGCGGTAGCGCTCCTGCCCAGCAGTGTCCCAAATGTTGAGTTTCACACAGTGGCAGTCCAGACTGATTTCCTTGCTGGAGAAGGCTGCGCCTAGGGTGGCCGGCTTCTCCACCGAGAACTCATTGTCAATGAATCGACTGAGCAGACTGGACTTCCCCACTCCCGCGTCTCCCAGCAGTACCAACTTGTGCTGAACAGTGGGCAAAGGCATCATATTTCTCTACTCCCAACCTGCCAATTTGCCTATTCGACCTAACTTAGGCGATAATTCCCTCGGTCTTGCCCATATGGACGATGAGGTCGACGAGACGCATGGAGTAGCCCCACTCGTTGTCGTACCAGGAGATGAGCTTCATGAAGGTCTTGTTCAGGGCGATGCCGGCACGCACGTCGAAGGTGGAGGAGGCGCTGTCGTGCAGGAAGTCGCTGGACACTACTTCTTCGTCGGTCCAGTTTAGGATGCCGTGGAGAGGACCGGCGGCTGCTGCCTTTATGGCTTCGACCACTTCCTCATAGGTCGCTTCGCGGGCCAACTTGACAGTCAAGTCGACCACTGATACGTCAATGTTGGGGACGCGGAAGGCCATGCCCGTCAGTTTCCCATTAAGTGCGGGAATGACCTTGCCCACGGCCTTCGCAGCTCCAGTAGCCGACGGAATGATGTTAGTACTCGCGGCTCTTCCAGCTCTCCAGTCCTTCCCGCCTCTGCTGGGTCCGTCCACAGTGAGTTGGGTGGCAGTGGTGGCGTGCACAGTGGTCATCAGGCCTTCTACGATGCCGAAAGCGTCGTTTATCACCTTGGCGAGAGGGGCGAGACAGTTCGTGGTGCAGGAGGCGTTGGAAAGGATGTTGACTTCGGGACGGTAGTCGAGGTGGTTCACACCCATGACGAACATAGGGATGTCGTCCTTAGGTGGCGCAGACAGCACCACCTTATGCGCTCCCGCAGTAATGTGCTTCTGGCAAGCCTCATGGTTGGTGAAGACTCCCGTGCACTCCGCCACCACATGCACATTATCAGCTCCCCATGGGATCTGAGTGGGGTCCTTGACCGCATAGACCTTAATTACCTTGCCGTCCACTATGAGGTTGCCGTCCCGAGCCTCTACGGTGCCGTTGTAGCGGCCGTGGGCAGAGTCGTACTTGAACTGGTAGACCATGTAGTTCACGTCCATGAACGGGTCGTTGATGGAGACTACGTGAATAGCGGGGTTGGTCAGCGCCGCACGACAAACCAGCCGGCCAATTCGGCCAAAGCCATTGATGCCAACAGGTACTTGCGTAGGTGCTGCCATTAATTACTATCAGCCACACGTGTGACTCAGACAGAAATGGCCGCCCCCGGCCTCCCTAGCACTTTAGGTACTCGTAAATCATATGGAGCTCGAAGATCCAGAGGACCAATTCGCCTGCAGCGTGTGTTGCCACTCTGCAGCGGGGTTTTGCTGCTGCAGGAATGAGAAAACCAGACTGTGTCTGCCGTGCTTTGCTGAACATTACAAGGCGGAGGACTCTGATTCGCACACTTTCCTGCCGCCGGAAGCCTTCGACTACATCTCTCCCCTGGTCCCTATCGCTGATTTCCTCGAGAGATGTCGTGTGGTCACCACTATAACCCAAGCTTTGGCAGTCCGCATCGACAGACTGGAGAAGGAAAGAGAGGACTACGTGCAGTTTCTGTCCGGCAAAGAAGAGGAAATGATTCTCATGGTAAAGACGCAAATCGCCAAAGACCAGGCCGACGCATGCAGCAGAATAAACAAAGAAATTGGCCATTTGCAGGCAATTATCGGGGAAATCGAAAAAGCTCGAGGAGATTTAGACCTAGGAGAAGAGCTTTCCCACCTTATTATCCGCACACATGAGATAACTGCCACATCCGTCCTCTCCGACACTACCAAGTTCAAGGTAAACATCGCTCCTATTCAAACCGAATTGACGCAAATCACCACTTTGGCAGTGTTTTCCTTCGAACAGTACTTCCGGAAGGCTTTGGCGGCCTCCAAGGTGTATCACTTTTCCTTCAACTCCAACATAATGTGCACGTATGAGCCGAAGTCTAACCTGCAGAAGTCGCATACGCTCCAAGGAGGCAGGAATATACCTGAAAAGGCTTGTTGGTGCAACTTGCAGTCGGGGTTTATATTTGTGTGTGGAGGGTTTGTGAGTAACACCTACCAGAGCACGACCTACTTAGTAGACCCCACCAACTTTAACGTAGGCGTCACAGCTCAAATGACGCAAGCGAGACGCAGTCATGGCTTGATCGAGTACGAAGGACAGGTCTACGCCTTCGGAGGGTACAACGGCGCCTTGCTAAACTCAGCAGAGAAGTACACTCTGCGAGCCGAGCAATGGACCCCTATCAGTCCCATGAAAACAGCCAGGAATTTCGTCATGCCGGCTCTGATGAAAGGGCAAATCTACATAGTGGGATATGACGGAAATGGGGTCGAGGCGTATAATCCCTTATTGGATGAGTATAAAACACTGGAATTTACCTTGCCTGTGAGTAATGCCTATACTGCAGTGTTCGGTTGTGATGCGGCTTTGATTGTCTTGCAGACCACTAATGTGTTCCTGTGTGACTTGGAGGAAGACGGGCAACTCAGGGTCATCAAGGCTTCCAGTATATCTAAGAATGCCGGGTGGTTCACATACGGCGCGCCCATCTTCCAATCCAACAAGTTCTACTTCTACAACTACGCAGACTCCAGCTACTACTCAGTGCGGCAGCGTTCCAAGGCCGTCAAACTGCGTATGCTCCTCACTACTACCCAGTAGATAGTTACTAGGTTTTCAGCAGCTTCACTGCTATCTTCACTTGGTGAAGGACGTCTTCTCTGGGGTCGATGACCCGCTTGACCACGGACACGACCTCATTCGCCTGCACCGACAAGCGATACTCCTTCCCCGCAAAGGGCGCGATCAGCTCCACATTCTCCATTTTCGGGTGCATCACCACTACATCCGCCCTCTGCTTCTGCCCACTGTTCTCAAACACGTCCACTAGGTAGCCTTCCATGAGGTCGCCGGCAGGGTCGAGTCCTTGCCGCTTGATGGAGTGGCGAACTACGTCCTTGGCTTCTTTATAGACCGCTTGGCCTGGGAGACTCAGGGCGAACTTCTTGCTGTAGACTCTTTGCAGGAAGTTGGAGTACTTGTTCGTGACTTCCGCTAAGTTGACTGTCAGTCCAGTGTAGACTGAAAAGCCCACTTTGTCAGTCAGTTCACTGGTCCAGTCGACCTGGAAGAAGACCAAGTAGTCTCCCTCAGTGCCGTCGATGTCGACCCAGGAGTCTCTCAAGTCCATCAACCTGCCTTTCACGAATTCTAGTTCGGAGTTGGCGCCGATTTTGGCCACTACCAGACGGACTGGGGAAGGGGCGTAGTCTTCCCCGGGGAAGCGCTTGGCGTCCTGCTGGTTGACGATGACGTAGAACTGTCCGGGGGAGGACAGGGACACTTGCACCACTGAGAAGGCGCCAGGGCGCTGCGTCATGGCCAGGTTGGAAACTTGGTAGTCATCGTGCACATGACAAATCACCACCTCGTCATAATTCTTGACGAAGTCCTTCAAACTCATCCAAAAGCGCCCATCATCCGACCTCGCCCATCCCAGCTCCTTCTTCAACTCCGCAGTCCACAGCGGCGAGTTATCCGACCAGTCCCCATTCCACTCCGTCCCTCCCCAAGGGTTCCTCACCTGCAGCAACTGCTCCTTCCCAGTCTTAGTCAGCACTTCCTTCGCGGAAATGACAGCGTAGGCGTGCAGGGAGACCATGCCTTGGTCGTTCACTCCTGTGGAGGAGGTGTTTTCCTTGGAGCTGGCGGTGATTACGTAGTTGCGTTGGTCGGCTTCCACGATTTTCCGCCAGGTTTGGGGGGTGGGAGGGGGCTTTACGAGTACTTCGGAGGGAGCGCCGGTGAGGTCGGTCAAGGCTTCGTTGGTGTAGCCTGCGTCCACCCGCCAGTAGGAGCCGAAGCGCTTGGCCCAGGCCTTTTCCAGCAGAATTACCCACAGCTCCGTCACTCCGTGGTCGATTTTGGGTCCTGAAAACGCTAATTCGCCCGTGCTCGGATCCACCGGGAAGAAGTCGTCCACAATGATCTCCGCCAGCCTGCCCATGTCAAACATCCTCAGCTTGTAACACCCCGTATAGTCATAATCCGCAGTATCAAACATCCTCTGAATCCTCTGCGCATTCTCCGCCAACGCACTCAAACTAGACAGGAAATAGCAATCCCCCAGCATTCCCTGCTTGATGTCATTCGGCTCAATACTGTCGAAGACCTTCTTGTCCCCTGGGTACATCTCTTCAATCCGCTTCCACACCAGTCTGTCAGTGGCGTACTTATTAGCCACTTCCACCTGGTCGAGGTCGGAGTAGAGACTGGACCTTTCGGGGGGGAAGTTGGGGTCGCTGAAGGTGGCGCCTAGGGCTTTGTAGGCTGCGACGATTAAGGGCTTGGTCAGGTTTTCGGGCAGACCTGCAAGGAGTGCTTTCAGAGTGGCGGGGTCTGCGACTTTGGCTTTGAAGTCTTCGGAGGCGAAGAGGGCGAATTGGTCTTCGTAGGAAAACTGGTGCCGGATGGAGCCGTCGTCCGCAAGGACGATTTTGCTGGAGGTCTCTCCTAACCACCAGGCCATTTTTACACCACTGAGAGAAAGACCTGCAGAATGTGCCTTTTCTGTGAATTCAATAAGCTGAAAAGCCGCAAACAGACGATTTCCCCCAAATCCCCGCATTTCGCTAGATAACAATCTAAGTTACGAGTTAAATATAGTGAAATTAGCGCGAACTGGAGCTAAAATTGGCAATAAGGACCGTAATATCATCAACAACGCCCTCTTCATTCCTTATCCAGCTCCTCCAAGCCAGTTTAGCCAGCTCCTCCGCCGCTTTTTCTCGTCCATAGTTCCAAACCAGACCCACTGCCTCCTCATTGGTGACGAATTCCCACACTCCGTCACTGCAAAGCAGCAGAAAAACGTCGTTTTCTTCAATTTTTCGCTCGTATATGTCTGGAAGGGAGGTGATGGAGAGGCCGGGGAAGTCTTTTTCAGGGAAAAAGATGCGGTAGGCTTTGTCGCCCTCTATAGTGCGGATTTGGCCCCCGGCGGCTTCAATTCGTTTTCTTTCTGAGGGTATATTGGGCTTATGGTCAAAAGTGAGTTAAACCGCTACCGGCAACTGCGTACTCCCCTCAACTTGGCACAAAACCGCCCGAGTGTCCCCCACATGTCCCAAAACCAGCTTCCCCTCCACTATCACCGCTACAGTCGCAGTACTGCCGGAGTAAATACAGTCCAGACTTCGCTTTTTCTCTATCAGATTGGACAGCAGGCCGTTTTGAGTCTGCTGAAAGATGAAAAGCAGAGCGTTGGCAGGGTTCTGCAGGAAGGCTACTCGGGAAGTCATGGCCTGGGGCATGGATAGACTGGCGAAGGCGGAGACTTCGTGGCCGGCAGGTCCGTGACCATCAAATCATCAAAAACAGCAATAAATGTGGATTTTAAGGGAAAATTAGTAATACATTTCCTACACTTATACTATACTTTCTCATACATTTTCTCGAGCAATAGCATTAAAGCCTGATTTCCGCACTTAAATCTCTCAAACACTCCCAAACCAGTGCCGACTCATGCACCGCCTCGCAGTAATTGTCCTGATTGGGACTTTCCGGCTTCCACCCTTTCTTGCAAGTCGCAGCCACTCCCCACTCCCTCATCAAACCCGCTATTTCCCCTCCAATAACCAACTTTCTTCTCCTCAAAGTCTCTTTTCTTCCCTGTGGCCACCACTCCGCCCAGCCACAGTGATAAATGGGCCGGAGCCAGTTTCCCCCTACTTTCCTCTCGCTCCAGGGAGAGGGTGGTGAGGCCTGTGGGGATTGATGCGGAATCAGGCATTTGGCACAGGGTTAGGGCCCGGTGGAGGGGGTCTGAGGACGGGGTGGGTTGATGACGGCTAGGGACAGGGACTCGGAGCGGGCAGTTTTGGCAAAGCAGACACCCATATTGATACTTTAGAGCTGACGTCACTTGCCCAAACTGGGCTTGAACTAGCAAGAATCTTGGTAAGTTTGCATGTTTTTCTAGCGGAAAAGCCGATTTGCGCCTTCCACTGTGGCCCGAATCACACACTGCCTTCAAAAACAGGCTCAAAAAGGACCGAATTCCATCACTACTGCGAACATATAATCAAAAACCCTAGTTTTCCTCAAGAAATAGTCTCAAAACCTGCATAGAAATCCCTCTTTCCCACATCACATCTACTTTATTTGAATTCTTCAGCACCCCTCTTCCCAGCTACTCACAGAGCGGGAGTTCGAGACCGCATCTGCACTCTGGAGGCCACTAAGGCCCGACCCACGTCAATTTCGCGGAAAACGCCCGAGTGATCGAAGGAAAAGGCGAGAGGACGGACGGGTTTGCTGGGGGAAAGGCGGGAATAGGGCGAAGGACGGGCTCGGCGGACTAGGGCAGGACAGAAGTGCCGGGAGTTCTTTAATTTCAGGGTTGGACGGACTTCTCTGCGCCGGATTTTGGCTAAAAACTGCTCCAGTGACTCGGCAGGCCTGGCGACTGTGCAGTCGAAAGACCTGAGTGCCTCCTGCTCGAAGAGCATTTGACACAGGTCTGGTCTGTCCCTTCTCTCCATTGTAAAATGACGGACTGGGGCTTCCTGTCCCACGAGTCAGAGCCTTTGGCCTCTGCCTATCGTGCGTTTCTGCAGGTGGGACAGGAAAGACTCTTCCAAACTGCCTATGCGCTGCTTAGCCTGCTGCTGAGCGACTCTCTGAATCCCCGCAGACGTATATTGGCGCTATTCATTCTGCTCGAAAGTTCACAAGTCCTCGAAGGAGTGTTCTTCCCACCAGTTCAAGAGCTGATCTGTGCGAAGGGAGTGCCAGCAGAGCTCGCGCTGCTCGAGCACTGGCAAACCTCTCGGACCGCAGGCGTCCTCACAGCGGACCAAGTCCTCGCGCTTTCCGCCAAGCCAACCCAACAAAGACCAGCCCCTACTGCACTACGAGACTTGGTGAGCCAACTGCCTAGTGGAACACTGTCTATGGGCGTTTTCGACTGTGACTTTATCAGGCCGATGCCGCCTATGGCCGATGTGAGTGAGGGGAAATGGCTGCTGCCGGACATACAGTCGGAAGTCGGACTGGACATGGACTGGCAACTGCACGACCACTGCAAAGAAATGCTGCAACTGGCTACCGACAGCCAACTCACCCAACTGCAGGAACAGCAACTTTCCGCTACTCTGGCCAGTGCACCTCACATTGCCCTGCAAATACTCACATCCCTTCCCTTAGGACAATTAGTGAAACGCAATAAGGCCGTAGCTGCAGACTTGCTAAAATCTCTCGCAGCCACTGCGGCTTTCCCAGCCCTACTAGCTGTGCTTTGCAAGGAGACCTGTGCGGAGGCGATTGAAGTGGTAAGTGACTTGCAGACTGCGGTGCCGGTGCCTGAGGAGGCAGTGGCTGCCTTTGTCAGTGCTCATATGGCGCATGCGAAGAATATTGCGACGGAGCCGATGCTGAAGTCGTTCGTACGCAAGCTGTGCATTTTCATCGAGCGATTAGTGCGCGGTAAGCTGCTTCCTGCCCCCTTACGAGAGGAAGTCCTAGCCTTCGCCAACGAATATTCACGAGTGAAAGAAGCCTCCGCACTCTACAGACTAGTCTGCGACAAGGACCTGTATGCGTAATAGCCCTATAGCAGCTGTTTCTTCTCGTAAGCTGCTTCCAATCCCTAGAATTGCTAGGAAATCGCTGTAGGACTTTCTGTTGATGGGAGGGAGTTAGCACCTTTTCTGCATATTTGTATTGGGGATAGAGGTGTAGGGAGTAGGTCTGGGAAGGACTGGCTTCATATAGACTGTATTAGAGGGATTTTTGATAGAGTCTATTATCTTTTATCTTAAATATACTATTTAAATCTCTGTAGTCTTTAACTCATACCACTTGCAAATATCTATGTACACGCTAAACCCATTTCCAATCTACACATTAAATTACCCCAAACTGCTGAATCGGTCATAACTCAAAGTCTCAATATGCCAGTCTGTTCAGTTCCCTAACACCTATTAGTAGGGACTAAGAGCGCTATTCTAGTGGAAACGCTGGGAGGTAATATGGCCATGTCGCATAGAAGTGGGTCGAGACGAGGATCGCTGGAAGAAGTCAAAGTTATTGAAGAGGTCATTATGACCCAGGGAGGAGAGACTCAGACAAAGAGGTACTCGAAAGGACGGTTTCTGGGCAAGGGCGGTTTCGCCCGCGTCTACGAACTAACTCATATCGACTCTCATCAGGTCTACGCGGCCAAAGTCATCCCCAAGCAAGCCCTGGCCAAAGCTCGCGCCAAGCAGAAACTAATGTCTGAAATCCGCATTCACCGTTCCCTGCACCATACCAACGTCGTAGCCTTCCAGCACTTTTTCGAAGACACCGACAACGTCTACATCCTCCTCGAACTCTGCCGAAACCAGACCCTAAGCGACCTACTCCGCCGCCGAAAGCGCCTAACCGAGCTCGAAGTAGTGGTCTACACCGCCCAAACAATAGCCGGACTGCAGTATTTGCACGCCCATCGAGTCATCCACAGGGACATAAAGCTGGGCAACCTTTTCCTTACTGACCGAATGGAGGTGAAAATCGGGGACTTCGGCCTCGCGACAAAGCTGGAGTTTGACGGCGAGAAGAAACGGACGATCTGCGGAACTCCCAACTACATCGCTCCGGAAGTACTGGAAAGCAGGTACGGCCACTCCTACGAAGTGGACGTCTGGTCTTTGGGCGTGGTCATTTATACGCTTCTCATAGGGAAGCCGCCTTTTGAGACTGCGGATGTGAAGACTACATATAAGAGAATTAAGCAGAACGCGTATAGTTTCCCTGAACATATACCGCTTTCCAATGAAGCTAGAGGACTGATTACCCGCATATTGCATTCAGACCCTAACAAAAGACCGAGTCTTGGAGAGATTTTGATGCATGAGTTTTTCACGAAGTATAGGAAAATCCCGGAGTTGCTGCCTTCTGCGACACTTGCGATCCCTCCTTCGAAGACTTACTATGAGGAGCATAGGGGCAGTAGGGCGACTTCGCCCCTTACAGACAGACTACGTATGCCCCGCTCCAGCTCCCAGCCCTTACTCCAGCGAATCGAGCCCCAGCAGACCGAAGTATGGGTGACCAAGTGGGTGGACTACACGAGCAAGTACGGCCTGGGGTACCTGCTCTCCAACGGCCTAGTGGGCGTGTGGTTCAACGACGCTACGAAGTTAGTCCTCGAGTCCAGCAGCAGCACTTTCCTGTATGTCGACAGGGCCGGGGACACGCCCTTTGTGTATCATTTGAGCAGTTTCCCAGTCGCTCTCAACAAGAAAGTTACTCTAATCCAGCACTTCAAGGACTGTCTCGGCCTGGTCCCGCAGCACTCCGCAGCCGCCCAGCCCTTCCCCTACGTCAAGAAGTGGGCGAACACTGACCAAGCCATGGTCTTCCGCCTATCCAGCAAAGCTGTGCAAGTGAGCTTCACTGATAAGACGGAGTTGCTGCTTTGCAGTGAAAGTCAGCAGGTCATTTATCAGGACAGACTTGGCGGCAGGTCGGTGCAGGACTTGGAGACGGTGTTGGAGAGTGGAAGTGAGGAGTTGAGGAAAAGGCTGAAGTATGCGAAGGAAGTGCTGGGGAAGATGCTGGGGCAGACGGCTAGGCAATAGGGAAAGGTGGGTAAAATTTAGCGTTAGTTGGGACTTATTTCTGGATTTTTAGGCGATTAGGAGACAAATATGCGAGGAAATCGATACATTTCATTCTGTAAATTGACATAGTTCCACCCAATTATGTATCTTAATATGTAAATTTGGCTAATTCCACGTACTATCGCCATTCTTATAGACCTGATTTATCAGTATTTTCCAGACTTCATCCAAGCTTCTTTTCCCTACCGAATTAGTCCGAGCGTTGCAGAATTTATCGAATTTTGGAAATCTCAGATCTATTTTTGTGGCAATACTCCCATCTACAGCACTCCCCAGACGAACCCAATAGTTGCTGTGGTACCAGACAAGGGGAAGTGGCACATCTGCTGTTCAGAAAACCAGTCGCAATTAGTTCTTCATTTCGCGCCTATCCCTTCCTAACAGACCCATGTAGCTCTATGAGCAGTAACCATGGATTGTATACTAAGTAATGGCGAGGCTGTTGCTTTTTGCAGGTCTGGCGCTAGCCGATGAATATACCCACGTGTATGAAGCAGACGAAGCTGTGACTGTGTGGCTGAACAAGGTGAGTTCTCCGAAATCCCCCAGCGACTTCTACGCTTTCAGTTCGCTTCCTCTATGTCGTGGCGAGTCCTCCTCTCCTCAACTTCCGCATGCGCTAAGTTTCAGCGAAGTCATTGAAGGCTTTGAGCTGCAGGACAGCTATATGGACATTCGCTTCCTCAGAGAAACCAACCAGACGCATTTGTGCTCTGTACAGCTTTCTATATCAGATAGGGAGAAGCTGAAAGAAGCAGTGAGAGAACAGTATTGGGTGCAGCTGTTCGTGGACGACCTACTAGTGTGGGGACGCCTGGGGAAAGACAAAGAAGTTGTATACACGCATATTCACTTGCAGATTCACTACAACCGCAACCACATAGTCCAAGTGCTTTATCAACCCGGAAACCCTGTCAAGCTGGCAAGTGCTGATGAAGTTCAGCAGCAGTCTTTGCACTTTACATACTCCGCAGTCTGGCTGCCTACCTCCAGCCCCTTTGAAACCCGGCTCTACCTGTATCAAGACCCTGGATTCGTTGATGTTGCCAAACAATGGCTCAGTGGCTCACTTTCAGTTTTGACAGTGGTGCTGGGATGTGCAGTGATTATCATTATCCGAATAGAATCCTTTCCAAATGACACAGTGAAGGAAATGAACATTCAAGCGGTCCACGACTTTGCAGGGTGGAAGCAGATAGCAGGGGAGGTGTTTCGAGCCCCTAGCTGTCTGCTGATGTTTACTGTTTGTGTGAGTGTTGGAGTGCAGTTACTAGCGGTGGCAGCGTGCATGCAGCTACTTTGCTTTCTGTATCCAATGTACACGGAGCGGAATTACATGACGGAAATGGCTATAAAGCTGTACTCTGGCTTTGCGCTATTAGGTGGACTATGTAATGGCAGCTTTTACAAGCAACATCATGGACGGTACTGGATTTCAGCAATGCTGGCCTCACTACTAGGGCTCCCCTCCATCATAGGAATGACAATGCTATATTTACCAGCTGTTTTCCCACTAATCGATCTGGAAGTGGGTTTTCTTCTAGTGGCTGCGCCTTTGCATGTAGCCGGCACAATGATAGGTCGGAAATACTTGGCTGACCCCAAGTTTCCTTGCAAAGTTAACCTAGTGCGGAAGCCTATTCGCAGTCGCAAGAACTGGCTCGAGCGGCCCCTTATCCTCAATCTCATGGGGGGTATTTTTCCTTTCTGCTGTCTATTACTCACAACCTCCAGCATCTTCAGCTGTTTTTGGAACTACAAGCTGCTCTATACGAGTGTGTATGGCTTGGTCATTTTCCTGGCTCTACTCGGTAATGTGATGTCTATGGCGATATGGATGACCCTGATAATGCTAGGAATTGAAGAGCCTAGGTGGCCATGGCTCAGCTTTCTGTGTGGGGGCAGCACTGCAGGGTTCCTATTCCTAGTAGCCAGCTTCCACTATGTCTTCAAACCTCAGGTGAGCGGGGCCCTAGTTTACTTTGGGTATATGGGATTAGTGTGCCTTGGCTTGTTCTTACTGTGCGGTGCCGTGGCGTATTTCACAGCCTACAGATTCGTGCGCTTTACGTACTCTAGTACTAAGAGCATTTAGCCCTAATAGGAGTTCTAAGTGGCTCCCTGCTGCCCACTGGGCTGATCTGTCTTCTCCTCTTCTGCGTTCATAAACTCGAGCCCAGTCCAGACTACATACACTGTCATCGTACAACACACTAGCACTATAACACCCTTCAGAAACTTCGACTTTAGCAAGATGAGACCACCGAATAGCAGCGCGACTATATTAGCAAACAGGCCTAGCCCCAGCATTACGTTGTTGAGGGTCTTTTTTCGCTCCAATATAGACACCATTCCACCAAAAAGGCCAGTCCCAACAAGTAAAAGGGCCGCTAATATAATCAGCTCCGCTGCCCAGTTAATAGGTCTTGACGCAGGCTGTCTGCTCTGTGCTGAACCCACAGGTACGTTTGCATCTGGCAGAGACGCGTTTTCGGGTGCCACGCGGGACATTTATAAGAGCGTTCAACCAGGGAAGAAGCTGAAAGTAGTAAAGTCATCGTGCAGGTACGTCGCAAATCTCTCCTTTCAGGCAGTAGTCACTAACGCCGCTGCTCTAATCTATTGGGGTCATAGGTAGTCCACTGGGGTAAGATATTGCCACAGAAGTGGAATTTGGGGACTGGCAGGCCTTGCACTGTGGCGCTGTAGCTAAGCATGTAAAGTAGAGAGTGGAAGACGGGTTGTCTTATCGAGGAAGTGGCTAACGTCTTGGTGAATTCTTCAAACAGATTCGAAACAGGCGAGGAAGTTCGATAGAGGCGAGAATACAGTGTTGGCCAGGCTTAAGGAAGCCGTCGAAACCATCCAATTCGACTTCGCTGAGGAATGTTCCCTGTAGACAGGGAAAAGACATTAAACATCTAGATAGACGTAAAGAAGCTGAGTCACTGGCCAGTGACATCCAGTCTTCTGAGCACCGACTTGAAGAGAAGATCAAGCAGCAAGCCAGTCAAATTGCAGAGCTCTCCACCGCTCTGTCCGCTGCGGAAAATGCGGCTCAAATGCTGGAGCAGGACAACGAACGACTCAATGAAGAGCTGAAAAGACTCGATAAAACGCAGCACTTGAGGCAGGAAAATGAGCAAATGAGAGAGGAATTGGAGAATTTGCAGGGGAAGCTGCAGGAACAGGAAGGGGAATTGGACAGTTTGGCGGGCTCTGTGTCCGCTGTGAAGAAGCAGTTAGGGCAGTTGGAGACTGAAAACGAGGCACTGAGGCAGGATTTGGAGGAAATGAAGAGTCGAAATGATGATTTCCAGCACAGATGTGAGCGACTGCAAGCGCAGGCGCGGATATCGGAGACAGTGAAGGCAGACTTGAAGCGAGCACAGGAGGACTACGGCCGGTACCTGGAAGAGGAGAAGGAGAGAAGCGTGAAAGTCACAGCCGCCCTACAGAAAAGGTATGAGGAGTTGGAGATACGTCTCAGGGACCACTTCACTCAAAAGGACCTTTCGTCGAATAAACTAGAGGGGTAATATTTAATTCTGCTATGAAGCTGGTTTGGAGGCAAGCAATGGGACTTTTCGGTGAAGGCTTGTGCATATGAGTAGTTTCAAGTTGCACTCGACACGAAAGTCAGATTAGTGCAACATTTTAATGACAGTATGTGTGATTCAGTAGCAGTTTGCAGCTTTTCCCATACTTCTGACACTGTCAAAGTACGGTCATTCGTCTGTCTAATAAGTCTGCGCGGGTAAATTTACCTATATAACAGAATTATTGTTTCGCATTGATTTCATATACCTTGAAGCGCTATATGTATCCGAAATTGTGAAAATGTGGGAAATTTGCCCGAAATACCTCCAAATAAATGCCAAAAAAACTATAGTTCCTGCTTTCCCCCACTAAATTCCCTATGTTCTTTACTAGCGCTGCTATTATCTACTCTTCAGCCTGGTTCCCAGTGTCGCTCCTAGTGAGCATCAAGTTCTTAAACTCCTCCATGTCAATCTACATACATCTCACCACGCCATCGCCGTTCTTATCAGCCTGCTGTATCAGCATTTCCCAGACTTCGTCCCCCTGGGCCTCTTCGCCCTTCAGAATTGCCTTCAACTCGTCCTTTGTGATCGTGCCGCTACTGTCCCTATCAAACATGCGAAACGCATTTTCCAGCAACTCCCTATTCAGCAGACTCTGCCAATCCAGCGCAGCCGTCAAAAACTCCGTATAGTCCACAAACCCGTTTTTATCAATATCACAACTGTGAATCACCTTATCAATGTTCACTAAAGGCAACGAACTGCGCCGGTATCCGGTTTTCAGCTCTTCTCTGCTGAGGCGGCCGTCACCGTCAGTGTCTAGGTCTCCGAAGGTAGCGCGGAGGGAGGAGATTTCGTCGCCGGAGAGGAGCTGGCCGGCGATGTAGGTGAGAGCCGCTTGTTTGAATTTTTGGACGGAGTAGAAATGGGTGAGATTCTGCAAGAACTGCGCTTCTTGCAATGGAGGACTGGGCTGGGCTCTATTGTGCAGCCAGGGATGCTGGAAAGCCTGTTCCGCAGAGATGCGCTGTGCAGGGTCAAAGGTCAATAACTGGTTGATGAGGTCTTTCGCCTCTGTGGAAATGATAGGCCAAACGCCCCCTGTGAGTACATATTGGCCTGCCTTTACCTTCGCACGTATATCCTGCTGAGTACTTCCGTTGAAGGGCGGGTACCCACTCAGCAGTATATACAGCAGCACCCCACAACTCCATACATCACACTTTTCGTCATAACTGCCTTTCAGTACTTCCGGAGCCATGTAGTAGGCAGTGCCGTATTGCTTGCGAAGCGGAGTTTCCGCGAAGTGTTTCCTCGATATCCCGAAATCAATCACTTTCAGTACATTCGTATCCGCGGATTCAAAGAGGATGTTCTCAGGCTTGAGGTCTCTGTGGACGATACTGGCCTTGTGGCAGTGAGTGACGGCGGATAGGATTTGCCGCATGTAGCCTGCGGCTAGGTCTTCGGAAAAGCGCTTGTTTTTGACGATTCGGTCGAATAGCTCTCCGCCTTGGCAGAGTTCTTGGACGATGTTGATGTGGCGTTCGTCTTCGACGACTTCGATGATGCGGATGATGTTGGGGTGGTCGAGTTCCTTTAGGATCTCGATTTCACGACGGATGCGATCTCTGCTTTCCGAAGTGAGTGCAGAGCGGTCCAGCGCCTTGATAGCCCGCCGCATGCCGTTCAGTCTCGAAACGCCCACATAGACTTTGCCGAAGGCGCCTTGACCAATGATGGATTGAAGGTTGTAGAGGTCCAGGATGCTGCCTTCATATGTAGAGACGAAGTTACTGGAGTTGAAGCTGATTGCAGACAGTCTCGGCTTTTGCTCTCCTTCCCCAGACTCCAGTTCGTTTTCCTGCAGTTCCCCAGAAGCATGACAACAGCCCATTCTTATTATAGCCCAGACTACCAGCCCCTCCAAGCCCACTCCCCAGTAGCAGGGAACACACTGTAAATAGATATGGGCAGTTGCTGTTGCAAGTACAAGGGAGACGACTCCGTAGTGGCTTCCATCTGGACAGACCACAGTGCCTACATCGACCTGTCCGCCTACTCCAAAGCCATGGACTCCGCCCTGTACAGCTCCTCCCAAGCAGCCTACCAGCAGACCTGGGCCCGGGCAGAAACGCTGTTTAGCGTGGCTTCTCATGACGGCGGCGCTATGGACTATTCCCTGAAGAAACGCGTAAAGCCGTATTTGAAGAAGGGCACTCCGGACTCTATGCTCAGTCGACTGATTGCGAGGCTTTTTCGCCTGAATTCGATCAGCAATGCAGAGCGATTTTCAGCCATACGAAAAGCGATGAAGGACAAAGCAACCACTAGGTATTTGATGGGGAGGAAAAACCTGTCCAATATATTTCTCACGGATTCCGGCATTGCGAAGACGAAGGATATATGCACGATGGTTCAGCGGGAAATTGCGGATTTGACCTGTTGCAGGGCGCTGCCCAGACTGGTTCAGCTGCTGCTGTGGTATCAGAACAAGGGGAATGTGCTGCAGGTGGCGCTGCTGCTGGTCAGAGAAGCCGCGCAGATGGATTCTTCGTATAACACCTATTTGTTCCTGACGGAAGAAGCACATGTGAAGAATTACCGAAGATTGAGGAAATTCGCAGCGGGAAAAGACACCTTGCATCGTAGTTATTACAGCGAAAACGAAGCTGCGATTGGGGAACTAGTGCAGGACATGCTGGATAACCTAATGCTGCCATACATCCACCCGGAGCGATATGGACACCTCCTAGGGGCGTATTTGGGCAGCGGGATGAAAATAATAGCGAAACTGGCTTGTGTGTATTTGGCGGAAATAGCGAAATCGAGGGTAATTTCTGTATATGGGTCTGTGTCTGAACAGCTTTTTCAGGTCCAGCACTACTGTCTTAGCAATGTCGACTTCCTCATTGCTATGGACGCCACTCAAGCCATCCACTTCCAAATCCACGACAAGTCCCTCAGCGACTCCATCGAAGGCCTCAGCACCGACCATTCCGACCACTTTTCCAAGATCTCCTCCCACCTGGAAGCCGCCGAGGCCCTCAACTCCTTCATTTGCTCCCAGCTTTCTCACAATTCCGTGGAAATTGTGTACTCCTCGGAAAGCGACGGAATTGCGATGGAAACGCTTGTGAAGGGCTGGAATTTATGTGAGGGGCCACATATATTGTTGATATTTTCGAAAGATCCGTATGTGTTCGGAGCCTATTTCGACCGGGCGTATAAAAAGCTATCGGAAGAGACGGATTCTGCCTCGGCTTTAATGCAAATCGACCCAAAGTGGAGTCTGTTTCCGCACCAATCGGGGAAGAAACTGACAGTGAAGATATCGCCTTTAGCCATTGATATCGGTTCGGGAGCACTAGTGCTGGAAGTGCCCTTAACAGACGGCAGTTCTATGCCTAGTCCTGTCTTTGCTAGTCCTTGCATATACCACAAGCGACGCTTCAAGGTGTTTTATGTGGAGATTTGGAGACTCAAGCAGGTGTAGGTCTAGTTAAGTAGGAATGTCGATATTGAATGTGGCTTAAATTGTAAGGTTAGGAGAGAGACAATGGATAACTTCTTTACAGAAGAAATTC
>Ga0247837_1000388_pt1 | contig 92046 bp, 73 predicted proteins | sample LaCtaG_2_FD_187115 | JGI IMG/M metagenome (GOLD analysis project Ga0247837, IMG submission 187115) | Freshwater microbial communities from meromictic Lake La Cruz, Castile-La Mancha, Spain - LaCruzMarch2015_14.5m | ecosystem: Environmental > Aquatic > Freshwater > Lake | place: Spain: Castile-La... | reverse complement strand
CAAGTCCTTCAGTGTTTCCCCATTGAACATCACTTTATAGTAGTCGTCCGCCACTATTTTCAGCACAGCTGTATTCACTTTTTCCACTGCCCACTGCGCCAGTCCAAATGAGTCTACAAAGTGGAAAGTCCCAGCGATCCAGTCGGCAATCCACCACACCCACTTGGCCTCAGGGTCATACAGCCAGATTGGCGAAACGAGATGAGGGGGCAGAATGACTGCAGGGACATAGACATCGTTGCCGGAGTCGTAGAGAGTGCGAGTTCCCGAAAGTATTGTATATTTGCTGAGACAGCTGTGGGCCAGGTGCACCTGGAGCAGCAGTTGGACCAGCATTTCTACTATAGCCGCTATGCAAAGGTTATGTCTATCTTATACATCAGTCCATCCCAGACAGCGGGATTCTCTGTTTGTACATACACATCCAATTCGTTCTTTAGATACTCTCCCGCACTTGATCCCTTCAACTTCCCCTTCAAGTTATACTCAAAAAATCTTGAGAACTGCCGCTGCCCAGACTCCAAGTCCTTCAGTGTTTCCCCATTGAACATCACTTTATAGTAGTCGTCCGCCACTATTTTCAGCACAGCTGTATTCACTTTTTCCACTGCCCACTGCGCCAGTCCAAATGAGTCTACAAAGTGGAAATTCCCAACGATCCAGTCGGCAATCCACCACACCCACTGGGCCTCAGGGTCATACAGCCAGCCTGGATAAAGGAGATTAGGGGGCAGGATGACTGCAGGGACATAGACATCGTTGCCGGAGTCGTAGAGAGTGCGAGTTCCCGAAAGTATTGTTAATTTGCTGAGACAGCTGTGGGCCAGGTGCACCTGGAGCAGCAGTTGGACCAGCATTTCTACTATACCTGCTATGAAGTGGTTGGCCTTAGCAGTCTTTCAGACCTAGTAGAGAAAGTGGGACTTGGGAGTAGTTAGCAGGAGTGGGGCTTGGAAGGGCACTTTCACACTATCCTGCAGTAGATATGCAGAATTCAAATCCAGTTCTTTGATTTTATGACGTTTAGTGCTCCTTCGCTGCTATTTCCAGCCCACAAAAGCCCTTGGAGGTCCTAGTATGGCCGCTCTGAGTCAATTAAAGCTATAGGAGTGGATATTATGCATATCTGCCTGGCTTTATCATATCGATATGCAATATTTCTATTAATAGGATGCTGTGACGAAGATATGTTGCATAACTAGCTTCGAATACGAAAAATATGAGCAATTTAAATGCACAATTAGGCTAATTCCGAAGAAAAAACACATTTCCGTTCTTTCCTAGGAGAAACTTAGCTCTATCCGGTATATCAATCCCTCTCCATTCGCCGGATCCTCACTACGCACATACATTTCCAACAAATTTGCTTGATATCTCGTCGAATCAGCTCCTTTGAGTTTCCCTATCAAGCTATACACGAGATAAACCGAATCATCTCTCCCTGCATCAAAGTCTTTCAGCCGTTCCCCATTAAACACCACCCGTAAATAGTCATTTGCGGCTATTTTCAGCCTAGCAGACACCAAGCGACTTATGCTCCACTGCGAAATCTCGAATCTTTGCTCAAACTTATGAGTACCAGTTTGGTAATGGGTAGTGTACCAGACCCAGGAGGTGTAAAAGTATTAGCCAAATTAAAGGGTGTCAGAGTCATTAAGTCAGTTTACATATACTGGGTGTTAGGGTCATTTAGCCAGCCAGCATCAACACCAACGGACCGGAAGATGCAGGGTTTCTCAGGACCAGTATTGGAGACGTAGACAGTGTTAGTGCCGGAAGTGATCGTGTAACTTGTGAGACAGCTGTAGACCAGAGACAATGAGGCGAGTAGAGGGAGGAAACAGCAAAGTTGAGCGGGCACAGGGACAGGCATATTTGGGTGTTAGATCAGCCGTCTACAGTTGAAATAAGCGTATTAGCATAGGATGGCAAGTGCATGTGAGCTGTCTAAGTCTTCAGTCTGGCCATCCGAAGCGCTAGCAGGTGGAAGGCCTGTTCCACACCGCTCCCCTCTTTCGCTGAAGTCTCCACAAACAGCGCTCCCAAGTGCTGCGCCAACTCCGCACCCTCACAGTAACTCACCCCGCGCAGCAGGTCGCCCTTGCAGCCCACTAGCATAAGAACCAAGTCAGACTGTGTGTGCTGCAGCGTAAAAGCGGCCCAAGCAGCGACGTGTTCGAAGGAAGTGCGGTCGGAGATGTCGTAGTGCAGAATTGCGGCCTTGGAGCCGCGGTAGTAAGCTGAAGTGATGCTGCGGAAGCGCTCTTCCCCAGCAGTGTCCCAGATCTGCAGTCGCACCAAGTGAGCATCCACCTCGACTACGCGAATTCCCTAGGTGCATTGTACGAAGTCGACCCCAATGGTGCAGAGGTATTCCTCTGAGAAGCTGTTGTGTGTGTAGCGGATTAGGAACTTGGACTTGCCCGCCTTTGCGTCTCCCAGGAGCAGCACTTTGAAGGTGAGGTCAGGCTGCTGGGCCTCCATGCTGGATAGTAGGTGTTAGGGTGGTTGCTAGGCTGAAGGTATACACATCGTTTCGCCTCTTAGGAAGAAACAATTGCAGTACAGTGCGCTAGGAGTGCTCAATTAGCGCGCATTACCTGCTAAAAGAATGCAAATGAAAGCTATAGGAACCTCACAAGAAGGTGAATTCGATGCGATATATAGCCCCTTCAGCGTAGCAATTAGATTCCACTATCAACTCCAACTCGTTTTCCTGGTAAGCCGCTTCACTCGCTCCTCTCACTAGTCCGCTTACGTTATACGACAAATAAGCAGTGAAGTACTGCACTGTTCCGAAGTCTTTCAACATTACGCCGTTAAACACTACTCTGAAATAGTCATCAGCCGATACTTTCAATATAGCAGAACTAAGTCCATCAATAGCCCACTGCGCAAGGACGAACTTGTCCTTTATAGAGACAGTGTCGCAGGTCCAACTAGTAGTCCACCACACCCACTGGGCCTCAGGGTCACGCAGCCAGCTGAAATAGTAGGCACTGGGAGGCAGCACCAGGGCAGGCACGTACAGGCCGAGGGAGGGGCTGTAGTAGAGACTGCGGGCGCCGGAAAGCACTGTGTAGGTGGAAGTGCAGGCTGGAGCGATGGGAAACAGCCAGATATAGAGGAGAAGCAGAGAACTTAGAGGCATTTTACCTGTTTAGCAGAATATCCTTCTTCGAATAGGCGATTTTTACCCTATTACACGACTACAGTGCCTACTTTACCAAACGTAAACTCAATACGGTAAATAATTCCTTCAATATAGGCCGGAACCTCAGTCGCTACATACATTTCCATCAAATTTTCCATATATATCGACGAATTCGCCCCTTTGAGTCTCCCCATCAGGTCGAATTCCAAGTAAAACGTATCATCTCGAGCGGATGGAGGAAAGTTCTTCAGCATCAATCCATTAAACACCAACTTCAAATAGTCGTTTGCAGCAATTTTCAGCTTCGCAGACACCAAGCGGTCTACAGCCCACTGCGCCATAGCGAATTTATCGATAAATTTGAATGTGCCAGTGGTCCATTGAGTGGTGAACCAGACCCACTGAGCGTCAGGGTCAGTCCACCAGTAGTCTACATAGTCAGTTGGGATAAGGATGAGACAGGGCTGGAGGGAGCCTGTGCCAGGGTCGTACAGAGTCCGAGTCCCTGAGACAATCAGGGAAGTGGTCAGACAGCTGCTGGCGATATGGAGGATGCATAGTAAACTTACTATCATTTAGATTGAATAGTGACTTCCCCTCTCGCTATATGCCAGCAACTCCACCCACAGCTAGGCCTTTCTAACTACTTAGCCTACTGCATCATTTCCTTGAGGTCGGAAGCGATGTTGTACTTGGCTGGAGTGACAGCTTTGAGCTGCTCTACGGTCGTTCCTGGCGCTATTTCAATGAGGTTCATGCCGGTGTCTCTCCTGAACTCGAACACGCCCTATGTGGGAAGTACTAGGTCGGTGATGAGCAGACGGACCACCTTTTTCCCAGTCAAAGGCAACTGGCACTTCGACAGCACCTTGGGCTGCTTCTTATTGGTATGCTCCATCAGCACAATGCACTTCGACTGACTGTCCACCAAGTCCATCGCTCCTCCCATGCCCTTCACCATCTTCCCTGGCACGATCCAATTGGCTAAGTCTCCCTGCTCCGATACCTGCAGTCCTCCCAATATAGTCAAGTTCAAGTGGTTTCCACGAATAATTGCGAAGCTAGTAGAGCTGGAAAAGACGGAAGAGCCTGGCAAAGTCGTGATTGTCTCCTTGCCTGCATTGATGACGTCTGAGTCTTCTTCGCCCTTTTTGGGATATGGGCCAATGCCCATGAGCCCGTTTTCAGAGTGGAGGATGATTTTGATGTCTGAGCGCACGAAGTTGGGGATCATAGTAGGCATGCCGATGCCCAAGTTGATGCACATTCCGTCCTTGACCTCATGCGCAGCTCTCCTCGCAATCCTCGTCCTCTTCGCCACCTGATCCGGCGTCCCAGGAATCGCGACCTTATCTCCCGAAAAGAACGTCGGCCTCTCAATGGGCTTCTCAAAGTACTCCCCCTTGACGACTCTATTGACATACACTCCCGGAGTGTGTATTTTGTCAGGGTCCAGAGAGCCTGCAGGGACGATTTCCTCGACTTCGGCTATAGTGACTGTGGAGGCTGCGGCGATGTCGGGGTTGAAGTTGCGGGCTGTGCGCTTGTAGATGAGGTTTCCGTAGGTGTCTGCTTTCCAAGCCTTGATCAGGGAAAAGTCGCCGTTGATGGCTTCTTCCAGCAGGTACTTCTTCCCGCCCCAGATGCGCACTTCCCGCGGCTTGCTGAATTTTTCGACTCGTCCGTCTTTGGCCAGCTTCATGGGGAAGCCGCCGTCTTCGACGAGTGTGCCAGCGCCTGTATGGGAGTAAAAGGCGGAAATGCCGGCTCCACCCGCTCTCAGTCGCTCAGCCAACGACCCCTGTGGAATTAGGTCGAGTTCCGTTTCCCCAGCCAAGTACTGTCTTTCCAATTCGTCATTGCCGCCTACGTAGCTCAGGTGAATGGAGCTGACCATGTGGTCCTTGATGAGCAGGCCAGGGCCGTACAAGTTCGTGCCTGCAGTGTTGGTGTAGACGTGCAAGTCCTTAGGAGCGCGCTTGTGCAGTGCACGGAGGAGATTTTCAGGCAAGCCGCAGAGCCCAAAGCCGCTAATAAGGATTTTCGACCCCGAGAAGATGTCGAAGACCGCTTCTTCCGAAGTCGCAAAGACCTTCTTAGAGGCACAGCGGCGCAGGACCGAGCGAATGGACAACATATTGGATTGGCGCTGCTGGGGAAATGGCAGTCCACATCTATTACGCTGTCCCTACTAGGCGAATTACTTCGTTTCAGCCTCAATACATCGACTTCACGCACCCTGAGACTCTCAATTCCCTGCATTTCCATTGCAAAGTTCCAATCCTTGCCTCAGAATCCTCCACTTTTCTAACTATGTATACTGAATAACCCCCTAAAGAGGTCTAAGTGGGCTTATGGTCTGCAAGCAACCTGCCCGGCGAAGTCTCCTTGATAACCCTTAACTGTGCCAGTTGACTTTGCAGGCTGTCATCAGACCAAGCGCCCTCTTTCTCAGTGACTTTCTGCAAAGATTGGTCATTCACCCTCAAAGTCTTCAGCACTTGGTGTGGCTTTGCCTTCGCAGGGGACAAGTCAGCGTTCCAGTCGGACTTCGGAGATGAATCTTGCGTTTTTTTGGCATAGGCCTGGAGAGCCGGGTGCTCGATTTCCCTTTGGACGGACAAATGATTCATCCTTTTCATCATTTCCGAGCTGATTAGATGTTCACTGCATACCGCTTACTTCGGTGAGAACACTGGTATATCCGTCTGCGGGTCATGCGGACTTTCAGGGGAAACACTTGTAAGTCCCAGGGTGAACCAGGGATGTGCCAAAGAGTCATGGGCCGAAGGGCGTCGAAGCGGAACTTTCTCAGTCAGGGTAATGACTAAGTTGACGCCTGCTTGGGAAACGCCTTCCCAGTACTTCTGTTGGAAGTAGATGCGGCAGTTGCGGTTGCGGATGAGGATTTCGTTGATGTCTTCGGAGGCGAAGGGTGAGCGGCCGGAGAGACTGAGTGGAGAGTACAGGATGTACATGATGATTCCCGCGCTAAAGACGTCCACTTTGGAGTCGTAGGAGTGCTTTTCTAGTATCTCCGGGGCTACATAGCCAGGCGACCCACACCTCAGACTGAGCACTTCCCCAGAGTGATACTCCGCAGCCAGGCCGAAATCCGCAATTTTGAACTCCACCCCGTCCGACCCCCCCACCAGCAGTATATTCTCCGGCTTCAAGTCCCTGTGCACTACACCTCGACTGTGCATGTAATCAATCGCTTCCAACAAATGCTTCATGAACACTGCGGCTTTGGCTTCTGAGTATTTCCCTTTCCGGATCAGTCGCTTAAACAGGTCGCCGCCGTCGATGTATTCCAATACTAGGTGCAGCTCTTCCTCACTCTCATACATGCCAATCAGCTTCACAATGCGGTCGTGTTTAAGTCGTTTCATGAGGTTTACTTCGTTGACAAGGGCTTGCACGTTGCGTGCATGCTTGGAAATGCTGCCTTTGGAGATGGTCTTGATAGCCACTAAGGACTGGTCCTGAGCAGCCTGGCCTTTGAAGACACGGGCGTAGTTGCCGTGGCCGATTTCTTCCAGAATTTGAAAATCATTCGCCAGGTCACTCATAATTGCCACCTTCGCTAAGGCATCCAGCCAGTCCTCCAGTCTTTCCGCCGTCTCTGTGTAGAAGTCCTGGAAGTGAGTGCCCCTCGCCAGTCGAAACCCGTACCTCACCTCACTGCCGTTTTCTTCAGAAAAGGGGTCTACGCGCTTCCAGCGCACAGGGGAGAACTTGGTGGGGAGGTGGGAGCGTTCCTGAGTGGGAGTTACGCTGCAAGAGTAGAGATACTCGCTGGTTAGTTTGTAGGTGCGAGTTTTCCAGCCTTTTGTCTTTAGTTTGAGTCTGTCACTGAGCACTTCCTTCACTTCCGCAGTCTGCGCCCCTTCCTGCACCTTCCTCCAGAACCCCGTCACGTGGTATTTTTCCTCTTCATACAGCTGTATGCACCGATCGAAAGCCATTATTAAGCTTCGTTCAGCACCATGTGCTCACACTGAACCAGTATCAACTTCCACTGCTAATCGGGCAGGTCTTTACGCGATGTCCCATCATGTTGCTTATATCCTCATCATTCAGCAGTTTTTCGTATTGAACCTCAGTGACTACCGTTAACTAGCGATTAGAAGCTAGTGCTTGTGCTGCTCGTTCAGCCAGCTGGTTCATTACCGCTCTCAGTTTTGTCAAACGTCCCTTTTCAGCCTCTATCAGTCCATCCAGCTCCCTACTCCTCGCACTTTGCAGCGTCTTCTGCTCATACTCCCTATTAATTTCCTCCAGCAGCTGCATGTTCTGGTCCAACTGATTCAGTATTTCCGCATTTTCCGCCTCCAAACGGCGTCTTTCCTGGTCACTCTCAGTCTGCACGCCCACCGAACTCCCTGCCTGCAGCTGACTGAGCTGCAGTTCCAGCTCCAAGGTATGTTGTCGCTTCCTGTCTAACTGACTTTGAGCCTCAAACAGCTGCTTTTCACTGTCTTGCAGTGCCTTTTTCAGCACCAAAACGTCAGAATTGCCCTCACTTGTGCCCATTTCAGTCATCATTTTCGCCTTTGTTTCCTTGTCTGCTCGATACTTTTCGTTGATTGCGGTCATTAGTTCGATCATTTCCTTCATGGCTTTCTGCATGACTTGGGTTTTTTCCTGCAGGCGCTTTAGTTCGATGTCCAGGTGGGACTGCTCGGCTTGGGATTCGAGCAGCTTTTTCTCTAGTTCGCTGTTGCGCATGCGCTTTTCGCTGAGCCAGGTGGTTAGTCGCTCGGTGCTTTTCGAGCTAGATTTGTTCGAAGCCGCTTTGACTCTCCTTATAAAGTCCACAATATCCTCCACCGTAGGTTCCTGCTGCAGCTGGCCCAGGATTTCACTGACTATTTCCGGAGTCACTTCCAGTCTGGGGTCCACCTGGCCTTTCCCCGCAGTGGCCAGGTCAATGATAGTGGAGGCCACGACTTGAGGGTCTGTTGCCCGCTTACTGCTGGCGAGTTGCCGACTCACTGCTGTGGACTGAGTGTCGGGGCCGGTCCTGAGCGGTGCTCTAGAGCCGGGTGGGGTTCGAAATGAGTCCCCCAGGTCCTCATCCTCCACCACCACTCCCAACTCCCTGATGATGCCAGGGATGCTCCCACTCAAACTCTTCATGCCTCTCAGTACCTCGCTCGACCCTTCCACAGAGGTATTGAGGGAGTTCAGCAGGTTGCGGTTGGTCAAGTCCGTGCCGTCCAGAGGCGCTTTGTGCGAGACTTCCAGGAGTTTGTTCCAGAAGTGAAGGCCGCTCGTGCTTTCGTCCACTTCTGCGCCTGCGATGTCTTCTAACTGCAAAGGGGCGGGGTACTGCTCACCACTTCCTCTTAAATCCGTCCTTTTCATATATATTGCATTCCCCGGGTATGGCTGTATACAGCACTAACTGTGCACTAGGGAGAAACACTGATTTAGGTCTATTGGACAGAATCGAGGACATTCAAATACCAACTTCCCTATAACCAAATGGCAGCTGCAGGTCTTTCCACCCGCAATCTCTGGACTCTGCACGAGTGCAAGCAGCAGCAAGCACTGCTCGCTTCTCTCAAGGAGCGAATGCACAACAGCGCCTACTACCGCAAGCTACAGACAGTGCTGCAGCAGCTGATGAGGGAGGTGGAGGGGGAAGAGACCACTGCAAGCTTTCAGAAGGCGATGAAGCTGGTGGTGTGGGAAATCATTGACGACTTATACACCGGCCGAGCCGAGTTCGACCAGTCTCCAGGGAAAGGATCGTTCAGCGTTACAGCCCTGTCCCCAGGCGCCCAGCTCAGTCCAGACCCTGCCTACCGCTCCTACAACTCCCCTCCCCAGCCGCACAAACGCTCCCTAGACCGCTCGCCTCCCCGCTCCGCTTCCAAGTCGTATGGACGGTTTTCAGGCCGGGAGGATGAGGTGGACTCCGGGTTTGCGGATATTAAGGGGCCTGCGACCTTTACTAGGGAGAGGAGGAAAACGCCTGTGGCTGAGGAATCTCCAGGGCCAGGGGCTTATAACCCTGATATTAGAGCTGTGAAGCACACTCCTCCACGCCCTCATATCCCTACCAGTGGTGTGCGAGTAGATCTCGCCCATCACCAATCCCCCGGCCCCGCCTACTACACCCCTCACAGTTCCTTCCTAGCCAAGCGTCCCCTTCCCTAGCTATTATAATGATGGAAGACGCTCGCGACTTCGTTCAAAGTCTGACCATCCGTCGCAGTGACCTGGAGGACGTGCGACTCTTCGAAGATCTGGTGTCCTCGGGAGTGTATCGCTCCAGCTGCGTACGCTTCTTCGGCCAGCCACCAGACGTACCGTCACTGATCGAGCATTGCTTTTTGTCAGTTACCGCCCTGTCCCCAGATGGCGACTTCGTAGCTTTTGCAGCCTTCGACACGAACCCTCCGAGTGTGAAGTCAATAGACGGCCGCCACGAGAACACGTGGGAAGACTGGCTCAACCAAGTCCGCGGCGGCATCGACTCCTTCTCAGTGCACAATAGCATCTGGCTGCAGTACTTGTTTGTGCACTGGGAGGACAGAAAGCTGCACACTGACATTGTCAGGGAGATGTTCAAGTCGGCTTATAGCACGCTGCCCACAGTGCAGAGAGTGCTCTTTCTGGCGAGGGGTGAGGCGGAAATGGGGGATGACTTCACTACTGGCTTCACTAATGTGCAGCAGGAGTTGTTCAAGGAGTTGGAGCTGTTCAACAGGGAGCGCTTGTCCATTGCGAAGCTTCACTTCGACTCGCATGTCTACCAGTCTGACCGCAACTCGGTCATCCCTGTGCTGGAAATCCGCACAGCCCGGCAAGAAGACTACGACGACCTGGAAACCATCTTCAAAGCCCACAGCGAGTTCCTGCCCGAGTCCAAAGGAGAGTTCTACATCGCCCGATGCATCGCCGAGCAGAACGACCAAAACAAGGCCCTAGTCGCCCAAGTGAACGACAAGGCAGTCGGACTGTTATACGTGACTTCCGATATAGACACCAAACTGCTGTGGCAATGTTTCGAGTTGGACACGTATGACAACCTGCTGGACTCGGCGTATATGGACATAGTTAGGAGCAAAAGGGAGGAAATCAAGGAGAAGAGAAGGGTGGAGGACGAGCAAAGACGCAAGGAAGAGGCGGAAACGCTCAGGCAGGAAACGATGGTCTGTCATGAAGTCGCAAATCGAATGGCGCTGCAGGAGTTTATGTCCTTGCGGTCTGAAGAGCTGCTCAAGCAGATGGATGATATTATGGGGAACTCGGAGCAGTATGAACTGCTGGATAGAGACCAAGTCGACCACTTGCTTGACCAGTGGCTGGAGGGGTTTCAAATTAGACAGCCTTCGGACTACTTTGAATTGCACGTGGGAGACGGCGAAAGTGCAAAAAAGAGCCTAGTCTGCTGCATCATCTTAACCGAAAAGGAGTTCCTCCTGAGCTGTCTGCAGTACTTCGGCCTGCCCGAGAAGTACATGGAGGGCGAAGGCCACTTCTCCGGCTGGTACAAGAAGAAGGAAGAGGAGGAAAAGGCCAAGCGCCTGCAGAACCTGCAGGCACAGCAGATCAGGGCGAAGGGGAAGAAGGAGGCCGCTGCAGCTGCGAAGGGGAAAAAGGAGAAGAAGAAGGTGGAGGAGCGCAAAGTGTTTGATCTGCCCACTTACTTCGACTTGGAACCGCTTAAAAACGCCCTCCGGTCCTTTTTCGACGCAAACAGTGATATGCGGGTAAGGCACACGTAGACAAGGTATCGCCTGGACGTGGAGACCAACATGGGGAAGCTGGAGAAGTGCTTCAAGAAGGAAGGGGAGGACTTGAACAGGGAGGCTTGGGTCCTCAACACGCCCAATATGGCGTTTCATATGGGAAATGCAGGCTTTCCGCTGGAGCCGCCCTTGTCTAACATTGCAGGCCCGATACTTCGCTGTTTCGGCAATATGCGCACTAAGGACACTGTCAAAATCATAGAACCGCCAGAGCCCACAGAAGAGGTCAAGCAGCCTGCCAAGGGCGCCCGAGCCAGACGTCCGCAAGAGAAAGAGCAGCAAGTCGCCCTCGTCAAAACCATCGACGACGGCGTCGTAGTGGAGTTCCAAAAGGACCAAATGGGCAACTTGGTCCCCGTCGTATACACCTTCATGCGCACCAGTCTCACAGAGTTCGAAAAGGCCGTCTTCCTGATGGGCGACTTCGAAAAGACACTGTTCAAATTGGGCCTAATAAAGGGCAGTGAAGTAGAGGTTGAGATCCAGCAGGAGGAAGAGGTGAAGATGGAGCGGCAGCCCAGTGTGGTGGAGGAAGGCAGGGGTCTGTCCAGTGCAGGGGGCAGGGGGCTGGACCGCAGGGACTCCGTAGGCTCACATCTCATGGAAAGGAGGAAGTCGTCGGTCAAGGAGGAGCCGCCGAACAAGGACTACACGGAAGCCGTGAGCACTTTGGACGATTTGGACACAATCCCAGACCCTCCACACCGTGCGAAAAACGCGTTCTCTCTAGACCTATACTGCATGGAAGATGCTTTCGAGCCATTCGGAGTGGACTTCCTCGAGTCCGCCTTCGATCTCTTCCCTGACCGAGACTACCTGATCCTGACTCAACCTCACACAGTGGCCGAGAACTCCCTCATGCGCTTCTTCACCCTCGCACCCAAGAAGCCCAACAACACCTTCCAGGAAGTGCTCTACTTGATGCACCGGAGCATGTTGCTATATAAGGACATTAAAGTGAGGCTCGCTGACCTGCAAGACTTGGACCAAGCCGACTACCTCCTGCAAGCACTTTCCGACGACTTACCCGCAGACCTGCACTTCTCCCACCTCCAAGCCACCATCAAGGACTCCATCCTCATCCCTGAAGACTCCCCTTACCGCACCTTCTCCGCGAAATGCCAAGGCGACGTGATCGGCCTGTTCGTAGTCTCCACAGATGTGAACTTGGAGTACTACAGAAGTCACTTCAAGATTGAGGACTATATACAGTTGGGCTTGCATGACAGGAGTGACCACACGAGGCTTCTGTACTCGCTCATTAACCCCATTTTCCTGCGCTGTCAGAGACTTATTTTGACGGATATTCTGCGCTTGATGGCGAAGTCGTGTCTGTACCTGGAAGTCACAGACAACACAGTGATTCCGCCCTTGTTCCACGACTTACTGCACGTGCCCAGTCGGCGCTTCCCTCACTTCCTGCAGAAGCCCTGGGACCACGAGGGTCCGCAGGCCGAAGAACCGCCTCCTCTGCAGGACGGGGGCTCCAGGTTCTTCATGGACCAGGAGGAAAGCGCCTTTTCCCTGGCCTTTATTTCCAAAAAGCTGCTAAGTGAGCCGAAAAGCTGCAATAACACGCGAATTCTGATAGTAGGCGCTTCGGACACTGGCCTGTCTTTCATAGAAACGCTGATTTCCATCCCGTACATTCACTTTTCCAACATATACCTGCTCGCGCCAGGCGGACTGCCGTACCACCACGTGTCTGAGGAGCGGCAGAACCTGAAAGCCGCCTCCAACAGCTACACTCTCAAAGAACTAGGCAAACTGCTGCTGGAAAACAGGGTCAGCATCATTGATGGCCGCATCATTGAGTTGTTGAGGGAGGAGAAGAAGGTCGTCCTGCACGATGACACTGTTCTATGCTATGACTACCTGATTTTGACGTTGGGACTGGTGGACCGGAGTCTGCAGAAGCTGGGCTACATGTCTCGCGGCATAGTGCCGATTCCTCCTGATAAGATGCACGTCGAGGGCGTTTTATCCATCGACGACCCCTACCTATACCAACACCTCCGGCCGAACGGCAGTCTCATGGGGATCCTGAACCACCGGAAATACCCCGGCACGCTAGTAGTGTACGGCTACAGCTTCCACGCCTACTGCTTCATCCAAGGCATGCTGGAAAAAGGCATCAACCCCATCAGGATTAAGTTACTGCTCACGCAGGCGGACTTCGAGGCGGAAGAAGGCATCGACCCACTGTTCGGAGGGGATGAACACATACTTGCCAACCATACAGCTTTCGAAGGAGACAGCTCCATTGAGTCCGTGCAGCACAGCATCCTGACAGGGCTGGGGATCACAATCCTGCACAACACGAAGCTGATCGCGATTAATAAGGACGAAAAGACTGGCCACTTGCAGTCTATTCGTGTGTCGCTGGAGGACGGGTCTGAGGACCTGGTGAATTGCAAAGTGCTGGTGACTTGTGGGGAGTCGGATGTGGACACGGAAGTGTTCAACTTGATACATGAAAATGGACTGGTGTTTAATGGGAGGGTCATTGTGGATAGTCAGTTTAGAAGCACGGATGAGAGTGTTTATGCAGGGGGCAGTTTGGTGGAGTTCTCGCACCAGTATAGGAACGACACCATAGGCAGGTGCTTGCGGATGGACCGGTACTGTGGGAAGGAAGTGGGCATCAACCTGGCCCGGTCGTTCCTGCGGAACTTGGACTCACAGACATTCGAAGGCGCTGGTGAAGCAGATGACAGCGTGCCGACTCTGTACATGGCGAAGGGCAAGGGCGGCATGCTGCCCGGCGGCTACCACTACTACTATATTGCTTCTCCCAGACTGGCAGTGCCTGTTGCCCAGAGGAACCTGCCTGCTAACCGTGCGCCCATTACGAGCAACACGCTGAATCTCGCGGCTGGCACTGGACATTATATTAAGTTCGAGTTCAATAACTTTGGACTCATCGATGCTGTCACCTACTACAGCAAGGAGCCCGTCATAGTCCAAAGTCTATGGAGCTTTGTAGGCCTGTCAGAAACCTACCTGAACAAGCTCACCTCGCGCTTCGAAAGCGGAATTATTCAGGACGTGGCGGAGTTCCTCTCAGAAAACTGGGCAATTGCTCTGTACCACGACTGCTTTGCAGACTTTTCACTCAATTTGAGGGCGAATGTGAAGGCGAAGTTGGGCGATTTGCTGGAACAGGTCGGGCAGTTGGCAGAAAAAGGCAAGAATTTGACACGTGAAGACTTTGAGCGACTGCAGGCCCAAGTCCCAACAGAAGTGCGTCAACTGATCGAGGAGTACACCGTCGACTACATCCGCAAGCACCAGAACCACCTGCCCATGTACTTCATCCCTGACAGCTAGACTATCCAGTAGAATCCACCCTAGTAGTAGTGCGCAGCCAGGAATGTAGGCTTTGCTGATTAGACGGGACTTTTAGCTATTTCAAGCCTGCATATACATATACCTACCGACCATTCCCCTTGCCACAGGTCTGAAAGCTGCGCTCCAGGTCCTGCAGCAGGTCTTCCCTCGGCTCCAACTCCTCACACATCTCCACCACTCGCTCAAAGTCCACCGCCAAGTCCTTATGGAAGTGACTCATAGTGACCTCCAAACTAGTCCCTATGACCCTGCTCTCACAGAGACGGAACAGACCCAGGCTGATTGCGTGGATTGCAGGCCAGCCTTTCACTAGGAACAAGTCCCAAATTCGGTGCAACACTGGTGTGGGGACTTGGGACTGAGTGAGGGTTACCAACTGTGTGAACAGGGTCAGGATCCAGGGCGCTGCGAGGATTTCGATGGGAAGGTCGATGGAGCTGAAGTGGAAGGACAGCTTGGGGAGTTTGAGACTTACCAACGCGTCCAACTGGTACACTGCCAGCTTCACTCGCGGTAGTCCTGGCTTCCACACTTCTGAGAGGTAGTACGGCGCATTCATCAGTCGACCCATCACGAACAGTGTTCGTCCGTCATCCCCTAGCACAGACCTCAGAAACTGGGTGGCCAGGTGCATGCCCTGACAATACCCCACTTCCGGGTGCTGGTTACACACTGCAGTAAGTAGTTTTTCCACTGATATGGAGAAGTCGCAGCGCTGCGCGTCCCCATGAATTTGCAGCTGTTCATCCGCTGTCAAGGTGGAAGTCTGGGGAAGGTCGGAAGGTGGGGTGAAGAGGGAGCAGTAGAGGCACCAGGAACAGGCGCGAGGACTGAAACCGCGGGCACTGAGGCGGAGCCAATAGGACTTGGAAAGCAGGACTGAGGAAGTGACTTGGAGCAGGGATTTGCTCACTTGGCGGACTCGCATTACGTCCGCAAAGGGAAGAAAGCGTAGGACCAGTTTCCAAACAGGGGGAAAAGAGCGCTTGGCTTGGAGGAGGGAAATTCGATCCTGTAACTCAGTTTTTCGCCTTTGAACTGCCAAATCTGCCTCCAGTTCCCCTATTTCGCTTTGGTAGAAAGCCACCAAACACTTCAAATCCTCATTGAGTCTGTCCAGCTTTTCCCTTTCCTCCGCTACTTCAATCCGAGTCACCACCTCGCCCAGCACCAAAGTAACAATTTCCCTATTGGCCTCTCTCAGTTCTTCCTTAACTTCCTTCGCTTGTATCCGTACAGTTCTTTTCGAGTTCTTTCTGAACTCCTCCAGTGCCTCCGTCCTACTAAGGACGGCCACATACCTGCGCAGTCCATCTCTCCTGTGCAGTTCCAAGTACGCCCTGCGAAGTGTTTGCAGTGAATTAGTCCACTTCTCTCGCACTTCCAGCTCTTCACAGCCAAGTTCGAAGGACTTGTTTCGGGTCTGGAAGCGAAAGCCGTAGAGCCTACCGTTCACCCCGGATTCCACTAAGGTTCGCCGCATTTCCGCAGAGAAGTCCAGCACTACTGCTATTTCTGCAATGTGGAAGAGCTTGGGGGACTGGGAGGAAGCTGCCTGTCTTTCCATCCGCACGTACTCCAGAGAGTCCGATAGGGTGCACAGCACTAGGAGACATTGGCAGGTTTTCCGCTTGAACAGGTAGAAGGACTGGGCTGGGTGGACAGTACTGCCGGGGAAAGGCCGCGGCGGAAGGGGACTTTCGGCGCCTTTCTGGGGAGAAACTGAGCGAAAGCGCTGTGTGCGGCAACTGGGCTGATTCATTGTTACATCTACCGTTGTTTACAGGCAATCAATGTGTCTCATTAGACTCGATGAAAAGCTACAAAAGACGCTAATATATGTAATTTGCCTGGAAACAAGACGAAACTGGACTTTAAACTCAAATTTTTGGGAAATTACCGTCAAACAGCGAAAATTATGCGAGAAACACAGCAAATTTTGGTTTTAGAAAGGGGAAATAGGCATTTCGCTGGAATAGCATCTAAACAGCTCTACTGCTATTGTTATTTCCCTATAAATCCGCTAAATTGTCACTTTATCGTCTTTCTCGTATAAAAAATGCGCACTTTTATGTTTTTTCGGTAAATTTCACGGCAAATCCCCAACAAATGCGTCTTTTGACTTGAACTAACTGCCTGTAGTTCCCAAGCGCCAGGCTTACAAGTGTGTCTACTCAAATTTCATTGTAGCTAATGGCCACCTATTGCTAGACATTCTAGAAGGCTGCAGCGCTCACAGACAAATCCCTCGTTTTCCGACACTACAAGGAGTGCAGTGCTCAGGCCGCAGGGAAGTCTCTGCACAGCTCAGTCCTACACCGATGTATCAGTCTTTAAGCCTAAATTACGTTTTAAGCCTTCAGCTGCTATTTCCCTTCTAAGCGTTTCCCCCTAGTCCGTTCATCCCAAGCCCTGTAAATATCTATATGAAAGGATGGGTCCAGGTACCCATATTACTAGGTCCAGCTTCCTGTATAAACATCAAAATGCACCGTCGAGTAAAATTCCTCCGCTACCCTGTGGACCCTGCCAAGCGTGCGGCTTCGCTGCGGTTACTCAAGGAAGCCGTCAATAAGACCGATCCGGCCTACTTCAGGGAGATGGACCAGTCCAAATGTCAACTGTTCTCGTACCCAGGAGAGCTGGAGTTGGAGCGGGAACTAGAGAAGGAAGCGACTAAGGTAGCCTGATTAACAGTATTTGGCATTAGCGGAGGGGATTTCGGACGGACTATAACTTTTGTGTGAAAGTTGGAGACTTTTACGGAATTTAGGCTTTTTGGGAGAATTCAGACTTAAGGGCTATATAGCCATTAGTGGCTTAGATTGGGTTAAATTCTCGCTAGACACTTAGACATACTGAAATCCTCTCGACTCCCATCAGTCCTGACGACGAAGAACGTCCTGCTCTCAGGGTGTAAAGGGTGTCGGCCCGCCGCAAAGTAGCTGAGACCTCTGGCCTTTCCCTCGAACTCTGGGTGCAGCTTCACTAAGTCCACAAGAAAGGGGTGGTATTGGGGGTCGACGGGCTGGTCGTCAGGGGAAATAGCGAGTAAAGAACGGAGGTAGGCTTTGACTCGTCCGGCAGTTTGGAAGCCGAACCCACCCAGTTTGTACTGCTGGTGGTGCGAGGAGCGGGCAGGGAAAGATGCGAAGTGGCTGCTGTGCTGTTGCCAGAAGACGAACAGTTGGTCCTTCCCCACTCTCTGCACAGGCACCAAAACCCCTTCCACATCAATCCCAGTGGCTATAATCTTCTCTAGCACTCCCGCATCAGTATCCCCAGGCAGAACCACACACCCGTCTTTCCCCACATACCCCACATCCTCACAAGCGAACTGCGTTCTAAAGGCTGCACTGACCCCTCTCCAGCTCAGCTGCAAGCCACTGGGAAGCACTAGACGCAGCACCACAACTGTAGGGAGAGGTGGCTTGGGGGTGCTTTTGGAAGGGTAGCGGAAGGGTGGAAGTGGGCGGTTGTGCACTCTTCGCACTTCCAACCGGTCACTGCTCAGCTCCAGCTCCCCTGAAAGCGCTATGGCCTGCGCCACTTCCTCAGCGCTGTCGGTCAAAGCCTGGATTTTGGGACATCTCAGTAGTACCTCCAGAGGAAGAAACCCTCCAGGCGCCTTACTAATGCGCTCGTAAAACAGCCGGTCTCGCTTCAAGTTGGTGTCGCTCAGGTAGTACTCGACTTGAGTGCGAATCAAGGCGAAAATTTGGTAACTTTCACTGTTTGTCATAGCAGGTATGTATTAGCGAATACTCCCAGTCCCTACATCACCACAGCATATATACACTATTTGTCGATTTCCCCCTTTTTCCTACAGCCACCTGCATCTAGGAGCAGAGTCCTGCCTAGTTGGTGCAAATCGTTAAAATATGAACGTATTCAAAGAATACCACTCCTCCCCGGATCTCTCCGACGACTGCAGCTCCACAGGCCCTAACAGTCGCTACACTCGCGCTATGAACTACTACGAACATGTGAAGAACCTGCACCTGCTCAGCTGCAGTCCTTCGCCTGACTCGCAGAGCGACTTGTCCCAGGAACTTAGGCAGCTGGGTCTGTGCTTGCACTCGAGGAGTGGCTCGAAGGACAGTTTGACTTCGGGCAAAACCAGCTTCAGCCTTAAGGACATATCCAATTCGAGGGACTTCGCCCGGGCGCATAGACGAACTTCGTCGAAGTTGCTCAATTTCGAGGAACCGCGGGAGGAAAACACATACGGATACGCCAATTTCAGAGGAAAGCCCAGACTTCTTGCACGCAGCAGCCAAAGCAGCTCCCAGGGACAGGGAACTGTGTCGAAAGTGGACTTGCAGGACAGCAAAGAAGGTTCCTTAGCGCTTATCTCCGAGTTCCCTTCCAGTCTGTGTGAAGACAACGGCAAGACCTTGGGCTCTGACTCCAGTCGCTCAGCGCCCCTGGCCATCGACATCGACCTGAGAAGTCCGCAAGCAGGCCGAGAAGTGTCCACCATCGTGTCCAACCTCAGTTCAGACTCTAGCCGCCTGCCCGACTGGGAGAGCGAAAGATCTGCAGTGGCGTATATCAGTGCAGCGGATGTACCGCTCAAAGAACAGCTGGAAATCAACCTGTTTGACTCTCAGTGGAGTGAGTTCCGCTGTAGTGTGTCTGCGTCTAGAGTGGGGAAGAAGCTCTTTTGCACCTTTTGTCAGCGGGAAGTTGTTCCGATTATGTCCTTTCAGCCTGCTGGGGCCTCCTGGTGGCAGCGAATTCTGCACATTGGAGAACTCATTCGCTGCTGTCATGAGGCTCGTCCTGGGCAAGAAGACGTAGTCCAGAGCTGTCGCAGGTGTGGAGCTGAACTGCGGCGGTCTAATGCTCGCAAGCCTGCATTAGACTCATAAACACTGCAGGCTAGAGAGATACCACTGCAGCAGGCACTTTCCACATCCTTTCCCCTGGCTAGTACACACCTCCGAGAGGACAGTAGGACTTGTTGCAGTTCCGAAAGGCTTAGAAGCGCTTGATCGGGCATATAAATGGACCCACAGAAGGTGAAAGGAACCCTCGACTTCAACCGCGCCTTCACTCAATTCACAGAAGGCTGTGGACGGCCTGTCTGCTTCAACAAGGACTGCTTCAGTTGTCCCTTCCAGGACAAAGTTCCCAAGGCGAAGGCCGCAGGGCTCCTGGCTCAGCGCTTCGCTCACTCGCAATTCCCGCTTTTCTGCACTGCTGACCCTATTGCTAGCAGCGGACCTGCAGATGCACGCACCATGCTGATGACTACCTTCCAGAACCTGGACATTTTGGGTGCGTACTTCCTGGACAGGGACGTACACGGAGATTACCCAAGCCACGTGACTCAGAACTACCCAGGCATCGACCAAAAGGCACTGCGCGAGCTGTACAGTCAAGCACAGGAACTAGTAGCAGCGGGGAAACTGGCCGAGCAGTGGCTGCCCCAGTGTCTGTCCTGCGTCAAGTTCACGGCCTACACGTCTCTTTTCCTACCCAGAGCAGCTCTGATCCTACTGGAAGTGCCGGACTTGATGCAGCCTGAAATGAGAGAAGGCTTAGAAAAGATTCTTCAACTCATCATCACCGGCGAAAACCCGGAAACCCGGGCAACCATGACTGTTTGGCTGAGCAGCTACAGTGGCAACCACCTGCTCCAACTAATCTACCCAATCCAGCAGTACATTACCGTCCTGCTCTGTGAAGACAAGCAGAACATCCGCAGTCCCCAGCTCATCGCAGCCATCGAAGTCCTGGACATCCTGCAAACCGCCAACCAGCGCTTCGAAAAGGTATCGTACAAGGAGTTCTACAACGACGCTGTCAATAAGGAAATCGACCTACGCCTGCAGTTCATCAATTGGAAGAGATTTGGAGCGGCTAGAGATGCACGGCAAGAGGTGTTTTCTGTGCTGGCACACCCTTGGCTGCTGGACAGCAGTACTAAGGCGGAACTGCTGCAGTTGGATGCAGGCCTGCAGCAGCGGTATTTCGTTAATGAAAGTATGATGGAGGCTATGGAAGCGGGGCTGCACAGCTTTTCACCCTTCCTGGTGCTGGATATCAGGCGAGAAAACATCGTGCAGGACGCACTGGCCAGACTACTGCACGAGGAACGGACTTTGAAGAAGCCTTTGAAGATTCATTTTGTGAATGAAGAGGGGGTGGATGGGGGAGGTCTGCAGAAGGAATTCTTCCAACTAATCGTAAAAGAGCTGTTTGACCTGAAGTTCGGGATGTTTCAGTACTACGAAGACACGAGGCTGTACTGGTTTAACCCGGATACGCTGGCTCAGGCTGAGGAATTCGAGCTAATTGGGATCGTTCTGGGTCTAGCGATATACAATTCTAACATCTTAGACGTGCATTTGCCACTCACTATATACAAAAAGCTGCTGGGGTATAAGACAGACATCGAGGATTTGGCGGAGTTCAACCCTCAGCTCGCGAGAGGCTTAAAGGAAGTATTGGTCCTGCAAGGAGACGTGGAATCTGTGCTATGCCGAACCTTCGAAGTGGAAACATCCGCTTTCGACTCAATCATCCACCATCCCCTCAAGCCCAACGGGTCCTCCATCGCTGTGACCAACTCAAATCGCGAGGAATATGTGCAGTTGTACGTAGACTGGGTGCTGAACAAGGCTCCAGGTGCGTGGTTCGAAGCATTTCAGCGTGGCTTTCTGAAGGTGTGTGGCGGAGAGCTGCTGAGCATGTTTCGGCCGGAAGAGTTGGAGCTGCTGGTTTGCGGCAACCCTGTGCTGGACTTCACTGAACTGGAGCGAGTTTGTGTTTATGAAGACGGCTACCTGAAGGACTCTCGTGTCTGCCGCATGCTTTGGAAAGTCCTGCACAGTCTCGCCGAAGAGCAGAAGAAGCGGTTTCTATTCTTCGTGACCGGGTCCGACCGAGCGCCCATCAACGGCCTCGGCTCAATGCGCTTCGTAATCTCCCGCAACGGCCCTGACTCCGAAAGACTGATGACCGCGCACACCTGCTTCAACCACTTGCTGCTCCCCGAGTACTCATCCGAAGAGAAAATCAGAAGAATGCTCCTGGTGGCCATTAGCAACGCGGAAGGGTTCGGACTTAGATAAGTAATATATGGACGACTTGCAGGCGAAGATAAAGGCAGATAAGGAAGCGAAGAAGAAAAGACTGGACGAGTTGAAGGCTGCCAAGCAGGCCAGGGAAGAGGGCAAGAAGCGGGAAGTGCCCCGCACTCCTGACTCAGCCGAGCCCACGCCTGAACTCTTGCTGAAAGACGTGGAGCAGATCAAGCCTGCGCAGCCGCTTTTCCAGCCGCCCAGACCCATGCTTTCCGCATACACCAGCAGTCTCAGCTGCCAGCCCAGACCCAAAACGCTCACGTACGAACGAGAAATCCAGGTGGAACTGGACCTGCTTCCGAAGGTGAAGGAAAAGAAGGAAGACTCGGAGCCTGTGCTCCCAGACACTAAGCCAGCGACTCAGGCCAGTTCCCTCCCCACAGTCTCTATCAAAGAGCCGGGCGAATCCTTCAAGAAGCCGGAAGTCAAGGTGTCCAATTTCGACCAACTCGCTGAATCTCCGGATTTCACAGAGTTCTTCCGGCACTCGATCACCCTCGTAGAGCGGGCTTTGGAGCAGGAATTCGATGTATGTGAGACTTTCCACGGAGACGACGCAGGAGCAGCTTTGGACACCCACTCTCGACTAAAGGCAGTAAACACTCTAAAGGCGGAATTCGATGATAGCAGGTGTGTGGGCTGTTTGCAGTGGTCTCCTAGTAACGAAGACTGCTTCCTGGCGGGGTATAGTCTGGCTGGACCTGACAGTGGAAACCACCCCAGGGGAATAGTCAAGATATGGAGTCTGACTGCACCCAACAAGCCTGTGGATTCCCTGGTTTGCCAGTCCACTGTGACCTCCGCTACCTTCGCAGACACAGAGGCGAATGTCATCTTCGGAGGGCTGTACTCAGGCCAAATCGTGACCTGGGACCTGAGAGCCAAGTCCGCCCCTGTCCAGCGCACTTCCCTGATCCCTGAAGCCCACAACCAGCCGTTGGTTTCTGTGATGGTCTACAGTTCGCAGGGAGTCAGTCAGGTCGTTTCCCTGTCCAGTGAAGGCAAAATATGCGTTTGGTCACTTAACATGCTGCACAAGCCTTTGAGAGTGACAGAGGCCAAATACCCGGGAAAGGACTTCGCGTGCACTTCGGTGACTTGTCCGTTGCCGGAAAGTGAACTGTTCCATGTAGGTCTGGAGGACGGGAGTATACTGGAAGCGACTTTAAAGCCGTCGAAAAGTGACGATGTGGAGGAAACTGTGCTATCAGGACATAGCGGCCCTGTGACCTGCCTCCGTAGACATGGTCCTGGGGAAGTCGACGACTTCACAGAAAGTGTGGGAGGCCTGGTGCTTTCCACCTCTGTGGACTGGACTGTCAAACTGTGGCACCCTGCTTCGACTTCCACTTCTCTGCTGACATTAGAAAACTACGAGGACTACGTGTATACGACAGCTTGGAGTCCATCGCATCCCAGTACTTTCGCGGTGGGAGACGGAGATGGACACTTGGACGTGTGGGATTTGCTGTCCAGCTCTGAAAGTCCGTTGGTCCGGCAGCGGGTGAGCGATGGGGCGATTAACCAAACTGCTTGGAGTCTGCATGGAAGTCGTCTGGCAGCTGGTACGTCCCGCGGAGAAGTAGGTGTGTATCAGCTGGAGCAAGAGCAAGGCAAGCCGAGTGACTGGGCTCACTTAGAGACGATGCTAGGACTAGGCAACTCTTCACAGCGGTACGCTATTCGCATAGTGAACTCCTCTAGAGTGCATGCCACTCGACAGGAATAAAACCACAAAGAGACATCCAGCAGGACAGGATAGACTCCCACACATAAAGAAAGCAGGCTTGGTGGACTAATGCCAGGCCAAGCCGGAGCTCATTGCCAAGGGAAATTGCACTAATGACACTGATAAAGCCGCTCTCAGTACATACACACAGCCTAGGTAGGCCGCTACAGGCAGGCCACAGGCCGAAGTGACTGAGGCGTAGTTCACGTTAGGGCTGAAGGCTATAGTGGGCAGCCATATACAGTCCAGTCCATGGCTAATACTAATCCAAGTGATGACTTCAGATCCCAGCTCATTTGACCCAGTGAAAGCAACGATCTCTCTGATCCATACACGTTCCGTGATGAGACTTCGTCCGTGTTGTTGACAACTGAAATACTCTTTCTCTGATATATATGCCTATAGCTCCAGTGCCTTGCACCTAGATAAAGTCTCAGATGTCGTCGATGGAAATGGACTCAGAGGAAGGCGGACGCCTGTCCATGACTTTCCACGAAGAGTTAAACGAAGACGACAGTTTTCGTCATAACTACACGCGGACTGTAGGCCTGCCATACCCCTTCCTCACAGGCATTTCCGAAACTCAAGGAGACGATGACAGCGTTGATGAGGAAGGAGAGAGTCGACGGCATAGTGTGGCCATAGGACCCTCGCGTTCTGAGTCGATTTCCGAGGAGCCGAAGCTGAGTGACGAGGAATTCTCCAGGTACTGCCGCGGACTCCTCAAAATCTGCCCCAAAAACCGCATCCTCATGGAGAAGTTTTTGTAATGTCCACTCAGTCCCAACGCTGAGGAACTGAAATTCAAGAGTCCTCCTCTCAGCACAGTGGTCGAAGACCCAGTTGAAGAGACGAAGTCGGGGGAAGTGCCGAAAGGGTCCATGATAGAGATCCAGACGAAGGCGCTGGACTCGAACAGCTGCTTCCCCTGGTTTGTGCTCACTGGGAAGTCCGCCCTAAGGAACGTAGTCCCGGACTATGAAATCAAGAGGTGCAAGTTGGTCTTTTCGGAAGTGCTTTCCAAAGGGGCTGAGATCCCGGAGGCTCACTTCGGCCTGGGAAAGCTGCAAGCGCACGAAGGGAACTTCAAGCACGCACTGAGACAGATAGGAATGGCTCTAGAGAAGGCTGCAGGAGACCAGCTGTACATCACCTGGCAAGCAGTGATGCTGACATGTGAGTGTGGGAAGACTGTGGCGAAGGCAGAGGCAATGCAGGCGCTGCGGCTGTTGGAAGGACTGCTAAGCCAGGGCTTCCAGTCCATCGAGTTGTATTGGTGTCTGATGGAATTGGCGCTCCTCAACACACTCAAAGTCAACATTGAGATTGAAGAGGCGAAATATTACGCTACGAAAATCAAGGAAATGGACACGTACTATGGCTACTTGGCCTGGGCTCGGGCCTATGCAGGTCTCAACGAGCCTCGGAAGTGCACAGATGTTCTGGCGGAACTCAGCAAGACCTTCCCTGAAAACCCCGAAGCCTACATCCTGCTCTGGAACTTCTACTACCACAAAGCCCCGGACTTCATCAAGGCTTTAGACGTGTCTGAGCGCGCCTTTGTCAAGGCCGCCCACTACGACACTCAACTATACCGGCCCATAATTGCCCTAATGTACGCGAAATCTCTCAATAAGACTGATCGGCAAAAGGCGTGTTTCGAACTGCTGCAGCATGAGTACTTGGAACATCCGACCTTCCCTGTGTTCCTGTATCAGTATGGGAGACTTTGTGTGAAGGCCGGAGATGACCACTTCATAGGCTCAGCTATTGCTGCTTTGACAGAGTGCACTCGAGTATGCACTGATGAGCGATTCCCTTGCATTTTGTTCTGGCTGGCAAAGGCGTACCTGAAAGGCAAGTACTTCGTGCAAGCAGTGGAGACGATAAAAAAAGCACTCAAACAGCTGGAAAACACTGGGGAAATCAAGAAGATAAAATTCCTGAAATCGGAACTGAACGCGCTCAATTCCTTCGTAGTGAGTTACGAAACCTTGACCAGAGCACTCAGCTCCACACTCACAATTGAGCAAATCGAGGAAAGCAGGGTCAACTGCAAAATAAACATCGAGCCTGTGGATCGACTGACCTCGGATATCCTCATAGCGAAGCTGCTGTGGAGTGAAGGCAGACAGGAGGACGCTTTGAGGTTCATAGAGCAGTCCTGTCAGAATGCAGACTTGAGGCTGGATGGGTATGTGGCCTGGCTGAGGATGCTCAAGGAGTTGGGCGAGTTTGAGCAGATGAAGGCGGTTTCGAAGGCCATGGTCACGAAGTGCAAAAATAAGCAGGTGCCCGCCCCTGTGTGGGCAGAAGCGCACATCATTTATTCGAAGTGTCTGGCGCTGTGCAAAGAGACCATAAAGTCATTCGCAGTTTTGAAGTGCTTGGCCAAGATACTTCCCCCTCTGCCCATTTCAGACATTCCCTACACGAAACTGCTCCAGCAGGCGAACTCTGTGCAGGACCTAACGGCTGCTTCAATCAAAGTCCTCCAGTTCTCCCCGCAAAACCAGTCCTACACCACCTTCCGCAACCCCTTCCTTAACGTCATCTCCGAGGACTACAGCGCTCCCCCTTCTCTCAACCCTAAAGCGGAAGAAATCGGCTCCGAAGTCCTCAAACTGCCCACCATACTGGACTCAGAGGAAGCCAAAGACCAGGCTCACAAGCGTGGCGCCTCCCACGCAGCCGAGCCCTTCAACAGACAAAGGATGAAAAGTCCCTTCAACAGCCTCACCGTAGTGTCCGAGGTGGAAGACGTCGAGACCAAGGAAATCCTCACGAGTCGCCGCAGAGCCAATGACAGTTACTACGAAGTGGTTGACTGCCCTACGGGAGTAGGCGCTGCGGTGGGCTTTTCAGTCTGCAGTGACCCCAAGTTCCTGTATAAGATTGGGAAAGTGGCGGCCAAGTCTTCCATGTGTCTGCAGGACGGCCTGCTCGCCTTGCACGACTACTTGGTGATCAAGCACTATCAGATGAAGGAGGGGAATGAAGTGTGGGAGGAAGAAGTCGCGAAGGCCAAGTACTGGAAAGCAGAACTGCACTTCCAAAGCCGCGAATACCAGTGATTCCCACATAGAGAAGCCTATGAGTTCTTCAAAGACATCCTCTGTAATCTGATTCAGTTTGGCCATGAGCGGATGGTGCAGGCGAGCCAGGAGAAAATCCGCCTATGCAAGGAAAAAGCCGACTTAAGTCCCTAGACTACTGCTTTCTGCCCAGTCTACGGACGTGCTTTTCGTAGAACTGCTGTGCTTCCTGGACTTCCGTCTTCGTGCCTTCGATGTCTCGATTGATGCTTTCGTTGCGATGCTGGACTTCTTCGTACTCGCTAGCTGCAGTGGCGATTTCCTCATCAGTCTGCTGAATAACCCCTAAAGCCGCTTCTTCCTCCGCGTCCAATTTCTCGAAATCCACGTTTGACTCCTGCTCCAAAAGCTCTTTATCGACCTGCAGCTTTGCGAACTCCTCCATCAGGTCTCGGACCTGCTTCGAGTCGTCAGACTGCTCGACTACAAAGGGCTGCTGGAGCTTTTCCTCGAGTCGAGTGAGTTTGTACTCTAAGGCTGCTTTGCGAGTGTGCCACGACTTTAGTTTCCGCTCGTAGTCGGTGAAGGACTTGTTGATGGGTTCGAACCATTTCCGGATTTTCTCGTAATCCGCCTTCAGCTTAGTTACACATTTCTCACAGTAGCCTCTAAACTTGGGGTTGAGCGCACCACACATGCAAATGCTCATTTCCTCCTCAGCCTTCACAGGCTTGGAGTCGCCTTGGCGCTTTTGACTGCGCTGCAGGATGCTTTTGAACTCTGCACGGGCAGGGGCGTGCTCAAGTTCGAAGAGCTGTCGCTTCTGCACCTCCCGAGTCTTCTTTAGTTTGCCTAATTGGACGTTCAATAAGGAGTTTTTCTGACGAATCCGTCCCAGCTTATAATCCATCATATCCAAAATGTCAAAGAAGACCTTCGACTTCCCCATATTTGCTGTAACGGAGGGTATTGACCCAGTTTTCGACCTAGTGGCCTGCGCATCTTCCTTCTGCAACATCACCCTCAATTCCACCACTTCCTCCCCACACTGCAGTAAGCACTTGCTCCATTGCTGATACTGCAGACCTGGCATTTCCACCAACTTCACCAGTCCAATCGCCTTAATGCTCCTCGTACTGCCCTGCATTCCATGCACAGTCACTACCAACTTGTCCTCCGCAGACATTGTTGTTAGGTCGAAACTCGCATATTCCTCTAAATCTTCATTTTCGTAAGCGTCTTGTAAGTCACTTTTCGACAGTACTTTTTCGTTGACGGTTTCCTCTGCAATTAGGGGAGATTTGACGGAAATGGAGAAAGTGGAGAGGTCGGAGTCTTTGAGGAAAGAGTTGGACTTGGGAAGGGTGAGTCGGAGTGTGTTGGAAGGGCTGGCCTGCAGGATGCTCATCCCAGGGCAGATGTAGAGAGTCATTGGGCCGATTTCGAGGAAACGGGGGTCGGCTTTGCTGCCTGTGCTTAGGTCTATAGCCTCTCGGAAGGACTGGACAGCCTTCTTTCCAGGCTGTCTGCAGTCCAGCTGCACTTGCAAGCTGGTCTGTGGGCCGACCGACTCCAAGTAATGCCACACATTGGCCTTGTACCTCGCCCTTGCATCACTCAATGCAGCAGCAACCAGCGTCCCCTGCGCTGTAGAGATAGTGAGTGTAGCGTCCACCAGCTGAACACAGGTCTGCCTATACAGGTGATATACATCCGCGCCTAGTTGAAAAGGAGTGTAGTTCATACAAATAGTCAGCATTATCCTCTCTTCATAGAAGTCAGAAGGCACCTCCAAGTCCAATTCCCGCCCATCAAAGTTGCAAGTACGCAGTACCACCCCAGTCTCTCCCAGCAGTAAGTTCCCATGGTAGACTTCCACCACCAGTTCGTCCTCCACCGTCTTCGTCCACAGTTCCAGGTGCAGTGCTTCGCCTTGGAACGCCAGCAAAACATGCATCTTATTGACCTTGAGTCGAACTCGGCAGGGAGTGACAGTGGAGGAGAGGAGGGAAATGAGGAGACTGCCTTGGCTCGAGACTTCGGTGAAGGGGGAAGGAGCGCTGTTGCTGTGGCTCTTGCGGGGAGTGGAACTGCGGCAGGTAGGACAGGGACAAGTCATATTTACAGGTTCAATGAGTGCTTGGAAGGCTTGTAGAGGCAGAGGAGTTGAGCCTAATGGATGCCTTTTGTGTGAGATTAGAATAGGAGAATGTTTTCAGGTACGTCTCACGCAGGTTTGTTCTCCGCCAAGAAGGACGATAAGAAGCCGCCCGCTTCCAACCCCTCGGGCCTCTTTTCCGGCCTGGGTATCAAGGGCAAAGCCCCTGCCAAAGACCCTTCGGTTGACTACACGCCTCCGTCCGTTCCCACTCCCCCAGCCAAATCAGACGTCTATACCCCTCCAATCCTTCCTTCGCAGAGACTACCCCTGCAGGTCGAACCACAGGGAGCCACAGACTACCCCGCTCTGCCTATGAACAGAGACTCCCCACAGATGGAACCAGCCAGCCGAACTCCGGAATTCGAGGTCAGCACTCCTCCCGCAGACCCCCCAAAGCCCAAGTCCAGCGGATTATTTGCTTCTATGAAGTCCAAAACTCCTTCCCAGGCTGAAGAAGCGAAAGTGGTCCATTCTCGGAAAAACGAGTTTTCCATGGAAGCCGCTGCCAAACAGCCGGAAAGTCGCACAGGCGGGGGACTGCTTTCTGAAATGCGAACTCGACCAGACACCGAAATATTTGCTCCGCAGCCCAGAGACGAAGACTCCTTCGCACCCTCCAGAGCCGCAATAGAGGGCAAAAAGCTGCTGGAGAAAAGCAGGAGGGACAAGGAAGATCGAGAGGAAAAGGACCGAATCGAGCGAGAAAGGCGAGCTGCAGAGGAAAAGGACCGCCAGCGCTATCAAAGCCCAGACCTGCTCATTGCCTGGGTCGAGGAACGACTGGCCTCCTATGCCAAGCAGCTCGAGGAAAAGAACAAAAAGCAGATGGAACTCGTGGCTGAGGCCGCCAAGCTGCAGGAAAAGCTGGGGAATCTGCAGGTCAGGAAGACTCAAACTATGGAAAGACAGGAACAGGCTGCGGCTGAGGAGGACTATGAGCAGGCGGAAAAGCTCAATCAGGTCATTAAGGATATGGAGCTGGTCACTATCCAAACCTCTACGGAAATCGCGAAAAACACGTCTTTGTACCAGTCTTATGAAAGCGACAAGACTGAAATTTATACTTCCCAAAAGAAGTTTTTAGGCGAAGTCCAAATCAAGGCTTCTGACCGGAAAGCCGCTGAGGAAAACGAACTGACCAAATACAAGGCCGAAAAGTCGCTACTGAAGTCCAGCCAGGAGACAAAGTTCACAGACGAAACTCAGCGCTTGGTTGAAGAAAAGGCCCGCTTGGAGTCTGAAGAGTCCCTGCTAGCAGTGGAAAAGGAGGAAACTGAGACTCGCATTAACCAACATACTCACGAGTTGCAGGAAGAAAAGGACACTGCAGAGACTGAACTGGTCACGATACTGAGCGAAATAGAGGAGTTGGAGAGAACTTTGGCGTTCAAAAAGACGCAGAGGCAGCTGCTGCAGAATACCATTGAAGCCTGCGAGGAGCAAATAAAGGAGCGAATGGCGGCATTTCAGGACGAAATAATGGTAGTGGAGTTGAAGGTGAATAAGCTGGAGCAGGCCAAGGCCAAGGCCGAGCGAGAGACCGAAAACTTGGAAAACGCTCACGCAGACTTCGTAATTCAGCATGAAAATGCAGAGAAAGAGGCAGAGGCCTGGGAACAGCGTAACCGTAGGCTGCAGGCCTGCCTCGAAGACCTCAAATCCAGACAGGAACGGCTGGAGCGCCTAGCTGCAGTGCGCGAGACCTACCTAGCCAGGATCGAGGAAAACACCAAGCTATTGAAGGTGAAGCAGGAAGAACTGCAAGAGACGGAGGAGTACGCCAGGACAGTAAAGGACGCAGACGAGGAAATCCGCCACAAATTCGTGCAGAAGCGCGACCGACTGAGCGAGTTGGAGATGAAAATTCCCAAACTCGAAGCAGAAAAGAAGGCCTTCGCCAGTGCAAAGCAATACAAAGACGCCGCCCGCCTCGCCAACGAGGTAAAAACCGCCATCACAGAGCGCGAATCCCTCCTGGAAGACATCGAAAAAGTGCGCAGCAGCATGACAGAGCAGGACCAGCACTCTGCAGAGGTACGCCCCACACAGATCGAAAGAGGCGCTTTGGAGTTGCGGACGGAACTGGAAAAGCTGCAGAAGGAACTCACTGAGGCCAGGGAAGGACTGATGGGCCAGGGACAGGACCAAGCCTCACTAGAATAAGTCTTCCGGCAGTAGTGCAATGACTGCGCTGTGCTTTAACTCGCAGCACAGGGTGTGGCAGCAGAGACTCGACAGAGAGGCGAGGGAGGCTGCCAGGCACCGTCAACTCAGCTCCCAAAGCCTCAGTAGACTCAGTACTCGTGGGGCTGCTTTCCCTTCCAACCCCAATTTGCTGCGCGATGAAGCATTTCACCACCTCCAGTCCCGACATCGGATCGTCTCTGAGCGGAGGGGGTGGGAACTGCCGCAGGAGGTCCGCAGAGACAGCGCAAGCCAGAGAACTGTGAGGAAGGCCTGTGATAAATCCACTCAAATCAGCCTTTCCCGGCCCAGCAGCTCTCACAGACTATCGAAAAGGCCGTTAGAACTGGATTATGACCTGTTGAGGGCCAAATTGACCAATAGACTGCAACAAAGAGGCGATTTGCAGCCCAAATCCTCACTTCCAGACCCCAATATCGAGACATTTCCCTGCTCCGCTGCTTCTGAGACTACACAGGAAGCGGAAAAGCGCACTGTCGTGTCCATTGGAGAGAGCTGGGGCGCTACCAGCTCACAAAAGAGCCTAATCAGTCACTTGGAAAGGCTGTTAGTTGTGGAAAGGAAGGTAAAGTACATGCAGAAGCGGGTGGATGTGGAAGAAAGGCTGAAAAGCGTTAATTTCCACCGCAAAACGCTCAGTCAATAGTAGCTTTTAGGCGTTTCTAACACTTAGTGTTGGTAAATAGTCGTTATTTGGGCTTTTTGTGGGCAGAGGCTGTAACTAAGCAGTGAATTAGTGAACTATCGCAGACTTTCCCGACTGCTGGGCTTGGGAGAAGCCAGCAAGCTCTGGCAAAAGAAGATATTGGTCCTGCGCGACCTAAGGACGGGGGAGAGCAGTTTGGCTTTGAGGGAAATGTGAGGCAGGGACTGGGTGCTTGCAGGGCGGTTCCAGTCCAGTGCCTGCAGCTCTTCCGCAGTGATGCGACTGCCAGTTAGGAAGCAGTGGCTGAGCAGTTGGTCCGCTGTGGCTCTCCGCTCTGCATTCACCTGCAGACAGCAATCCAGGAAGACTCTGCACTCTGTGGAAATACCCTTCGGGTATGCAGGAGGCCCCTGCGTCTTGCTGATAAGTTCCAACACTTCCTTGCAGTTGGTGGAGATGTCAGACCAAGGAGCGCGTCTAGCGATCATTTCAATGACAGCGCAGCCTACAGACCATATGTCAGCAGAGAAGGAGTGGCCAGCCCTCCGAGCCACTTCCGGAGCCATCCAGTAGGGACTCCCAGCCAGGCCTTTGCAGGCTGCAGACTCATCAAGCTCTGTAACTCGGCGACAAGAGCCGAAGTCCGCTATTTTTATCTTTCCAGAAGCGTCCACGAGGATGTTTGAGCACTTGATGTCTCTGTGCACAACACCCTGGCGGTGCAAGTAGGCGACTCCCTGGAGCAGCTGTTTAGTGTACTGTCTGATCATGCCCTCCTCACACTGCTGGGTACGGCTGAGGATGCTCAGCACAGAGCCACAGGGCACATACTCGAGAACTAGGTTCACAGCGCTTTGGTCGGGCTCCACGTCTACCTGCAGGTATTTCACTATGTTCTCGTGACATAACTCCTGCAAAGTCAAAAATTCCCGCCTGAGTTGGGCGATTTCCTTGAGCCGCTTTCCAGACTCCAGGGAAAGAGTGAGACGCTTGAGTGCGTAGATTTGTCCAGTGTCGACGTTCAAAGCCTGGTACACATTGCCGTAGGCTCCCTGTCCTATCAGGTGTCCCTGCTTCCACCTGATGACAGGACTGGGTGTTGTGGAGGCTGTAGCTGGTCTGAGCAGCGAGGGTGCTTCGCTTCTGGGTATTTCCAGTCGAGGAGGCTTGGGCTTTACTTTACCTCTGGAGGTCGTGCAGCCCATTTCTTTATAAGGGCAGACGTTCAGTGGGAGGAGAAGCGGCGGTTAGCGAGTGGCTGAGCCGCCATAGTGATATCAGGGATGGCGGAGACCAGCGCACAGGAACACGTGGAAATCTCAGAGGCTGCCACAGCCTACGCTATTGAGCCGAAGCTCTTTGGCAAGTGGAGCTATGTGGGTCTCCAGGTCGCTGACGGCACTCTTAGCGACTTCATTTCCATCACCCAAACTCGAGTCAAGACTTTCCTGCCTCACACTGCCGGCCGCTGGCAAAAGAGACGCTTCAGGAAGGCGCTCTGCCCCGTGATCGAGCGGGTCGTCAACTCACTCATGATGCACGGCAGAAACACGGGCAAGAAGCTGCAAGCAGTCCGCATTGTCAAGCACGCCCTGGAAATCATCCACCTCCTCACTGGCGTCAACCCTATCCAGGTGGTAATCGAGGCAGTGTCCAAGACCGGACCCAGAGAAGACTCCACTCGTATTGGCACAGGCGGAGTGGCGAGACGGCAGGCAGTGGACGTGGCTCCTCTACGTCGTGTGAACCAGGGCATTTACTTGATCTGCTGCGGAGCCCGGGACTCCGCCTTCCGCAGCTCCAAAACCATCGCGGAGTGCCTGGCTGAAGAGCTAATCAACGCCTCCAAGGGCTCTGCCAACAGCTACGCCATCAAGAAGAAGGACGAGATTGAGAGAATCGCAAAGGGCAATAGATAAGCTCCTCCCTAGGTAATGCATCGGAGAAATGGACTGCAGCGGCCGTTTCACCCGCTGCAGATGCTGGGCTGGGGGTACAGTCTGCTGGCTGTGGGGTGCAATGTGGTGCTCGTCAGAGCAGTGCTGTCCACTGAGGAACAGGTCAGGACCATATAGTGCGTCTTTGTACCTCTGTACGCAGTCCTAGAAGCGGGAGTAGTGGGCTTTGCAGCCAAACTCACCCTTTCCGACCCTACCGACGTAGTGGTGTACAAGCACCGCCAAGCCCTGCAAAGCCAGTAGCCTCCACTCAGTCAGTCCTTCGACACAAGTCTCTACCACTTTTTCTGCGACTCCTGTGGAACTAATGTGGGCAACTCGTCCAAGCACTGTTCCCGCTGCAACCGCTGTGTGGCAGACTTCGACCACCACTGCAAGTGGCTGAATAACTGTGTTGGCAGGGCCAATTATCGGTGGTTTTGCGGGCTGATTGGAGTGCTGGCGGTGTGTCAGGCGCTGCAGCTGGCCTTCACAGTTGTGGGGATCTGCAGGTTTGTGGAGAGGGAGGGGAGTGGCAGGGAGGACTACTTGAAGAGACAGCGAATGCTCGTTATTGTGCTGTTATTTGTGCATGTTTTGCTCGTTGGACTCATCTTTATCGTAATTCTGCACCTAATCGGTCTCCACATTTACCTGAAGTACCGCGGACTAACGACCTTTGAGTGGATAAGGCTGCGCAGAGAAGCAGCTGAGCAGCGCAAAAGAACCCAGCCCCGGGTAGACACCACTCTCAACCTACCGCTAGACCTCCCCAAGTCAACACAGGCCCCGCTGGAAGCCGCTGAAAGCTCTATGGTGCCTCAAGACCTGCAAACCGCGCAGCAAAGTGCCAATCGCGTTGCTTGCGAACTCTCCCTAGGGTAGAGTAGAGGTATTTGCAGGCTGAGTGCAAAGCTGCATATTGGCAGTTGCTCCCACACAGGTTTCTTCACAGCACAAACTGCCCCACTCTACGACCCCACAGTAGTAGACTATCTAGACTTAGAGTAGAGGTAAAGGACCAGCAGCACGGCCGCCAGTCCCAGCACTAGGAGGGTCCCAGGGACTACGTACTTCTGGGCGAGCTCTGCGGACTTGCTGGACTCGATGGACCGGCGGATTTTCTCCTTCTTCGTGGGTTCTCGGATTCTTTGGTTGCTTTGCTTCGCCATTACTTAGAGCTACATTGGCTTGCGAGGAGGTGCAGTTGCTCCAGCAAGGCTGCAAGCACTGCCATACGCACAGGCTTGCTAATGAAGTGATTCATACCCGCAGCTTTACAATCCGCAGCTTGTTCAGGTCCGTTCGCCGTCACAGCCACAATAGGCACTGCTACTCGCATTTTCCGTATCACTCGAGTGGCCTCCAGTCCTCCCATCACTGGCATTTCGCAGTCCATAAAGATCACGTCGGGCCTGCAATACCGGACGAAGTTCACTGCTTCTTCTCCGTTGCTGACTAGGGCGCAGGTCACGCCGAGGTGCTTCAGCATGTCTCGCAAGACAAAGGCATTGGACGGCACGTCATCCGCAACCAGAGCAGTGACCACTTTGGGGTGTAAGTCATGTCCCGGACTGTCAGACACGTCTGTGACGTCCCCTGAGTTGAAGGGCAACTGGCCACAGAAGAGCTGGTGGCCGGGACAGGTGTGACTACGTCTAGCGGTGTGACTGTATGTGGGGAGTGAAAATGCGATGGCGGCATCGCTGAAATAGTGGGTAACGAGATGGTGGGGGGAAGGCGTGATGTCACCCAAGCCATCAGTTTCACTGACTTCTTTGGCGTACGATGGGGAATTCATCGATATAAACTCCTCCTTGTCAAGTGCCATCTGTCCTTTCCTCTTCAGCACATAGTCCCTTCTCACCGAAAACAACATGCTGAACTTCAGCACCAACTGGTCACTTTCCACCACCACCAAGTCGCCGAACAGCAGTCTCACCATTTCCCGAGCCACTGACAAGTGCAGCAAAGACTGCCTGTCTGCCTGCTGCAGCCTTGCGGTGTACTGCTCGGACTCCAGACCTTCACTGTCACTCAGCAGTTCCAGCACTGAGTGGAACTCTGCGAAAGAGCAGAGAGCAGGGCAGTGTGCTTGCAGCTCACACTCCACCGTGCACTGTTCCTTCTGCGAACTGGACCTGACTCTCAACACAAGTTTGTCGTGAGTGGTGAAGTTGGAGCAAGTAGCGAGAAGATAGCATAGAAATCTCCTGAGGTGGAAGACGTTTCCCCATAGGGTTTCAGGCAGGTCTGTTTCTATGCTCAGCTGCAGTGTGTTTCCTCGGAGCTGCAGTTTGTCCTTGCTTGTGAACGCAATAGTGTCCAGTTCCCTCGCAAGGTTGAAAGCGGAGTGACTCAGGCCTGTTGGGAGTTTCCAGGTGAGTTCACATTGGTGGATTAGGCCATTGATAATTGCCAAGAGGACACTAGCGCACAAGCGCAGTAGCCTTTGCCGCTTAACAAAAGCCTCTCTATCGCCCTGCAAGTCACTCATCATCAAGTCTGATAGGCCGATTATGATGTTGAGAGGGGTCCGGAACTCATGATTGAACATCTTCATAAAGTCCAGCACATTGGCTTCCTTGTGTACAGGCTTCATGTGAATGAGGACAGCGGGTCCGCCCCAGGCCACAGGCCGCATATCCACTTCCATCATCACTTCTTTGTCTTCCTGAGTTGCTTCAAGTAGAGGGGATAGAGGCAGAATCTGAGTGACAGGCCGCTGAAGCTTTACTTGCATAGTCACGATTTCCCCACTTAAAGCCAATTGCGCCTTTTGATGGAACTCTGCGTAGTCCCTTGAGTCCAGTCTGTCAGTCCAGTAAGTCGAGCTGGTCGGGGACAGGTCTTTGAGTGCTTGGGAAGAGGCAAGGAGAGTCGTAGTAGAAGAGTACACACAGAAGAAGTCCGGACAGGCAGCCAGCACTGCCTTCAGTCCCATCTCCACCTCTGTTTTTTCCGCCTTCGCAGCTTGCAGTTCCTGGCGAAGCCTAACTCTGTCGCTTTCCGCTTTCTGAAGCTGTCCCGAAACGGTGGCTAGTCGGGTCTTTAGCCGAGATACGTATAGGCAAGAGAGCAGGAATAAGGCCAGGAGGAGGGATGGGCCGGAGTGTAGTGCGGAGAAAAGTCCAGCGGTCATCATTAGTCGGGTCGGCATTATGGTGACTTGACTTGCACTGAAGACAAGTAAGAGAGATGTGAGGCGAAATAGGGGATAGTCAAACAGGAGGTGACTTAAGGGAAGCTGCAGAGTGTAAAGGACTGCTTCTGTACCTGAGTTTTCCTAATGACCGACTATATGCTCCAAGCCTAGAACCCGTCCTTATTCCCCGATTGTGAGTGGCTTCCTACCAGCTCCTGCATAGTCCTAGCGACTATTAGTCTCGAAAGACTATTACCATAGAAATTTGGGCAGAGTGACGGACTCCGGCTCCACCTCCGTTTTCTCAGTTATCGCAGGTAGATATTCCCGCTGAACGCTCGCAGCTTCCGTTTCTCTATCTTCCTCACACGCACAGACCAGCAAGAGGTAGGAAAGCTGTGGAATGGACATAGCGGGTTGGGCATGAGGCAGGTGGGAGTGCTTGTGGATAGAGAGCTGGCTGCCCTGGCGGAAGCAGAGTCCACAGAAGGGACAGAGAAAGGGCTTGGCGCCGGTGTGGATGTGCAGGTGCTGTCGGTAATTCTGTTGCGAGGACAGGACCTTGCCGCACTGGTCACACTGGAACTGGTGGTAGTCGGGGTGGGCAAACTTGATGTGGCGTCTTACGTTGTTCTTCGAAGCGTACTTGTTCGCGCAGTTGGGATGTGGACACAGGTACTGGCGTTTATTCATCCGATTATTATGATCTCTTGTCCAGTGCACTCCATACTGCCTATTTCCCTTCATTAACGTAAACTACACCAGATAGTCTCTATCCCAAAGTCTGCCTAGCTTAGTCTCCACCTTCCATCCACCATTATGCCATGTCTCCTCAGTACGAAATGTGGCATTCGCGTAGAGCGTAGCTAATTACCTTAGGAATAGAAGCAGGCTAGCGAGCTAAACAGCAGTATCACGAACACCACTGCGCACTGAATCATGTACTTCTCCCCTGCCCGCAGCACATCCTTGCCCTCTTCCTCTGCCAGGTTCACGAACACGAGCAGATTTACCACCAGCAGAGGGATGAAGAAGGCCAACATCACCCCCTGTGCAAAGCGCTGGAACTTGGCGGCCATCTGCGACGTGGGCAGCTGCAGGCAGATATGAATTGTATTGGAAGTGGTCAAAATCGCACACAGGGCTGTATACACGCCCAGAGTCACTGCGTACGAACTCAGGTCCGACTTCTCCTTGTTGTGGGCGTAGAAGTGGAAGGAGTTGAGAGTGATGTAGAGCGAGCCGAGCATCCAAAGCAGCGGGGCGGAGAGGTAGCAAAGACGACAACAGCCTTCGCGACTGCGAATGTGGTTAAAGCACTCTCGCAGGGCATCCATTCTTCTATTAGCTCTGCACCTTTCAGACACTCCCCTAGCAACCTGTAGTAGATCTATACCACCACAAGTCCTTTGGAAGATGGATGTCCGACAGGAAGCCTGCACAGCAGTACCAACAGAGACACAGATAGTGCGAATAGACGGCTGCTAGGGGCAATTGCTGCTAACCAGTAGACAGCGAGTCATGTTCTTCTTGAATAAGGGGTGTAGTCCACTCAGACATCATTCCGCCTACTAGGCTCTCCCTGTGCGCTCCGACTGCACACTGACAGTCCCTTTTCTCACTCTTCTGCAGTGTTGAGAGATGTGGTGAAGAAATAGGAGCCAGGCGCTATAATGGCAAGACTGGCTGTGGCTTTCCTGCTCCTAGCCACCTTGGTGCTTGCAGAGCGCTACAACGGACCTCGTCCTACCAGTTTCCCACGAGAACTCAAGCCCCTGGAGAACCTGCCTCAAAATCTCTTCTGGGGCAATGTGAGCGGAGTCAACTACCTTACACCTATAAAGAACCAGCACATTCCCCAGTACTGCGGGTCCTGCTGGGCCCAGGCCGCCACCTCTGTAGTGTCTGACCGCATCAAGATCCAGACCAACGCTGCCTGGCCCGAGGTCATCATAGCCGCCCAGCCCATCCTCGCCTGCGACCAACATAGCGACCCGGTCAACGACGGTTGCGACGGCGGCAACGACTTCACAGCCTATCTGTGGATGCAGAACAATGGAATTACTGAGGAGTCGTGCTCCAACTACCAAGCACTTGGCTGGGACAATACCACGGAAGTGCAGTGTGGCCCGACTTGGATCTGCAGGAATTGCGACCCTGAAGGGAACTGCTGGACTCCCAGCAGCTACTGGGCCTATGAAGTCACAGGCTACGACAACATCTCCTACACCTATGAAGGAGGCGCGGACGCGGACTTGGCAATGATGAATGAGCTGCAGAACGGACCTATTTCCTGTGCAATGTGCACGACTATGGAATTCTTCATCAACTACACCGGCGGAATTCAGAACGACACTTCCAATTGCAACGAAACAGACCACGACATCTCAGTAGTGGGCTACGGCACTGAGAACGGCACAGACTACTGGATCGTCCGGAACTCCTGGGGCACGTATTGGGGTGAACAAGGCTTGTTCAGAGTAGTCCGCCAGGGCAACAACCCCAACAACACCTTCAGCTTGATGGTCGGAGCGGGAGGCTGTGCCTACGCCAACGTGTCTGTCACTCCTGTGAGAGAAACTTACCCGCCTGCTGGGATGGAGCCTGAAGTGCCGCTTTCTAAGAAGTCTGAACTGCACCCGTATGGGCATTTCGAGGAGGAGCATGTCCCTACTGTGCCGAGAGGCGGCCGAGTCCCGAAGATCACGTGGAAAAACGGCGAAAAGGTCACTTCAAAACGACCTCATGAGACGATGTCTCCTTCAGCCCTGCCAGCTGCATGGGACTGGCGAAATGTGAACGGAGTGAACTACGTGACCTACACCCGCAACCAGCACATCCCCCAGTACTGCGGAGGGTGCTGGGCGCACGGCCCCACCTCTTCCCTCTCCGACCGCCTCAACATCCTCAGGAACAACGCCTGGCCGAGAGTTGTGTTGAGTCCCCAAGTAGTGATCAACTGCCACGCAGGAGGCTCCTGCAACGGCGGAAACCCTGGAGGTGTTTATGAACTGGGCCACGAACTGGGCATTCCTGACGACTCTTGTCAGAACTACGAGGCGAAAAACCCTGCAAAATTCAATTGCACAGGAATGAATGTATGCAAGAACTGCGAGCCGCCTGTGAGTCCGCCCGGGAAGTGCTGGGCTGTGGCTAACTACACCAGTTACCGAGTCTCTGAGTTCGGCTCTGTAGCAGGAGCTATCAATATGAAGATGGAGATTTACCAGAGAGGACCAATTGGCTGCGGGATCCAAGCGACTGCGAAGTTCGAGAACTACACCAGTGGGATATACCAGGAATACATCATGTGGCCATCTATTAACCACGAAATTGCAGTAGTGGGATGGGGTGTGGCGAATGACGGCACTGAGTACTGGATTGGCCGCAACTCCTGGGGCAGCTACTGGGGCGACCAAGGCTTCTTCTACATGAAGATGTACTCCAACAACCTCGGCATTGAGACAGATTGCGACTGGGGAGTGCCAGTGCCCGTGGTCTTCAACTACCCATATGCCTAATCAGTAGGTAGCAGGGACAGATAGCCGCTCAGCTTAGAGGTGCTTTTCCATACCACTACTTCGTCACGTAGGGAATGTGTGCTCGGGTAGTCCCTCCACTCCTATCAGTCCACCCGCAATGGCTTCATTAGTGTTCCTATCTTACCTAACTCAAGCATCTCTCTGATTGCTTCCTCGTACTCCTTCGCATCACGCAAGTATGCAAATCCGCAATCTTCGCCTGTCGTGTTGTGGATGCTGGCATTTTAACTTGAGTGAATGATTGCGTATCGCTTTCTGGGCTCCGTTATTGTCCCTAGGATGATTGGTGAGGCCTTACTGTTTATCGCTTTACACTGTCGCAAGCCATCCACTTCCATTGCTTCAGTTTCTCTCTTATAAAGCACTGAATGGACGCCAAAAAGCCCAAAGATCCTGCCACTCCTGACCCTCCTCAGCTCGCCTCTGCTCAAGAAGTTGCACTGCTTAGAGCGGAAATGGCAGACCTACGAAGTGCCATAGCAGTTCTATATGAGTCTGATAGTAGATCTTCCACTCAGATTTGCCGAGCAAAACACGAGACTAAAGGGAATGGTGGATAATCTTTGTAGCGACACCCGCACAGCGAAGGATGAAGTATTGAACTATTGGCGATGATAGTAGAGAAAGACAAGGAAGAGGCAAAGAACAAGACTTAAGAGTGAGTCTACAATATGGAATGGCTCTGCATACTTCTCGCAGTTTGAAAGGCTCCGGTAGTGGTAGAAAGGACGTTAATGGTATTTGCGGATTGAATTAGGAAGGTTGGAGTGAGTCTCATAAGGCTTCTATTTCATTGAAACTGCCATTGTATTATCAGCATATGCAATAATTGTTTACAGAGGGTTACCTTCCTCAAGCTTTTCAAGTGTTTTGTTGATAGTTATGCCAGTATGGAAATAATTGCTCACAAATACACAAATAGCAGGGAAGAGCTGATCCGCCCAGGAGAGTTGCCTATCCCTACATTACGGCCGAGTGTGGGAGAGAAGGGGCAGACAGTTAGAGTTTTTGTCCTGGGTCAGAAAAAAGGCCGCTACAAAAAGAGACATGTAGGATGGTTCAGGAAGAGAAATATGTCGGAAAGAATGCAGACTTCAGGTACACCCGCAGATTCTTGTACGAAATCCGGCAAAGGACACTCGGAGGCCATTGAAAAGCCTCACACAAGCTATCATTTGTTTTCATCGAAGAAGTGCTTTAAGCCGCTCAGTTGGCAGACGCCCTGCTTGCCACAAACTAGAAGTGTGGAAAGGCTGGAAGGAAGAGAGCAGAAGTTCCTTTCAACGAGCCACCTTCAATTCCCCACTACTTTCCAGTTTCATCTGAATCCGCCGCTTTCCTTAGGCCCAAGTCCAGCTCACAAGACCTTCACATGGTAACTTCCGCCTTGGAAGTACGGCCTTTCTCAGAGTATGAGTCAGCAGAGGACTGAGGAATATTGGAACATGAGGTAAGTTCTAGCGAGAAATGCAGATATAGTTAGGAGATTATTCTCATTTTTAGGGATTTGGCGGTGGTCAAAGCCCACAGGGCGTAGCGCTGGTAATCATAAAATCCCTGACGATCGTCTTTCTATTATAAATTGTGCTCCGGGACTACATAACAATATCAATGGGTTGCGGCTCGCCTGGGAAAATCTTCCGACCAAACCAAGTAATAAACCTCCCTCGCAGTTTTGAACCTGCGTCCAGTACAGGCCTGAAAATCTTGCCTTCCACCTTTGTCCGCGCCAACGAACATCCTTTCATTCACGTCTACAAGTTTGGTGCCAGTCTCGGAGCTGGCCACACAGGCGAAGTGTGCCGATGTGTGCACCGCGACTCCAAGGAAGAGCGTGCAGTGAAGGTCTTCAGACGTATGGCCTTGGGAGGCAACGGCACCCGCGGAACTCGCAAGGCGCAGGAAATCGAAATCCTCAGGACAGTAGACCACCCCAATATCGTCCGAGTCTACGAGTACTTCGAAGAGCCCAAGTGGATCTATTTAGTGATGGAGTACTGCAAAGGACAGCCTCTCCAGCAGAAAATAGACGCCCGGCAGCAGTTCTCTGAGCAGAGCGTGGCTCTGATCCTCAGACAAGTGCTGCTAGTCGCCACTTACTTGCATGACAAAGGCATCATTCATAGAGACCTCAAGCCCGAGAATGTCATTTTGGATGAAATTGAAGAGTCCCTGCAGGTTAAAATTGTGGATTTCGGAGCGGCCACGTTCTTTGATGTGCGGAGACCTACGCATGGGTCGCATGGGACTTTGTACTATACAGCGCCGGAGGTATTGGGTGAGGGGTATGATGAGAAGTGTGACGTGTGGAGTTGCGGTGTAATGATGTACGTGTTGCTGTGCGGCAAGCTGCCCTTCGAAGGAACCACTGATGAACTGGTGATAGAGAAGATCAGGGCTCACACTTACTCTGTCACAGGAGGCGTGTGGAACTCCATATCGCCTGAGGCTGTAGAGCTGCTAAAAGCCATCTTCACCAATGCATCTGCTCGCATTTCCGCCAAAGAAACACTCCAGCACCCCTGGTTCGCCAAGCACTGTCCCAACTCTCAGCTGCCTAAGCAAGTGCTAGCCGACTCCCTGCAGAATATCCGCGCATTTCGCTCTGCGACCACTTTAAAAGACGCAGTGTTGACTTTCATAACGACCCAAACGCTCTCATCCAAGGACACTCGAGACATGCGAGAAGTCTTCGCCCGGATCGACACGAACGGAGACGGGAAAATCAGCAAAGAAGAGTTGGTCACTGTCTACTCCGAACTAATGAGCGACACAGAAGCCAAGGAAATCGTGGACTTGATCATGCGGGAAGTGGACACTGACGGCAGTGGCTTCATGGACTACACCGAGTTCCTGAAGGCGGGAATGGACCAGAAGCAGCTCCTCTCCATGAAGAACCTGGAAAGAGCCTTCAGCCTCTTTGACAAGGACGGCAGCGGCACTATTTCCATTGCTGAAATCCGCAAGGTGCTGGCTTCTGGGTCGGAGGAGGACGAGTCCATTTGGGCCTCAATCCTCAGCGAAGCGGACGAAAACGGCGATGGAGAAATAGACGTAAAGGAGTTCGAAGCCTTGGTGAGAGCCAAGTTCTAGTTTTTACTATATGGAAGTCTCTGACTGGCCTATTGGCCGAAGGTGCAAGTCGTAGCTCTATTTCGTTCTCATAAATGCAGTCCGCAGCTAAGTCCATTACATCTCTCAGTCCCCTTCCCCAGCGCCTCCGGGTCCCTGTGCGTGCTCCCCGCCTGCACGTCACTCCCAAAGTGAAGAAAAACTCCTCCACTCCTCGACTCGACACAGTGATTGAGACCTGCCAAGAGTTCAAGGAAGCACTGGGAGGGTCGATGGGGCACTATATGGCTAGTTTCAGACACAAGAGAAAGATGCTGGCCAGGGCACATCGCTTCGCACAGAGGAGTCAAGTCCCCTGGAGACACCAGTCGCAGTACAGTGCGAAGCGAGACCATATCCGCAGTGCACTGACTGACAGACATGCTTCTGTGCAGGAAAAAGAGTCACTGTTGCTGCAACAGCTCTTAGGAGCGACCAAGACTATCCGAGAGCCTACAGACCCGGCTGAGGCTTTTTCCTATAAGGATTTGCTGTCTGCGAGGATGACTAAGCTCCTCAGCTGGAACAAGCGCGACTTCGGACAGGCTTTCTCCACGACTTCGCTCAAATTCGCAGAAAAGCTGCCTGGAGAGGATCGGAAAATCCACAGGTTTAAGGTCGCAAGTGACGATGTGATGCTGAAAAGAGAGATAATTCGCTTTAGACGGCAGGACTTGCAAGCCCTTTCGAGGGCCATTCCGCCGCCCGCAGTCCCAGTAGACAGGGAGAAACGGCCTGAAAGCCACATAGGCGAAGCCCAGTTTTTGGCTTTAAGTCCGCTCAATCAGTTTATCCTCCGCCAGCGACAGAAGTTCCAGCCGAAGTCCTACCCCCGCCACAAGCACCCCAGAAGCCAAAGTCCTTAGCAATGGACCGTTGTAATGGTCTCTCGGACTGCAAGTTCCTTCCAAACTCGCATGGCCACGCTTCTTTCTCTCTCAGCCGTCCAGTCTCCGCGACTCTTCCAGCGGTTCCTGCAGATGATGAACCAGCGTGGACTGGTCCAGTCCCCGTTTTCCGCAGTTCTGAATGACCTGAACAAAGCAGCAGAGGAGCTAATGGAGCAGGGAGTGGTCTACGAAGAGGCCTTCGCCCAGGCTTGCGGCACAGAGATTATCAATGAGGAAAGTCTGAGTCTTGCGCTGAGTACTTTGATGGAAAACGTACTGCGGCTGAAAGGGAAGTTGGACGTAGAGACACTCGTCCAGACCAGCAAGGAACACAGGTTGGACTTAAGTCCTAGTGACTGCAGAGAGCTACTGCAGCACTTTGCAGTCAAACGCAGAGCTGCACACCGCCAGTAGCACTAATGCTTCCTATCATCCCTAGGTAACGGCATTGAGGCGGAGGCGTCAGTGCACACTCCACAGTATTTCCTGTCATTGACTTGCATAGGTCGTTTGCACAAGAAGCAGCAGAGCTGCTGGCCTGTGCCCTGCAAGGACTTCATTCTGGAGACATGGCCTCCACGTGAGTCGGGTGCAGAGGAGAGGTGAGAGGGAGTCACAGACCCCAGGCCTTCAAGTCTCAAGGAGTTGGTTTCCTCGCTTCTGATGAGGGTGGTTTTGGCAGTTTCCACAGAGACGGCGGAGGGTATTTCTAGCACACCGGCTTCTTGGCTGCGGCTTTCCCCTGAGTGCTTACGGTTTCCGCAGCAGCCCATTAGATAGCCGCGTCCTTAGCTAGTAATTATCGACTTCTTCGACTCTTTCGAGGGAGGACTTGGCTTTGGTCATCACATGCGTTTTCCATCTGTCCAGAGGGGATATCCGGTTGTAGTTATAGACTGCGTCCTCGAAGTCGCCCACTCGCTTGGCCCTGAGCGCCGCTAGCAGTTCCACTACTAGTTTGCATTCTCTAGAAGTTTCAAAGCTAGGGTCTGCGTTCGTATACCTCTGAACAGCAGTTTCCGCGCCCACATTGTCCTAGGTAGTCCTCACCTCAATCGCCAGGTGCAGCAGTCCAACTCTGAAGAACAAGTCCTTGGCTGAGAACTTGGTCAAGTTGTGCAGTAAGTACTTGTTTCCCACTTGGTCATATACCTGTCTAGTAGTCACTTTAATAGCTCTGAGCACTGTGGCCGGCTCTAGACTGGTCAGTGTCAGTAGCTCTGCCACTTTCAACAGACATTGGTTCGCAGTGGACTCCCCATTGTCCATTTCGAACAGCTCCGCGGCTTGCTGGTAACTCGTAGCGCTCAGTTCCAACATTTCGTCCTGCTCATATATCTCAGCGATTTGCTTCCTGAGCCGTGCAGCCATACTCAGTCTTCCTGCCTTCGCTAGCATATCCACGGCCTGGTTATAGTAGTTCACAGCCTCGGCAGAGTTCGCCTTGCGGATGGAGTTGCCGGCTTCGGTTAGGTAGTTGGCGGCTTCTTCGGGGATGCACTCTGCGCACTTGGAGAAGGCTTGGGCGGAGGCGTGGAAGTCTTTGGCGAGACGGAAGAAGTTCGCTGCTTGCTTGTAGAGGTCGCAGGCTTCTTCCATTCGCTGGGACCGGGACCCGAATACACGTCCGAACATCCCAGGGTTCGCCTTCTTGTCAGCCTTGGCCAGGCACTCAGAGCCCTGTTGCAGATAGCTGGCCTCCATACCGATTATTACCTAGCAGCTAGACGTGGGCGACTTCCTTGTATGTGAAGCCATCGTAGCGATTCGCAGCACGCTGAGTGGCGTTGAGGGAACTGTCCACCAGACTATCCACTGCGGCCTCTCCCGTGAATACCTTATCGAAATACCTCAAATCCTTGTCCCCGGAAATGGCCGGCTTGAAGGGCGGCGGCAACTCCCTCCTCACACACCTCTCCCAGTCCCACTCCGCAAAGAACGGATGGTGCTTCACAGTCCCAGGGTCAGACAAGCGCTTCGCAGGGTCCACCTGCATCAAGCCTCTGATCAAGTCGCTCAGGTTGGGGGAAAAGTGGGGCTTCGGCTGCACTGGCTTGTTGAGGATGTCGCGGAACATCTGCTCTCGGTTCTTGGAGTAGAAGGGAGGGGCTCCGGCCAGCATTTCATAGACAAGTGCACCCTGTGTGGAACTTACAAGACTCCAGTAGTCCACGCCCTTGTCGTGTCCCACTCCCTTCAATATCTCGGGTGCCAGGTATTCCGGAGTGCCACAGAAGGTAAAGGCCTTGGCGCCGCTTTCAGGAGCCAGACCCTTCTTACTAAGTCCAAAGTCAGATAGACGGATGTGCCCGTCTTGGTCCAATAGCACGTTTTCAGGCTTCAAGTCGCGGTATATGATTCCCTTGTCATGCAGGTACTCGAGAGCCAGCAGGATTTCAGCTGCGTAGAAGCGAGCTCTGTCCTCTGTGAATCTCCCTGCGCGTCTGAGGTGAAGGAATAGCTCGCCGGCAGGCATGTAGTCCATCACCATGTAGAGCTTGTCAGGGGTCTGAAAGGCAAAGCGCAGCTGCACTAGGAAGGGCGAGTCCACTTCTCCCAGTATCTGCCGCTCAGTCGTAGTATGCATCCGCTGGTTTCGCTTCTCAATGACTTCCTTCCTCAGTGCCTTCAGCGCGTACACCTGTCCAGAGTCCTTCTTAGTGACGAGGAACACCTTGCCGAAGGCTCCTCTGCCGATCACCTTCTCTATTTTGAAGTCGTTCAGGGAAATCGAAGGCGAGGAGACTGGCGCGGAACTGGTAGACGGGGTAGTGTCCGTTTTGGCAGGCACGAAGGGCTTCGTCAGGTCTTCTGACTGCGCCTCGCTCGTAAAGCAACAGCCCATTATTATATTTGTCGACAGGCTGGCCTGGCAGGGAGGAGAGCCTCACTTCTAGCAGGCTTGGAACACTAAGAACTGCGATTGGCCTGGGTTTGGGGTATACGGAGTTTTAGACAGGATTTTCTCATAGTGGAAAGGGCGAATTCAGCCTTCTTAGGCCGGAAAAGGATCTAGCACTTGTATCGCGATCCATCAAGCATTTCCCTATCTGTAAGTATGAAAACCGGCGAAATATGAATAAATCACTGTGACAAACAGCCAATAAACTGGTAATCCGCTGTAAACCACTGGAAAACAGAATAAGGCACTAACACAGCCAAAGTAAGTTCCCCTTTTATTAGCATCTTCGGGCGGTCCTTTGGAATATACTCAAGTGCTATCAGTAATTAACTGCTGAAATCATCATAACAATAGCGAACTTAGATGTCTGTGATTGGAAGATTGGAACTGCAGGAAGAGACCTATCTCAGCTAGGCACAGATGCTATTAAGAGGGCAGTGTGTAGTGGAGTGTAGGCTCTCATTTCACTTGGGAAAAGGGTACCCATGGATGAGGTCATTGGCTGAGAAGGGAAGTGGGTCCAGGCTTAGAACTGGATAAAGGGATAAGAGGCGGGGGACTATAGTGGAAGGCTGTTTGGAGCGCGAATTTCGTATAATCAGCAAAGTAGGTGGATAAAGTAGCAGAAATGGCGATAAATAAGCGAAACGTCGACTCCCTGCAGACACTACTTCGCAAATCTCTGTCTATTATACCTCCTTTCCAAGCCAAAATCGCTACAAGCGAACTCCAGTCCTATCTCCAGCCCTAAATCGACTCTCCCTGTCCCCCAACCCAGCATTCGCCCAAGTCTGAGGAGACTTAGTGAGGAAGGAGTCTCTTTGGCTATAGACTAGGGGAAGCGCCTGGCTGTGCGTCTGTTTGGATAGTGTAGATTGGTGCAGAGCGCATCAGATGATTAAGATCAGGCGAACTGGGAGATACAGACTTCGGCCTCTTCTGGCAGGGGAATCGAATGGCCATATTAATCTCCTGCGCAGGATGGTAGCGGCTACATAGAGCTCCCTCGTCGTCACCGAGCCAGAGAACTTCAGGTTTATCCTGCGTATTCTCAACACCAACATCGACGGGCGACGCAAGGTGGTGTTCGCACTGCGCTCCATCAAGGGCTGCGGACTGCGCTTCTGTAGTCTGGTGCTGAAGAGAGCTGGAGTCGATCTGAGCAAGCGTGCAGGAGAACTCAACGACGCGGAGATTGAAAAGATCGTGCGCATCATCCAAAACCCTGAGAGCTACAGCATTCCCACGTGGTTCCTCAACCGCAGAAAGGATGTGCATGAAGGCACCACGACTCAAGTGGTGGCCAACTGGCTGGACGGCAAGTTGCGCGAGGACCTCGAACGTCTCAAGAAAATCAGCGCTCATCGTGGTCTGAGACATTGGTGGGGTCTGCGTGTGCGTGGCCAGCGCACCTGCACCACAGGTCGCAGAGGCAAGACCATGGGCGTGTCCAAGAAGCGCGCTCCTTAGCACTCTAAGCATAGACAGGACAGTGCTGTGCCAGGCGACTAAGCCGCCGTTCCAGCGCTGCCAGCAAGCGGCAGTCCTTGGCCGTCAGTCCCATTAAGGGCCCTGACAATACTCTGGCTTTCGGCCGAGGCAAGCCGGGCAGTTCAGACGCAGCCCTGGTCGCTCTCGGAGTCCGGGCTGCACGCACACTCTTGGCAGGCCGGTCGAAGGGCAGCAGAGTGGACTTGAGGGAACTGCGGGCCATGCTTTTGGCTCTGTACCTCAGGATACGCTGCATGTGGGGAGGCTCGAGGGGTAAAGTGACTCCGTCCATGACGAAGAGAGGCATCACTGGCTCGGGGGTGAATTTGGATTTGTGCACTGGAGGGTCGGGAGATGTGCGGAGAGTGGGCTTTGCTCGGGGTCTTGAGGACCTTTTGGCAGCGTGAATTAGTTGTTTGCACAGGTCGGTGGACCGATTCCAGGGGCCGATCTCTTCACCCATAAATACCCTGGATGGAACGGACTTATGTCGGAGTGGGGAATATGCTATATGTGGACTGTGGCTCTGTCTAGATGGAGTACCTAGGAAATAAAGTCGTGGTGCACTGAAGGATATCAATTGTGCAAGGCAGACTCGACCCTAACACCCTAAAGTAAGTAATTCCCTAGCAACCTAATTTCTAACAGTCAGCATTGCAGTTCCCATCTCACACTAAGACCACTGTGCCTACGTGCCAATTATAGACATAATGGGGTGGCAAGACTTCCTCAATCACATGCAAAAGTGCCTAGGCTGCAACCAACCCTTTTACATGCTCACCTACGCCAAGATGCTTCCCTGCATGCACAGTCTGTGCTGTGACCAGTGCATGGCCTACTACACTACAGCTCAGTGTCGAGTGTGCGGGGTCATTTCCAACTCACTCACTTACGACCCAGCACTGGAAGTCCTGCAGAAAGAGATTTCCGAGTTCTACTACGCGCAACTCAGTGACCAGGAGAAGGAGAACAGAGCCTATGTAGTCGCTGTGAGGCTGAATGAACGGCTGAATTGGCTGGTTCATTCGGTAGAAGTTACGACTGAAAGGATTCGTAGCCCCGTCCCAACTGGGCAGGAAAATGACTCTGCGCCTACTGAGTGGAGACGTGGCTACGCAAGCAGCCAATACGCCCACCCCCCTTCTAACCATTCAGTTCTGATTCCGGAAGAAGCCAAAACGGACCTGTATCAACCACTCCTCCCTCAAAGCTCCGATGAATTCCAACCTGCTCCACGGCCTTTCGCTATCCCTCTCGCCCAGTCACAGCCCGGAGCCCCCGCTCCCCCCGAGAACTCCCGAGTCCCAGATCTCAGTCAAGTCCCAGACCTCATTCCAATCCCAGACCTCAGTCAAGTGCTCATGAGTGAACTAGGCAAGCCTGTGAAGGGACTATGGAACTGTAGTTACTGTGGATGCAAGCAGAATCAAGGCACGCGGTGCAGAGACTGCCACAGAGTCAACTTATGTGGGGCGAGTGATCAGCTTCCAGGGTCGATTGAAGCTATTTTGCAGCCACAAGAGGACATGAGCTGCTGTCCTTGCGTCGTATGCAGCATTTTCTAGGCGAAATTTGCACATAACTACTGGGCCTTAGGCTTGTTGTCTGCTTCCTGTGGCTTCACAAAGGCGAAATACTCCGCTTTCTTCGGGTCTTTCCTCAGGCAGTCATGGTAAACATTCAAATCCTCGCTACAGGGCGTGAACGGCCCTTTGACTGGCTGCTTGAAGTAGACATTGTCCAGAAAGTCCTGAAAGCACTTGTCATAGCGCTCTCTCAGGCCTTTGCACAAGTCCCCTGACTCTGCCATTTCAATGGAGCCAGAGCGCAAGTCTCTGCTGCATGTACTGGCCTTGGTCGAAAGTAGTGACACACTTGCGCAGTCCCAGGATCTGCAAGAGCCCTTTCCCTCGCACTTACCCCGGAGCGACCTGAAAATTACCCACAAAAGGCGCAAACGCAGGGTCTTTGTACAGCCTTGTCTCCGCCTAGTTGCCCAGAGGACTTTCCCCCTCCCGTCCCTTTCGTTGGAGGCGCTGCCCATCATACCGCCAGTCCCGTCCCTGCAGTCTTTCCTCGGTACTCGCGCTATAGTGAATCTCCACAAGCCTCAAAGCGATAACGCTATATCGCGGACTAAATCAGAGTGGCCTGTTGTTAGGGTAAGGGAAACTCTAATTCCTAGTAGGCTGAGGCCCACTAGGGAGAGTCCTTGGTATCCTTTGCGTCGGCGAAGGACTCGAGTGCTGGTCACCAAGAGCACGCTGATTCCCATGTGTTCAGCGAGCAGAGTTGCTGGTCAGAGAGAGGTGAGAACTGCGGCGAAGGTCTGAACTCGAATGCAGGGGAAACAGACGTCCTTTGCAGGACCTACTAGGACTAACAGCGTGGCTTCAGCCATGTCTCCATATGGTGCCTGAAAAAGAAATGGTTGCAGTAGCCTGGAGTGACGCAAGAACGACACCAAGATGAGCAAGAGAGAAGGGTGGAGACGTGGAAACTCACTGGTGAGAAGCTGGAGCTGAGTGGAAAGAAGACTGAAGGACGAGTGCTTTCAGAGGCTGTGAGCACTGAGCCAAGGGCAGTCTAGACCGCAGCCCTAGCCTAGGCACGTAATGGGATGGGGGACTGTCTGTGCCTATTAAAGCGTCAACAATTTGTCCGGCTGTAAATGAAATTTGTCGCCATTCTTTCCCTGGCGATTCTAGCCGCAGCTGACACGAACGGGTGCTTTACCTATGTGTGTGACCCGAGCGGAGTCACCTGGGGTGAAAACGTGTGTTCTCAGCCGAGTACCACAAACACCACGGTATACGACGTGAAGACTGGGGAATGCAGTTCCGACCAGCCGTGCACCTTTAATGGAGCCACAGCCACCTGCCAGGCTCCAACACCCCCTGTGGCCGCTGCATCCTCCTTCCCTGGAGAGAAATGCGACGGATTGAGGCTTTGCATACAGGGCAATTGTGGGACTGATGGCATTTGTCCTCCAATTACTCCTTGTGTATATCCGCAAGACTGTGGCCTGGGAAAGTACTGTAACGCTGGCACGTGCACACCGCAGGTCGCCCTTAAAGGTGCGTGTGTCTTGGACACTGACTGTGTCAACAATGCAGGATGCGACATTGCGCCTCAAGCAGCAACGGGCACCTGTGTGCAGTATAGCACTGTGCCAACTGCAGGTTCTGTGCAACAGTGCGCAGTAACCCCCGGTCAGGACCTAGCTAATCACGCACTGTGCAGCTCAGGCTACTGCTACGAAACAGCTGGCAAGTTCGTTTGTTCAGGTGCCTTTTCCAATTCCGCCACTCTGCCTAACCGCTGCCCACTAAGTACTTCTATGTGCACGTCAACCAAAGATACGGCTAATTCTGGATTCACCCTCGAGCAAGACTGCGAATGCGGCTATGACGGCTTCCCCTACTGCCCTCAGTTCCCCGGGGACCCAGACTTCATGACCTTCGCCAGCGATATTCAAACCTTCCTTGGCAGCTCCAATCTCGCTAATTGCAACACTGGAAGACACGGTGCTCAGGGGTCTGCGTTCTATGTCGACAGCTACTTCTGGTGCGCACAAAACCTCACCGACACTGAGACATACCACTACCTGCGTGCTATAGAATACGCAGTGGTCGTCATGGCTCCCAGCTGCGTGCTCAAGGTCCTCGATCCAGAATACTACCAGACGGAGGCGGCGCAATCCCTCTTCATTGGCGGCCTACTTCTCGCTCTCCTTCAGTAGGCTAGTTACGCTTCCTCCTATCCATGTCTCTCTGCTAGGTACAGCTGCTATTTCGCAGGACTGTTACTCACTGAGACGCCGGCTGTCAGCTTGCAGGTTCGCCACCTAGCGCCTACAGGCTCCACTCAATGTAGAGAATATGCGCTTTGCTCCTGTAGACCTTTCTAGTACCTCTACAATGAAATGCTGGTCCCGCCGCTCCTCTAGTGCTCTCAAGCGCGCTGAACTCGCTTTGCTGGCTCTCGCCCATATGAAGGACCGTCTTGAAGTGCAAAACGTGTCCCTAGAAAGCGGAAACTGCTTGCATTGTGTAATTTGTGGAAGTGTGCAAAGCCCCGCACTGCTTCTTTTGCATGGACTATGCGGAGGAGGTGCTATGCTGTATGGAGTTTTGGCGGAGTTAGCTGCAATATACAGACTATACCTGGTGGATTTGATGGGTATGGGCCAGTCCAGTCGTCCTGCTTGCAATGTGGCTTCAACGGAAGCAGCAGAAGCCTTCTTTACAGCCCCACTAGAGGAGCTCTGTCAGCTGCTCGAGTTGGACAGCTTCGTGCTAATGGGACACTCTTTCGGAGGCTATGTGGCAGGGGCCTATGCTCTCGCCTACCCTCACCGAGTGCGCCAAGTCCTCTTCCTATCCCCTATTGGTGTGACTCTGAAGCCTGTGGAGTTCAGCAGTCTGCAAGACTGCTCCTGGACTGCAAAGCTGTATTGGCGGACTTTGGCTTATATGTGGAGGAAGAAACTTACTCCGAATTCACTTCTGCAGATGACAGGGCCCCTTTCAGGCCTATTGCTGAGCCTTTACACCAAGCAGAGACTAGCAGGCCTGGACAGTCTCGAGCGAAAGGCAGTCCAGCTCTACTTGGAACAAGTTTGCCTGCTTCCAAGCAGTGGAGACCTGGCACTGGTGCACTTGCTAGAGCCGGGCACCTACGCTTGCAAGCCACTCGCAGGTCGTTTGTGCTCACTATCAGTGCCAATGGCCTTTATATACGGGGAAAACGACTGGGTCTCGCCTCTCGGAGGTCTGCAAGTCCGCGCCAGCACCTCCACTCCCGTGGCTGTCCACATAGTCCCAGAGTCTGGACACCTACTCTACATGGACAACCCTGCAGGCCTGCTCAGTGCTATTCATTTGGTCTTGACTCACCCTGCCCTCTCCACCTCCCTTAGTCCTTCCCAGGTCTGGCCTGGCAAGTAGAGCAGTTATATGGTAAGATGAACTCGGATTTGAAGCAGGTGCCGAAGCCTTACATCCGCAGACGCTACTACATCCCTGAAGGCGTCGACCTGAAGTCATGTGCGTGAGTACTGGAGATAATTGTGGGACCTAGGCGTTTGCTATGAATGAAGAAAACTGTTAATTGGCTTCAGCCTTAGACTAGGTACGTAGGAAGTGGGTAGGGTGCTTGAGTCTATCAAAGCGTCAGACTGTAAATGAAATTTGTCGCCATTCTTTCGCTGGTGATCGTTGTCGCTGATGACGTGCTCAAGTGCCCATCCTTCGTGTGTGACCCTAGTGATGTCACCTGGAACGAAGGTGTCTGCGCGATGCAGAACGCGACGAACAATTTTCAGTACTTCTTGAAGACCAGCGAATGCGATTCCGACCAGCTGTGTCCCATCCTGAAAACCATAGCTGAGGGCGGCACATCCACTGCCTGCATTCCCACCAATAACACCTCCTCTCCCATAGCCTTGCCAGGAGAGAGATGCGATATACTGCACACTTGTGTGACTGGGATATGTACTGAGGAAGGTACTTGTCCAGTCCCTCCCACGTGCGTAAATCCTGGAGACTGTCCTCCTGGGAAGTTCTGCAATTCCCAGGCCACATGCGAGTCTCAAGTTGTCATAGCAGGCACCTGCAACGCGGACACTGATTGCGTCAACAATGCAAAGTGTGATCAGGCGGTAGGAACTGCGGGCAAATGTATCCGCTATGGGTCTGTGGCTGGGGGAGCGGCACTCCAGGCTTGCACAGGAGCGACGGCTACGATGCTAGTGCCCCATGGACTGTGCGCTTCTGGCTTTTGCTATGCGCCAACAGCGACCACATTCGCTTGCTCCGGTGCTCTTACGACCAATGGAACTCTTCCTATGAATACAACAACTTACGGAGTCAACTGCGTTTCCAATGAAGACACCACTTCCAAGTGTAGCTTGACCCAAACAAGTGAATGCGGCTACGACGGCTACGCCTACTGTCCTCTCTTTACAGGTGATCCCGACTACGCTGACTACGCCAGCGACATTCAAGCCTACCTAAGCAACCCTGGCCTCGTTAACTGCAACACTCAACGGCATGTCACTGCCTTCCAATACAGTTCCGGCTTCAACTGGTGCGCACAGAACATTACCGAGAGTCAGTCTTACCACTATTTGCGCGCTATTAACTACGCAGCGGTATTTAACGCCACTAGCTGCGTGTTGAAGGTCCTGAATCCGGAATACTACCAAGCAGAGGGTGGTGCAGAGTCGCTCTTCCTCAGCGGTCTCCTTCTCGCTCTCCTACAGTAGGCTAACTACGTCTCTCAATGGCTCAAATACAATAGATGCGTCTCATCGTAAAGCCGGTACTGAAAGCTCTAAAGAGGCTTACTTTCGAGCACAAGTCAGAGTGCTCTTTCCTCCAACAACTCAGTTGCGGAGGCAAACAAACACTGAGATGAAAGACATTCAGTCTGCACAACTCAAGGTAAACGCTTGCCCTTGTCCGCTCAAACAAGCTGAACTCGCACTACTCACACTACTCCCACTAGCCCACGTCCAGCACTGCCTTCAAGTGCAAGATGTGGCTCTGAGCGACGGAAACACTGTGCATTGTGCCATTTGTGGAAGTGAACAAAGCCCTCCGTTACTCCTTCTGCGCGATTGTGTGGGGGCGGAGCTGGTGCTTTGGCGGGGTTGCCCTTTGCAAGGTGTACTTGGTGGACCTCTTGGAATGGGCAGGTCCAGTCGTCCCCTTGCATTGCGTCCGCAACAGAAGAAGCAGAAGCCTTCTTTACTGCGCCTCTAGAAGAGCTTTGTCAGCTGCTCAACCTCAATCACTTCCTACTGATGGGTTATTCCTTCGGAGGGTACATAGCTGGTGTGTATGCACTTTCTTATCCTCACAAAGTACGTCTATACTCAGGAGAGTACTCAAATGACTGCCATTTGTGCTATATGACCCAAGGCAACTGAGGGAGAGGTAGAGCCTGCATACAATGTCCAACTAAATCACTCTAGCGATATCGGTTTAACCATCACAATTGTAAGTTCTCATTATTATGTATTAAAAAATGTGAAGGATCCCTTGGTGGAGGACCTTGCTCTCGTGCACTTGTTAGAGCCTGGCACCTACGCGTGCCAGCCCTCTCAAGGTGCTTGCCGTCCTTAGCAGTGCCGATGGCCTTCATTTACGGAAAACGACTGGGTTTCTCCTTGAGGTGGCCTCCAAGCGCAAGCCAGCGCCTCGGCTCCAGTGACTCTCCACATTATCCCAGACTCTGGGCATCTTCTCTACGCTGACAACACTTCACACCTACTCCAGACCATTCGCTTCGTTCTCACGCACCCCGGCCTTTCCTCCTCTCTCCGTCCTTCCCAAGTCTGGCAAGGCAAGTAGAGCAGTTATATGGTAATATGAACTCTGACCTCAAGCAAGTGCCCAAACCGTACACGCACAGACGCTACTACATCCCTGAAGACGTACAGAAGCACAACACTGCCGCAGACTGCTGGGTGTCGTACTTCCACAAGGTCTACGACCTGAGTGCACTGCTGCTGCAGTACCGTGCAGACCCTCTGTGCAACCCCCTCATTCAAGCCGCCGGCACTGATATCACGCACTGGTTCGACGACCAGACCCACGACCCCAAGACCTACTTCGACCCTCGCTCCAGTCTCAAAGTAGTGTACTGTCCCCAGGGCAGATTTCTGCATGTCCCGCCTGTTGAGCCGGACGCAGGCTTCGACAACTCCTTCGATATTCCTTGGTGGAGGGACGAAGGCAAGTACTGCATCGGCGCTCTGACCCAGAAAGTGCGGAAAGTGAGACTGATCAACATGCTGAGCAAGCAGGAAGACGTGATTGCAGTGGCTACGGAAGAGACTTTGAGTGAAGTGCTGGACAGGTACTTGCCACTCAATGACCACGCAGCCAGCTACACTTGGAAGCGCTTGGGACGGCCTTTGGACATGGAAATGACGCTGGAAGAGAACGAAATCAAGGACGAAAGTGAGGAGTTCGTGCAGCTGGACCTCGACCCAGAGTCCTACATCCCTGCCATTCACCTCTATTACAATGATGATTTAACAGTCAAGTAGGCTAGGGCATTTGCTAGGACACAAGTGGACTTCAATTGCACTTTATTTAGAGGGAAACGTCGAAATTGGTGATATAAATGACGATGCTAAGTCTGTTTTGGCCTAGAAGTGACCTGAAAGGCTCAGTTTTCGCAGACATAAGCCAACAAGAGCACAGGTCCTCTCCAGAATGTCATATTTATCCGAGAGAATGGCTATAGATCCAGCACAGGGCAGCCGCGGGCACAGCTTCCATAATAGAACTCTGCATAGGCAGGCTGAAAGTACCCACTTAGGCTCTCCTCTGCATGCTACAGCTCTACATTACCCAAAATTACGCATTAGAAGAGTCGAAGTCTTGTACGTGCGCCTTTCCCCAGACCAACGACTCTCCTCCTCTTCTCCACCGGCTGCAGCAGACTCAGTCTCGGCCGCGGACTGAACTGCCGGTCAATAAAGTCCGTCAGACTCAAAGGCATGTCAGCGCCCACTAGCACAAGTCTTCGATTTGCCATTCTGAGCTCCACCTGACCTGTGTCCTCACAAGGACTTTCACTGATCACTTGCAGGCCTGGGACCTTGAGTCGAGGGAGCTTGGTGTGGTGGGGACTGAGCAGCAGTCTGCGCAGGTCCATTGCTATTATTTGCCCCAGGCATCAGGCATTGGAGACAATAGCAACTGGGCTCGACAGAGCTGGATACAAGCAATAGCCAGGAAGTCCTTTGCCTTAGCACTGCTTTCTAAGTAGTAACTCACCTAGCAGTGCTTTTCTTCAATTTCCCGTAATACACTCTTTCCTGTGAGAGATTTTGGACCTGTCGAATTGCTGAAGAGGGGCGGGCTTTGTGGTGCAGTCCTTTCTCCGTCTATCTGAGTCTGTGGGCAGTTTGGAGAGGTCTCCCACAGCCCTAAAGTCTCTGGACCGTCCTGTGCACCTTCCAGTGGCTGGAATTTCGGCTCAAATTCCTATGAATTCGGAGAGTTTCTATAATTTAACGGCCTTTCTACGTCTTTTCAGAGGTTATTTCTCCCCCAAATCCGTCTATTCCCTCCCCCAGTCCAGTAATAACCCCTCCTCTCCTATCCAGCAGAGCCAAAACGACCTTTTCCCTGGAAAGCAGGCGGAAAGCTGCTCCCTGCAAGGACTTTCCGCCCCAAAGTGGCAGAGACTTACAATATGTCGAAGCGGAAGCTGCGGGAAAGCCGGCAAAGTCCTGGACGGAAGGCACAGCGCTCTCCCAGTGAGTGCGTTCGAGTGCTGCGGGGGCAGCAGGCCCTTCACATCTTTATCTTCAACCCAAGTCTGACGCAAGTGCACGAAGTCTGCCTCAGAACGAGCCCCAGGCTAGTCCAGGATTGATTTCTCAATGGTAGGCGTCCTTGCGCAGTCCGTTTCCCTTTTTAATGTCTGAAAGCCACAGCTAAGCGCAGTCCTCATAGCAGCCTCTGCCCTTCCCTAGTTACTGTGGGTTCCGCTGCTCTGCACCACTCTTCCATTTTGTTTCGCCCTTGGGAGTTTTGGCCTGTTTGGGTCCTTCGCAGGCTTGGGTCTGCTCCTGGCTTCTCTGAGTCTTAGGAGTCTTTCTAACGTGTACTCTCCTTGGGTCCATAGAGAACCACTAACTCGTCTCCAAATCAATAATCGATCTCCACACAAATTCCTCATCCCCAACAGGAACCACACCCAAACCAGTCCAGCCGGCTGCCTTGCGACATAGTCTCTCCCTATCTGATATGTGGTTAAAGTATATGGAAGCGTACGAAAAGGTAAAGCTGGACGAAAAGCTGCTGGAGAGCCTTGATCAAATCTTGAACCTCGACTGCACTACCTACTGGGACCGGCGCAATAGTGGCTCCTCTCCGTCCTTTCCCATGTCCCCTGAAAGTCCTTCTTCGCCGTTCTTCAGTCCTCCGGACTCCCCTGAATACGAAGACGCCTTCCTGTCGCCTCTCACAGACACCCCACCCAACCAAGACAAGGGTGAAAACCAGCCCAACCAGGAAGGCAAGCGAAAGCGAGGCCGCAGACCACTCCGTCCCTTCGACCCTATAAAGAAGAAAACCGAGGAAAAGGACAAGTATTGGCTACGCGGCTTCCGAGCCTACATGAAAGAGCACTACAACCAGCTGCGAGGCGACCTGGGTGCAGAGGAGCGGTTATTTTGGAGGGATTACCTCGGCACAGGAGGCAAGCCTGAGAAGGGGAATGCTTACCTGTCGTATGGGAAGAAGTACAAGAATTTCCTCTTTTCGCAGCAGTCTTTTACGAGGCTGTTCAAGGACTGGTTTGTGAGGTGGGGACAGGAGGAGTTGGCTAAGAAGTGTGCGCCCAATAGTGACCTGTGGTTTGTCTTTTACGACTATGGGGAGAAGGAGCTGTTCAACTATGTGCCCAGTGAGTTGCTAGAGTCACCACAGGCAAGTCCCCAGGCCGACCCTCCCCAAGCCTCGATAGACCGCTACGATATCACGATGGTCGATGCTGATGACTACGTAGACTCGCTTCTATGCGAGCAGAAGCCAAGCCACTAGCATCTGCTATAACTAGCATGGAAGCAGGCATGGGGGAATGTATGGCTGATAATAATGCTGGGCCGCAAGTTGCGTCTAGAGCAGGTTTTGCCTGAGCTGCAGGATAAGCGTGTGCTCATGCGCGTTGACTTCAACGTCCCAGTGAAGAACGGTGCAGTGACCGACACCACTCGCCTGCGAGCTACAGTCCCTTCCATCCGCATGATCCTCGACAATGGCGCTAAGAGCCTTGTCCTCATGAGCCACCTCGGCCGCCCTGATGGACGGGTCCAGCCTGCCTCTTCCCTGCGCTTAGTCGTGGCCAAACTTGAAGAGTTGATCAGTCACCCTGTGGTCTTCCTTGAAGACTGCGTAGGCGAGGCAGTGGCCAGCGCTTGTGCCGACCCAGCCCACGGCAGTGTCATTCTGCTGGAAAACCTGCGCTTCCACCCTGAAGAAGAAGGTGCGGGCGTAGACGAGGAAGGCAAGAAGTTCAAGCCGACCAAGGAGGCCGTCGCTGCATTCCGGGCTCAGCTAACCGCCCTAGGAGACGTCTACATCAACGACGCCTTCGGGACCGCCCACCGCGCCCACAGTTCCATGACTGGAGTCGACCTGCCTCTGCGTGCTGCCGGACTCCTGATGGGCAAGGAACTCAACTACTTCTCCAAAGCGCTGGAGAACCCGAACCGCCCGCTGCTGATTATCATGGGCGGAGCCAAGGTCAAGGACAAGATTCAACTCATCATGAACTTGCTCAACGTCGCCAATGAAATGATCATTGGCGGCGGCATGGCCTTCACCTTCAAGAAAGTGCTGGAGAACATGGAAATCGGAGGGTCGCTGTTTGACGCAGACGGGGCAGCGATAATTCCGCAGATAATGGAGAAGGCGAGGGAGAAGGGAGTGCAGATCCACCTGCCAGTGGACTTCAGGTGCGGGGACAAGTTCGCGGAAGGCTGCAATGTGCAGGTGTGCGCGGGAGCAATCCCTGAAGGCTGGATTGGTATGGATGTTGGGCCACAGACAGACGAACTTTTCAGAGAGGTCATCAACCGCGCTAAGACTGTCGTCTGGAACGGGCCTGCGGGCGTCTTCGAGAACTCCGCCTTCAGAACCGGGTCCCAAAACATGCTGGACGCAGTAGTGCACAACACTGCAGACCACGGCCAAGTGAGCATCGTGGGCGGCGGAGACACTGCAGCCTTCGTGCAGTCTGCGAACGCTGGAGAGCGCGTGAGCCACATCAGCACAGGCGGCGGGGCCAGTCTGGAGCTGATGGAAGGCAAGGAACTGCCGGGAGCCGCGTACCTCACCGATAGGTCTAGTTAATTAGGCGGCGGAAAGCATTATAATGGAGGAGACGGACCTGACTCAAGCCTTCTTTTCCTGGGTGGAAGAGGCGGAAACTCGCTATGTGTCGAGACTGCAGTTCGAAGCTGCTGCAAAGGGATTGCTCAAGTTCCTGCTGGACGACTTCGTAGTGACTCTAAACCTCACAAATGCCTCCTTTACCTTCAAGAACAACAAGCAACAGAAGTGGACGGACTGGTGTCAGACTCGTCTGCATGTCTGTGCAGGGGATATAGTAGCGGGCAATTTGCCTTTGGCGGCTTTTCTGGATGAAATAGTAGCGAAATACGAGAGCAGTGGGACTGGAGAAGAGGAAGAAAGGGATGCAGGCAGTTATGGCTCGGAGGAAGAGGAGGAAATCGACTATAAAGAGGATATTTTGGCGGAGGATGTGGACCGCCCAGTGGCTCATGTGATAAAAAACCACATTTCCCTCGCCCATTCTGCAAAGAAAAGGGTTGTGGACGACCTATCGGACGTCTCAGAGAACCACTTCGCCTTTCGACACGCAGAAGAAGGGAAAATGCTCGTCGACACCTGGCTTCACCAAGACCCAGAGCTCGCCTACAGTGCGAAGATGTCAGTGTTCCAAGGCATTGCCATGGTGAAGTTGGAAGTGGACCTGAGTTTCCTCGACCTGTCGGAGGAGACTTTGGACATGATGGGCTTCACCCTGGACGAAATCCTCACTGTCAATCTGTCGTACCGCCGCGGCACTCTCATTGACACGGCTGAGTTCGGCTACTGGACTTCTCGCCTCTTTAAAGACGTGGAAATAGAGTGTCTGCAGGGCGCAAGGCTGGAGTCCTTCGGCTGCAAGGAGTACGTCCCCGGCCTCGTGAAAGCCTTCTTCACTACAATGAACCAGAAAATCCTGTCCCTCGAGGAAAACGTGCGGCCTCCAGGGGACTCTTTGGACGAATTCACCTACTGGGATGTGAAGGTCGCCCCCTCAGTTGTGGACTCACTCGTGGAAATGGGGTATTCGCGGTCAGACTCGATGCGGGCGCTGCAGGAATCTGCGGGCAGCATCGATTTAGCAGTGGAGTCGCTCCTAAATATGCCCCAAAAGCGACCCAAAGTAGAGAAAGAGTCGCCAATGCACTGGATCCAGGAAGTTTCCGCCAACACCTGGTACAATCTCCTCTTTTCTATTCGAGAAGCACTGGTGCAGTGCACTAATTTGTGCATATTTTGCTACAAAAAGCACCCAATTGATTCCTTTCGCCTGCGCGCATGCACTGAGGACATTTGCGAGTTTCGGTTTGACGAAATTGCAGGCTTTTCAGTGTTTGCAGAGCTGAGAAATCACTTGGAGAGTATGCAGACTGATATTTCCATCGCTGCAATTGCGGCTAATTCGGGCCGAGCTCAAAACGTGTTCGAGCCCTTTCCCAGTTTCCTGCTGATCGACAGGCAAATTCGAGGGAAAAGCGGGTTTTTATCCCGAGATGTGCACAAATACACTCCAGATATGGACAAAAACAAGAACCTCGATAAGCTCAAGCGGCTAATTGCCAGCATTCCCTCCCCCCGGTGGCTGCTGGCAGCCTCCACAGACGAGAAATCTCTGCAGGAAAACCTGAATCGCAACGAAGGAGGCCGGGAAGTGTACAAAATGCTGCGCTTCATTGTGGCTACGAACCGCTTGATAGTGCAGCAACTCACAGGCAGCCAGCGCATTCCGAACTTACCCAATGAGTTGGAGCAGTTCATAGTCACCAGTCACTCACCTGTGACACTTCGAGCCTTCAACGAAGCGAAGACAAAGCACGGCTCCTTCTACGCCTTCCACGGCAGTTCCATCGAAAACTGGTACTCCATCATTCGTAACGGACTGCGGAACATGAGCAGTTCGCATATGATGACCGCGGGGGCTGCCTACGGAGCAGGGATTTACGCAGCTGAGAATATGGGCACTTCGCTAGGCTACTGCGGCTACACCTCCACCTCTGCCACACATACTTGGCCGCACAATAATCTCGACAATAAGCACATTATGGCGATCATCGAAGTCATCAATAAGAACGAATACAAACATGGAGGCATTTATGTGATCCCCAATGACCAAGATGTCATAATTCGGTATTTGCTGATCTTCACGCAGGGCTCAGGAGGCGCCTGCAATGCAGGCCAGCTGAATCTCGATACTCATTTAGCAGAATTTGAGGCGAAAGTGACGCAGGAGCGGCAAGCAGCGCGCACCGCCCGCATCCAGGCTGCCATTGCGAAGGCCAAAGCAAGAGAGGAAATGGCGGAGCGGGCTGAGGCCTATTTCCGCCAACAACAGGCTGAAAAAGCCACTGCGACTCTACCAGTTATGGAAGTACAGCTCGCTCCTGCCGTCGAATCCAAGCTCAAAACTCTGGAAACTCAAATGGCAGGACAGGGGTCGGTAGCAGCCACCAAGCGCTTGCTCACTGAGTACCGCTATTTGTGTGCTTCGAAGGAGTGCACAGGCATATCTGTCACTTTTGAGAGAGAAAATCTGTATGTGTGGCTGGCTTCGCTGGATATGAACCTGTTCGAAGTGCCACCGGAGCTGAAAAGAGACTTCACTGTCTTTGCGCAGCAGACGAAGAGGCCAATGGTACTGGAGTTCGAGGTGCGATTCGGCCACAACTTCCCCTTTTCCCCGCCCTTCCTTCGAATAGTGCGGCCGAGATTCGCCTTCCATACAGGACACGTGACAGTAGGAGGGTCTATTTGCATGCAGTCGCTCACACCTTCAGGGTGGATACCAGTGCGGACGGTAGAGAGCGTGTTTATTGAGATTCTGTTCAACATGGGAGAGGGAGGCGCAAGGCTGGATCTGAGCCGTTTGGGTCAGGATTACTCGCTGGAGGAAGCTGAGGAGGCATTCACACGAGTGGCGAAGCAGCATAACTGGCTCTAGACTAGCAATGGCGGACTACTAGTACTGCTGTGTAAACTCCAATTACATACTCCGAGAGAAGCCAGTTGTCCTTACATATAGCTAAAAGCACGGTTCATAGTACCAAATGCCTATAATCCCGACTCACTCTACATAAAGCACATTACTGAGGGGAAATGTGCAGATGTAGGAATTGCCTCCTGGGAACTGTGCAAGGCAGGCCTGGTAATAGAAACATGGCTCAAGCCCCTGCGAACTTCGTGGCTATGGACGAAGTGCAAGTGGCGGAGAACGAGCAGGAAGAGCCAGACTTCGCCCGGGAAGCGCCTGTGACCTCATGGTGGTGTCGCAGGCGAGAGCCGCCCTATCGCGTCATTTGGATCCACCAGAAGCAGAAGTTCCCTAGCAACCAGATGGTGCACACCAAGTACAACATGTTAACGTTTGTGCCGTTGGTGCTGTTCAACCAATTCAAGTACTTCTTCAACCTGTTTTTCCTAGTAGTGGCGCTGACCCAGTTCTACCCTCCCTTGCAAGTGGGCTTCCAGTTCACCTACATCGCTCCTCTGGTCTTCGTCCTCCTAGTCACCATGATCAAAGAAGCAGCAGACGATATCAGTCGCTACCGCAGGGACTCAGAAGCCAACTCCCAGCTCTACACCCGGCTGGACTCGCACGGCGGAGAACGCATCAAGGCAGAGAACATCCAGGTAGGCGACAGGCTGGAAATCGTGGCGAACCAGCGAGTTCCCGCAGACCTGGTGCTGCTGCACACTTCAGACCAGCAAGGGAGTGTGTTCATTCGCACGGATCAGCTGGATGGGGAGACGGACTGGAAGCTGAGGAACCCGGTGCGAGTGACGCAGGGCATGACGACCGCTGCCATCGCTGAGATGGACATTAAGCTGCAGATTGAACAGCCGCAGGCAAGGATTTACGACTTCAGTGGACAGGCCTATTTCCCCAGTCAAAGACGACTCGTGGGTCTGCAACTAGAAAACACCATGTGGGCGGAGACCGTCCTAGCAGCCGGCACAGCCATCGGCCTAGTAATCTACACCGGCACCGACACCCGCAGCTCCAAAAACTCCTCTCCGCCCACAAACAAGATCGGAATCACTGATTTGGAGCTGAACACGCTGTCTAAATACCTGTGCATTCTGATGATCGTGTGCTCAGCTATTATGTTGGCAGGCGCAGGCCTGAGCACCAACTCCCCTATCATCCTGTTCCGCTATGTCCTGCTGCTTTCCTCGATCATCCCTATCAGTCTCAGAGTCAACCTGGACATGGCGAAAATGTACTACGCGCATTTAATCAGCCACGACCCCAACTTGCCAGGCACTCAAGCCCGCAGCAGCGTCATTCCTGAAGAACTGGGCAGAGTTCAGTTGCTGCTCTCTGACAAAACTGGCACACTGACTCAGAACGATATGGTTCTGAAGGTGCTTTCACTCAACTTCGCGAGGTTTGATAAAGACGTGGCGGAGAGTCATGATGAGTTGACGAAGTTGCTGAGGCAGGACTTGGCGGCCAGCGGGACTCCGTGCAGTGTGGCTGCTGGACCGAGGCGGCCTCAGCGTCAGCTGGTCAGAGACGCAGTGGCTGCCCTAGCACTGTGCCACAATGTGACTCCTGTGAGTGACGAAACCGGAGAAGTGGTCTTTCAAGCGAGTTCTCCGGACGAAATCGCACTAGTGAAGTTCGCAGCGGAAACCGGGTACTCCCTACACTCACGTACCCAGCACCATATCACTTTGAACGCTTCAAATCACCAAGAAAACTTCGAAATTCTTCATAACTTCGCCTTTTCTAGTGCGACCAAGAGAATGGGTTTGATACTTCGAGACGACCAAAATCGGGTTTTAGTGTACTTTAAAGGCGCTGAAGACGCTATGACGAAATTCGCGACTCAGGACAAAGCTGGCTGGGTGCTGGAGAAGTGCCAAGACCTGGCTAACCAGGGACTGCGGACGCTGGCAGTGGGCCAGCAGCTGATAGAAGAGGAGAAGTACCAGGCCTGGAAGGCCAGATATCAGCAAGCCGCTCTTTTGATGGAGGGACGAGAGGCAAAGGAGCATGAGCTGCAGGATGAATTCCTGCGAGACATGGAACTACTAGTGGTGACAGGAGTCGAAGACAGGCTGCAAGACGGCGTGGCGGAGACTGTCAGTCGTATCCGAACTGCCGGAATTCCAGTGTGGATGATCACAGGGGACAAGGTCGAAACCGCCAAATGCATCGCGACCAGTACTCAGCTCTACCCGAAGGGCTACACCTGGAAGGACCTAGTGAACCTGCTGCCCGCCAACCCCTCCCCAGAGCAAGAAGCCGCAGCCTGTGCAGACATGAAGCAGTTCCTAGAGAAACTCCTGCGGGAGACCAGGTTCGTCCTCGCAGTGGACGGCTCTGCACTGCGACTGGCCCTTGCAGTGCACCCTCGCTTATTCGTAGAGGCTTCCTTGCGGGCGACTGCCGTCATATGTTGCCGTGTGAGTCCCACTCAAAAGGCCTCCATAGTGGAAACGATCAAGACCTACTCGACTCATAGGATTTGCTGCATTGGGGACGGAGGGAATGATGTGGGCATGATACAGGCAGCGCACGTGGGGATTGGAATACCGGGAAAGGAAGGGAACCAGGCGGCCTTGGCGTCTGATTTCTCGATTGCAGGGTTTGGGGCCTTGGGAGCGCTGCTGCTATGGCATGGGAGACTGTCCTATAAGCGTACAGCGAAGTTAGGTGGATTTGTGTTCCACAGAGGTCTGATTCTATCAGTTATCCAGTCGCTGTTTATTTGTCTGTTTTACTTCGTAGCAATCCCTATCTACAACGGCCTGCTAATGATGGGGTATACGACAGTGTATACGATGTTGCCGGTCTTCGCGATTGTCCTGGATGAAGACTCGGCTGTCCAAACGGTCCTAAAGTTCCCAGAGCTCTATAAAAACATGCAGAAAGGCCGTCTGCTGGGCTTCACCAGCTTCCTCATCTGGATCTGGCAAAGCGTGTACCAAGGCGCCATCATCATGCTGCTGGTAATCTACCTCTTCCCTGACAACAGCTTCACCAACATCGTGGCCATCACCTTCTCCGCACTCATCCTCACCGAACTCCTCAACGTCCTCACCGAAACGGAGAAGTTCCACTGGGCAATGATGCTCGCGGAGCTGGTTTCGCTAGTGATTTATGTGAGCAGTATATTCGCCATGCAGCAGTACTTCGATATTGAGTACATCGTGTCGCTGAACTTCCTGTGGAGAGTGGTGGTGATCACGCTGGCGTCCTGGGGGCCGCTGCATGTCGTGAGGAAGCTGGTGGAGTGGCTGTCGCCCACAGACGTCCATATCGTTTCCGCGCAAGATAGCTAAGTAAATGAGTGCCGAATACCACTGGTCATGGAGCGAGTTACTACTACTTAGGATGTAGCGTCTCTCAATACACTGCTGTTTATCTGCGCAGAGGGACCTGCATTGCGAAAGCTGTCATATATCGTTCTCAGGGAAATCGCTGTATATCTGGCTCTTCAGAGAAACCATGTACAGCTGCTCGAAATGCATAACTCTAACCCACAATTACGATGCAACTGGCAGTAGCTGGGTTTCAGAGGGCCAGGGAGAGTGCTATTGTGCGGAGGCGAAGCAAGGCATTCTATTCGCGAAGCTATGAGGATATATGTCGATGGCCATATTGAGCACCTCGCAAATATGCGCTATGGACACAGTTTTGGCTTGTGCGAAACACTTCATAACCAATGAAAGAGGCTTTCTAGCATTTCACCTTAGATGGTCAAATTCAATTCTAATAGTGCTGGAAGAACCTGCAATGTCGTTTTTTGACTGAGATTAAGTTTTGTAGCAATTTCTAAGGATAGGTTGCATAAGGCTGTTTAAGGTTCTGAGTTTGAAAACAGCTTTAGCGGCCTCGTGCAGTGGCAAGACGAGGCTTATATACTTGGATCATGTCTCAAGCCAGGGAGGAAAAAGGCTGAAAAGTTGCTCGTGGGCAAGAAAAGCGCAGTGGGCCCTTGTGACAAGTATGGAACTCCTAGGGCAAATTCACTCCAGTGAACATTGGAAAAGCTTTGTTGCCCTGCGGAGGAGAAGCCGCCCAAGGCTCAGTCGAAATGTTTGATGGAGTGTCGATGAAGCTGCTGCCTCTACGTCTGCCTGAGGCGCCTGCACTTAGCTTTCTGTACAGTGGCGAGCTGTACATCATCTCCAAAGTGAAGACATCTCAGGAGATTGAAGACGTGGGCGCTGTCTTGTCTGTTCCTAAGAGCTCTCCCAGACTACTCCCGTCGTCAAGGACTCTATAGTGACCTACATCGATGTAAGCTCAAGCACGCCCTTCAGACTTCCGACGTTTTAGACTAAAGTATTAGAGGAGCTAGACGGATTAGTTCGAAACTACTCAAGTACTCTCTAGGAAAAGCAGGAAAATTGACTGTTTGAGGACAAGTGTGCACTCACAACTCTTAAAAAGAGAACAATTCATAATAAATTGTATATTTGCGGTCTTAACGAGTTTTATAAGGGCGTAATTTCGAGGCTATAGCCAAATCTGTGGAAATCACTGCCAAAAGAGTGCATTTAAGCGTTACAACGGCAAAATTAATCAATCGAAGAGTCTATTGGTCTAGTTCTCAGGGAATAGGACTTCAGCTTGCTTCCCGCTATATTAGATGTGAAGGCTAACTAGTCCCTTGCCATTGCTCCTCGTAATGCGGGTCTCGAAGCGTCTGGGCCGGCTCATTCAGCTGGCTGCGATAACGCTGATCCAGTCCACAGTCTACTTCGAGCTCTACGTGACTTCCACACAGCCGATTTACAGGATGCTAGATGAACTGGGCGAGTATGAGAACTCCTTCAACTACATCACTGGCTGGCCACTCTTCGCCCTTGTCAATTTCTACTATTTGCTGGCGTGCTGCCAATCCCCCGGGTCTCCCCGAGCCAACTGGGTACTTCCCAGCCAGAACTTCACGACTCCAAGTGAAGCCGAGCAGTGTGAGAAGTGCGGCTCGGCCAAGCCCAAGCGCTGTTCGCACTGCACCCGCTGCAAGGTCTGTGTGGTGAAGAGGGACCACCACTGCGACTTCACCAACCAGTGTGTGGGCGCAGGCAATTACAAGGCTTTCTTTTGGTTCACCTTCTTCATTATCTTCGGCAGCATCCACGTAATCGGCCGGTCCTTTCAATGGTTCTACCACTACTACTTGCAAGACCTGCCCAGTGTCAACGCTACTGAGCCCTACTACGTCTACGCACACGCCTTCTGCACTGTCTGCTACATCGCAGGCTGCATATTCACAGGCATGTTGACACAAATGAACATACAAAACAGTCTAAATAACTGCACACGAATAGATGGAATGAAGGGAATCACTCCATCAGGAGTCTGTGGAGGGCCGGTGCTGGAAATAGTGAATGAGTTCGACATGGGAATGTGCAAGAACTGGGTAAACGACATGGGGTGGAACCCCCTCATTTGGTGGTTCCCAAGCCGAACCGACGACACAATGGACACCTACGAAGCACACAGGTTTCCCTGCTGGCCAGACTTCAAGCGAGAAGAGCTGAAAACCCTCGATCTCAAGAAACTCGAAAGGCTGGCCCCGGGCAAGATGCTGCTGGAGACCATCGCCAAGAACCGCAAGCGCCGTTTCCAGACTGCCATCGCCCAGTCCAAAGCGCTAAGCGAAATGAGTTAAGGACATCACTCGAAACAGTCTTCTCGATCTCCGGCTCTGGGAGAGTTGTAGTAGCCGCGGTGACTGGGAGGACTGGGCGGAGGGGTCTTGGCAATAGGCGGTGAGTCGGAGTCGGGCCCGGCTTTGAGCAAGTCGCGAGCTTCGGTCCTTTGTTCGTGGTGTCTGCGGTTGAGGTCTGGAAGCACAGCCGTCACATCTGGCTCCTTGGCCAAGGCCTCCAACACTGGCACCAGCGCTTCCAGTGCCTTGTCTTGCTTGTCCCCGAACCACGACTCGATCTCCAGAGCATTATTGGGTTGGAATTGGTAGCACCAAGGCGAGTTCTAAGTACCACTTACGTCCACTATGACAGTGCGCTTCAGCTTGCGGCCGAGACGGGACAGGTCCTTCACGTACCCGCCACTGAGGAGAGTGCAGTGCTCGCGGTACAGAGACTGGCTCACCACGCCCTTAGGGTCGAGTTTCGCCATTACTAGCTCTGCATAGCGACGTTGGCTGGCGGTGAATAACACTACTTCGAAGACCTGGCTGACTTGGATAAGGAATTGCTGGGCTTGCGGCCGCACTAATATATAGATGTGGTAAGTCTTCCCATCCAGCTCCAGAGGGAGTTCAAAGTCCGCCTGAGCCAGCGGAGTAAAAGAACTGTGCACAAGCGTCTCATCCAGGTCTAAAACAAGCGTAGCTCTCCCTTTATTGCCCATGTTCTGAGGCTTGAGCATGGACACAGTCGTGCGTCTCCTCTGAGGGTGCAAGGGACGGACAGAGAAGCAGGAGCAGAGGCGGGAAAGCCAGGTGGAGGGAGCGGGCTGCAATGAGGGAGGAAGGATCTGAGAGCCGTCGGGACGAGCTTGAATTATCACTTCTGAAAGCTTCAAGGCGTCCTCGGCTGAGGACCCTCGGACTCCGGTCTCAGAGGCTGAGACATACTCAGGAGCTCTACTCGGGACCTGGTCATAGGTCTGTTTCTGCTCCTCAACCCCACTCATTATAATTCTACAAGCAGTGGAGCTGCCCTGAACTCACTCGGAGGCCTTTGGACTGCGCGGGCCCTGTGCTTTGCCGTAGTCTAGCCTTTCCATCCGCTCCACTATCGCACTGTCTTAGTCTTCATCGAGATTTATCCTTCAGAATCTCCTTTCTCTAGCCCAAACCTTCAGTAAAGAACTTGAGGCCGGGAAAAGACGCAATTAATCGTTATTTTCCTCAAAATACACTAAATTTGCCCGAAATCTGCGAATATTAGCGCAGTGTTGCGAGGGAAAACAGAGTAATAAGTGGGAAAATGGACTGTTTGCAGACTCAGCACGCTCTTACAAACCGCAAAGAGCGCGAACTTCGACACAAATCCTCTCTTTTGCGCACTCAAAGAGTCCTTTTGGAGCACAACTTCGAGGCTGTGACAGAACGCCAGTGCCAACTCAGCACAAAAAAAGCTGATTTAGAAGCTTTGCAGCACCAATTGGTGGGGAAACTGGCGGAATTGAAGAGGGGAGAAGTGGTTTTGACGCAGAAGGAGCGGGTTTTAGCCCAACACAAGGCAGTATTGCAGGGCGAAATTGCGGAAATAAGAGGAAATCACTGCAAAACGGAGTCCGTTAAAAGCGCTGTAGTGGGCAGAATCGAGCAGGCGAAGGCTTTACTAGCCCAGTTGCACGCTGAAGAGAGGGAATTGGGCCAGCGGCAGCTCAAGTTGTCGCAAACCGACAAGGAATTGGGCAGTTTGCAGGTCCTTTTAGCCTCAGAAGCCGCGGAAATGGCCCCACAATGGGAGAAATATGAGACTTATCTGCAGGACTTAGAGTTGGAAAGACGCTCACAAGCCCTGCACCGTCTCCGTGCCTCTCTCTCCTCTCGCGAATCGCAACTCCGCGAGCAAATCCGCCTATACTCAGAAAACGACCTCCAACTGCAGGCTCTGAACTCCCAGTTGCAGCAAGAACAGCAGACTTTGGACTGCTTCCAGACTGACTTGGCCAGGAAGAGTGGGAAGCTGCAGGGCAAGCGGGACAGGCTGGAAATGGCTCTGCAGAGGTATGAAGTGGAGAAGAAAGGGCTGGAAGGGTGGAAAGGGAGGAGGGTGGAGCAGGTCCCTAGCGGATGCCAACTAAATGCCGAACTACAGCAGCTGAAAACTGCCAATTTCTCCCTGCAAGCCCAAATCGCAGCCTGCACAACTGAAGGCCAAGAGAAGGACCAAGCCACTACCCAGCTAGCAGCGTCCTTACCCGCCCGCCAAGCCCAGCTCCAGACCCGAGCCACAGCTCTACAAGCCCGCAAATCAGCCTTGCAGGCGCAGAAAAGGCGCGTAATGCAGCTAGAGACGGAAGTGGCGCAGTTGGCGGAACTCGAGGGGTGTATGAATGGGGAGGTGCAGCGCTTGCTGTGCAAGGATGAGGACTGGAGGAGGACGCATGCGGGGGAAATGCAGGGAGTTAGGGAGTGCATGGAACGCATACGTCTGAAGGAACAACGGGTTCAGGCCAGACAATGCCGTAGTCCAATTCGCTCCTTCCGCCCTTTATAGCCTTTAGAAACCTGTGAATTTCAAAGTAATTTCTCTGCTTTCAGTCTAATCTCCGGAATCACCTGCGAAATAAGGGAAATTCCCACTTTTTCCATACAACACTACAATTAATCTGACTTTGTCAGCAGTTTCCATGCATATGCGTATTTCCTAGACAATTCGAGGAAATCTGTCTGGAAAGCCAGTTACAGGCCTAGCTAGCTCTTGCCCCAGATGGTCTTTGCGAATTCCTCGTACTTGACTTCCCCTGAAGCGCTCGGGTCTGCGGCTTTAATGATGTCATCCACATCCTCTTCCGGCATCTTTTCCCCCAGGCAGGACATGATGTAGCGGAACTCTGGCACCCGGATGCTTCCAGACAGCGTGGGGTCGAAGATTTTGAAGGCCTCCATCAGCTCAGGGAGTGTATCCGAGTCCTGCTTCTTCTTGTAGAAGGCCAATTTGAAGGCTTCCAGCCCTACAGTGCCTGTGCCTTCCGGATCCACCTGCTTCGTCAACTCCCTGAGTTCGGTTTCGGTGGGGTTGAGGCCCATGGCGCGCAGCACTGTGCCGAAGACTGGGGTCGGGATGGTCCAGTCCGCCTGACTACCGTAGATGGAGAAGGCTTCTTTGATGTCTTCTTCGTAACTCTGCAGAGCTTCCATTTGCAGAGACAGGCATCAGTTACCCTACCACCCTAAAAAGCCCCTAATTTGCTTCGCTTCTTCAGGGGAAAACCAGCAAATTAGGCAAAGTTGATGGGAAATTACTAATAACCTGCTAAAAACCCACAAATCAGCGCAGTACAATCTGACAAAATGCCTATTTTAAACATCGAAATCGACACTTCCCAGCTGCAGTTTTCAGAGGAATCCAGCTTCGGCAGCCATAATTTCACCTTAGCCTACACGAGTTTGCTGCACGAGGCCTTGCCGAATGAGAGTTTCCGCCTCAGCGCGTCTTAGCAGCAGCCGTGTGTTCTTCTTGAGCTCTACAGTGCCAGACTCTGGCAGCTCTATCTCGCCCCGCTCCTCAGTCACTGCCACTTCCACTTGCACGTCTTTGGGCGGCTCTAAGTCTCTGGTGACGTCTACGCCTGCAAGGGTGCTGTATTTGCCTAGCAGTCGGGAGTAGCGCTCGTAGTAGATTCCTTCCAGGTCACTAAGTTGGCCTTGGTAGTGCGACGGCAGCTTGGTCCCACTCTGCCAGCGACTTTCCTCCAGCTTGACACAGCGGTGTCGCAAGTACGCCAACACACAACGCTTGTGTCTAAACAGCACCGCAGTCTTCAGCGCCAAAGGCACAGCCGCAGCCATGGAAGGCGGGCTGACAGCCTGCATTTCCGCATTCAGCCGCAGTATCTCAGTGACCAGGTCACGGACTTCCTCGAGGATGTCTTCGATTAGCTTGTGGTTGTAGGGGGGCAGCCAGCAGCTGGTTTTTAACTCGCGCAGGAGCTTACGGCTCTTCTCCGCGCACATTTAATTGCCGCCAAGACTAGGAATATGCTGGCACAGCCGCAGGTTTTGGGCTTTCTGGGCCTGGCGGACACGCTCAGAGTGCAGGGTGTGGACCGGGCGCATAGGGAGAGGCTGCGTTCCGACAGGGCTGTGAAGAGATTGCTGTGGCGCGGCGCTGTGCAGTCCAACGAGCGCGCCCATCTCTGGTCCCACCTGCTTTCCCACCCCTCGTATGTGCACATCAGGCTCCTCTAACTACTCCCACCTCCGCTCCCTGCAGTCTCCGCACACTGCAGACATCGACAAGGACATCCCTCGCACCTTTATGGTGCGCAGCGACCCTGGGCTGCAGCGTTCTCTGCGCAGCGTTTTAGCCGCTTTTGCGAGTGGACATGAGGACGTGGGCTACTGCCAAGGGATGAACTTCATTGCTGGTACTCTGCTGGTAGTCTTCCGTGACGAAGAAAAGGCGTTTTACGCACTGGAAGGACTCTTCCTCAGACTGAAGCTGGACTCGCTGTTCAAACCCGGAGTCCCAGACCTGCTGAAAAGGCACTTTCAGTTCGGCTACTACCTGCGCCAGCACCTGCCCGACCTCAGCGCTCACTTCAAACGCATAGGAGTCACCTCCGGCATCTTCGTGGACAAGTGGTGTATGGGCCTTTTCAGCTCCTATTTGCCCTCAGACACTCTCCTCAAGGCCTGGGACGTGTTCTTGTGGTCCGGCTGGAAAGCTCTGGTGAAGGTCGGAATGGCAGCTTTGGAGGAACTTCGGCCCATACTGCTGGATATGGACCTGGAGCAGCTCTCCATATACCTACGTGACCACACCCGCGACAACCACCAAGACGGGGCTGCCCTCCTTGCCCTGGCCAGACGCTTAAAGGTCACGAATGAGCGGCTGAAAAGACTGGAGGCGGAGTTCTTGGTGGAGCAGGCGGAAGAGAAGGTGGAGCATACGGACAGGTATGTGGACTTGACTTCGGAGGAAGTCGGGGAAATTGAGAGGGCGAGGAGGGACTTGGCGAGGTTTCAGCCGCTGTTGAGGGAGCAGATTCAGACTTATCAGGAAGTTGTGGAGTCGCTCGAAAAAGAAGTCGACGCTTTGAGACTAGTAAAAGACCAACTTCAAGTGGAAATAGAGGCAATTCAGCTGCAAATCGACTCCGTTTCCACTGCAAAACAGGTCAAAATCGAGCAAATCCGGCAAATCGAAGGCAAAAACCAGCAAATCCCCAAGACTTTTCTCCAATTTTCGACTTTTACCTTCGAATGTGTCTCCATTCAGCCCGATTCCCTATCAAATTCCCCTCTAAAATCACACGAAGACGACCTCCGCTCCCATCTATCCCTCCTAGACAGCCAACTACACAGTTTCCAGCAGAGCCATAAGGCCAAAGTAAGGCAAAATTTAGGTTTCTGAGCTGATTTCCATTGAAAATGCCTATAAAGAGGCTGAAAACCGGAAGTTGGACAAGTCTTCTCGACTGGCAGGGTTCATTGAGATGTGGGGAATGAAGAGAAAGGACGTGTTTCTGCGCCTGGCGAGGAAGTTGCGGCCTTCACTTTTAGTTAAATAGAGAAATAGCGAAGAAAAGGCGGGTTTCACTTAAAATTCGCGATTTTTGTGCCTTTTGGACTGAAAGTACGATTTTCGCATATAGAAATACGCATTAACGTGGTAAGGAAACTTATAAAGATAGAAGGAAAATGCACTACTCTGAAAATCGCATTTCAGGCAAACTCGCACCGACTTTGCATACACAAGTAATTTTGTGCTATGCTCAGCACTTTGCCATACTTACAACGAAGATTCAATAATCCGAGGAAAATCCTTCCTCTGCAAATGGGAAACAGCCCAAGACTGTGTGGAAATGTTCGATGGAGTCCTTATGAAACTGCTGCTACAACTGCCTGAGGAACCTACGCTCTGCTTTTTACACAGAAACCAGCTTTATTCCTTGTTTCCGATGCAAAGGCATTGGGAGATTTCACTATTGCTGGATTCCTTTAGATGGGTAGACACTACAAGAAGCTGGAAAATGTGAAAATGGAATTTTGATAATTCTGTGGACACTTGCAGATCTAAAAAGGGCAAATTTGTATATTTTGCAGTCCTTTGGGGACACAATTTCGAGTCTATAACTGAGAAAAGCTAAATTAGTCTCAAATAAACCGATTTGGAGCTTTGCAGCCTCAATTAATCTGGAAATTCGCAAAATTACTGGGAAAAGTGGTATTTACCGCTGCCAAAAGATAGTTTCAGCCCAATTCCATACCAAATCACAAGAAATCTCCCCAAAAGTCCTTTAAAGGCAAACTGAACCCTCCAAACGTGCAATTCCCCACTGACAAAGCTCAATAGTCCTCTTCCTACCTATCTCTTGGGCTTTTTGCGTGTTTTCTCCTCATTGGCCTGGGCAAGTGTGCGCTTTCGAGGCCGCACAGCGCCTTCCTCAGCCTGCAGCCTGCACAAGAGGTCTGTGTGGGAGGCGGTGCGCAGGGCGGAGGCGAGTTGCAGGGCGTGACCTGCCTCAGAAATGCTGAGGCCCTGGGACCTGAGGGCCCTATAGCCAGCCAAGTCCGCAGAGCTCCAGGCCTGCAGCTTGCCACAGAGCCGCGCCACTGTGTTCTCAGCGCTCGCTATAGGATCAGCGCCCTGCCCTCGCCACTGTCTCACCAGCGCCTTTCTAAGCTCTTCCTCGCTCATGGCTGTAGAACACTATATGGACGCTTGGGCCTGTGTCCATACTATCAGTCCAATTCCGCCCAGTGGGAGTTGCAGGCAGGTCAATTTCCTGCATATTTGGAGCAGGCCAGGTATCTGATTGATGACTTTTTCTGCCCATGAGGTATCTTTGAGGGCTTATTTGTCTCAGTAACTACCCACTGTTACTAGCGCCCCAGGGACGTGCTTCCAAGCAATGCAGATCTGAGAGTTTCTAGGGTGTTAGGGTTCCAGGACCTATATTGCTATATGTAAGCTAGAAGCATATCGAGTCGCGTCTATCTAGTTGTGTAAAGTAGACATTGCATAGTCTCTACATCTGATAGACAAATCCACTATTGGCTCTGACAAAACAGCCAAAGCACTGCAAAAGTCATTATTGAACCTGCACCTCTACATCTCCACACTACACATAAATCCCTCTATTCCCCGCCTACACCACTATCCCCTTACCCCTCAACTCAGTACCAGCCACCACTTCCATAATCCCTAACCTATGGTCAATAGCAATGAATAACCACGAAGAAGACCGGTGGCAAATGCCCGACACACTCGAGCGCAAAGCCAATTCCACTGCTACGCTCTTTGTCAACTCCACGATCACTGCGCCGAATGTCAACACCATTATCCAGGCTGTCGCCACCATCATCCACTCACAGATGCTGGAGGATATGGTGGAGGGGAAACTGCTGGAGCCGATGTCGGACTTGTATTTCTTTAGCGAAGAGAAGTACATCCACGAAAATCCGGCGGCATTCGACGAGCAAAGACTGACATTGCTGAGAAGGACTCCGACGGTGGAAAACATATTTGAGTTCGTGAAGGCGCTGTTTGACTGTGCGCAGTTCAGTCCAGAGTGCTGCATTATCAGTCTCGTGTACGTGAACCGCCTAATAGCCTTCACCGGTATGCCTCTCCAACCCACCAACTGGCGGCCCATCCTCCTCTGCTCCCTCCTAGTGGCTCAGAAGGTCTGGGACGACCGCTACCTCAGCAACTCCGACTTCGCCTACATCTACCCCTTCTTCACCACCGAGGAAATCAACCGTCTGGAGCAGAAGTTCCTGGAAAACCTGCAGTACAGTGTGACTGTGAAGTCTGCGCTCTATGCGAAGTACTACTTTGAACTCAGAGGACTGTTCAATGAGAGCGCTAGTGAGTTCCCGCTGCAGCCGCTGGACAGGGTGAAGGCGGCGGAGTTGGAAGGGAGGTCGTCCTATCTGGGGAAGGCAGAGGAGGATAAGGCTCGGAGGCTCAGTCAGACTACAGCAGCGAAGGGTCCTACTTTCTTCTCCGTCATTAACTAGACCAGACACTGGTACAAGTGATGTAGCAGCACCGGCGCATCTCTCGGGTCAATGACAATCGCCTCCTTCAAGTCCGCCTCAATCCTCTCCGCAGGGACTGTGTACGACTTCAGCTCCACCTCCAACTCAGTCTTCGACACAGGCGTCAACTGCACAATTATCTCATTATGTTGGTATTTCACTTTGGCCCGGTAGCCGGTTTCTAGGGCTGTGAGCTCCACGCCGCAGATTCGCTTGTAGATGTCGAGGTGGGACTGGAGCTGGTCGATTTCGCGTCTGGCGGCTTTGAGGGAGGTGCTGCGCTCTGCTTCCAGGCCTTCGAGACGCAGTTTTTGCTCGATGATGCGGGCTTGGGAAGTGGTGTGCACGTCTTTGAGTGCAGTTTCAAGTATATTTATGCGCGTTTCCAGCGTCGCAGCCGTACTCCTCATCTCACTCTGCCTGCGCTTCTCACTGCTGAACTGCTCACTCACATCCCGCTCCACCCCGCTCCTCGGCTCCACCTCCTCCAACGCCCTCCTCAGTCCCTCCAGCGTAAACCCCTCCCCTGCACTGTCCCTCCCTTCCCTCAGTCTTTCCCTCGCCTCCGCAGTTCGTCCAAATGCCTTTTCCACACTGAAAGTGTTCTCCGGACTGCTGGTGGGCTGGGTGGATGGGAAAGGACCTGTGGGTCTGAGGGTGGACAGGACTACTGGAGGGCCGGGAACTGGGTCCCCTGCTTCTCCTTTGGATCGCTTGGTGGAGATCAGTTCGCTGGTCGCTTCCCGCGTCCTTTTCGGACTTTTGGATTCCATTTAAATAGCAGAGCTAGAGGGAAAAGTTGAGCAGGAGAGCGAGGAAGCGGCTAATGTCAGCCCCTGCGCTCCAGAAATAGCCCTTCACCAGGTCATCAAACAGGTTCCAAAAGTCCGTCTACATATGAATTACCGCCATTTGGTCGATATTTATGCCCAACTGATACATCGCCTTAAACCCACCCTCCACAGTCCCTATCTCCGACAGCTTCCTCGCGAATACACTCACTGAGCACTTTTCCAAAGCAGCAGTCAGCAGTCCCAGGAACTCATCCAACTTGTATGGGATAAGGAAGACATTCGCTATTACTCCGGAAGACCAGGCGAAATCCGCAGTTTCCGCGACTTCCTGCCAACTGGGAGACAGGCCACTGAAGGCCTGCATGCACTTGCTGGGGTGCAGGGGGTCTGCTTGCAGGCCGGACAGGAAGCCGTTGAGTAGGTCGGAAAGGATGGAAGTGGCTGAGGAGTGCAAGGAATTGGGGGGGTTGGCGGAGAGGAGAATGAGGGAGAGGAGTAGGAGAAGGGCGGAGAAGGGCATTTTAGTAATGGAAAGTCTGGGTGAAGGACAGTGTGAGGGTGTAAAACTGAAGTAAGATTGGGAATTGGACTTATAGGATGTGGAAAATAAGGTCGAAAATCACATTTATCAGACAAATTCGCGATTTTTTCTTGCAAAATAGTTCATATCAGTGAAAATATCGATTTTTCACATAATTTACTTCTTTTCTCCCTCCTTTTAGCCTGCAGACGCACCCAAAATCCACGAAACCCCTTTCCTCCTAATAGCTATCAATGGCAGACCTAGACTCCGCGCACCTGGAATCAATGCAGCGCGAAGTGCGCGAAAAGCAGCGACTCGTAGTCAAACTCCGCTGCAGCCAGTGCCAAGAAGCAGTGCCCGAACGTCTGCGCTTCGAAACTCGCTGGTTCACCTGGCTTGCGCTGGTCCTTTCCGTCCTAATCCTCGGCCTTTCCGGACTGTTTGTAGCGATTGCGGGGTTTCCGCTGGTGGTAGTGCACGTGCATAGCTGTTCGAAGTGTGGGAAAGAGCTGTTGAGAGGGAATTATGGGCAGATTTTGCTGAAAAGGCGGAAATTTGACACGATGGGACTGATGTTTCCCTTCTATGCAGGAGCGTTTTTGTTTGGGATAGCGGTGGTGTGGCAGGATGTGTGGAAAAGAGGGTCGTGGGAGCACTATAAGTCGGTTTGTGGGCCTGCAGTCGACCCGCAGCTTGCAGAAGCGCAGTTTAGTCACAATTACCGCCTGCAGGAAGTGTTCTGGACGGGTAAAGTGTCTACATAGGGTGGTATTTAGGCGCAATTCCCGCACTTACAACAGGGGAAGAGGTCTGTGGAGGGGTAATGATGGACTACCGAGTGCCGGAAGGACGGGATTTGGTCCTGTGCGGGGCAGAAACAGGCCAATGGGCGGCGGGTGTGCTGGTGGACTTCACAGGCCTAGTAGAAGCCCAGGAAGGCCCTAAGGTGCGGCTCCTACGCTGGGAAATCCTGTCTTCCTACCCCTTCTTGCCCCCGGAAGAGCCTGCGGGCTTTCTAGCTGCCAATTCCACGCTTAGTCCTTAGTTAGGACGCTTTGGAGGCGATTTCCAGGCCGTTTGCAGTGATAAAGCGCCTTTAACAGCTATTTTAGTACGGGTAATGGCTCAAAGAGGCAAAATGGCTGTATTACCTAGTCCTCCTCCGACTTCGGTCCTTGGAAGTCTCTAAAGGGTTCAAAGCCCTCCAAAGGCTCGTAGGCAGGCATCCCCGACAGTTCCGGCAGCTGCCCCGGGCCTTCCCCCGCCCTCCTCGGCATTCCCAAGGCACTGTTAGGCGGCTCCCGCTCCCCCGCCTCCTGCTCCCCAGGGTGGTCATTGCCAGCGAACGGTTCATCGATGATTTCGTCTATTAGGAGTGCGTACAAGTAGGGGTTGCAGTCGTGTGGCCCGATGGGCTGGGTCAAGTGCTCGAACTGCTGGTTCACTTCGAGCAGAGGGATGTCCAGTTTGTCCTTGTGCAGTTCCAGCCACTTCCGGAAGGACCGCTGGAAGCCGGGCTTGGTGTCCAAGTAGGCTTCTACGTCGCTTAGTATTACTTCACCTTCGGTTACTCGGCGCACTGCGAATGCCGACAGGCGGAAATAGAGCCGCAGGTCTGTTCCTCGGCACTCTGCCTCGGTCCTTTCCAGCACTAAACTCCACAGCGCCACTTCCAACTCAGTGAGCATGACCTCCTTCACTGCCTTCTCCAGCCACTGATACAGCGGCTCCTTCGTAAAGGCACTGAGCGAAGGGCTCACCGCCATGCGCTGCAGCATGAGGCAGAGCTGCTGAGTGAAGAGGGAGCACTCGTAGGCCACTTTCGAGGTTTCGTAGTTCTCCAGCACTGAGTGGAGGGAGTTCGAGAGGTTCAAAGGGTCGTTGATCTTTTGGATCTTTAGTGCGGGACGACCGCGCTTGCCTTTGGGACGTGAACGTTTCTGAGCAGATGACATGGCTGATATTAGAACAGCCCAGAAACGATTAATAGCTGGCTTCCGCCTGGGCTCAAATCAGCCAATGTAGGGAGTTTACTGCGTAAACACGCAAACTAAGGCCTAAACTCGCTACTTCTCAGCCAATTAACAGCACTTCCACTCTCCCCAGTCCTAATAACTGCCTAAACCCTACAGACACCCCATAAACCAGGCCTAGTTTGCCTAAATCCGCCTATTTCCCCTTCCAGCCCTAAATCCAGTACAAAACAGTGCTAAAACATGGGGCTTACGTAGCATTTTATAGGAAATTGCATGGAGTCCCACGGGCGAGCTCCTCCCCCGGCCATTCGCACTGCTATGCGCATGTCCCGATACAATTCACCGACTCTAAAGCCCACTGAAATTCCGAATTTCGCGGCTTCTCTCTGTCTATCAGACGAAATCGCTGAAGATGAGTCTGTCCAGTCAGCGAAACTACGCAGTCTCCCCTCTGTGCCTGATAGAAGCCGGCCCTGGGGACAGTACCGAGAAACCCTCCGAAGTCAGCTCTACCAGGACTGGGAAAAGGACGAATGCGTGCTTGAGGAAGAAGTCGCTGTCCAGCACACAGCCCTTGCTGCTGCTAAGCCTGCGATTGACTTGCGACAGCCTAAGAAAAGACTGACTTTGTTCCGTCCTCAGCCCATTAAAACCGCCAAATCCTCCACTATTCCCTGTGTCCGGCCCACTATGGAGACTCACCCCAAGGTCCTTTCCTCCGCTGGGCTCCGGAAACACTGCAAACCAGCCTGTTTGCCACCTTTGCAGGCAGTTTCCCCGCAACTCTCAGTTACTTCCAAGGCTCAAGATCTGTACCCAGTCGTACGACTGACCATTATTGAGTCCGAAGAGCTGGTTGAGAGTCCAGTGGAGAGCGCTTTCGAGCAACTCAGAGTGCGGAAAAGTCCGAAAATGGTAGAAAAGCCTGCAGAGACTCAGGTTCAGAGGGGAAATGAAGGCAGGTTTAGTCTGAAAACGAAGTATTGTGAGGAGACTGCGGCTATGCTGGGAAATACGAGTTCCTTGGCTCGGAGACGCAGTGATCGGATGATAGTGGCGGAAAGGCTCTTTCGTCATATCTAGCCAAAGGCAGAGTTCTTCATAAAAGACTGGCTTAGATCTGATTTCCAGTTATTTTTCGCGTTTTCCAGTAAAACGACCTCTTTTTTGCTGGTGTTCGGGTTGGTCTGCCTTCTTCGTACTACTTTGTAAAGGGAAGGTCTAAGCAGGGAAATTATAGCAATTTTAGGCCTTTTATTAAGCAATTGATTGAGATTCTTTCTTTAGTTTGAGTCTCGGGCCTAACACACTTCACAGGTGTCTGGGTCGATTCCTGCATTGTCTATATATAATGGCCCGACCACCACTCGACTACCAGTCTCAGATCTACTCAGACGACCAACGCGCCACCTACGCCTACCAGGGCATGCTCCGCGGCTCAATCCCTGTCACTATTAAGGAACAGCTGTACTCCTCTTTAGCCACTGCCAATTCCGCTATACAAGAAGGCATGCGTCTGTGCGCACTCAGCCACAGTGCAGTGAGCAAGATATACGACTGCTACCTGGACAGAGAGGAGGACGGCCGATACAAGGCAGTGACAGTGCTCGAGGCCCTGACCGGGGGAATCGAAGGCCTAGAGTGGAAGGAGTGGGACCTGCTAGCACTGCTTCGCACCTTAGTAGCAGCCCTCAGCACTGCGGAAAGACAGGGAATTGCGCTGCAAAGCATCAGTCCGAGCGCCCTGCTTCTCACTTCCGCGGGAGTCAAGCTCTTCCCTTCCTTTGGATGGGCGGACCCGGCCTACTTCAGTCCTGAGCGCCTGCAGTCCCAGTCCCCATACGACCCCTTCAAGTCCGATGTGTATTCGCTTGCACTGACAGTGTTGAGTTTGGCTTGGGGACAGGATCGGAACAGGGTGGAAACAGTGCGGACTGACCCTCGGGTGTTGGAAGGACTAGGGAGTCTGGGACAGCTACTCGGGTGGATGCTCAGGGGAGTGGAGGACCGGCCAGGGTTCGGTCAGTTGGAGGAGTACTTCCAGTCGCTTGCACCCTGTGTTGAGCCTACAGCTAGTCTAGTGGAGGAAAGACAGAGGGAGGAAGCAGGCCCGGTCATAGAGAGGGAGAAAACGCACATCATAGAGCCGACTCCAGTGCAAGCAGCCGAGACCCCTGCTGCTCCAAAGCCCAAGCAAAGGCCTAATCCGCAGGCTTCCATCCCTAAAGAGGAGTGTAAAGCTGCTAAGCCTGTAACTCCCACATCTCGCAACTGTCCAGTCTGCTTCACTCCCTTCATCCCCAACAAAAAGCACCCCAACTCCGAATACTGCTCCAAGACTTGCAGAGAAAACAAGGCCTTGCGCGTCCTTTCACCCCCTGCGCAGGACCAGCCCGCCCCCGCCCAGTGCGCCTACTGCCCGGCCAGTTTAAATGGAACAGAAAAACGGGACCTCTCCTGCGGCCACAGCTTTCACAGTCTTGACTGCCTCTTTACCTTTATGCTTGCGAAAACTGGCAATTTCGCGAATGATGCAAGTTACTTTTGTCCGAAATGCAACAAAAGGATCAAGTATGGGAAGGAAATCGAAGGAGCTTTTGGGAAATCTGCACTGCAAAGACGGGTAGAAGAGGCGAAAAAGGCCCTGCTTTGCTCCAAGTGCCAAGACGCTCCTATATACTGTGAACTTAGAGGCAAACTGCTGTGTAAGTTCTGTAGTGGCGTAGACTAGTAATATGTCCAAACTGAACTTGGTCCTGGGAGAGGTCTTTTATGTCAACAGTGAAAGTAAGGTGCGGATATTGAAGGCGGAGGAACAGACCCAAGGGCTGAAAGTGGCAGTCAAGGAGTACACAGTCACTGATATAAGCCTGGGCAACCAGGCTCTGAGGGAAGCGCTGGCCATGTCCCGTCTCAGCCACCCCTCCATGGTCCAGATCTACGACTTCTACCTAGGCCAGTCCGCCTCAGGACAGTTGACGATCAACATTGTCATGGAGCTGATGGACGAAGACCTCTCCAAAGCCATAGAGCGCCGTCGTCGCGACCAACACCCTTGGACAGAAGCGGAAATTTGGGGAGTGCTGCGGAAATTGATATTTGCGCTGGCTTTCGCTGAGCGGCAGAACGTTTCTCATAGAGACTTGAAGCCTCCCAACATATTCCTAAGCGGAAATGAGGTAAAAATCGGGGATTTCGGTGCTTCTGCCTATGCCATTAATCCTCATCTCTCTATGCGCTCTATACAGGGCAGTCCGTTGTACCTCAGTCCTGAGCTGAAAGCCGCCTATATGCGCTTTCTTATGTCGAATGAGCGTCTCGTAGCCTATGACCCAGTCAAGAGCGACGTCTACAGCCTGGGAATGACCATCCTGCACATGGCCCTCCTGGAGCAGCCTCTGGCCTTAGCCTCCATTCAGCACTTAGAGGACAAAACCAGAGAAGTCCTGGCGGGTTTAGAGCAGTACAGAGGCCTGCAGCCCTGGCTAGCCTCGATGCTGGCGGTTAGTGCAGAGGACCGGCTGTCCTTTGTGAGTTTGGAGGAGTGCATAAACAGGGCGGAAACTGCCAATTCACAGAGTGTTAGCTTCGATCTTCCCAATCAGCCCGTTTCCGAATGTGTAAACTGTGAAAGATGTGGACAAGTAGTGGACGTTTGGACCAGTAGCGAGCCTTTTTACAGCGATTTGCGGGATTTATTCCCTCTGTATTGCTCTACAAACTGCTTAGATGCGACTTTCGACATATTCCCCAAGTCTCAATGCGTGAAATGCAAACTACCGATTGAAGCAGTGACCCTGGCCTGTGGCCACATGATGCATTCTATATGTAAGCAACAGGTGGAGCAGGGCAAATCCGCTGATTGCTGCATGAATTGCCCACATCAGTACCAATGTCAGAAGAGGGATTTGAGCCATCCTGCGCCTGAAGAGGTGCCCGAGGCTATTAGAAAGTCGGGTAGTAAGCTATTTGAGGGGTATGACGATTTACTGTGGGAAAAAGTTCCCATACTTAGGACCTAATAATGTCTGGTCTCAATTACCAGCGTGAAAGCGTCCTCTACTCCAACCCAGATGCCCAAGTCAAGATCTACAAAGGCTACCTCACCCACAACCGCACTCCCGTCGCCATCAAAGAAGAGCTCCATTTGACCCTAGCAGACGCCAACGCATCCATCAACGAAGCCCTCATAATGTCCAGAGTGAAGCACCCAGGGGCTGTGGATGTGTACGGCTGTGAGCTGCAGCAGGTGCAGGCGGAGTTCATGTCTGTTATAGTTGTGGAGTTGTTGGAAAGTGACCTATACAAGCAGGTGCAGCATCGGGCTTCAGTGAAAGCTGCGTGGTCTGAAGGGGAACTGATTGTTTACTTGGAGACTCTGATAGGCGTGCTTGCAGCAGCGCAGCAGCAGGGGATTAGCCACCGCGACATAAAGCCGCAAAACATCTTTTGTAGACAAGACGGCAGCGACATCAAACTAGGCGACTTCGGAGCCTCGAAATCCCTCCTAGGCGCTCAAATGACTGCCACACTGAAAGGCAGTCCGTTCTACCTCAGTCCGCAGTTGAAACAGAAGTATGCGATTATGGTGAGCGGGGGGACGTCGGAGGACTATAATCCCTTTAAGTCGGATGTGTATTCCTTGGGAGTTACGTTTTTGTTCCTGGCGAGACTCAAGGCGCCTACGGAGATGATGGGGAGTCTGCAGGATTTGGAGATGAATACGAATCAGATTATTGGGGAATTACAGGGCAATTTCCCGACTTTGACACGGATATTGCCCTCTATGCTTGCTTTCCATGAGCCGCTCAGGTGCGATTTCCTGCAACTGCAAGAGATGTGGAACCAGATGAAATCGGCGCTATATCCGCCTCAGCCAGAGAGTTACCAGAACCCAATGGGCTATCCTAGTCAACCGCAAGCTGCACAGACTTGGCAACCTGCTAATCCCTACCCCCATTTAACAACCACAGTCCAGCCTCAAGCCTATCATCCACAGGTACCTTTATACAATACTGTGCAGCCGCAAGCCTCCCCACAGGTTCCCTTATACAATACTGTGCAGCCGCAAGCCTCCCCACAGGTTCCCTTATACAATACTGTGCAGCCGCAAGCCTCCCCACAGGTTCCCTTATACAATACTGTGCAATCGCAAGGCTATCCACAGGCTCCTTTCGGCTATCCTGTACAGCCGCAAGTCGCATCACCAGCCTATAATTACAACCAAGGACTGCAACAGGGGCCTCCAAATCCACTATTCTATACTGTGCAGCCGCAGGTGCCCGCTCCTTTGCCTCCACTTGCTGAGGTGCACTCGAGTATGGCTGGGGCGTTGGCAGCGGCGCAATCTGTTCGAATTTGCGAAATTTGCAAGAATCCTTTTATGGACGCTCGAATGGGGAGATACTGTAGTTTGGGGTGTTTGCAGCAAGCTAATAAGCAGCCGGCTCAATTCCCTCCTCAGCAGCCGGCTCAATTCCCTCCTCAGCAGCCGGCTCAATTCCCTCCTCAGCAGCCAGCTCAATTCCCTCCTCAGCAGCCTCAACAGTTTATGCAGAGAGCGATGAGGAAATGCACCTTTTGTACCAATTTTGTGACTTCTCCACTGACCTTGGTACCCCCGCATTTGAGACAGTTTGAGAAGTTCGCCTCGGAAGTGTGCTCTGCGGGCTGTCTTGAGAAGTTTCAGACGGTCGCGGAACAAGAAATAGATACACCCTGTCTCGGCTGCAAGGGTAGAGGGAAGATAAGTGATAGTTGGGCTCCTACACTGCCCTGCGGCCACCGCTTTCACAACAAAGACTGCCTCTTTGTCTACCTCCAAAAAGTATCAGTCAACTTCAACAATTCAAATCCAAACTTTCCCTGCTCCCAGTGCCACAAAACCTTCCGCCTCTGTGACGTGTTGAGGTATTTCAATTGGTCGGAGTTCGAGCAGAGGAAGCAGACAGTGCTGCAGTCGAACTGCTGTGTGTGCAATTGTCCAGTTGTGGACAGGGCTCTCCGCTGTGGACATATGGTTTGCAGTGATCATAGAAGTGGAGGTGGACAGATGTGTCGCTTTTGCAATAGCTATCAATCTTTACACTAATTCTCCCTATTGTAGATGTCTTTGCTAACCTGGGTCTCCATCAATCGAGGCTCCTCTGGGCGTATAAGCGGTCTGTCGGAACCAGAGCAGTTTTTCATTAGTCTTCATACAATGGAGGAGCTGAAGGGAAATCAGCAGTGTGAAGAAGGCTGCAACAACCTCGCTTCTATCTACTGCGACTGTGTAGGGCGCAAGGTGTACCTCTGCGATGCTTGCTTCCCTAATCATCGGAAGAAGAACCCGAGAATGGCACATGTGGCGTTGGGTGTGGAGGTGACCACTTCCATTCATATATATCAGCAGCGCTGTGCAGAGTTTGTGAAGCGGAAAGAGGAGTTGCTGAGCTTTTGGACCAAATTGGAGGAGTGCTCTGCGGAGTTGGGAAGAGCGGTTGATGAGATGATGACTGTACTTCAGACCTACAGAGAAACGCAGATAACTGAGTTGAGACAATGGAAAGCCCAACTAGCAAGTCTCCTAGACTACTGCTTTCAAGAAGTAGAGTCTTCCTTGAACCAGGAAAACCCTGCTCTGCAAGGCCAATACTCTCCCTTCCTACGTGGAGTTCAGACAGACTGTCCTCTCTACTTCGACTTCAGGGTTGATACTGCTTCTATGCAAACCTGTGTGCACAGTTTCCTTAGTTTGATGTGGGAAAGGCCACAAGCTGCTGCACCCTACCTAAATATAGTCCAGCCTCAAGCCCCTCCACAGGTTCCCTTACACACTACTGTGCAGGCGGAAGCCTCTGCGCAGGTTCCTGTCGGTTGTTATCCTTACCCTCCGCTTGTTGAAGTTCACCCTAGTATAGCTGGGTCGTTGGCTGCCGCGCCTTCTGTTCAAATCTGCGAAAACTGTAAGAATCCTTTTTGGGACGCTCGAATTGGGAGATACTGTAGTTTGGGGTGTTCGCAACAAGCCTCACAGCAGTCGGCCCAACTCCCTCTTCAGCAATCTCAAAGGTCGATGCAGAAAACGATGAGGAAATGCGCCTTTTGTACCAATTTTGTGACTTCTCCACTAACTTTGGTGCCCGAGCATTTGAGGCAGTTTGAGGAGTTCGCCTCAGAAGTGTGCTCTATGGACTGTCTTGAGCTGTTTCAACTCGTTGCGGACCAAGAAACAGTTACGCCCTGTCTCGGCTGCAAGGGTAGAGGGAAGATAAGTGATAGTCGGGCTCCTACACTGCCCTGCGGCCACCGCTTTCACAACAAAGACTGCCTCTTTGTCTTCATCCAAAAAGTAAGCTGCAACTTTTACGATTCTGATACAAGCTTTCCCTGTTCCGAGTGCCTCTATATTTTTTGTATAGATGACATTTTGAAGTATTTCAGTGAGTCGGAGTTCGAACAGAGAAAGCAGACAGCGATACACTCCCGGCTCCCCCCTCTACCGATGCTTCTTTAAGTAAAGCCGTTCCAATGAAGCGCAATAGATTAGAAGCGCTGTAAAATCCCCTATGATCCCCCTGTTCCTAGAGTAGCGAACTGTGCATTTGTCAGCGTAAAACAATGGAGGGGATGTTGGGAAATCAGCAGTGTGAAGAAGGCTGCAACGACCTCGCTACTATCTACTGCGAGTGCACAGGGCGCAAGGTGTTCCTCTGCGATGCATGCTTCCCCAATCATCGAAGGAAGAACCCGAGAATGGCACATGTGGCGCTGGGCGTGGAGGTGACTACTTCCTCTCTGATATACCAACAGCGCTGTGCAGAGTTTGTGAAGCGGAGAGAGGAGTTGCTGGGCTTTGTGGGCAAAGTGGAGGAGTGCTCTGCAGAGTTGGGAAGAGCGGTTGATGAGGTGATGACAGAGCTTCAGATCTACAGAGAAACGCAGATAACTGAGTTGAGACAATGGAAAGCCCAACTAGCAAGTCTTCTATACTACTGCTTTCAAGAAGTAGAGGCTTCCTTGAACCAGGAAAACCCTGCTCTGCAAGGCCAATACTCTCCCTTCCTACGTGGAGTTCAGACAGACTGTCCTCTCTACTTCGATTTTAGGGTTGATACTGCTTCTATGCAAACCTGTGTGCATAGTTTCCTTAGTTTGATTTGGGAAAGGCCACAAGCTGCTGCACCCTACCCAAACATAGTCCAGCCTCAAGCCTCCCCACAGGTTCCCTTATACAATACTGTGCAGTCGCAAGGTTATCCACAGGCTCCTTTCGGCTATCCTGTACAGCCGCAAGTCGCATCACCAGCCTATAATTACAACCAAGGACTGCAACAGGGGCCTCAAAATCCGCTATTCTATACTGTGCAGCCGCAGGTGCCCGCTCCTTTGCCTCCACTTGCTGAGGTGCACTCGAGTATGGCTGGGGCGTTGGCAGCGGCGCAATCTGTTCAAATTTGCGAAATTTGCAATAATCCTTTTATGGACGCTCGAATGGGGAGATACTGTAGTTTGGGGTGTTCGCAGCAAGCTAATAAGCAGCCAGCTCAATTCCCTCCTCAGCAGCCAGCTCAATTCCCTCCTCAGCAGCCTCAACAGTTTATGCAGAGAGCGATGAGGAAATGCACCTTTTGTACCAATTTTGTGACTTCTACACTGACCTTGGTACCCCCGCATTTGAGACACTTTGAGAAGTTCGCCTCGGAAGTGTGCTCTGTGGGCTGTCTTGAGAAGTTTGAGAAGGTCGAGGAACAAGAAATAGATACACCCTGTCTCGGCTGCAAGGGTAGAGGGAAGATAAGTGATAGTTGGGCTCCTACACTGCCCTGCGGCCACCGCTTTCACAACAAAGACTGCCTCTTTGTCTTCATCCAAAAAGTATCAGGCAACTTCTACGTTTCCAATCCAAACTTTCTTTGCTCCCAGTGCCACAAAACCTTCCGCCTCTGTGACGTGTTGAGGTATTTCAATGGGTCGGAGTTCGAGCAGAGAAAGCAGACAGTGCTGCAGTCGAACTGCTGTGTGTGCAATTATTCAGCTGTCGACAGGGCTCTCCACTGTGGACATATGGTTTGCATTGATCATAGAAGTGGAGGTGGACAGATGTGTCGCTTTTGCAATAGCTATCAGTCTTTTCAATAATTCTCCCTATTGTAGATGTCTTTTTCTTTAAATACTGCTCCAGGTGAAGAAGCTATTGGCAGTGCTAAAGCGAATATTCTGTGTCACAATAGATTCGGCCACACTGCTTTCTGAATAGCGCAGCACTGTTTTGTCTTGACCTAAGAGCAATAAGCATTGCACAGAGTCTTCATACAATGGAGGAGCTGAAGGGAAATCACCAGTGTGAAGAAGGCTGCAACGACCTCGCTTCTATCTACTGCGACTGTGTAGGGCGGAAGGTGTTCCTCTGCGATGCCTGCTTCCCCGTTCACCGGAAGAAAAGCCCGAGATTGGCACATGTGACGCTGGGTGTGGAAGTGACCACTCCCTCTCTGATATACCAACAGCGCTGTGCAGAGTTTGTGAAGCGGAGAGAGGAGTTGCTGGGCTTTGTGGGCAAATTGGAGGAGTGCTCTGCGGAGTTGGGAAGAGCGGTTGACGAGGTGATGACAACGCTTCAGACCTACCGAGAAACGCAGATAACTCAGTTGGAACGATGGAAAGCAGAACTAACAAGCCTCCTAAACCACAGCATTCATGAAGTAGAAGCTTCCTTGAACCAGGAAAACCCTGTTCTGCAGTGCACCTACTCTCACTTCCTACGTGGGGTTCAAACGGACTGTCCTTTATACTTTGACTTCAAGGCTGATACCGCTTTGATCAAAGGATGTATGCACAATTTCCTGAGTTGTGTGTGGGAAAAGCAAAAATTCATAAAGCGTCCATCTCTTAATCCCCACATCCTCCCAACAAGCACAGTTCAGCCTCAAGTCTCAAATTCGCCCGTAATGCCGCTTTCCCCGAATCTATGCTTCATGTGCGAATGTCCAATCTCTTCCTATGCTTGGCTCAGTAGTTTGCCTGCCGACCTGACTCATCTCAAAGAAAAAGGCAAAGACTTATGTTCACTGAAGTGTGCGAGACATGTTCACATAAAAACCCAGACCAGTAGCAAGCACCTGAAGTGTTCCGGTTGTAGTGAAGTCCTGGAAGTCGCTACAATTGCTGGACCTACGGTGACTTCAATGCATTGCGGACATCCCTTCCACGACAAGGCCTGCTTGGAGAGATGTTTGTGGCGTAGACTGCAGTGTCCGGAGTGTAAAGTGGTTTGTGAAGAGACGGAAAAGACGGCTATTTTTGGGCCTGCAGCCCTTGCTGATTTAGAAGCCTCTCGCTGTTCTCTCTGTGGCCTGGGCAGGGCTACAAAGACCCATGGACTGTGTAACCACCAGCTTTGCGACAAATGTGACTATGGGATTCTTCCCATATTGAGTGGAAGCGGGTGTCGAGAATGCAATGCCTCATCTACTAGCTAATTCGAAGTCACTAGACATAGGCTTCGATTCCCTACTAGAAGGACAGTGTTACTTCACTACGCCAAACTGTCGCTGAGGCAAGAGTACAAACTGATGTCTTGGTCCTGGACGTATTCCAGGTAAATGCATCTGTATCCGAAAGAACTAAGCATGTGCTTGACAAAGAACCTCTTCATATCCCTCATACTTCTCCGTTGTCTCCACAGTGCTGCCCGAACTAGACTGCAGCTTCACCAGTCCCTCACTTTTCATCACTGTGTACGCTTTCACTGTCAACAGGTACTGCTTCCCAGAAGTTCTGTACAATATTCAAATCCATGACTCGCAGCAGCTCGCAGTTACTCTCCGTCTTTTGCTAGGCTTGGACTGAAATCGCAGCACTTTCCGGGTTTCTTCACAGGGCGCAGACTTGGTTTATTATAGGGAATCATGGTTTTTCGGGTGATCAAAGTGAAGACTTGGGAGCCAGGAGACCACTTCACTCGCATCTTTTTAGCGTGTTCGTCTCTTGGCTGGATGAATCTTTGCACTGTGTAAACCGGGTTATTGGCAATCAAGCGCAGTACCTCCGCTTGCTCTTTGCAGTAGGCCAGACGCGCTTCCGTCCACACTACGAATTGTGGCACGTCCATAGGGCTGGGGTGGCTCACAGCCGTCATCATCAGGACACTCTTCACGCGGTTGAAGAAAGTGTCGATTGCCTTCGTCTCAGTGCAAAGTATTCCCTTCCGGTCGTCGTTCATAATGAAGACCGGGTCCACCGGTTCTCAATCTTGACTGAAGTCTCTGATGTCGCTACGAACTGGTCTCTGTATGTAGTTCTGGGAGTAATAGGAACATTGGGCCTTCTTCAGCAGGGAATTCACATTTTTCGACTTGGGAATTGGTGCACGAAGGACGGAAACAGTGAAGGAGCATCTGAGGAAAGGAAAACGCGAGGCAAAGAGCCATACTGATGCTGTATATATGGCATGGATTGTTGGGGAGGGCTTTAGCAGAAAGAGAGACAGGAATGCTTGTTTAGTGTAGGCTGAAATCCACAAATTTATAAGTCCAAAAGCACACTTTGCGGCTTCAAATAGAACTTCCGCATTAAGGATTTCGCCACTTGTCGAATTATCGCTCAATAGATTAGAAGCACAGTAAAATCCCCTATGATCGTCCTGACCCTAGAGTAGTGAATTCTGCATTAGTCTACATAAAACAATGGAGGAAATGTTGGGAAATCAGCAGTGTGAAGGAGGCTGCAACAACGTCGCTTCTATCTACTGCGACTGTGTAGGGCGCAAGGTGTTCCTCTGCGATGCATGCTTCCCCAATCATCGGAGGAAGAACCCGAGATTTGCACATGTGGCGCTGGGCGTGGAGGTGACTACTTCCTTTCTGATATACCAACAGCGATGTGCAGAGTTTGTGAAGCGGAAAGAGGAGTTGCTGGGCTTTTTGAGTAAATTGGAGGAGTGCTCTGCGGAGTTGGGAAGAGCGGTTGACGAGGTGATGACAGCGCTTCAGACCTACAGAGAAACGCAGATAACTGAGTTGGGGCAATGGAAAGCCCAACTAGCAAGTCTCCTAGACTACTGCTTTCAAGAAGTAGAGGCTTCCTTGAACCAGGAAA
>Ga0247837_1000382_pt1 | contig 92866 bp, 56 predicted proteins | sample LaCtaG_2_FD_187115 | JGI IMG/M metagenome (GOLD analysis project Ga0247837, IMG submission 187115) | Freshwater microbial communities from meromictic Lake La Cruz, Castile-La Mancha, Spain - LaCruzMarch2015_14.5m | ecosystem: Environmental > Aquatic > Freshwater > Lake | place: Spain: Castile-La... | reverse complement strand
GCCAACTGCCCTTTCTACAGAGGGGAAACCAGGGTCAGACCCCAGAGATTCAGAGAACGGAGATACATCCAAGGACTGCAGGCTGGGGAGAGTCTGGGCAGGCGGAAGAGAAGCCTTGAGTTCTGGCTTGATATGCTCCACTGCTTCTTCTTTATCCTCTGAGTTTCCGCTAATTAGCGCCTTTAGGAAGCCGTCGAATTTCCCCTTGGCTTCCAGCCTTGGCTGCAGGACCATCAAACTTTGGGATCGAGGCAGGTTTCTGTTTTCAAATACTGTCTGCATGAGGCTGTTCCGCTGGATATTGTGGGCCCTGTGCACGTGCTCTGCACTCGCTTTCCCTCGGTTATCCTCTGAACCTCTGTCAGTTTCAGTGCCTTGCGCTGCCTCTTTCCCAGCGAACTGCACAAGTGTCTCCGGCCCTGCGGAAGTTTCAGCACTGGGGGAGGACTGGCGCAAGGGCTTGTCTGCTTCAGTACTCTCAGCCTCCAATGCAGCTTTCTGTATAGGTCGCAGGTCCAATTGCAGGGAATAGACCTGTCCAGGTATACTGAAGGGCAAATTACCGCCCCAAGAAGCCTGTGCATCGTTGTGTTCAGAGGACTGTGGCTTGCCTGAAGGCCGTTCAGAGGCTTCCAAGGCAGGGAGAGAAGATGCAGGGACAGGAGACTGGCTGGGGATGTGGAGTACTGTGTCCCGCAGGTCTGATTTGCTGTGGGAGTGCCCTGCACTGTGGGCTGTCGGCGTCACTCTGCAGGCCGGCAAGTGGGCTTTCGCTTGCTTAGGGGCTTCAGCTTCCAGTCGCAGTTCCCGGCCTTTCAGCTGTTCTAACTGCGTCTCCGCCCTTACCGGCGACCCTCTGGCGGACACAGACAGCAGCGAATGGACTTTCCCTTTGGGATATCTGGGGAATTGGTTCATTTCTCTGCGAGATCGGGCAGCCAAAGGCTTCGTGACAGTGGGCTGGACCTCTTGATCAGAGTGAGGGCGGGGGACAGGTCGCCAGCCTGCCACTTCACTATAGTCTTTGCGGTAGTAGTGGGTGCGGACAGGGACTAGTGCAGAGTCGACCTTGGCATGAGAGTGGAAAGCAGGGGGGGATTGACTCATTGCAGGGAATTATACTGTCTACAAAGGAAGAAACAGTGACATGTAGCGTCTCCATCCCTCAAAGAGTCCTAAAAGTCCTATGTCTCCTAACTTCTCTAGTCCTGATTCCCCCTTCACACTCCATTTCCCATACGTCGGTAGCTCTCTTATCACCACTAGTAAATGCTCCCTTCCAACCTGCTTTCTCGAAAGCACCACAGTCTGCCCATACCCACAGCCCGTCCACTCACCTCGCAAACCCGCTTCAACAGGCTGGAAATCCCCGCTGCAGTGAGTCTTTCGACGAGGCCAACTGCTGGTGAGTGGGGATTGGTGAGACAAGCGATTGCCCAGCACGGCATACTAGGAGCGTTGAGGGAGATAGACCAAGAAACCGTGCTAGAAAGCATGCAGCCCTATGAGTTGGAAGCAGGGGAAGTTGTGTACGAAGCAGGCTTCCCAGGGTCGTTTTTCTACGTCGTGAGCCAGGGAGAAGTCTTGATAGAAAGCAGTGGATTGGCTCTGAAGACCGTACGGCCTGGGGACTGCTTTGGAGACCCGGCTCTATGCAGTCCTCGCACAGCCTCAGCCAGAACTGCACAGTGGGCAGTCCTGTGGACACTCACGACTGAGGATTTCTACCACTATGTGGACTTGGTGAAAGCGCTCAAAGCTGGAACTATCACTACTTATCTTTCGTCGGTTAGCTACCTGAGCTCCTTGAGAGAGAAGAGTCGTCAGCACTTCTTCCGCTTTTGCGTGTATGAGAAGGCTGCAGCAGGGACGAAGGTAGTCACGCAGGGCAGTTTGGGCAACGTGCTGTACTTCCTAGTCTCAGGGGAAGTGGCAGTGCAGCAAGAGCAGCGAGAGATAAGGCGACTAGCCGCAGGGGATTTCTTCGGAGAGCAGGCAATTCTGTACCACGGAGTGAGGACTGCGGATATTGTGACTTGCAGCGACTGCGAATTCCTCAGTCTGGACAAACACCACATCCAGTTAGTCTTCGATGCAGGCCTGAACACCTTTATATACACTCACAGTCTGCGCATAGCCTTGGACTCCAGTCGACTTTTCGCCTCTATGACTGCTACTCAGCGAGAAACTCTCATTTCCCGAGTGAGCATCACTACATTCGCATACGACGAAGTGGTGATTCCCGCATCTCAGCAATACGGAGAAGCGGTCTGGATAGTGCTAAGAGGGTCTCTGGCAGTCAGGGAGCCTAGCGGCCTGTCTCGCAAACTAGCAGAAGAGTTCGAACTGGTGAATGAAGACCTGGGCAGACTGCAGGGCGGGAGAATGGGGTGGGACGTGGTGGCTGATGAGGAAGAAGTGGCAGTGGTCGAGATAGCGAGAGCAGAGGTAGAGACTGTGGGTGCGGTAGAGCTGAGAAGACAGGGAGAAGATATTGAACTCGGGGAGTTGGTGGAAAGCGGAGTTTTGAGGAACTTGGCGCTTGATCGACTTGCAGCTTTCGCTAAGTATGCGCGAAAGATGCACATGTGGAGTGGACAGGAAGTGCTCAGTCTGCTGCTTTCCTCTAATGTCTGTTTGCTGCGCTCAGGCCAACTCGCCAGTCCTCTCATTGCGCCTTGTCTCCTAGAGCCCTCCAAAGTCCCGATACTTTGTCTTTCGGACTGTGTGCTTTGGGTGCTGCACAGGACCTACTTCCGTCCTGTCTTCTTCACCCTGTCCGCCAAGGCGATTTCCCACATTATTAGAACTGATACTCCGAAGATCAAGCTAAGGGACTCCACGCCCTTAGCCAGGGTCACAAAGCTACCAGCCAGCACGCTATTCGTAGCCTCTGAAAGCAAAGACTCCCTTTGGTACGTCAAGCGCGTGAGTCGGCAAAAGACCTCCAAGCAGATCCTCCTCCGGCGACTTCTCCGAGAGCGGGAAGTGCTGCAGTCCGTGTCCAGTCCTTGGATCCTGAAACTCCTAAGTTCCCACAGAGACCTCAAGTATGTCTACCTCGTGTTGGCCTATGTGCCGGGACAGGTCTTTTCCGAAGTCCTCTTCAAGAAGGGCAGACTGTTGGAAGAGGAAGCCAGGCTGTTCTTCGCGATGTTGGTCGAATTGGTGGACTGCTTGCATAGCAGTGACATCCTGCACAGAGACCTTACACCGGATTCTCTCTTGCTCGACCAAGACAGCTGCCTTCGGCTTATTGACATCTCCAATGGAGTGCCTGTGGAGGGCAATAACTCCTCGCTAGTGGGACATCCGCACTACATGGCGCCTGAGAAGGTCCGACATGCGCCTTATGGGAAGGAGGCGGACCTGTGGAGTCTGGGAGTGCTGCTGTATCGATTGCTCTATGGAAGACTGCCCTTCGGAGATGTGGAGGAAGACCCGTACATTATATACGCGGAAATCATCAGAGGCAAACCGCAGTATGTGCCTGAAGTCCAGCTCTCGCCCAGTGCTTTAACACTGCTAAACCGCCTCCTGGCTCCCAATCCCTCACTTCGAGGCAGTATATCCGCCCTCAAAGACGACCCCTGGCTTGCACCTGTACTCTGGGTACTCTCCAACCAGGACTCCCTGTACAGTCCTCACCCCAGTCTGCCCAAACCCGTCCTCCCTGTCCTCAGTGAAAGCATCCGCTATGTTCGCTCCCGCTACCACTTCTCCCTAGTACTGTCCACATAGGACCTGCCAGTATCTCAGGAGTCTACTGACCTCAATGATGTCTTTTAATAGCTAAGAGTACTGATGCGAGGGAAATGCTCCTGGATGAAGGGTATGGCTGGAGTGCGCTTCTATTATCTACCTTGCTACTGCTTTACTGAATGCTAGCCAGGCGATTCGTCGTGATTTTGGTGTAAATATGTCCGCCCTTATGTCTGAACAGCCCGATTTCCGTCTTCAAAGTCTCAATTTCTCGGGCCTGCAGCTCCAGCAGTTCCTTCATTTTCTTCTTTTCCTTCTCCAGGATTTCCTGTTCGCTTTCATCTTCTTCGCGGAAGATTTCCTGGTTGCCCAGGTCCAGCTTTTTGTTGCTCTTCACGATTTCGTCGAATAGCTCAGTACGCCGTTCTATCAACTTGGTGTTCTTTTCCATGACCTGATTGAGCAGTAGCTGCGTCGCATACAGTTGCGCCTTAGCTTCCTCTATACGATTCAGCGTTTTCTTCTCCGTTTTAACGAACTTTTCCTTGAGTTCCTCCACCTGTGCAGTGGGCTCTGCATGAGACAGCAGGTCTAAGTTGATCCTGCGGCCGAACTTCAGTGCCATGATACTTTCGTACTCCTTTAAGGCCTTTTCCTTCTCGCGCTGCTGGGCTTTGGTCTCTTTTTTGGTTTCGGACTTGTCCTTACGGAGCTGAAACCAGCGCGTTTCTGCCTTTTTGAGTTCGTCTCCCAGCTCCAGTATGCGACTGCGGAGTCGCTTCAGAGCCTCATTGGTGAATAGCACTGAGTCAGACATGTCTACCGGTAGCACGTCTTCGTCCAAGTTCAGGAACTGGTCCAACACCAGCACAATCGCCACTTCCAACTCGTTCAGTTTCTGCATCTTCAGCCGTTGAAACTCCTGAATTTCCACATCTGTCCGAGTGATTTCCCGCTGCAGTTCATTTTCCTTGCGTTTCCGCTCATCTGCGTCCCTCTTCAACTTGTCGATTTCCTTGCTTTTGACCATCACTTGGTCCGTCAGGTCCAGTCGCTCTTCTCGAAGCTGCTGCACGCTTTCGAATAGGTTCAAGTCGAGGTTTTCGGGCGCTACGTCGAGGTTGTCTTGGCTTTCATCGCTGCTGTCGTCGCTTAAATCGCTCATATCCTCACTGTCATCGTCGTCGTCATCCTCCTCTTCATCATCAGAGGCCTTCTGCTTCTGCTTCTTTCTCTTGATTTTCTTCTCCAGCACTTTCAGCAAGAACTCATAAAACTGCGAATTTTCCGGGACCAAGTCATTAAACTTCATCGAGACTTTCTTCAGCTGAGCTGTAATTTCATCCGACTCCGCCGTAACTCTCTCGAACTTTTCCGCGTTTTCCTCCGCATCAGCAGCCAAATCCGCCTTCTGCTTAATGAGCTGCTCCATCCTCGCTGTGAGTTCTCTGTCAGTGGGCTCGATTTCCTCGAGCTTTATGAGTTCGTTGAAGTAGGTGATGAGTCGCATTTCGGTCTGCTTGAGGTCGTGGTCCAGGACTTCTCTTTCCAGACTTTGCTTCTTGATGGCTTCGTCGAAGCCTTGCACGATTTTCTCAATTTCAGCTAGAAGAGCCATTTTTTCGCTCTGCAGCTTGGCTTCCAGGTGACTCCGGTACTGCTTTTCCTTATCAGTTTGCTGCTTTTTATTCTTCTTCGCCAGGTCTTTGGGCGCTTCTGAGTACTCAGCAATGCCTGCAGGCGCCAAAGGGTGGTCCCCCGCCACGTCATCCGCAGACACCAAATAGTCCTTCTCCGGCCATTCCTCAGGGTGGAAGTCAGGGTTGAACATCTCTTCATCCAGTCTCAACTCTGCATTAACCTCCGCTACACGCTCATTATGCTCCTTTATTTTGTCTATCAGTCGCACCTTTAACTGCCTCAGGCCCAGTAGTTGTTCGTTGAATTCCTTCTTTAGGTTCCAAGCGGCGTTTATCAGCTCGATCATTTGCCGACGTTTCTTCCAGGCGTTTACGCGTTCGGACTCAGGGACGACGTAGTTGGGACTGGTTTTGAGACTGTAGTCGCCCATTGTGCGCTTGGCGAGGTCGATTTCGCCCTCGTCCTGAGGGTCGTATGCAGTGCTGGAAGGCTTCATTTTCTGGTGTTTCGCTAAAATTGCCTTGCGAACATCCCGGTTTTTGGTCCGTTCCTCCCTGTTTTCTTGCGCCGTAGGCTCTTTTTTCCCACTCATCTGCGCCTTCTTGGTAGCTGCAAGGGCCTGAGTAGTGCTAGCGAAGCCTGTCTTCGCCTCTTCCGCCAGCTCACTGTGAGGCTCTTGCTGCGCAGTCATATGTGAAAACTTGCTGGGTGAGACCGGAGCTTCGTACTCAGACCCATGCAGAGACCGTCCTCTCTTCGCCTCTTCATTATTGGCTTCATATATCTCCTGCAGGGCTTTCCTCAGAAAGTCACTCTGACTCGTGAGTCGGAAGGAAGCCACAGTGTCGTCAGAGCGTAGCGCGTGCAGTACGAACTTGTTGACTTCGACGTTGGCCAAGTAGTAGTTTTTGTACTTCTCCATTTCTAACTTGGAGAACTCCTTGCGCCAGGCTTCTTCCTTCTGCACCTCTTCTAGCAGCACTTCGTTGCGCTTGAGAAGCATGTCGTAGTACGTTTTGTCGATGATCAGTTCTTCCTGTGGCAGGCGGTATTTGACCTCTAAGGCCTCATTCCCCTGCATAACTCGCTCAAACTCCTCCCTTAGGACTTTTATTTCTTTCCGCTTTTTGTCCTTTTTCGCCTCTGCAGCGGAGCGCTTTTGGTCCTCATCCATCTGTAACTTCTCCATCTGCAGACTATAGCCCGATGCATCACTCAGGTCTTCACTAGCGATTTCAATAGACACAGGCGAATCCAGCCTCAGACTCTCAATGCCTAACTCCTGTTTCGGCTCCAGAGGCGGGTCTGGAGTGATATCCGATGACGCTGCAGCTTCCTTGAACTCCTTGGGGTACAGCTCTGTGACGAACATAGTGCCATCGCTGCCTGCAGTCAGGAGGTAGGCTTGGTTGTAGGAGAGTTTGGACTGGGTGACAGCCGCAGAGCTGTCGTGAGGTCTGACTTCCAGCCACTTGTTGGGCCTTTCCAGGAGGCGTAGTTCGATACTGCCGTCTTTGTGCGAGGAAATCAGGTACCCTTCATCGATGGTCAGACGAGTCACTAAAGAATGTGAGCACTCGAAGGCTTCCAACGGCCTCACAGCGTCCATATCACAGAGGTAGATATACCCATCGTAGGGCTGGTCCACAGCCAGGAAAAACAGGCCTTCACGGTGAGGGTGGAAAGCGCATGCAGTGACAGGCGCAGGGTCCCACTCCTTAATCACCACTTCCTGCTTCTTGACTGGACCTTGCAGGAGGATGTCTTCTTCCACTGGCTCGGGCACAGGGATTTGGAACTCCATCATGCGCATAGTCCATTTGCGGGTGGGGAGTTCGACTTCGTAGCTGTGGTCAGTGTGCAGGGAGGTGGACTCTGGACGCGTGATTTGACTGAGAGTGCCGTTAGGGTGGGAAATCAGGACTTTGGCTCCTAAGTAGTCCCAAATTGCATCTGTAGCCGGTCCGTCTAAACTGGTGATAGCCACAGGCTTCAGCGTGCAGTCACTATTGACTTCATAGAAGAAAAGCGTATTGTCCGCAGCAATAGTGAACAAATAGTTCCCATTCCTCGAGTACTTGACCCGCAATATCTCCTTGTCATGCGCCTTCAAAGCGTGCACTACCTCGAACCCCTCCTTCCCAATCCACACCACTCTCAGCAGTCCATTGTCAAAGCCAGCCGCCAGCACTCTGCCCTGGTTCCGAGCTGACACAGGACTCCAGTCCAGACACGTGCCTTTCCCACTCCACTGTCGCTGGTAGACCTCCTTCTTGTTGATGAAGTCCCACAGGCGAGTGGAGCCGTCTCTGCCCAGGGTGACGGTGATGTTGTGTTGGGGAGAGACTGCGAGTTCGGCTATTGCGCCTGCGTGGAAGTTCATAAAGACGCTTTCTTGCTCGAAGTCTTTAGCCACTTTCCACAGCTTTCCAGTGCCGTCCACTGCCACATTGAAGGCGTCGCCTGGGATGAAGTTGAGGATCTTGGCGTTGCCGCCGCCTATTTGCACCTGGCGAATCGGCTCGATGGCCACGTTATAGCCCTCGTCTGGCTCAGCCGTGTCAATGTCACTGAACGCCCACCACTTCAGATAGCCGTCAGTGCCAGCGCTCATGAAGCTGTCCTTGTCCTGCTGCACCGTGTCGATGTTCCCGTCATGACACACCCCTCCGTTACTCAGAGTCAACACTGCCTTCACCAGTCCTCCTTCCCACAACAGTAAGTTCCCGTATTCGCTGCCTGTTAGGACCTTTCCGTCTGGGAGTTCTGCGAAGCCGCTGATGTCGGAAAGCTCCACCTGGCCGAATTTGCCTATGTCGCCCTGCAGCTTGAGTCCTGTGAAGGTCTTCGCCATCTTCCAAAACCGGATATGGGCGATTCCGGAGGTAGTGATTTGCTGGTCAAATGTAGGGGAAAACGACACGCGGTAGACTTCCTGCCCGAAGGCTTTGGACCGGAGGACCACTCTTTCCTGCTTCCAGTCCCACACAGTGAGCATGAAGTCACTATCTGACCCCACAGTTGCCAGCTTCTCTCCATTATGACTCCAGGCTATGGTCGAAAACGCCTTCTCCGTGCCCTTTCGCAAGACTCGATAGAGCTTCAAACTGGGGAACTCATAGATGTAGACATTGGGCGACTTGCCCTTTTCCCCCACAGCGAAGTACTGCTTCGTCGGGTGCACCGCAATTGCCCCAATTCCCCAGCCGTCCTTCCCATGAAACACCTGCACTTCCCCAGTCTCCACATTCACAATGTTGTAGGTATGCCCCACAGCCATGATCAGCTCCGTGTCTGACAAGAACTGCAGGTTGTTTCGCTTGAACGGGTCGAAGCCAGAGCACCAGTAGTGCTTGGACAGACGGGAAGAGATGGAGGAGTCGGGCAGAGTGGTCTCCTTGTGGTCTTCGGGGTAGAAGAAGTCAGGGGCGAATTGGTCAGCTGGGACGGGGTCGAGAGCCTCGGAGGGCTCGGCAGGGTCCTGGACTGCGGGTTCCATTATAACTGACGAAGATCCAAGGGAGTGCAGGAGGCAGACTTGCTGGCTTTCTGCGAGAATATAGACGCTAGGAGGAGGCAGCTTTGGTGCATTACTGAATTCTTAGTTCTTTTCTCAGGTATTTGAGGGGGTAAGTTCACAGTACACCGCTCTTCACTGCCTCTATTGTCTTTAGCAGGCTTGATAGGCCTCATTAGTGCACTTAGGTGTGCTTGGGTCCAATTCTATCTAAACAATTGAAAGCGCAGTCCTATAAATCATCCATAGTCCTTCTAACTCCACTCGGAGAGGCCTTAGCTTACTAGCGCTATGAGAAGGAGAAGCGACAGACTGGCCAATTGGACCGCCCCCTCAGTGTTATTCGTAGGCGTAATATTGTCCAACCCCAGCGTGACCGCACTCGCATACTGCCTTTGCAAGCTATCCGCATACTGAATCTGCGAGGGAAAGACAGGGTACGTATCCGTAGTCGTGCAAGCCATATAGTACTGCGAAACTGCCCCCAGTCCCCCCACAGTCACCGTGTTAATACTCACCGATTGGTCATTGGATTTGCAGGCATAGGGCACTGGAGAGTTGAATGCGTCCAGACCCAGCATCATTTGCTCGCCTGTGGGGTAGGTAGTGGCGGAAGTCAGGGCGATGCAGCAGGTCTGGCCTTCGATTTGGGCTGCGTAGTTCACACTCACGCTTTGGGAAGTGATCTGTCCGACACTTGGCAGGGTTTTCCACATAGGCAGACCACGACTCGGCACAGGGTCGAGAGTGAAAGTGAAGAGAGTGTTGGGAATGCCCTGAGTCTTTAGGGAAGAAATCAGGTTTGCGTAGTCATTGTTACTGAGTGTCAACTGAGTCTTGGGGTCTGGAAGGTCAGTGAAGCGGTTGTGCAGAAGTATGAAGGAAAAGGCAGTGGCGGTTACACTGGAAGTGCCTTCGCCTGCCAGACGGCGGGAAACCAGTCTCTGGGTTTGGAGTATACGAGCGGGGTTGACGCCTGCGTATTCCGCCATTGTATTGACCAGTACTGAGGAATCCACGTTATCCACCAGTCCTAGGAAGTTCAGTGTGTAGGGCTGGCAGTCCGCACTAGCCGCAGTAGTGAAATTCCCCAAGTTCGCAGGACTTCCCTCAGTATCTGCCTTCATGTTATCGAAGTACGCAACCAGCTGATAGCCTGTCCCCGCCCACAGCCAGTCCACAGTCACTGTCCTAGGACTGTCCTCAGGGTTCATAGGGATGGACCCGACCCAAGTGCTTCTCAGGTGACTTGTGAATAGTCTGCGTTCGAAGTCACTCCAGGTTTCGCCGGCTCTGGGCTGAGTTTCTTTGTAGCGAGTTTCATTAGTTGCGTAAGTAATGTTGTGATACAGAACCGACATGAGTGACTTCTGCTCATTCTGGACTCTGGTTCTTAGCAAGGAAAACGCAGGCACTGCAGTCCCTAAAGGCGCTATAAAGTAGTACAATAGGCCGGACTGGTCAGTTGTAGGAGTGAAGGAAACTGCAGTCCTCGTAGGCACTCCTAGTCCCAGGCCAAAGATCCTCCCCGCCGTCACCAGCGTGGACTCAATGATTTCCACAGTAACAGTGCTGGAAACAGAGTACAAGTTGGCATTCGTCCCTGTCAAGTTGAAGGTCAGCACGACAGTCGCTCCAGTGAGCATGTCATAGTCCTCAGAAACCAGTACTTGGAATGTTAAGGAGTTAATGTCCTGTAGGAAGGTCAGGGAAGCGGGCTGAACACTCACATTTGCAGGTTCATTGAGGATTCCTATCGATATCGTCACGTCAGAGTGAGGCGCATTGGGAGTACTGATGGTGATTGGCATGGAGGACAGGCCGCGCTGGACCAGGGGAATAGGGGTGATTTGAAATGCGTATTTGCCCTTACTTGCAGGGACTACTTCCAGCAAAGTCTGTGCGGGGGGGTCGTAAGGACTGGTCCTTACCCCAGTTTGCTTGATTTCCTCCACTTTCCACTGGACATAGTACAGTCCTTTGGGCGTGCTGCCCGCCACTGCCACTCTGAAGTTGATTCTGACGTCGTCCTGGAACATAATGAACTGATGCCAAATCGACGAAAAAGTGATAAGCGCGCTAATAGTGGCATTTCCACTGAGAGAAGGAGTGAAGGTGAGGGACTGGCTTTGGCAAGGGTAGAGAAGGGACTGGGTGGAGACCTGTAAGTCAGTGCTTTGGCTGCCCGCCCACACCTGAATTCGGTTGTTTTTGTTGTTTGCTTGGTAGCTGTTGATGCCGATTTGCTTGTGAGCAGCGGTGAGGCCGATGTAGGCGGCGTTAAGGTTTGCGTAGCTGCGGGAAGTGTAGACTTTGTTGGATTTGTCGTATACGAAAAAGGCGAATTTGCGAGTCCAATAGGGGTATACAGGCCAAACTGCGGTGTCATAAACCTCAAAGTCCCACAGCGACCCTTGGTACGCTGTCCTGCTCCGCCCATACTCCGGATTAACGACTGCAGTGTAGTTGAAGTAGACGATGGAATTGACGGAAAAGGTGATACTAGAGCCTGGAGGACCTAGAATGGCTGTATTGTCTGCTACACCGCAGGCTCCGTTATTGTTCCACACTTGAGGCAAGCGATTAGTTGTGGCCGTGGTGTCGTCCACCCAAGTAGTGGAACAAGCTAAGGAAGACACTCGCCACAGAGCGTACTCCGGCGGGAACTGCAGTCTGACTTCATGATTGGCAGTGATGGCTTGGTAGATATACACTCTGAAGCCGTAGTCACTGGCACTGTACAGGACCGGGTTCATAGCCTGCGCACTGCGGATATCCAGCAAAGCTGCAGGCGCAGTCAAGGTCACCTGTGCGAAAGTAGGACTAGCAGCCAGTGCGTTCCCCACACTATCCACCAAGTAGAGACGGAAATAGCCTGTTTGCGTGACTATCGGGTTCTTCACATTGCTGACATACACAGTCACCAGTGTCCCTGCAGGTACTACAGAGTCAAAGGCTATGACCAGGACACGGTGGTCAATAGCACAGGTGGAGGCGCTTAGGCCTGGACAGGAGCAAGGCAGGTAGTAGGTGCCCGTGTCACTTTGGAAGGTCATTTCCGCGTCTCCCAGGTAGTAGTCGTACTCCTGAGGGAACTGGACCCAGAGCTGCTGGCTGGGAGTGAAGTCCAGAATGGAGTTGAAGGCGAAGGTGTAAGTCGCCAATTCGCCTCTATTCTTGGGGTCTACAGTGGTTGTGCCTGTGGTGGAGGCGGAAAGAGCCACTGGCAGTGGAGCTGCCGTGTTGAAAAGTTGCTGAGAAGATACTGAACTCCCATCTGTGTCAATAACCGCTCCGAACCAGGAAGAAATGACTTTGAAGCCTGTTGGAGTGACTCCCTGAGTGTTCGGGTTGTCCACTGCTGACTCACAGAACAGTTCCAGAGCAGAGCCAGCGATATAGTTGGTGCTGAGCGTTAGAGTGAGGCCGGAGCCTGTGACTGCGCAGGCTTTGTACAGAGCTCCAGTCAAGTAGCATACATCTTTGCAGTCGCCAGAGGGCAGTTTCCACGCTAGTGGGGACGTGATGGCCAAAGTGCCGCAGGCGGGGTTGGAATGGCTCAGGGAAAACTTCAAGTACAGGTCCACTGCCTGCAAGCCTGCACTCTGGGGCAGTGTTTGCTTGACTAAGTAGGTAGTAGTGCCTGTTGCCAGTGCAGAAGCCACAACCACACTGCTAGGGTTGACACCCGCAGCCACGAAACTGTCAATCACAAGGCCAGTAGAGGTGTAGGAGCCGAGGATTGTGACGAAGGAGTAGTTCGCAGAAGGGGAGGCCGGGGGCAGCAAGTGAGATATCGTGAGACTAAGAGTGGTGGAGCGCACAGTGCTAAAGTCTGCAAATCCACTGATAGTGAAGATATTTCCCGCCCCAAGACACTGCACTGAGAGCCCAGCTGCAGCTACAAGGCCTGTGACCACACACTCAGTGCATGAAGTCACTGTCCAAGCTGCTTGCATCGTCAGCTTTATCAAGCCGCCCAGGTCGATTCCGTGGGTTAGGGTGAAGGTTAGCGTATGAGTGACATCAACGCCTCCTGGTCCTTGGGCGAGGATGCTCTTAGGGTGTATGGTTACGTCCGTAATAACTCCAGCACCCGGAGAAAGGCCGAGCGCATTATTTGCATTTTGGCACACACCAGTGAGCACACCATCCGCAGGTCCATTCACTGCAGTAACCGCCAGGGAAGAAGCAGGGACGCCAATCGCGTATTTGAGTCCAAATATCAATAATGCACTAGCGGCAGTATCGCTGATATAGGCGCTTCCAGTAGTCGTCTGCTTCATCAGCAGTCCTGGGAAGGCGAATCTGAGTTTAGTTGAAGTGAAGAAATACGAAGCCACGAAAGGCGCTCCTCCGATAGACACACTTTTCCCAGAAGTCCAGGTAAATCCTTGTGGGAAGATAAAGTACGCCCAGGTAACACCAGGCGCCGGATTCAGTAGTGTAGTAGCTTTCAGACTAATGAGTAAGCCAGAGGCAGGCACAGCGTCTCCGTTGGTAACGCTGCCTGTGAAGGAAGGAGAGTTGGCGAAGGTATTTCCTGCTGCTGCGTTGATTACTGTGTAGGTAAAAGGCCCGCTTTCGTGAGTTTTGTACTTCACTCGGGAGTCTGTGTTCAGGTAGTAAAAGGACCGCACTACTGCGGTCACTGATAAAGCACTAGCCTGTCCTACAGGGAAATAGACCTCGACAGTATTGGTTGTACTGAAAGAGTCCGAAAAGCCGCTTAATCGATGCCAAATAGTGCTTCCTCCTCCTGTATGTATAGTCATAGTGGGAGTTATCAGAGTCAGCGAAGTCTGCACAGGGTATGGATCTCCCTCCACTAAATTGGAATTGTGAAAAGCCGGAAATGATGATAGTTCGAATTCTATGTAGTAAGTAACTCCACTCTGTGGCACAATACTCCGCACCCCTGTCTTCAGCACAAATCGCACAGGCGCCCCTGCGTAGTTACTCTGACAAAAGTAGGAAAAGGAGGGAGCTGACCAAACTTGAGGTGCAATAGTGAACTGTTTGGCGTATCTTTGAGTGGTTTTCACGCCTGTAGAGTCTTGCAGGAGCATAGTACATTCATAGGCAGTAGCTGCATTGTTTACTACATAGGGGAGAGTGATACTGCCGGAACTGACATGCATTCCCACACTCAAATAAGAAGCAATAGGCAACATATTAGCGCCTATAGTGAATTGCACAGTGCCTAGAGAGGCTCCAGAGCCTGGAGTGACTGAAAGAGTCGAGCCATTTCCAGAGCCGCCAGAGTTAAATACCACTGGTGGGCCTGCATCCATAGCCCGATCATCCTTTCTCCACTCATCTATTCGACCGGAAGAAGGGATAGAAAGAACTAAATCCCCGCCCTGGGCTGCCAGGGGACAAGACACTGTAACTGTTGTGGTCGTTACGAAGTCTGTCCCTACTAATGGTCGAATGTAGAGATACACATAGAGAAACACATCGCCAGTTCCTCCAGCCAAGTTGAGACTGGGGCCACGAGAAATACCGTAGAAATCAATTGTAAAGTCTGTGGCTAGTCTCCCGGCAGTGTTGGTTACCACAGGGATATTTCCTAGGTTGAAGCCCTGGTCGATAATTCGCAGTGTGGAGTCGTAGGTCGTAATAGACGTCACCTTAGCAGCGCCTCCTGCTGCCGTACTGAACAGGGAATACGCCCTCACAATAATGGAGCTGTCTCTGGGCAGGTCTGGCAAGTTAGTCAGAGAAAGCGACTGAGCGGAGGGAGCAGTGCAGGCCGCCGTGGCAGAGAGGTACGTCACAATATAGCAAGAGACGCCCGCCCAAGCACTAACCGCCACAGAGTCGGAATACAGCAAAGACACAGACCCTCCGTTCGGTATAGCCCCTGTAATGCTGAAAACCGTGTCTGTAAATGCCTGATAGCCGTTCACTACTGCGAAGTTGGCAGGGATCCAGGTGAGTTTCCAGTTCAGAGAGGTGATGGACCCTGCAGTGGTCGTTGGACCGGAGTTGTAGGCCCCTGTTTGCAGTACCGTTTTCGTCCCAAACCGCATAGTTTCGAGAGTCCACTGATAATTAACCGAGGAGTAAATCCGGTCCGGGTTGGTCACAGGACTGATGAGGAGGTTCACATAGCGATTGTCCTCGATACTTACGTCAATATCATCCACAGACAAGCCGTAGATGTATACGAACTGCCCCTGACCTGCCACTTTCGCAGACACCGCACAGTTGAGTTGATGCGGAGAATTAGTACTTGTGCCGTTAAAGTTATTCACCCGGCCTGCGGAGTCGAAACTCACACAAGACACAGAGGACCCGACAGTCCAATATTGAGAAATCCCAACCCGGAAGAGATCATGCTGCCAAAGGTCGGCTTGAATGCTGAACTTGAAGCTGAGGGTATTGCCTGCGATGTTCACAGCGCTGCTGGAGCCGGGGTGCAGACCTACTGTCAGGCCTCCGATTTGGCTGGGAGACACTGTGATGTAGATAAAGCCGAAGTTGAGGTTGGCGTCCACCACTTGGCCTCCTGCTAAATACCGAGTTCTGAGGGCGAAGGGTCCATAGGGTCCTGCAGTGCTCGGATTTACTACTCCTGTGAAGTCCACTCCTATGTCTGTCCCAGCAGTCGCAGTCAATGCCTTCTGCACAATTTGCCCCGTGGCTCCCGGCAGGCCCGAGACTCCAAACCCAGTGGGAAAAGTGACCTCCAGCACACCATTAGTAAGCGAAGTGGACAGGTTGATATTGAGCGTGACAGTCACACTCATTTGGGACAAGACATTGCTGGAAAGGTCAATGCTGTTGGCGAGCCAGGAAGACTTCCAAGTGGTGATTGGCAAAGGGTCGAGCAGGCCGCTCACTACGCCTACTACTTGTAGGGCAAGCACGGGAGTGAGGAGAAGGGACAGGAGGGCGGCCGGCATATTATGGGAGTTACGTGCAGTACGAAGGCGCTAAAGAGGCAATAAGCGCAGGTCTGTGCAGGACTGAAGGAGAGACTAAAGGCCTGTTTGTAGCAAGCACTTATTCTGGAGGTAGGAAGAAGGAGCGATATTGTGGGCATTTCTACAGTGATTCGGATGAATGGGGAATGGAAAGAGAGTTTCTCCTTGTTTTTTTTTGCTATTTCCAGCAGCGCACAAGCAAACCACTTTTCTATTTTCTGGTATTCTATCGTCCGTCTACTTTCCTCAACCAAATTTCCCATTCTCTTCATTTAATCCTTCCCAAATGCTCATTCTACCGAGTCCTTAGCAACGCATTTTTTGATGCTACGAAATGCCTACTACTAGCTGCAAATGAGTCAAAGACAGGCCTAGCGCAGTGGTCTGATCAGCTTAGGCTTCCGCGGACTTGTGTCTAGAAAGGGTGGTAAAGAGGGAGTAGGAGTCGGGTTGCGCTTGAGGAGATAAGTGACTTCCTCAGGCGGCAGTGTGAGGAACACAGAACTGTCCGGAGTCCTAGAGACTGAGGAAGGAGTGTGGGAAGCGTGTCTGGAAGGAGTGCAGTGGACGAGCTGGCGATAGTGGTCTGCCTGTGCTCTTTTATATCTCCTTCTCATTAGCACTCGCAGTTCTTTCACATTCTGCTCATTTCGAAGAGTGTCTTGGTAGGCTTCATCTCTGCAAACGATTTTCACTCTTTGCCGGTTCACCTTAGTCCTCATGCGTTCCAGCTGCAAGCGCCAGTTTTCATACGTGTCTGTAGTGTCTTCACGTAGGTCAAGGGGTGGCAAGTCGCAGTGCGACCTGACGCTCTGCTCTTCCTCCTTATCCCTGCCAGCCACCCACTTCTCATACGACCCCTTCACAAAGTATTTCGCAAAGGGACGAAAAGACATTACTCAACAGTGGTATTAGTGACAGGTGGGAATCACCTGCAGAGCACGACCCTGCCCTGCAGCCATTTTGGACCAGTAAGTGATTCAGGCTAGAGACACTTTCGAGTGGTATCTAATAGGCAGAATGGACGAGACTTTGACCGGTTCGGTGCGGTTCTCGTACAGAGCCTATGTGAAGTTCGGGGACTCTGTGAAGGTGGTGGGCAGCTGTGCTAGTTTGGGGGCGTGGAATGCAGCGGAAGGAGTGTCGCTGACTACAAGTGAAAAGACACATCCTGTGTGGACGACAGCTCGTTCTATCGCTCTCCCGTTGAATCAGACCATCGAATACAAGTACGCAATCCTGCACCATGGACGGTACTCCTGGGAAAGCCTGCCCCACAACCGCTCCATCACCGTGTCCCACCGCACCATCCTTCTGGAAGACTCCGAACTCAGCCACACCAGCAAAGAGTTCATCAACGACCCCACTCACGTGCAAAAGTCTCTCAGCCGCACCCAAACACCCCCCTTCAAGCCCTTCAACGAGTCTGAAAAGTTCGAGAAGAGTGACGCAGTTATTATAGTGTCTCTGCAGCTGCCCATAACGGTGAGTATTGATGAGGGGTACCGGGCGGATCGGCCAAGACAGGAGAAGTTCGTGCTGGAGGACAGGACGGAACAGTGGCTGCCTGTGCTGCGGTTGATCACAGAGAGGGAAGGCTTGAAGGTGAAGTGGGTGGGCGGCTTGCCCTTGGAACTGGCGGACCAGGAGGACCGGGAGGTGCTTTCTGCGGTCCTCAGGAGACGCTATAACTGTGAGCCTGTGTACCTGCCTAACAAGCTTGCGGCCGGCCACGCACAGTACTCGAATCAAATTATCTTCCCGGTCTTTCACAACATCATCAGCACTGACCCTGACCATATCCCCCAGTACTCCCTTGAGAAGTGGGACTCTTTCCGCCTCGTGAACTCTCGCTTCGCAGACAAAGTGATGGAGATCTACACAGGCGAGGAGTTGATTTGGGTGAACGACTTCCCTCTGCTGCTAGTGCCCAGCTTCCTTTCGCGACGCACGAGGGAGCCGCTCAACATCGGTCTGTACCTACACATCCCCTTCCCCAGCTCCGAAATGTTCCGAGTCATTCCCCACAGAGAGGCCATTTTGCATGGAATGCTGTGCTGCGACCTAATCGGCTTCCACCTCTTTGAATACGCTCGGCACTTTCTGACCTGCTGCAAGCGGCTGCTGGGTGTCGACCACCGCTGCAGTCAGGGCGGCTTCCTGGGTCTGGAGTTCTATGGCAGATATGTCATGCTCAGAGTAGGCTTCGCAGGGATTGACCCTCAGTCCCTGCAGGCTAAGGGGGAAGCAGGGAAGGAACTCGCACAACGGCTTTCAGAGCAGTACAGGGACAAAGTGGTCCTGCTGGGACTCGACTCCTTGCACAGGTTTTCGGGAATAACGCTCAAAATGAACGCTTTTCGGGAACTTATGTCCGAACTCAAGCCGAAAGAGCGCGAAAAGGTGGTCTTTTTGCAGGTTTTGACTCCCTCTCGGTACTGCGATGAAGTGGATATTGTCCGGTCTGAAATTCTAGAGCTGAATCGCAAAATAACGCAGGAATGTGGCCGCGAAATGATCCAATTGATAGAAAAAGACCTGACTACAGCAGAGCGCTTGGCCTACTTCCAGGCCTCTTCGGCCCTCATTATCACCTCGATAAGGGACGGACTCAATGTCTGTCCTTTCGAATATGTCGCTGTGAAGGGCGCGGCTAAGGGCACTGTCATTTTGAGCGATTTCGCGGGGGTGAGTTTGGCGCTTTGCAGTCCCATTCGAGTAAATCCTTTCGATATTCACGCACTCAAGGAAGCCCTCTTCAACGTAATCATGAACAACTCCTTCCAACCTCTCCTGCGACAAAAGGACCTGAAGTTCGTAACGACGCACACCATCTTGCACTGGACTGAGGGCTTTTTATCAGACATCAAGAAGGCGAGGAAGCAGGAAAAGCGGTTTCAGTATGTAGTGCACGGGTGTGGAGATCGGGTGAAGTTGGTGGCTCTGAGGAAGAGGCTGACGTACCTGATAGGGGAAGACTTGTTGGAGGACTACAAGAAAAGCAGGTGCAGGGCCTTTTTCTTCGACAGCGAAGGGACTCTCAGTGGATTTTTGAAGGCTCCGGACCCCATTCAAACCGCCAAGTACGCGAAAAACCTGCTCATATTGGACGAACTTTCGAAGGACGAACGTAACAATATCTTCATAGTCTCAGGCAGGGAGCGGAACTTGCTGCAGGCGTATTACAGCTCTGTGAAGCACGTAGGCATTGCGGCAGAGCACGGCGCCTTCATAAAGATGAGCCACGAAGACAACTGGGAACTCATCCCCACTATCCAAAGTCCCTGGAAAGACGCAGCTCTGGACACTATCATGGGGTACGTCGCTAGAACGGAAGGAGCTGCTTGCGAAACGAAGGAAACTTCAGTTGTTTTCCAGCACAGAAACGCTGATCCGGAGTATGGGGACTGGCAGGCAAAGGAACTCACCACTCAATTAGACATTATGATGAGGCCGTATCTTGATGAATGTCAGGTGTCCTCGGGCACTGGGTATGTCGAGGTGAGGCCGAGGGGAGTCAGCAAAGGCACCGCTCTGCGAGAGCTCTGCAAGCGAGTTTCAACCCGCAAGGGAGAAATCGACTTCATTATGGCAGTGGGAGACGACGTCAATGACGAAGAAATGTTCGCTGAAATAAAGGCTCTGAAGAACGAAGCTTCCCCCTACTTCCTACCCAACACCCTCAAAGTCGTCACCTGCACTATCGGCAAAAAGCCCACCAAAGCCAAGTTCTACATAAACGACGGAAGCGACTTGACTCACGTCCTTGACCTGCTCCGCACTTCCTCAGTCAAAGTAAGCGGCAAACAGACTTCCAAGTACTACTCGCATTCAGATCTTAGGTCTCTGGCTCATTCCACGGCTTTGGGGAGGGAAGTGCGGAACAGCTTTGGGGTGGGGACTGGACGCACTACGTCGATGATCTTTGACGAGACGAGTGAAGATGACCAGCAGTACCTAACATAGAAGAGGAAATGAAGGAAACTAAATGGAGTGACGTAGGCAGGGACTAGGGAGACCACATAGGTAGGACTAAGGATGTGAAAGAAGGAAAGGCCCTAGACAGTCTTGCTGTGGGAGGGAGAGAACGTGGAATGGGGCCTGATTGAGTGGTGCTAAAGGCTAGACATAGTGGTTATGCTAACCGTTGGCGGTTTAAACCCAAACAATATTGTCACCAAAAGGCACCCAAACCCTTCCCCTGCCTTTTCCATCTCTCCTATAGCTATTTCTCCATCGCATACACCTTCTCTCTTCTCTCCTCACCCTCCCCCAAAGTCCTCGTTTTGAAGTAAATCCACGCTTGATAGAGCACTGCAAGACCCTCAGACCTGTGGAAGTGACTGTGTAGGTGTGTAAATGTCGAGGGACAATTTGGTGAATATATGTAAAAATATGTTGGGGCGTGTTGCACAGCGACTAAGCGAGACTGAAGTCTCCAGTCTTCAAAAGCTACTGCCGTCCTGGTCAGTCTCTGAGTCGCGGATGCAGCGAGAGTACCGCTTCGCCTCCTTCGGGCAGGCCTGGAACTTCATGCGACTAGTGAGAGCCATCGGCACAAGTCACAACAACTTCCCTCAGTGCAGAAATCTCTCCAACATAGTCCATGTAACCCTGCAGACGCCCGCTAGTCGACACGCCTCGCTCGCTAAGTTCATTGACAAGGCTGAAGTCCAAATTAAGGCCGAGCCTGACGCTTAATACTGAATTTAGCGCTAGAACTAGTGATTTACAAGGGCTGACTTCGCACTCGCCAGACCCTGAAGTTGTGGTCAGCTCCGGCAGTTACGAGTGACCGAGCACTGGGCAGACTCAAGAGACAGCGAATAGGCCCGGTCTGCAACTTGCGACAAATCCCTCTGTCCCACACTGATAGAGACTCCCCACCACTGAATACCAGCGCTTCGCTGTACACTGTCACCGCCCGCACCTTCTCTTCATTCCCTTCCAGCCTGTCCACTTCCCTCATAGTCCGCAAGTCCCACCAGCGGATTGAGCAGTCATCGCTGCCGGTCAGCAGGACGAACTCACTCAGCGTGCTTAGACAGTTGACGGAGTCGGTGTGGCCTGTGAGGGTGGAAGTGCGGCTGCCAGAGCGCACATCCCACAGCTGGACTGTCAGATCTGCAGAGGTTGAGGCGAAGGAGGAGGGGGAAGTAGGGGTGATAGAGAGGATTGGAAGGGTGTGAGTAGGCGGGAAAGATAGGACTTGCTGTCGAGAAGTTGCATCGAAGGCTTCAATTCGCTTCTCGGAAGATAGAATCAGACCTCCGAGTTGCAGCTTTGCAGTGTACTTTATAGGTCCGATTCCTGGACGAATGACCTCAGATCTGTCGATTCCTTGGTCTTCCGACCATATCCTGACCAAACCGTCCTCCCCAGCACTGCAGAATCTGCCACTGCTGAGGGCTGTCACAGCCCACACTTTCCCTTTGTGTCCCCGCCACCGCTTCTCTGCTTCACACAGACTTCCAAAGCGGACTGCATGGAAATCCGGTTTATAAGGGTCAGCACTTGCCCTCGGCAGTCTCCACTTCCCAATAGTATAGTCGGAAGAGGCGGTAAGGAGATAGGCTGGGTCATAGGAACATACGGAATTGAGGGTGTTGGTATGTCCGGTTCCTGTGAAATGCAGCAGTAAGCGGTCGTCCTCTGGGTCAAAGACCCTGGCTGTGGCTTGATAGGACGTAGGTGCAGAGTCAAAGGACGCTCCAGGGAAGTACTCCGAGTTCACCCTTTGTTGGTGGCTTTTCCGGTCCTCTTCAGGCACTGGAGACTGCGGGAGTGGGGACTGTCTGGCGGAACAGCGACTAATTCGCGAAATGGATAGCATCTTGGCTGGGGACTTGGACCGCTGCAAGGGTGTTTGAGCTCTCGAGTGCGACACTGAAAGACTGTATGGACTTTTGCTTCGCTTCCTAGGCACCGGCTTCGGCTTCTTTGTGAGGATTTGCTCGATCATCAACTTCTCCCTATGAGAGTGGTAGTCAGCGCTGGACTTAGTAGGCGCCACAGGCTCCGGAGACTTCGTGAAGGACTGAAAAGGACCCGAGTAGCTGGCTTGCCGTCGGTTACTGCTGGGCACAGATCTGAAATCCAGCGTTTTGGGCTTAAATGACCGCTGCGAGGAGCTTTCACACTCAGTGGATTTCGTGGGCTGCGGGGCGAGGATGTGGTCTTTAACCGCCTGCAGCTCTGTGGGTCGGAAGTGAGCAGTGGAAATGTGAATGTCGAGGGAAGAGTTGCCTTGAATGGGTCTGCAGGGACGGTTGGAGTCGAAACTGCTCTTGAGGTGAGGGACAGGACTGGTGGTGCGGTCGGAGGAGAGGCGGGAGGGACGCTGGGTCGACTGGGAGTCAGGGTTGGAAGAGGCTGAGTTGGAGCAGAAAGGACAGGAGACGCGACTGTGCGGGCAGGTCTCCTGGTGCTCGCTCAGTCTGTGCTGACAGCGGCTGCACCTGGCAGTGCTCAGTCGACTAGGCACGAAAACAGAACAGCCGCATTGACTGGAGGCACAAATTGACATTATGCACTTAGGCGACTTGCTGCCGGGCTGGTCGTTAATAAGCACTTAGTAAGGCCTTTTGTCTGTTGCTAACAGTATTGCGGTTTGCTCATTAAATCCGAGGTTATGATCTCAACTGATTCGACTCATTGGGGAAATCGGTCGGATTTTGCAATTGAAAGCGAGGACTGGTATAGAAATCATGAATTAGGCTAAAGCCCGCTCATTTCGCCTTCTGCATGTGTACTCCCCTAAGCCAAGATGCCAACGGCACTTTAGCTAAGCCTGCTCTCGGTCCTTTCTGCGTCTTGATAGGACTCCACTCAATAGTCCTGTTCCCTGCTTTGACCGGGGAAATGCGCGAGGACCCAGGGTACAGCAGTCGCTTTTGAGGCGGCAGCACAGGACTCGGACACAGTCTCGGCTCTTCGCTGTCTTGGCAAAGCAGGAGGACCTGTGTAGGCAAGCTCTGCATCTGGATAGATGTCTTGCTGTGCTCTCGTCTTCTATCAAAGGGCGGGACCTCTTCTCTGTCCTGTGGTCCTGGCTGGCAGGCAGTTCTTTCGGATGCCCAGCCCGTCCCTCCGCCTTCTTTGTGAGTAGGAGATCGACCACTTTGCAGTCTTTGCTTATAAAGCATCCTTTCCCGCTGGAGACTTTTAAGTTCCAAAGCAGGCCCTGCAGCTGCCTCTTTAGCAGAGAAAAAGGGGTCTAGGAGGGGCTTGGAGGAGGGGTGTGGGGCTGCACGTGGCAGCTCAGGAGGTTCGTCCTCATCGCTGGATGCAGCCGCACACTTGTGATTCGCCATTACCAACCTTCCAAATTATCTCTGTTACAAGACCCTGTCGCAAAACACAGCTCTGAACAAACAGCGAAATCGAAGTAAAAAAGCCTTCAGTTCCCTACTATAAGAGCCTCAATTAGCCTACCAATGTCTGTATCCGCTGCATCTTCGATACCCTTATCTTTGCCACGACTCCATATCTATGGACAGCAGCAACCTTCTGACCTTCAGCAACGACCTAAAGTCCATCACCTCCTACCAAGACCATCTCCCAGCCGAGTGTTTCTTCATCGCAGGACTGTGTCGTCAGTCCAGCGGCGCAGACCTGGACCAAATCATCCTTCTGATGACTGCTGTTGAGGAAGCTTTGGTGCTGGAAAAGATCACTGAAGTGCAGAGACAGCTAATTCTCTTCCCGCTGGCTGAGGGGAGACTGGTAGAGGCTGGGAGGATACTGAGGGATTTGACGGAGGGACCTGTGGCGCAAGGACTGCCGGTCAGAGAAAAGAAGGCGAGGAAAGGCAAGGCAGAGGCTTACTCACTGGCGCTCGAGCAGCGAGCCGCTTTCAACCAAACCATTGAAATCGCAGGGCGGACATTTGCGCGCAATCCGTACACCGGGGAAATAACCACCCCGAAGGATGCAGAAATGCTGGAAAACAACCTCAAAGCTGTGGCAGAGCAGCTCGACCTCGAGGAAGAAAAGAAGCAAATCTCTGATTTGGAGAAAAGTGAAGAACTAGCGAGACAACTGCAGGCTGAGTTCGATAGTGGAGGAGAGCCCTCTGCAGAGACAGGTCCGACTTGCCAGATCTGCCTAGTGGCTATAGGGGAAAGCGACCTTTTGCCTTTAGATGCGTGTGGACATCTCTTTCACCCTCCCTGCATCCTGCAACACCTTGAGCTCTGCATCACGGAAAGCAAATTCCCTATCATGTGTCCATACCGTGGGTGCGGACAGGAGATAAGTATCCTGGATATAAAGGAAAGGCTATCCGAGGAAATGGCGGAAAAATTCGAAGAGTTTTCCTTCAAGCACTTCGTCGGTCTGAACAAAAGCGACCTATTTTGCTGTCCCACACCCGACTGTAAGTACGTGTTTCAGTTCGCCTGTGAGGAGGAATTCACCTGTCCAGTCTGCCAAAAGCACTACTGCCTGAGATGTCAAGTGGACTTCCACGAAGGGATGACCTGCGAGCAGTACCGGAAAGTCAACTCCCACCTAGTAGAAGACGACCAATTCCTGCTCATGGCGCAAGGATCTCGCTTCAAACAATGCCCAAATTGCAAGTTCTGGGTGGAGAAGACGGAAGGGTGTGACCACATGGTGTGTCGCTGTCAGTTCGAGTTCTGCTACAACTGTGGAGGAGTGTATAACAGTTGTGAGTGCATGATGCAGCAGCGCAGAATGAGGGTAATGCCAATGCCAAGGATGAGGAGGATGAGGGTGGAGATGCCTGTGAGAGAGGAGGGCAGAGGCAGAGGCTTCGGCAATAACAGGCGGGCACGGGCTTCCAGGCGGGTTTGGCGCTAGGTTAATCCATTCCGACTCTTCTAGTCCATACTGCACTGAGACAATAGTGCACATGTGGAAAGAGCTGTCCTACTTAGCTGTAACTACTCGGGAATACGACCTTCACACTGCCTCCGTCCATTTTGTAGTTGATCCCTACAATAGGCACGACTTCCCAGCGGACTTTGAGCACTACCTCCGTGCCTCTGAGGTCGTAGTCCTTAGTCCTCATCCAGTACTTCCCCGCGTTGTCCTTCAACGTCAGTACTCCTTGGCTAGGGTTGTATTGGTTCCTCCAAATTATCTTGTCCCAGATGATGACTTGGTTGCGGGACTCGGGAGGGTTGGCGTAGTCGGCTTCGATCCACACGAAGATTAGTTTGGTGTTCCAGTTCCACACTTGGGAGAGGTCGATGGCTAGGTCGAAGGTGATTTTGGCTTCGTCCCAGCGGGAACTGGTGTTCTTTATCAGCTTAGTGACTTGCACATTGGAGAGTTCTGCATTGCCACTTTGAGGGATGAAGAAGACGGAAAGGCCGCTGATAGCAGCGAGGATGCCCAGCACTGTGATACCGTAGAAGAAAGGGCCGTTCAGCCGCGCTGTGAAGCTGTGCATCATCGCCATGGCCAATTACTATGGACTCCAGCCTCATCTGGCCAGAGAGACTGGAGATGCAGGAAAGCTGAAGACAGGGAACATCTAGTCAACTAAGGAAAGGAGTCTCTGTGGCCTGCTATTACAGGGAGTGATGCTTGGATTGGTGACTGTGATAGCACTACGGAAGTGTGAATGGACAAGGGGATTTGGGCAGAAGAGGTACTTTCCTGTACGGCTGCATATATACAGCCGCAGTAGCATGCACCTAGTTACTCGGAATAGCTGTGATAGGAGCTTCCTCTCTGTCGCACCTGAAAAGGCACATAGTCCTTCGCCAGTCTAATTCCAATGATGGTGGGGTGAGAAACGGCGTAAGCCTCCTGCAGTGAGATATCATTGGCAATGGACTTGACTCCTGTGGGCGACGCATACTCCAGGACCACATCTTGCTCCGACTGCACGTCACTAGTCATCTTGAGCACTACAACCAGTAGTTCTTGGTACGTCCTCGGCCTGCGACTCAGCAACACGTGACTGTCTTCGTACACCAACTCCACCGGACTGTGGGAGTCACTGCAAGGACAAGTGCACCCCATAAGCAATGGCTAGTTAGCAGTGTGCAACTTGTGCCACTGCGTCTTACGAGCGACGATGCCTTGGTTGGAGGTGCAGTCCTGTAGGTCTGGTGCGCCCATATAGCTTCCATACGTGGTTCTAAAGTGGTCCTTGAGACTTGCAGACCTGTCTCCGATTTCCACTTGACTGCTGTTCTGGTAGGGAATCACGAAGTCAGCAGTGGGCAAGCGAGAGCGGTAGGCCAAAGGATGATAAGGCATGAGCGGTTTCTGAGACATGCCTGTATGCATAGCTGGAATAGGCTTATACGTGCGCGAGTTGTGGCTCATTACTTCGGCAGAACGGCGCTGGTTAACCCAACTGTTGGGGGCTTTGTAGCCCGTCTTCACTTGTGGGAAGGCCACTGCTACGGGCTTGCCCTTAGCAGACTGCACGAACTGGCAGCTGGACACCCGGGTGTTGCGGAAGAAAGGCGCACTCTGCGACATCTTCAGCTGCTGGTTTTCCATTATATCCAACCACTCCTGCAGCTGACTGCCCAGCAAGCAAATCTTTTCTATCTAATATCTCCCTTCAATTAGCTCACAAATTCCGCCCGCACAGCCTGCTTCCATATCTGATGGACGTCTGGAAGCGTGATGTCTCCTTCAAAGACCTGAAAGAGCAGTTGACAGCGGACAGCTGTGCGCAGACCTGCGAGGTACTGTGCACCCAGGACTCCTGCAGCTCACTAGGCCGGTCCTTACAGCACTTCCTCAGTCGTCACTTCCTTGTCTCCTCTCTCTGTTCCCTCCTTGCTGCGACTGCAGGCGTCCTGCTCTATCTCGCTTTACCCTACTACTCCCTACCAGTTCGCGTTCCACTGCTCCTGCTGCTAGCCCTGGCTTTTCAAGAGACGCTGACTTACCTGCACAAGGTGCGCAGCACATCAGCAGGAGTGCCGCCACTCGCCAAAGACCTGCAAGAGAGTGTCTGTGTGCACTGCGTTCGCTTGAAGGTGGAGCGTGCCAGTCACTGCTTCAGCTGCGGACACTGCACTTTGCGCATGGACAGACACAGTTGTGAGGACTAGACAGACTTGCTGGGGTGCTGTGTGGGCCTCAATAATGCCCGGCCCTTCTTCTTGTGGCTGTATTGGCTGAGTCTGGGGTCGGCTCTGTCGGCTTTGACTTTGGTCTATCCTGTGCTGGCTGAAAAAGACCCTGCGGCGAGCTTAATACTGAAAACTGACTTAGGACTGTGCTGCTGCGTAGGGACTATATAGACGGCAATACTAGCAGGACTGCAGCTCAGACAGCAATTTAAATGTGTGCTGGCTGGGCAAACCACTCTAGAGCGAGCGAAGGGCGAGCGCAGGCACGAGGTGGGCGCCAAGAAGAGCTGGGAGTTGGTGTTCGGCAAGAGTCGCCTTTGGATGTTCGGGGTGAGCACCTCAGGCCTGGACATCCCTCTCACAGTTCTCTAGGCATATGGACTTCGCTAGGCTTAGAATTGCACTAGGCGTGCAGACCTACTGCTATATATACGACTTAGCTAGGAGACTGCGCCTTCAATTGTTAGTTAAAGCTTTCAAAGCAGGCGCTCTGCGAGCTGTCATCAGCTCCACTATCCTATTGGATTCCACAGCTGCCGGACAGCCAAACTTCTTTACCTTCACCAGGTACAGTTTGAGCATGTGAAACACCACCGACTCGGAGAATAAGCAGGGTCTCGCGCCACTGGTCTCTAAGTTGAGGGCCTCGAGGTCTCCCAGGCCTTTGCTGAGGTGCACGAGCCCGCGGTCACTGAGACTGGAGCAGTTGGCGAGGGAAAGGAACTGCACACTTCGCAGTTGAGCCACGACCTCTAGGTCTGAGTCTTGGACGTCCAGACCGTTTAGAAGGAGGTGGGTGAGGGATAGCTTCAGTAAAGGGAAAAGAGCGGAACGACTGCTGAGTACATTCGCACACAGACTCAAATCCAGCTTCGTTACTTTCGTGCTGCCGATACAGTCCACTGTTCGGGCTGTTATCCTCGGCAGTCCTTGCAAAATCAAGCAGCGAAGCGCTTTGCAATTCCTTGTAATCGTCCCTACAATAGCATCGTCTACTATCACACTGTAGGACAAATTGAGCGTCTGTAAGGCTTTGCATTGGGCAAGGGCATGCACTACATCTGAATCCAAAGACACGCAGTTCTCAAAGCTAAGTTCTGTGAGAGAAAGGCGACTTTGACTGCAGATCTGTCCTAGCGACACTGCGCTAATAAGGCTCAACTCACCGAAGCGATTGCTGTGCCGGATTCGGAAAACTTTGAAGAGGGAAGGACCTGACCTGGGCTCGGGGTCGATTTCCGTATAGGTGCGCACTGTTCGAAAGAAGTGCTTGAGAGCACACAAAGACTGCAGACCGCTATTGGCCATGAAGTCCTTCAAAGCCTGGATGTGGGGCTGTGACTCCGCCTTGTCCAGCATCACTATGAAGTCTTCACTCGAGTGCTTGGCACCTACTGATCAGAAATACTGCTGAGTTGTCGGAAGTAGTCGGTAGACAGGCCCAGGAACACCTTCCAGGCGAAGCGCCAGTACTGACACACAGAGCCGAAGCCCTGCATGCTTTCTGCGAAGCCTAGGAACTGCACTAGTGTGAGTAGGCCGTCTAGAGGCAGTTTCTGCCTAGATAGGAAGTACCAGGGATTGCAGGTGGCAGGCTCGCAGGCTTTGAGGTGCTTGAGACAGGGAGGAGAGAGGGTGGAGTGGGGTCTGCGCTTGCAGACTGGGTAGTAGGCGTAGAGCTTGCGCTGGAGCAGGGGGGTGGGCGAGGGAGTGCTGCGCATATTTAAAAGGATTTCTTTATGAAGGACTTTGCAAACAGGGAAATGGGACCAGCCTTAGTGGATGCAGAGGAGAGTATTCCGACAGGGTCTCCAGCCGGCTTTCCTCATTGGAGCCCTTTCACACTTGGCTAGTTGGCACATTCCGGCCTAAAGTTGATGCAATTTTGGTATATTTCGCTGTTTTTATGTGGAGATTGAGCCTTTCGTCTACTCAAATAGCCACCAAACGGCCATTTCTGCTTCAATAAAGTTGATTTCACTCAAATCAACATTCCTTCCTAGACTAAGGACATGTAATAGTGCTGGGGACGGAAACATATCGTGACTTAGAGAATTTAAGGGCAAATAAGCGACTTTTAGGTATATTCTGTGACTACGGAGTCGTCTGTGGCTTTGACCAGCATAACTCTTCTCAACCCCGCTGTCATACTCTCACAAAACTGCAGAAAGTCATCAGCAGTCTGCTCTGGCAGCTGGTCTGGTAGACTTAAAATGACCAATTCCGCCTGAGAGCTCAGTTCAATCATGCGAGCGTTGATGACTGTGCCTTGGTCCGCCTTCTGAGGGACCGGGCGCTCCAAGCCCACCTGCTGTAGCTGCGCTGTGATGTGCTTTTCCCCTTCACTCGCCATGGCTCTTTCATGTTGCAGTCGGGCTTGTTCGATTTCTCCCAAAACCATCAGAGCATCTCGCTTTCCTGAGGCTGTAAGTCGCTCTTCTCTGCGTTTGGCAGCTTCGTCGTCCATTTGTCGGTACAGAGCCAAGGCCTCTAGAGGGATTATCACCACTTCGCAGAAAACATGCGTGAATATTCGGAACTTCTGAAACCAGTCCTCGATTTTGCCCCTGGTCTCTGCAGCCAGCGACTCCTCTGCGGAGGAAATGACATAGTAAACCCTCACCGCGCAATGTCTCCACACCTTGTGCTTCTGCAGTAAATACACCAGTAGGCAGATCAGGCCTCCGTCGTATCGGAACCACCAAATGTCTATAGAGCCGAAGAGCTTCTGGGTGCACTCGAAGTTGCTGACAGGCTTGATGGTCAGCACTGCCATTCCGCAGTTCTCGGCGTATTTCACTAACTTGCAAAAGCGATGGGCGCGCAGAGGCTGGGTTTCCCAGCTCTCGGGCCAGGCCAGTAGAACTGTGTTGGGCTCCAAGCCGCCCAGCCCAGCGGACTGAATTAAGGCTTTTAGGCCTTTGCGAGCCGTGCGAGCCAGGACTACCTTCGAAAACACCTCCGACTGGCGCTGGCGGAAGAACTCGTAAAGGCGGATTTTGTCCTGTTTGACAGTCCTGAAGTTGGCTTTTGTGCTGTCGCCCACTCGACAGGCCCCGAAAATAGAGAGTCCATTGCCCTTTTTGAGCTGGTCAACGACCACTATGAGACCCATTTCCTTGGGCTTTCCCTCTTCATTGAGGAAGCTGAGGATCAGGATTTGCGGCTTCCAGTTCTTCACATGTTGGACTTGCTTGGGGTCTACACCTAAGAGTGCCCTTTTCGCCCTTTCCTGGGCTAAGCCCGCTAGTCCATCGCCCCAGTTCTTAGCCTGCGCTTTGACGTCTATATAGCTGTGTGGCAGTTACTAGTATAGCCCCGCTGCAAAGATGAAGGCAAGGAGCGCAGACCACCACGATATGACCACCATTATAGTGAAGCAGAGTATACTGCCAGTTAAAGCAGTGGTCCAGTGGTAGTACGGCCACAGGGGACGCCAGCTAGGGTTGTTCAGGACGCTCAGCACACAGCAGGCCACATTCACACAGCCGTAAAACAGCAGGAAGAACATTGTCACTGCAGGCGCGATTGAGTCGAAGTGGCCGATAGTTACGAAGAACATAATAAGCACAGAAGTCGCGAATAAACTCGCATTTACGTCGTATTTGAAATAACGCAGAGGCAAAATGTCGTCCTGAGCCATGGCGGAGAGCACCTGAGGAGCGCTGGAAGCACACTGAAGTGCGGCTCCGAAGGTAGCGATAATGATGCCCACAGTGATGCCGTCCATAGTGGGCCAGGAAATGAGCGCGGACATGCCCAGTTCCGACTTGAGCGCCTCTCTATCAGCCACCGCTCCAAAGAGGAGAAAGAAGGAGAAGTACAGCACAGTGGTGATTCCAATGGCGGAAAGAGTGCCGCGAGGGATGGAGCGGGAGGGAGTGCTGAGGAAGCCGGCTCGATCACACCCCGCCATAATGCCCGTTACAGCAGGGAAGAAAATAGCCGTAACTGTGTCAAACCCGTTCCCTGCAGAGTACTCTTCCCCCAGGTTCTCCTTCATGTGACTCCACGACAGCCCTGTAATGCCTCTCGGCAAGTCCTCCGACCTGACTCCCGCAGTGAAGAACCCCACATACATACTGAGCACTGTGAGCCCCAGGATCACTGTGATGCCCAGACTTGTCTTGGTCACGTACTTCATGCCTACGAAGTTGAGGATCCAGAGCAGGAACACTCCGAGCCAGCCCAGCAGTCGGATGTCGAAGGTGGTACTGACGATGCCGTAGCTTGTGTTGGTCAGCAAGGTCTCCACTGCACCCACCAGGTAGACTGCAGCGGAAGACACCAGGCCTAGGAAATACAGCACTCCGACAGACCCTCCGAAAGCAGGACCCAACGATCGCGCTATCATGTAGTAAGACCCGCCTGCTGGTATCTTCCCATTGGTTGCAATTGCACACATACTCAGAGCGGTTAGGAAGGACACCACTGTGCAGGTCACTAGAATCAGTAGGGCACCTGCAATGCCGGCTTGGCCGGTGACCCAGCCGAAGCGGGAGTACAGCACGATGCCAATGATGCTTTGGGTGCAAGGGATGAACACTCCGTTGAGAGTGCTCTGGCCGGTGGGAGCAGAAGGGGAGGGGAGAGAGAGTGGGGGCTGGATGTGTTCTTCCGCTGCAGCGGCTTTGGCGGGGTAGTTGGGCTCATATTCCCAGCCTTCGCCTCCGTTCTCGTCTTCAGGATGCGCCATTACATGTAGCTATCTAGGCTGTGTTATCGGTGGGAAGGATCGAGTGAGGAGGGTGCTATTGGCACGGCAAATTAACGATAAAGGGGAATTTCTGCCCGAATTGCGCCGATTTTCTGTATTCATCCAACCCGCACAAGCAGTAATTTCCCTTTTCCCATACATCTCCCCTTTCTCTACCCAGATCACACTTGATGTCACTCTAAAGTGCAGGCAAAGAGAAATAGAGGGAAAAGCCAAACCCACTATATATGGTTACCATGACAGCCCAACTGCCACTGTTCTCTGCAACTCCCACAGACAACGAGTCTGACTTCAGTCTGAAAGACCTGGAAAGTGAACTTCAAAGCCTGGCGCAGCGCATCCAGCCTTCCCCCTCTTCTCATTTATACGAAATCAGCGAGTTGACAGCTCCGATGCACACTGCAAATCCGTCCAAAGTCGCGAAGAAAGCTCCAGTTCGCCTGAAAGAAGAGACCAGGCCCTACCCCAGGATTTCCCGCCGCTCGCGACTGCTGGCTGAAAGGGCGGACGAGCGCTTTTTCTCGAAGTACAACATTCAAGCCACTCCTGTGGAGCCTCGGAAGCGAGTGCAGGTCTCAGAGCCTTCGCCCAAGCCCTCGCACAGTGACTCCCTTCCTGCTAGGGCTCAAACCTCCACAGTGGGGATAGAGGGCAAAGGGGAAGCCTTAGCAGACCCGGCTGAGCCCGAAGAAGCAGAAGTGCTACCAAGACTGAGCATAAGGGAGAGAATTGAGCGCTATCTGGCCTCTCCAGACGCCCCGTCTGCGCCCAAGCCTCGAGTCCCCACCATCTCCGAGCGCAGTGAGCTCTGGCTCCAGAGACGAAACAACAAGCTGCAGGCACAAACTCCCCCTCAATGCACCTTTTCTCCTGTGATTTACACCAAAATTCCCCACCACATGCACCACCTCTCAGCGGAGCGTCTGCTGGAGTTCACCCTGCAAGCCCGCAAGTCTCCCTTCGACCAGTGCACCGAGTCCCGTACTTCTCTGCCCAGCAGTCTAGGGCTTTCCTTATAGTCAATATGTCTGATGTTGAGGCTTTCGAGGTGGAGCCTGAAGACTTTGGTCCGCAGAAAAGGAAACCACAGACGAAGGAGGAGGCACTCTATGGTGTGTTCTTTGAGCGGCAGGAGGAAGAGGGCAACTTGCAGAAGCCTGTGAACTTCACATCTGGACAAAGTCTTCAGACTCCTGAGCGGGGAGAAACGCGAGAGAAGGGGTTCGAAGAGCAGTTGCAAGCGAAAGAGCTGCAGGACATGTACGGCAAAGGCTACACCATGCTGCGGAAAGCCGGGTTCAAAGTGGGACAAGGACTGGGCAAGCACGAGCAGGGCGCCGTAGCCCCTGTTCAAATCCAAGTGCGCAAGAAAAACGCAGGCCTACACCTCGAAAAGACTCACAATGATAGCAAAAGCGCCTCTGTCCGGTCCGACCAGCAGCGATGGCGGAAAGGCTATGTACGGCCTGCAGTCCCTAAAGACCTGCTGGATGAACTGCTGACTCAGTACCAAGAAGTAACTGGTGAGGAAGATGCCAGTCCTGTGTCTCAGCAAGCACTCACTCTAGCAGGGGCAGTGAGGAGGTATCGGCAAGAAGTGGTGGAAACGGAGCGACTGATCCGTCACAACCAAGACGTCTTGGTCTCTGCTGCCTACGACACCCTGCAAACCCAGCGGAACATCACTCAATTACACACTCGACTGGACGCTCTGCAGGAGCTTTCCCAATACGTAACTGATCGATTAGATTCCTCCCTGGACCTGGCCGGCCTGCTAGTGCTCTTCCAGAGCATCGCTGAGCGGTTTCCCACGCTCTGGCAGGACCTGGACGCTGTACGGAGAGTGGCAGTACCAATGGCAGTGAAGGCTTTCGGGACTGTGTGGCAGCGCTGGACTGTGACTAGTGACTATGTGTTGCTGAGGACTGAGGCTGGGCAGTGGGCGAAGTGGCTGGGAGCTGAGGCCGTTGCAGTTTTCTCAGAGTGGGAAAAGAGCCTGCAGCGGTTCATTCAGACGCGTTGGAAGGCGAAAGAGGAAACAGGCAGGCTGATCGACGCTTTGGAGGAGTGGCAAGCTGTAGTGCCCGCAGAGAGTCTGAGTAGAGTGAAGGGCTGCTTGGTGGATGTACTCAAAACTGAAGTGGAGCGCTGGGAACCCACTCGTGAGAAAGTGCCAATTCACACCTGGCTCCACCCCTGGCTGCCTCTCTTAGACCTGCAAGAACTCTGGCCTCCACTGCTGCAAAAGCTCTCCAGAGCCTTACAGCCCTGGCAGCCCAGTGACCAGTCCGCCTTCGTGGTGCTCTCTCCCTGGAAGCCAGTGCTAGGCAAGTTGTGGGAAACTTTCTGCCTGCGGAACATCTTGCCCAAGCTCGCATACGCCCTCAGTACTCTTGAAATCAACCCCCACGCCCAGGAAATCCAGACCTTCGAGAGAGTTATGGACTGGGCGGAGGTCCTGCCTGAGCGGCACTTCGCGGATATGCTGCGCACGGAGTTCTACCCGCGCTGGAAAGCCACACTCGAGCACTGGCTTTTGCATGTAGATGAAAGCGCTTTACCGGAAATACAGACCTGGTATGAAGGCTGGCAATCTCTCGTGCCCAAGACTCTGCTGGACCTGAGTCAGGCCTTCCATAATGCCTAGTGTAGTCCTTTGAACTAGCGTAAACAGGGCGACTTAGGACTCTTAGGAGTACGAGAATTGGGCGTGCCTATAGCTGTTTCGTTGCCTTTCCTTCGTTGCATGCTATTCGTCTCTATAGAAACACTGCTTCCTGGCCTTGTAGAGTCCTCTCTGATTGGCCCTCCCAATTCAACCGTTAACGTTCAAATAATGAATAACAGTTCCACGATCGAGTCAACCGCTATCGACATCTGCGAAGACGACTACAAAGCAGAGCTGTGCAACATGTGCCGCGACACTCCCAACTGCGCCAGCCAGGAATGTCTCGCCTGCAAGGCCTATTGCTGTGCTGCCTGCGGCCGGGAACACACGCGCCAGCCCCGCTTTGCTCACCACCGCCTCGTCCCCCTGAACGGCAACCAGCTTTGTCCGAGACACAACCAGGAGCTGATCCTGTACTGCTTCGAATGCATGCGTCTGTGCTGTTTGGTGTGTGGACATTTCAGTCCGGAACACTTTGGTCACAAGTTGCTAGACATCGACAGCGCCCATGAGCAACTCGAGCCCTTCCTGCACGAACTGTTTTCCAAGCTAGAGGACGTCAGAGCCGCACTAAGAGCCAAAGAAGGCGCTTTTGTGCATCAAAAGGAAGACTTGAGCAGACAGCTGGGCACTCTGAAAGAGTCCATGACGGCCACTGTGCGAGAACTGACGAAGGCAATTACGACTGAAATGGAGCATCACATAGCCCAATTGGACCTGCTTACCGCTGACCGTCTACTGCGTCTGGACTTCGAACTATCGAAAACTCAGGATCTAAAGTCCCAAATTGAGAAAATGACGCTACCTTCGATCCCGAAAGACCGTCTTTTAGTCTTCCTGCCCCAAGCCAAAAACCTGATCGCAGTCCCAATCCACCCTGCAGAGGAGTTCACTCTCGAAGCACATCAACTTGACTTCTGCAGAGACTTTCTCTCCAGAGTGGAAAACGCCCTGCAGACAATCCAGCGAAGTGTGACCCCGGCGGAGGAGGAAAAGTCCACTTCTCGGCAATTCGGGAGGACTGTGTCTTCCAATGAAGTGGAGAAAAGAGGGAAGTCGACTAGAGGGAAGGGTAAGGAGGAGGAGACATTCGGAGACAGGTCGAAGCGGCATAGGAAGAAGGCCTGTGTAGGGGGGTATTAGGTAGTGTTAGACCTGCGGGTCTCCCCGCTTTGATATGATGTGTGCATCTACTCCCAGCCGAAGCCCTAAATTCCAAGCATAACATAATGAAAGGCCCCTACAAGTCAGCGACTCCCCTCCACTCCAGACCCTGCAGCGCCTGCTCTATCGACTCCCTCCTTATCCTCACTCCTCGCACCCGTCTGCGCCTCAATCTGAAAGTCAAAGGACTGGTCCCAGTCAGCGGAGTGCAGGAAGCCAGTCCTACAGTGCCCAGACTTCGCTTGAAAAGACCTGTAACTCGCTTCAGTCTGTACCTACAGAGAAGGTCTTTCACTGGAGGAATGTATCGGAGAGACACTCAGACAGCGCGTCCATCTCTGAGTCGCCAGAGCACTTCCAGGGGGAGGAACCTGGGAGAAACGGAAAGGCGTGCTTCTGTAGGGCAGGTTCGCAGGCATTCCAGCCAGTTCAGTCCTACCCGCGTTCCGGGCCCTAGAGTCAGAGTCGCAGGCAATTGCTTCAGTTCTAGTGGTACCCCGGCCCCGTGGACACCTGTTAATGATTGAGAAGTTGAGTTTTCCTTGAAGACGAACAGATAGTAGCTTACTTTAAAGCTATTGGGAAGTGTCTGTCCATCTATTCCTCCATATAGTGACTGCCTCTCTGTAGCCAGGAGTGGGAAGGACTTACTACTGAGTACTTCGCAGATTTCGCTACAGACTAAGCTACTCAGTCGATTTTCCCTTCAACTGCATAGCAGAACTGTCTGCATCTTCCAGATTTCCCAGTCCTAACAACATCCCTCCAGTACCGCTCTCCCCTTTCCAACCTTCCTTTTCTCTCCTTTCTAAGCCTATTCATATCAAATCCGCCTCCGCAGTCGCACTCGATCTCCAGACTAACCTCTCCCACGTTATTATCCATTGATGTCAGCGCGGCCGAAGGATCAGCCCGAGCCCAGCTACTGGTCGAATGCGTTCAGCCTGTGGTACACGGGCTACACTGACAGCAAGTTCAGAGTCGGTCTGGTGGATGGCCACAACTTCCGGGGTACAGAAGTGGACTCGCACGATGTCAAGCATGACAATAAGTTGCCCTCCTCAGAACGCGAATCCCGCAGAATATACGCCAGTCCTTATGGGCAGAAGTTCCCCAGAGAGTGCGCGAAGGAGATCAACAAGTACGCGGAGTGCAAGAGATCGTACGGAGTGTTCGCGAACACCATTGATGTGCCGCAGTGTGACTGGGCGAAGGAGTACGTGCTGGAGGGTTGCCCGCACTGGGTGCTCGAGAACATGGCGTTCTCCAAGCGGTTCCACCGCAGAGCTGAGAAGATCGACAATATGACCTACCAGCGTGCGATGGAGGTCTCCGACTACAATAAGTAAGGCACTTAGTCTAGAGACCAACCACTCGCCAGGACTGAAATCCTCTCCCAAAGCAGACTACAGACAATAGTCCCACCGTACAACCACTGCCATCACTGAGCAGACTAGTACCTATTAGAGACCTATGGAGCCCTGCATCGTGGACTCGTCAATTCTCTTGAGAGCGTTCAAGTAAGCAGCAATGCGTAGACTGACTTGCTTGTGCTGGGAAGTGGCCTTGGTTTCCTCCACAGCTGTGCAGATCACGTCTTCCAGTCCTCCGAAGACCAGTTGCTTCTCAGACGCGCCCTCTGCGAGTTCATTTATTGTGGCTTGGTCCACTGGGCCGCGGACATTCACAATGTCGTTAAGGATCTTCATCACGTTCATAGCCTCCCAACGACGACTGAGCATTCCAGGTCTAATGTGGCCCAGATTCTTGACATACTCAAAGAAGGACACAGTGACACCTCCACTGTTAGTCAGCAAGTCCGGCAGCACTAAAATGCCTTTGTTTTCCAACACTTCCTCCCCCCGAGGAGTGGTGGGGCCGTTGGCACCCTCCGCCACTATTTTGCACTGGAAGTTCACAGCATTCGCTGCAGTCACGGACTTTTCAGTGGCTGCGGGAATCAACACATCGCACGGCTTGGTGAACACTTCCTGTCCATTTTCCACGAAAGTAGCGCCTTGGAAACCCTTAAAACTGCGATTTGCAGAGAAATAATCCTTGGCTTCCTGTGGGTTGATACCCTGGGGATTGTATATCGCGCCATTGTACTCTATTATGCCAATCAACTTCGCATTCTGCTCAGTCAAATAGTGACTCACCCAGTAGCCCACATTACCAAAGCCTTGGGTGATGAAAGTCTTCCCTTCCAGCCCAGTCTTCAGTCCCAGCTTTTCCATATAGACCTGGTCCTTGCAGAACTCTCGGATAGTGAAGAACACGCCCAGACCAGTGGACTCCGTCCTGCCTGAAATGCCGCCAAAGCTGAGCGGCTTGCCAGTGACACAGGCAATGGCGTGGATGTTCCCAGGGTTGAGTTTACGGAAGGTATCGGCCATCCAGGCCATTTCCCGCTCCCCTGTGCCCATATCCGGCCCTGGCACGTCGGTTGCTGGGTTGAGGAAGCCCTTGCTGGCCAGTGCTTGGGCGTATTTCCGTGTCAATTGCTCTAGTTCCTTTACACTTAGGCTTTTGGGGTTAACGCGGATGCCGCCTTTTGCGCCGCCATAGGGCAGTCCGACGCAGGAACACTTTAGAGTCATGAGAGAGGACAGCGCTTCGACTTCTGCTAGAGTGACGTCCTCAGCATACCTCGTGCCGCCCTTGACTGGCAGTCTATGGCGGGAGTGCTGCGCCCTGTAGGCGGGGTAGTACTCAATTCGACCATCATCCCTAACCAGCTCCAGCTTCATACGCAGGGCTGCATCTACTCCTCTGATCACTTCCAGCCTGGCAGGGTCGATGCCTGAGTACTTGGCGGCCTTGTCGAAGTAAATGCCCACCATCTCCAGGAAACTCGGCTCAGCGTCCTCCTGCTTCTGCACTGATGTAAAGGCGCGGGCCGGCTGCATGCGGATTGTGGAGGCACAGAGTCGTCTCAGTAGCATTGCAGACATCTTATTTCATTCGTCCTAAGCCACACGCTATGCAGACCTGCACACAGACTCATCCAGTCCTCAGCTCGGCGACTTTTCAATGTGGAGCGGGAGATAAGGGCTGGGAAGGGAGGGAGGCAGGGGGAACTGCAGAGTGAAGCTAGACCGGCAGCTATATAACATGGCAGACACCTCTGGCGTTTGGGTGGGGACTCTGGCTTACATTGGTCTCTACTTCGTGCTGGCGCTACCCATCAGTCTGTATGTGCGAAGCCACACGAAGGACCCGAGACAGGTGAAGGACAACTTCAACTTAGGCTGGCTGTTGACGGGTGTGGCTGTGGTGTGTATGTGGCTCCTGTGGCTCTGCTGCTACCTGCACCAGATGTACCCTCTCGCCACGCCCAAGTTAGAATAACTAGATAGCCACCTCTATGATGACCGAACGGATAGATGACCACTGATCTGTCCTCACTCCTGACCCTTCCTATGCCTATACCCGTAACAGCCATCGCTTTACCATGCAAAGCCTAGTTCGTTATCCGCTAAGCGACAACATCATCTCTAAGTCCTGCAGCAAAGCCTTGGTCACCTTTCCGTGGTCTATCTTCGACACTGCCATCACTACGTACTTCGGTCTGGGACCCTGGCCGTTGTCCGATACAGTGGCTTTCACTGCGAATTCGAAGCGGAGATTGAGGATATTCGTCAGCTTGTCCTTGCACTCCTCTTCGTTGTGGACTTGCAGTTCCTTTAGGTCCTGAGCGCTCGACCCGATGATTTCTGCGAACTCCTTGTCGAACACACTGAGCCACAGGCCGTCGGTCTCATCACACACCTTCATAGAGACGATGTAGCGGAGAACGCAGTTCTGGAAGGACTGGTTGCACGCATCGCAGTGGTACATGTCATCATCCTTGATCATCTTCTTCTTGCACTTGTCCTGATTCATGCATGACGCATACCACAGGGATCCTTCCGTGTCATTTTTCACATAGTTGATCCAGCCTCTGATGGTATAGAAGCCCACCTGACTAGTGTCCGCGCAGGTATTCCACTCCTCCAGTATCGACTTGACAGTGCGGAACTCCCTCGGTTTCCCAGCAAATCCACTGCGGATAGACAAAGCAGTCATCTGGTTAGCAGGGCTGTAGCGAGTGTCTCTCCAGTGAATCATCCGATCCGCTTCCTTCATCCCCACTGGGTTGTAAATCAGTTTACTCGCGTTTCTGTCTGTCGCCAGGGAGAGGTTGTTGTACTCGCTGATCTTCAGGCCCTTGGCGAGCAGGACTAAGGGCTGGTCTCCGCCTTGGAATGCAGGGTTGTCCACTTCCTCGTTCCAAAGCGTCAGCTCCACTGAGTAGTTCGTGTCGTCTACCAAGGTCAGAACTCGCTTCCGCAAAGCGTCGCCTTTCTTCGAGGTGAATGCACTGATTTCCCCGACTTCACTGACTACTGCGCAGATGTCCACCAAAGTCTGGCCTGTGCGTCTCGCCAGGTCGCTCAGTTGATTCAGTCCCACTAGTGCGAAGTGCATGTTGTCGATCGTCCCATCGTCCTGCACTTCCGCGATTTCCGCACTTTTGTCGAAGCTCAGTTGGTACTCATTCTGCAGTGAGCAGAATTTCTTATTCGCCAGCTTGACCGACCCCTTCGCGAAGGTGTAGACGTGGTTCTCCACCAGCATGGGAAAGAACTTCTCAACTCCCTGGTTGAAGAAAGTCGCAGAAATTTCGTCTCCCATAATGTCCATTAGATTGGCATTGAAGAGCTTCCCTGAGCCGCGCGCATTGTTCCACTCCTTAATATCGCACTTTTTCGTGACTCGGGCTTTGATCGTCCAATCCGTGTTGAAGGTCGACAGGGCCTTGATAGGGGTGTAGTTGTCTCCACGCGACATAGCACGGACTGGAGGAGGGTTGTCTCGGGGAAAGACCTGAGCATCCGGCCTTGCAGCAGGTCTTGCGCCTCCAGCTTCCATTTCCTTCGGGTCGCCTTCCCTCTCCGCAGGAGTCAGCAGCAGCGCGAACTCAATGAGAATGATGCAGACTGTGCCCTTGATATTGGACTTTGTGTAGCGGTTGAGGGTGCCGACGGACAGGACCTTCAGGCTTCCAGACTGGATGACAGCGCTGAGCTCTGGGGAGGCCACACAGCGGCAGGAGCATTTGCCATCTGAGATGGTCATGGAGTAGCGGTTGCCCTCCATCGGCTGCAGGTCGATTATTTGAACAAGTGGGTGGAAAGTGGAGTCAAACGCCCCTTCGTACAGCTTCCGAATCGCTCCGTCCTGCAGAATCTTCATGCCGCCAAAGAAATAATGGTAAAACCAAGGCGCGAACTATGGCATTAGCCTTTCCCTCGCCTAATGGCAGTCTGTCTTTTCCTAATAGCGTATGAGTCAGCAGCCGCCCAAGTTCGGCCAAAGATCAGAGTAGGGATTACCTAGATCTCCAGGGAAAGAAGTGCAGGATAGGGCTGTGCAGCACTGGGCTGAGTTCATTGGCAGGCCTGGAAAAGCCCTCAGCCGCCGCTCCAAAGGACTCCTTGAAGGAACCGAAGTGCGAGTAGTGAAGGACCGAGGCGTCCTGCACACCTGCGGAGCAGCGCGGGAAGACGGTAACTGGCTGCAACTCGAAGAAGCCGCCTACCTAGTCCAGCGCCAACAGCTACACATTCAAGGAACCCCACTAGAAACACTCTTTTCCCTGCTTGACAAGCGAATTCCAGCCTTCGCCCTCTACTCCTACCTTCGTAGGAGTGGCCTTATCCCCAGACCTGCAGTCGAAGGGTTTGAGGTGTATGCAGCGAGTGGCTTTGTGAAGAGGTTACCGGGTCCTAAGCTGTATACTGTGGTGCCTGTGGGGCCGAAAGACACGGTGGAGCCGAGGGAGGAGGTGAGAGTGGCGGTGGTGGAGCAGGGCAGAGTGCTCAGATTGGTAGAGTTCGCTAGGTGGCAGGGGAGTTAACTGTAGGACTAGGGCTTTTGGGGAAATTGGGAGTGTGAATTTGGCTGAAAGGGAGATCTAGGTTTCTTTTTCACGTGAATTTGGGAGATGCGGAGTCAATAAAGCAAAAAACAGTGAAAATGCGATTTCGACCGGGAAAACAATCGCCAAATAGCTTACACAAGCGTGAAACTCCTTCCTTTCTCCCTTGTAGTCGGCACTTCCTATACATGCACCAATCCGTTTCACTCCCAAACCATTGGGCTTTAGGATAGCTCCGTACAACTGTAAAGGGATAGATGGATGTGAGGGAAATAAGGCAGTTTCACAGAAAAAAGAACTAAAGGACTGCTAATAGTCTGATTACGAAGAAAGGAAAGCGCTTTTCTTTGCCCTAAAACAGACTTCTAGCCACTCAAACCTCAAAAGGCTGTTTAAATTCACTGTTTCCGACAGTGCTTTTGGAATATGCCACTACGGCAAATAGCGCTAGTCTGCTTAAATTTGCACTTGCGAATTGCTTTATACTCAAAAGAATGGAGTCACATGTCAGCTTGCTTTATCGGCGCCAAAGTCTCAACATGTCAGTGTCAACTTCCAAGCTTTTACCCGCGCGTCCCGCCTTTCCCCTCAATTCTACCTTTTCTCTCGATACTGGCGGCCTTTCCCCTAGTTGCCATCTCTGCCCTCCGCCTACTCAGATTGACTGCACTCGCTTCCCCCCTTCCTCCATCCAAACCCTCCCTAATGCGAAGCTGACACCAAATAAACTACGTCGCCACTCTTCAGTCACTCCCTCCTTAATTCAACACCACGATTCTCAACCCACATTCCTAGCCATTCCGCCTAATCAACCAGCCAAAATGGGGCATTTCAAACGTCGGTCCTCAGACATCCTTTCCCATGCGCCACACCACGATACACACCAGACCCGTCAGTCTCTGAACAGCACGAAAGTGTATGTGGAGACTGAGGAAGAATTAGACGCTCTTGAGAAGATGGTCAGACCTCATAGACTGAGAAATTCCTTTGCTGAGCTGCCCTCGAAGCCGTCGCCTGAACCGTACGAATCGGAAGTCCACAAGACTGCTGTTTTTCTCGAGGTCGATTTGGACTCTAGTGGGGAAAGGAAGAAAAAAGAGCATTTGCATCCAATGAAGTTTCTGAATTTGCCGAAATTGCCCTTCGGCCAGCATTCTTCGTACAATGAGGAGACGAGTATTCAAGAGAAAATCGTTTCACAGCGCTGGAAAGCGTGGAAACGGCAGCCAAAGGCTGTGCCCAAACGCAGTTTCTAGTAGTTACACATATTAGCTATGTCCATATTCATTAGTTCCTTGCATAGTTTTAGCCTGTGTGGATTTAGCAAAATGTTCAAGAAGGAAAATACATTTATCAATTGGCGGAAATTTGCAATGTTCTGATATACCAAACACAAATTCTAATATATAGAGACTGGGAAAAACAGACAACTTATCACTTTGTAGTGAAATTCAGCCTTCCCACTACTGTTATTCCGCTTCATCTATAAGCCAGCTCCAGCCTACCCCCAACTCTCTATTTCCTTGTGTCTGTAATAGACTTGGTTTTGTCTGTTTACTCGAATAGCGAAACTGCCTTTCTGCCTAGCCTTTCCTCCTCAGGCTTAAAATGGACGCGCAGGAGAACAAGATGATACAGCTGCCCGACGGCGAAGTAGCCCTGGCTACCCGCGTAACTGAGCCAGAAAAAGTGAGCTGCCACATAGGGCGACCTGATCTGCTGGTCCTGCAAGACACACCTGCTGTATGAGCGTGAGGCCCACCAGGTGCGGTGCTCTGTGTGTCAGGCAGTCAACGGCACTACGATCGACCCTGCTTTGAATCTGTATGTACTCTTTCGCTGCGGAGTGTGTCAGACACTGCAGCGAGCGCCTAAGAACGCAGTGGCGGTGAAGTGCGCACACTGCCAGTCCGTGTCTCTGCTTACGCACTAGGTAGCAGGCCCCATATTAACCAGTGGTTGACAGATGAAGTTCAACCTCTCGTACCCAGAGACCGGCCAGCAGAAACTCATAGAGATCGATGACGACAAGAAAGTCCGCTTCTTCTACGACCTGCGCATCGGACGCGAGGTGGACGGAGAGGTCCTGGGTGACGAGTTCAAGGGCTACATGTTCAGGATTTCGGGCGGCAATGACAAGCAGGGCTTCCCTATGATGCAGGGCGTCCTGGTCAACCAGCGTGTGCGGCTGTTGATGACTTCGGCCCACAAGTGCTACCGTCCGAGACGCACTGGGGAGCGCAGACGCAAGAGTGTGCGTGGGTGCATCATTGGCCATGACATCGCAGTCATAGCGCTGGTCATCGTCAAGAAGGGCGCTAACGACATTCCAGGACTCACAGACAGTGCCCGGCCTAGACGTCTGGGACCCAAGCGTGCAGGCAGCATTCGCAAGCTGTTCGCTCTTGACCAAGGCCTGGCGAAGGGCACTCCAGCAGACCAGCGGGATGACGTCCGCAAGTACGTGATCCGCCGAGAGGTCAAGAAGGAGGGCAAAAAGGTGCACTACCGCGCACCCAAGATCCAGAGGCTCATCACCAAGGAGCGCCTCAGACGCAAGCAGACCTACAAGGCGGAAAAGAAGCAGCGCTGGGAGCGGGCCAAGACCGCAGCCAAGAATTACGAGCAGCTGCTGTCCAGTGTGCTGGCTGAGCGCAAGGCCAAACAGCACGCCGCCATCGTCCCCGCCGCTACCGCCCATTAACCTAGGCAGACACCTCATTCGCCCTTGTAGTGTTCTCCCAATGGGAATTTGCCAGCAACGGCCCTCCCCCACCCCGGCTTCCCACGAAACCACAGTCCAACTTCTCAGCGAAATCCAGCGAAACCGGTCCATTCTGCGTCTCCAGGAACTGGAAGTGACTCAGCAGACCTCGAAATCCTCTCTCATGCTCCAGCAGCTCTCAGTCCTAATCTTGGATAAAGACCAGGAAGGACTTGTGGCGTTGAGACCTGTGTTGGAGCAGGGAGAAGAAGAGCTCAGTGCTGTGCAAGAGACTGTGCAGGCCTGCAAAAGTGAGTGCGAAAGTCTCTCTCTTCAGCTCTATACGCTTCAAACCCAGTTAGAAAACGCCTTCATTCTTCCATCCGAACCCAGCCTCGAAACCATCCAGTCCAGTCTCACAGCTCTACACAACCAACTCACACAGACACATAGGAAGCTGAAGGAGGTGGAAGAGGACATCGCCAGCGCTCGGCAGCTGAGACAGGCTCAGGAAGCTGTGCGACTGCAGGCCGTGCAGAAGCGAACGTCCAAGTTCGAGGCTATACTGAGGAGGCCGGTTCACTGGCTAGCGGACCCGGTGGTTCGAGCTTTCCTTATCTGGAGAATCGCAGTGAAGCAGGCGGGTGATGAGCCGCAGAGGCGGTTTGAGCCCATACGCAGAATAGCGTCGGAAGTGTCCAATAGCTATGCGATGCTGACAGATATGGAGGAAGACGAGGAAGGGGAGTTTCAGGTGGCTCTGGATGATGAGGCCCGCTGGCTGGTGGAAGGCAGTCCACTGAACCACCCAGCTCTCACTGTGGCTTTGGAAACAGCGCAGACTCTTGACAAGGACCAACTCGGCTCACTCCTGTCAGGTGTATTCGCTGCCAAACTAGCCAGTGACCAAGAGCGCAGGAAGCAAGGCAGCGAGCCTCTCCTCTTCCCGCACTTCCTACTCGCTCACTTCAGTGCGCAGCCTCAGGCCAACGACCGACTCGCCCAGTTAGTTCGCAGTGTGGCGCAGCGCCAATCCAAAGGCTCCAAGCAGGGACTGCTATGGTCCTCATTACTCCATTTAGATGTCAAGACTCCCGCCCTTTCCCAAATTTCCCAAAACTTGTCCTTAGTCATTCCCGCCTTTCGCAGCTGTGCTAGCAAGTGCTCCCTGAACAAATCTGTCTCTTTACTTGACGAAAGAGCATACCTTGCGGACGTGTTTAACATGCTGATGGAGAGAATGGCAACTGATTCTCGCAGTGGCGAAGAAATCATCAACCTGCTGAGACCTTCGGATGTCAGTAAGCTGGATTACACCTTCTTCAGGCTGCTTCACTGCATGCGTCTGCAGAATGTCGACTCTTTAGGGCTTTTCCGCAACATCGACCGAGCAGGCAAAGGCCGTATAGAGATCCAGCAACTGGCCAAAGGTGTAAAGGACTGCCTAGGCGCCTGGGTGCCTGAAAGCGACATAATGAGTCTATTAGAGCAACTCGACACCAACGAAACCGGCGAAATCTCTCGACTGAAATTCACTCAACTGAGCTACAAGCGGTACTACGAAAGTGAGCAGAGCGCCGCCTTCACAGTGTCTCTGCAAAGCTTTCTACTGTGTCTAGTCACTGCCACGCTTTCCAAAGCCGCACTCATACTCCAGCGCCTCAAGGAAACCTTGAACTGGACAGACTTGCAAGAGTTGACACAGTCTGAGTTCTGCAGGATGGTGAAAAGCGCTTACCAGGAATACACGTCTTTGGAGCTGGGGAAGATATGGGCAGTTGCAGCGAATTTGTCGGGGTCGACGGGCAGTTTGAAGGCTGCGTTTGCGCTCAGGGCGATGCTTCGCTACCCGCCCACTGTGTTCTGCGACTCACTGATGTGTAAGATGTATGCAGATTGTCGAGACTTGGCGGAGCTGAAAATCAGCGGGTAGGGGTATTTAATTAGGTCTGTTGAGACTACGATTCAGCTAGCATTTCCTTAATTCTGGGAAATCCGCATCTAAGGACGAATATTAAAGTTGCAACTGAGCAGAGAAGAGTAGTTTCTGAGTGATGTCTGTATATTCAGTTTGACAGCTGCAAGGATACACATAGCAGTCAGCGTCCTATTACTCCCTATCATTTGTGAGATTAATCCTATGGCTTCCCCGCAGTTCCAAGAGAAGTTTCGGCACAAGGCAAGTCTCGTATCGAAGTTGGGCGAACTGGACGTGTCTCAGTCTCGGCCAGCCAACCTCGACAGTCGCTCCCCCTTCCTTAGGGCTGGGGCTGCTATAGCTCAAGCAGGGGTGCAGTTGCCTGCCCCGGAGAGTGCCCAGCCACTAGTGTTTGCCAAGCCTATAAAGATAGGCAAGAGGACGCTGGAAGAGACTTATGTGGAGTTTCCGGAACAGGTACTCACCACTCCCAGTGTGAAGGCTGCGAGTGAGCCTGCGGCCTCTGGACATCGTCTAAACCGCTCTATCGGGTTCGCTGAAAGTCCAGCCCCTCCGAACCACCAGCGGAAGGGGAGTATGCCTTTGCAGGACATGAAGCCTAGGGCGGTGGACTTCTCTCCTTACACGCTAGAGGACTACCGGCGTCTAAGGGGCGGCGGCAAGTGGGTGTTACTCGGAGGCATCGGCCCCCGCAGTCAGGAAAACGAAGACTGGCAGCGAAGTCACTACGTGCACAAGCGGCGAACCGAGTACGCTCGGCAGCTGCGTGCAGGGAAGTAGTGTGTTATCTACTAGTAAAGAGACAGTGCTGCTGGAGACGGTGGGGACGGGGCAGCAGTCCCAGGAGGTACAGGTCTTCCAGAGCGGGGTTGATTTGGTCTGGGTTGGTGATATGGTGGCGGCGCTTCACGTGGAGACGTAGCTGCTGGTTGTCTGTTTGGGGCTCGTTGCAGTAGTAGCAGATTTTAACCGACGACATTAAATCGCTATAAAGCCCGCCTTCGATAGAATTCAGATATGGAACTGGGTGGATTCAGCCGAGAAGTGCTTTCAGGATATAGACATTAGACAAGGGAGAAGAGCTCTGCGGCGTATTGTTAGCTAGTTTCGAGTGAAATACCAGGCAGAATCTCTCAAAAGCTGCCTTTTTAATATAATATCAGCCTTGTCCTTAGTTTCTTTTACGAACCTCACAGAGCTATACAGTTCCGATATCGATTCTCCTATGAGTTATTTCAGTATATTAGCAAATTCATACTCTAGTCTACCGAATTCCCCAGCCTATTAGTTAGTCTTCTGCATATATAAATGGCCAATTCAGGGCTTTGAGCCTTTGGCGCAGCGAAGTTGACTTCTCCAGTTGCCATTATAACTAGCTAGGGTCATCTGGCAGCACTGCGAAGGGGTTGCCAGCGTCTTGCTTTTGCTCGAGCGGTTTTACATAGAGACCGTCGGAGTCCTTGGCAGCGCTAGGCGTGTCTTGCTGCGGCTCTGTGAGGGGCTTTATATCCTCTGCTACGAAATAGCAGGATTGGAACATTTGGTAAGATTTAGTCATGTACAGGAAAAACAGCATGTAAAGCACGATAAACCATCCAAACGTAGCCGAAGCGTTCGCGAACCCCATTTGAGAGGTGAAAAAGCCCGCAAATATAGGCGCTATCGCTTCCCCCAAGTAGTGACAAGTCCCCATCAGCGCCGACAAAGAGTCACTCAACTTCTCCTTATCCTTTATCTGCAACTGCACCTGCGCAGACTTGATCATGTGCGGCAATGTAGGCAAGTAGGCCCAGGCAGACCCACACCCCAGCAGAATCAGTCCCACTGAGGTCAAAAGCAGACTCCGCGGCAGACCCAGCGCTTCCCAGGGCCCTATCAAGATGAGTCCCAGTCCTTCCACTCCTAACCCGCCTACCAGCACCAGTCTCCTGTCCAAGTCAGGAGGTAGGAGCGTCTGCACTCGCACTGCTATGATGTAGCCCAGCATAGGCAGGGCGAATACGAAGGAAACCAGTATGTAGCCGTACCCGGCCTCTAGCAGGTGAGGGGCGAGCACTGGCTCGAAGTACACAGGCCCTGCCATGCCGAACAACACCACGACTAGGTCCAGCAGGACACTCTGAATAGGACTTACTCGGTGGAAAGCCAAAGTAGACAGAGTGAATTTCTCCTTTTCGACCTTCTCCACGTCTGCTACATAGTCCGGAATCAGGCGGAAAGTGCTAAATCCAGCCACCATAAAGACGACTAGAATGATAAGGAAGACTCCACTGTAGCCTGCCGCTGCATATATCAACCCCCCTACCAGCGGGCCGATAATAAGTCCAATCCCTCCCAAAGACTCCGATATCCCTATCTTCGCTTCCATCGAATCATGGTACAGGGACGCTATCATAGCGAAGGTCGATATGAGGATCGAAGACCCGCCCAGCCCCATGCAGATCCTCCCAACAAAGCTGATTAGAATGAACATCACTCCGTCTGTATGGATGACCAGGACGAAGATCAGGATGCCCAGGCTTTCACTGCACACTCCTAGCAAGTAGATCTTCTTGCGGCCGAAGGTTTGGGCGAGTTTGCCGAGGAAGGGAGAGAAGCAGAAGCCGGCCCAAGCGTAGAGACTGAACATGATGCCCAGGGTGTTAGGGCTCATGCCGTGGGCTTCAGCCTCCGTTGGAAAGAAGGGCGCGAGGATGGAGTAGAGCATGCAGGCAGAGAACCAGACGGAGTAAAGGCCCAATATCAGCCAGTCCATTTCCTATTCTAGCAGCCTGCCACTATAGATATAGAGAGCGATTTCCCACAGAAGTCTCTATTTGCTAGTCGTCCTCGGTCTGCTGCAGCACCGACACACACAGCGGACTTGTGACCACGGACTGCGACAACGGCCTCACTCTGTGCCTTTTCACCGCTATCGTCCGATAGTCCACTGCTTTCCGGCTCTCTAGACTCAGCTCCAGGCCCTCCCTAGGACTCACAGGCACAGGCCAGGGGGAAACCACAGCGGCTTCCTTGATAGGGGAGCGGACAGTAGAGGCCGCCTGCAGCCATTTGGGCGGCTTCCTCTCTTTCCGCGAACTGCTGGCTGCGCCAATTCGCAGGTCAATGCTGAGCGAGGCTGGACTCAGTCCGATTTCGCTCTGCTCCTGGGTCCCAGTCTCCGAAGTACTCAGTCGCCTGTGTCTTTTGACCCTATTTAGGTCTGAAATACCAACAGAAAGCTGCTCAATCGCCTGTATTCGCCTGTTTTCCTCAGTCCTCAGCCTAGCTTCCAACGTATACAGTCGGGCGTCTGTGGGTGAAAGTCCCTTCAGCTCTGTTAAACTGATAGGCAGCCACTACATAGGCCTCACAGACAGCTTTTCTCGTATCTCTTTCAGCTCCTGAGCCACGTACTGCTGCATTCGGTCGGCCCAGTTCCGGTTCAAAGCCTCCATTTTCCCTTCAAATTCCACTTTTAAGGCTGTTTCAAGGGATTTCTGGGACTCTGAAAGAGCGGTGTAGGCGGATTTGGATGCGGCGGAGAGACTTTTCGAGGCCAATTTGATGCGAATATCGGTCTCTTTCAGTAATTCCTCGTGATTTCGGGTTATATTTGAGTGCAAAGAGTCCAAATTTACTGCAATTGTCGCGATTTCCGCTCTATTTTCCCTTCGAATTCCCTGCAAACTTGCCTCCAACTGTGCAATACTGTCAATTAAGGGAGTCAGTACAGCCTGATTCTGCGTTTCTGTCAGCAATTGCTGTTCTTTTTCCTTTATTTTTAGCTCATTTGCGGCTGCTAAAGCCATTTCCGCAGTCTTTTGCACGATTTCCAGCCTCGAAACTAGCCCATTTCTCCGATATTCCTCAATTTCCTCTACTCTAGCAGTCAGTGTTTTCAGCGATTTCTGTCCAATTTGGCTCTGTTCCTCACTAGCTTCCCGAATGCTCTTCAGGTGGGGTGCAAGGAGGGACTGGACTTCAGAGGGAACTGCGGCTTTGAGGCTGGTTTGGGCGGATTTGAGGTCGGAAATAGCGGTGGAGTAGTGGTTTATCAGGGAAGTCAGCCGAGTTGAAGCCTCTGTACTGCAACGATCAGCTTTTTTCGCCTCAATTATGCGTTCTTTCCGCTCCATCTCCAGTTTCCCCCTCATTTCTTCTCTATCCTTCGTCTGCTTCTCCTCTATGTCCCTCTCCAGCGTCCGCAGACTCTCCTGCCACTTCCCAAGCCCTGCAGTCAGTTCCGTGCATCTTTGCTCCTCCCTGTGCAGACGCTCCTGCAGGCCTTCTTGCTGAGTGAGGAGCTGACTGAGCTGCAGGGACTGGCCGGACAGGTGCTGTGTCAGCAGAGTGAGGGCTTGCTTGAGAGGGAGAGGGATGTTGCACCAAGAGTCGGGCTGGATGGAAAGGAGGTCGTTAGAGTCGACTTGCATATGAATACATAGGAGAAAGGCTGCTTAGGTCACTATTTAGTCCTAAATCTATACTCCAGTCCTTGTTCCTCCGAGCACTTCGGACACAAGTACTCCACCACCTCCCCTGGCCCCTCCGCCGGGATGCCCACACAGTCATAGTGGAACCAGTCCTTACATCGATCACAGTTGATCATGGCTTTGTCCCCTGTGTCCGGCTGTCTGCACACACAAAACACACTCATTGCTTCCTCCAGGACTGTGACTAGAGGGTGGGAACAGGGGATGTCTTGGTAGGCGGAGAGGAGGCCTTGGATGGCGTCGTTGCTGGGAGCGCCGTCTTGCCACACCAGTTTCACGTCCTCGACCCAGGCCTTTATGCGTGCAACTGCTGCGTCTAGCAGCAGAAACGCCTCATGCGGCAGCTTGATCTTGCCTACTTCCAACTGCAGTTTCTCCAACGCCACCAAATCGCTCCTCTTGCCCTGCAGCGCCTCCGCTACTCTGGCAGCCACTAGCTCTGTGTGCGCTACGTCTTTCCGCAGACTTTCGAACTTGTCGAATTGCAGTTGCTTCACTTCTGGCTGTTCGAGGAATTGCTGGAGGTCCTGCAAACTGGCCTTTTCGATTAGGAGTCGCTGCAGAATTAGACTCAATTGGTCAATTGCGTCTCTTTTCCCTTCGAGTCCTCGCAGTAATTCGAGCATTTCCGCGGCTAGTGGAGCTTCCATATCCCCTGCAGACCGGATAAGCCGCTTTAGCGACCTCATTGAGGTTTTGTCGGAAAGAGTGGATTTGGCTTCCTGCAGCCAGTCCAGTTTCTGCAGGGCTAGGTACAGGCGGTCAGGCTCTGGGAAGGCAAACGGCAGTCCCTCGTACTCCTGCAAAGCCCGCACCAAGTCCTCCTCCGTCCCTGCACTCCCCAGCATTTCCCTCGCTCTCCCTTGCCAAGCTTCTCCTTTCTTCACTAGTCTTTCTATAGCCACAGCCTCTGTGAGAGTCAGTGGCAACGCCTTGCCCTCAGCCAGCAGGTCTCTCAGCATGTCAAGAGAAAGACTGTGTTGGCAGGGGGGTAAGTGCTCATAGCTCTCCTCCCTGCGTCTGCAGCACACTGGACAGGTGTAGACTTGAGGCCGCTGTTCGAGACCGAGACAGGCGAGGTGGAACCAGACTTTGCAGGTGCGACATTGGAGGGAGTCGCTAGGGTCGGAGGAGTGGCAGAAGCACACATTGGAGCCGGATAGAGCAGTTGGCTTGATTTCGAATTGCCGCTTTGACTCACGTTTCTGGTCGAATCCTTCTAACTCGCGAATTCTCTGCGTGATTATTCGCTTTCGCTTGAGATCGCTTTGGTAGCTTACGCGATTGGAAGGGAGGCGGATGGACCAGAGGAGTCCTTGCACTGGGTGCACGGCTGCGGCCACACTGGCGTTCCAGACCACGTCTTCCTCGAGAGAGCGGCTCACACAGGCCATTATGTCCTCCATTAGGTCAGAGGTGTGAGGCATAATGTCGTATTCAGCAGTGACTAAGCGCTGTTTGGTAGGGGGTGGGAGGTCGTCCTTAGCGTCTATATGCCCCGCTGGGAGGTTTCCTAGGACTGCAGCGGCCTTTTCCCGCCACTCCCCGCAAGGCCCCAGCAGCGCCCTTAGAGCCTCCGTCTCATCCATACGACAGCACAACAACTCCGCCTCACTGAGCAGACACTGCACCTGGGAGTAGCTGCTAGGCTGCGTGAGTACAGTCCGAGCCCTGCCTGCAAAGCCCAAATGGTTGAGGAGACTAGCATGCAGGTAGGTCTGTGCCTCGAAGGATAACGGCACTGCCAGTGTTTCTGCGTATAAAGCCTTCAAATCCTCAATATTAGGACTGGAGACGCATAGTGAACGCAGGCGGGTAGAGAGCTTTTCAGCCATTTGTACTGACTCGAGAAGCTGGGAATAGGCGGAATTCACTGTAAAATGCTGCATTTCCGCTTGGTCTAGTAGCAATTTGGCTACACTTAGCGTCGCTTTCGTCTGCAGCGCTTTCTCTGCAGCCGCAGTCCACTGCACCACACTACTATGATCCACCAGTTCCCCATACAGCACCATGTCCACCGGGTGCAGCTGAGCTCTGGCAATAAGTCCCTGTGCAGTGCAGGCTTCCAAGTCACTAGCAGTGAGGAAACTGTGGCAGTCCAGGGCCCACTGACTCTGCTGTGCTGCTGTTTCCTGCAGCTTTCCAGTCAAGCCACAGCAGTCCAGACAGCTAGGCCCGCAGGCAAGCAGGCTGGCGAGGGTGTCGCTGTCGCTGGACTGCGGGGGAGCCTTCGGGTAACTGAGTAGAAAGCACTCCGCTTGCTGTTTCCAGCTCTGCGCCCTTTCAGCCTGCAGGAAAACCTGCTCAAACTGCTCTGATTGCAGGTGCAGGTCCTTCATTTCTCGCTGCATTGCTAGTATTTCCGCCAAATCCCAGGTGCTTTCGTGAGTGGCCAGCAGGCCGTTGCACTGCTTTTCCCACTCCAGTGCTCGCTCTGTCTTCTGCGAGATTTGCTTCAGAAAGGGGTCCAAGTCGGTCTTGAGGCTCTCTCCACTACGCAGAAAGGCCACTAAATCAGCCACTTTGAGGGGGTCTGAGCCTTTGAGGAACTGCTTTGCTTGCGCTTTCCAAGCCAGTGAGTCGCTCAACTGCCCTTCTAGCGCCGTTAATATGCTGGAGTTGATGCTCAAAGCCGCAGCTTCATTGATCAAAGCCTTCAGCTGCTTCAAAGCCACTGTCTCCTCTCTCCGTATCACACTTTCCGCCTTGAGCGTCCACTGACACATCTCCTTTATCTGTTCCAAGCCCTTTACTTGGTCCAGCAGCAACGGCAGTTTCTCACATTCCTCCATCAACTCCCCCAACTCCCCTATATTCATCTTCCCCCCAGCCACATCATTGCTCCACATCACCAGTCTTTCTTTCCAACACAGCACTGTCTCGACCTGCGCCTCCAGCCCTGGCATCTCGCAGTGAGTGAAGCGGAGGGCTTGGGCTTGAGACAGCAGAGCCTGGATTTGGGACAGAGTGGGCTTGAGCTGGTCCTTTTTCTGCTTGTTGGACTTGGTCAGGAGGTGTAGGCCTTCGGCCCATTTTTTTGTCTGCTTGTGTTTTTGGCGGAGAGGCTCGAGGAGCGGGAGGTCGACTTGGAGAGACGTTCCCTCGGTGACCAAGGCTTGCAGCTGCTTAGTCGCGGGTATTCCCTTAAGAGCGGCCTCCGCCTTCCCTTCCCACTCCACACAGTTCTTCGCTAGCTGCTGGATATGGGCGACTGTGGCAGTCACTACTGAAAATTCCTGGCTTTTGTCTGCAAGGCTTTGGACTTCGTCAGGCTTTAGCATGCGCTTTTCTAGTAGTTTTGAGGCCTCTACTGAGAACTCTTCAGCCACTCGGTAGGCTTCGGTGACTTCGATAGGGACATCCACCCTGATAGAGCGAGCCACCTGAATCATCACTTCCAAGTCATCCTTCGACACCTTGGAAATCAGCGCATCTTGCAGCTTTTTGGAGTAGTCCTCCCTCTTCTCCTCCTTGATTTCCTCCAAGTCCACTGTGGCCTGCACCACTCTGCGCTTCACCTCCTCCTCTGTTATCCTATCAAACGCATCCGGCTCCAAGCGGTACTCAATGGGAAACAGAATGGCCAATTTGGCTCTGGATATGTTGAAGTTGCAGTCGCGTAATAGCTTGAGAGCCTGTTCTTCCAGACAACAGGAGCCTTTGACAATATCGCCTTCGACTAAACTGTCAGTGAAGACTACCTTGCAGAAGTGAAGGTACTCGTTCATTTCCTCCGTCACCATGCAGTCGCTCTTGTGAACTAGGTCTACCAGCCTTTCTGGGTCCTCACTCCTGCACACCGGCGTCAAATCGACCTGAAACTGCGGTCCCACTTTAGGCGGCGTGTAGGGATAATCGTCCCTCTTCATCCTTTGCATAGGCGTCTGAGCCTTGGCGGTCTGTATTTTGGCAGTGCGGCTCTTGTTTCGTTGGCGGAGGTGCCGCTGGTAGCAAGGGTTGCACATGCCTCTGCAGTAGTGCACTGAGGTTTGGTTGCAGGTGAGACAGATGAAGTCTACCTTGTTGCCTTTCATGTTTATAAGGGAAATCGGCAGACTGACTAGTTAGGAAGCTGTGGGTTAGCTGCCGGGAGAGGACTAGTAGCGGGCGTAGAAGAGGACATAGGCGGAAGGCTGGTCAGACTTCAGAGTAATAGGCGTGACTGTCGCATCGTCAAATCGATACCACCTTTCCCCCCTCCTGCACTCCCTGTCTAGTCCCTACGCGTAGTAGTGTCCTCCAGTCAGTCCTCCCACATGGTGAGACACTGCCACCAGTCGATACCGCACATCCCTCAGACTTTCATGCTGCGAATAGGGTCCGAATCGCTTCAAGTCCAGCTGCTGGACTGGGTATTTCACTACTGTTTCCACCTTGTTTCTGCCGGAGCGACCGAAGCGCTTGAGGTGGATTACGAGTAGGGGGGGAAGTCGCCACAGAGTCATTTGGACCTGGCTAATTCCCGTCTTTCTGCACTTTTCACAGTAATATTCACTGACAGACGTGGATTCTGTGAAGGCGGAAAGGCAGTTTTCCAGCGAAACTGGACTATTTTGCACAGGGACAGGCACTGATAAGTCCAGAAACGTATCACAAGCCACAGTCTTACATCTACCTTTGCAGGACGATATCAGAGTCAGCATTTGTCCTCGGAAGTAGTCAGTGATAATCGAGTTTTCGCGTTTCTGGCTGTAAGCGAACCACTCCGCTGCAATTTGCGTGTAATTGGACCCTGTGGGCAGCTCTTTGTAGGGCGCTTTGGAGCGGGAGCGGTTGAAGTCTTGACTCAGGCCGTCGAGCAAATGACGCAGAAACTCCTGTGCATCTTGCTGTCCTGAGCCCCCAAAGGCCGGCACACGCTTCCCTATCGCCGCTTTCACTTCTATAGGCGAAACCACCGAAAAGTCCGCAGAAGTCCGCATCTGTCTCAGCACTTTCCCTGCAGCCCCAGCAAGGCGAGACCTACTGGGTGCATCTATCGCAGCAGTTTCGCACAGGGAGCTATTGAGTCTAGGACAGTGGGCAATACACTGCAAAATAGAGTTCATGTAGCAGGTATTGCCCAGGTTCTGCAGTCCTGTAAGTCCCCATTCTGTCGCTTTGGTCTCGTCCTCGCTGTCTGTTTCTTCCTTGTGAGCCTCGGTCTCTGGTTCGATTTCTTGACTGGTTAGGTCGGTTATTAAGGGTCGGTAGAGGGCGTTTCGGACGCCTAGAGGCGATATGAGCCCTGTTTCGTCAGCTGTGCGGACCTCTTCTGCCTTCAAACTGCCCTTTTCCCCTGCAGCTTTGGGTAAATTCCCCCTGGAATTGCTGCTCTTTGCGCCCATTAATCCTTGCCTTTAGAGCTCTTTCGAGATCTGGAAAGAGAGTCGTCAGCCTAAAATCCCATACTTTCCTGTACTGTCTTTCCTTGCCATTGCAGTCGAAATCCTATTGTGCAGGCCTTAACTTACCATCAATTGACACGATTGGTCTGTAGACCCTATCTCCACTACTCCCAGTGGTTCATTCTGTGGCATCCAAATTGCTATTTCTCCATGCGGCTGTGACTACTATTCTCCCCACGACTAGGCTTTCTGTTATGTTTACGATACTTGGATGTGGGTGCCTAGTTTGCATCGTTCTTTGCAGGTGTTGAAAGTTTTCGCATGTAAAATTCATTAAAAACGACTTAATATCTCTGAGTAGATCGGATTCAAGCGGCTTTCACGAAACTTCGCTCGATAGCTGATTACTTATCCCGGGTAAAGGAAGATTTTATAGCAAATATTTGCTTTGTTACAGTTTGAAGCCTATTACTAGCAAAATATTGGCAGAATAGTTTATTATAGGAGTGAATTCAACTGCTGGAAAAAAAAAAGAGGGGAAATAAAAGAAAATAGGCCCAGTAATATATGCAAAGTGGGCATGGAGACACTGCTCTTGCAGACTTCTTATCGAAAACTGCGAAAATGCGACTAAAATTGAAGAAAGTGGCATACAGAGTGTTAAAGGATGCTGAGTCCAATAAAAAGCTCCACCTCTCTCCCCCCCGAGACCTCAGCTCTAGTAGCTCCAGCGAAAGCCACCTTCTTCCTCTTGTTAAGAGGCCTGCACGTCACTCCCCGCTGCGCACCGAGCTGAAGAGGACTAGCGCCAGTCCCTTTAGTGACCAGTTCAGCAGGACTGCTACAACTCGCCCGCTCTTCCATATCCTAGAAACGACCTCTTCCAAACTGCATCTCCAAGCCCTTCGCAAGAGCCTGGCCAAGGCCAAGGTCTACAAGTCCACTACCCCCCCTCCCCTCCTTCGCAGGCTGCAGAAAGGCAAGGTTGCTCTGGGCAAAGTTTCCCCCGGCCGAAGCAGTACCAGGTCCATTTCCCCCTATCCCTCTGCTAGGAGTCCCTATAGTCCTGTGCCAGGGATGGGACAGTCTAGGAAATAGCACTACTCTAGTTTTTATGTCTCAGGCCGTTGAAACCATTAAGAATGACTAGCAGGAAGCTGTCTGCTTCAGAGGAACGCAACGGCAAGCCTTCCAATGCACACCATCGAAGAGTGGAAAGCGCTGTTCAAGTGCAGGGGCCACCACTCTCTTACAAATACCTGTCCTCTTATCACACTTCCCACCCTCACACTCCCAATTGCACCAATACACACTCCTCTGTCAACAATACCTGCGTCTCTCTGCCCACTGGGCCTGACTCTCCAGTCACCACCAAGGCCTCGAGTCGGTCCTTCGCCAGAACGTTGTCCAATTTGACGGAGAGGATGGAGGAAACGAAGGGAAAGGCAGGGGAGAGTGTGGGGTATAAGCGGGCGATTAGCCTGCTGGATGCGGAGGTGTTGCGGCTTAAGCAGGAGTCGCAGTCAAAATCGCAGCAAATTGAGTTGCTCACGGGCCGTTTGCACTCCCTCGCAAGTCTGACTTCTGCAGGGACTACCGCCAAGAAGGGATCTGAACTCCACTCTGCGGGAATCAGGAGAGAACTGGAGGAGGCTTATAGGAAGACTGCAGGTGCAGAGCAGGAAATCCAGCGACTTAAAGCGCTAAACAGCACTACGGAACTGCACCTCCAAGCCGCACAGGCCCAAATAGCTGCTCTGTCTCAGCGCCTTTCCGACCGCGACACAGCCTCCAACCCTCTCTATGCAGTTCTAGCCTGTTTCCAGCGTGAAAATAAGACGCTAAAGGAAGAAATCCACCGCTTGCAGGGAGAACTACTAAGTCAAGAAAGCTACTACGTACTGGAAAGAGACTTAAAAAGCATGGAAACACGTCAAAACCAACTGGAGGAGGAGAACAAAGCCCTGCGGAGACAGGCAGAGGAGGGGGAGGAAAGGAGGCGCAGGGAGGACAGGAGACTGGGGGAAATCGGAGGCTGTGTGAGTGATAGAAAGAGGGAAGTGGGGCAATTGACTGAAGTAGTGCGTATTATTACCCAGGGAGAAAGCCTCAGCGCCAATCTCCTTCTCGGCTCTCGCCTGCCTCCAGCCCCTCCCGCCCCAGACGCGCCCCTGGACTACCTCTCCCAGGAAGCCCTGCAACTGCAGAAGGAAATAGCCGTCCTGCGGCAGCTCCTAGCAGATGTGTATGCAGAGCAAAGCGGACTTCTGTGCAATCCTCAGTGAAAGTCAGGGAAAGCCACCTTTAATGGGAACTGTAGGTCTGTGGAAGCCGGTTTAGTCCTAATTCTAAGTCTTGGACGCTGTTAGTGTTTCGTATCGCGTTTTGGCCATTGCGGTTCGCATGCTGATTCTCTTCGCAAGCGATACGAAGCTGAGTTTGTAGTATAGCCAGGAGTGCTTGAAGGAGCAAAAGCCCTCAGTGTCCCTGCCAGCCTGCCTCAGCAGTCCCTGCACAGTCACTTCCAAGGAAGCCACTTCGGCATTTACCTTGGCATAGCCCGTCATTTTGGAACTCACAGAGGCTGGACAGGCAGCGAACACGTCGACTTTGCCCTTCAGCTCCTCAGCTAGAGCCAGACTAAAGGCTCGGGTGTAGGCCTTGGTAGCGCAGTAAACTGCCAAGTAGCCCACTGGCACTCTCGCAGCGATACTGGAGAGGTTGATAAGGAGGCCTTTGCGTCCTCTACTCAGCAGCTTGGGCAGCACAGCTTTGGTCAGTAAGGTCAGCGCCACTACGTTCACTGTCACTTGAGTGAGGATTTCCGCTTGGGACTGGGCGAGGAAGGGACCGCGAGTCAGTGCTCCAGCGTTATTGACGACTATAGCCAGGTCCAACGGTTCAATTTTCTCCGCAATCCCCTCATAAACTGCCGGATCCAGCGAGTCCAAGTCCTGCACAATCGCCACCACATGCACACAGTGAGTTATCACACACTCCGCCTTCACCCTATCCAGCTTCCCAGCATTCCTGCCAACTAGCACCAAGTTGAAGCCACTCCTAGCAAAGGTATAGGCGAGTTGTTCCCCAATTCCGTCACTGGCTCCAGTGATCAGCACATAGGCGCCTTTGCCGTATCTCGAGATGTAGTCGGGACTGGGCTGCAGGTAGTAGCGGTAGAAGGAATGGAGAGGGGACAGTAGACTGCGGGAGACGGAAAGGAAGCCTAGAGCTGCAAAGCTGTATAGCAAAGGTGTTGGCAGCTGGGAAAGCAGCTTTTCAACACGCTCTATAAGCTCTCCGGCCATTATTGACGCTATAGGGAAGCTGGATTCTAGGGAAGACTTAGTCCTGCTCGACTCTTTGTAGCTTCATGGCCTCTGTCACCAGCTCCAGGCCTGCCGGAGTCATCATTTCGCTGCCTAGTCCTCACTCAACCTTCATCTGATTGGTCAGTTCCACACAGGAATTCAGCGTCACGTCTGAAATGCGGTGCTTCGCCTTCATCAGAAGTCGCACACAGTTGCTCACTCTCGCGATTTTCCGTCTGGTTTCGACTCCGACCTCCATCTCCGGCCCTTCCTGGTACACCCAGATCCAGCCGTTCATGCCCAGGATGAGGTCCACTCCGCACTCCAACTTAAGAAAGTGGGTCTTCAGGGAGGAAATCGACTGCGGAGTGGACTTCAGCAGGGTGCCGTTGCACAGTTTCCCAAACCTGGAAGTGCGGGTTTGAATGCTAATTGCGCCTTCCTTCTGCAAGGTCTGCACCTCTGCCTGTATATACGCTTACACTCAAGTAGTCCCCGACATTGTAGAAATCCCGCATCATCAGTTGGTCGTCTTCGGACCTGATCCTGTGTTGGCCGTCTGGCAGTTCTATAGCGTTTAGAGCCAATACTGCGTCCTGGGTAGCGCCAATATCCACTTTCCACCGTTTGTTGCCGATTTGGCTGACTTGGCCGATCACTACGTCGCCTGTGGCGCCTTTGTAGCGGGCCCGGAAGGGGGACACGCATATGAGTTGGTTGTGCTGCTCGATTTGGCCTGCGTATGCAGAGATCAGGGCTTTGCCTTCGTCTTCGAAAGTGCCGTTGCCGCTGAGTGGAGGAGTACGGAAAGGCGCCGGCTGGGACGATGATCAGGTCGCCTGGGAGGTAGATCTGCGGCTCGACCTCCATATAAGTCCCAAACGTCCTTAGGGAAACTAGGAAACACTGTATTTAGACTGGGTGTTACTCTCTATTCGAGTGCAGACTACTACAAGTGTTTACCTTCTACTATATGGCTTTGCGTATAGAGCTGCAGGGGAGTGGTTGGTTTGAGGGGTGAAGCTGACCCCTTCTTCGAAGTTGACCTTGGCTCGCAGGTCAGCCTGCTTCTGCCTTTGGTCCTTCGCAGAGAGGTAGAGACGCTCGTAGCGCGGGTCTTCCTGGGAGGAGGTATCAGAGGCCTTGTGTTTGGTTCCTTTCCCCTCCTCTCTCCGTACTTCCATCCTCTTCCTCAGCGCTTCCCCCATTTCATACAGTCGGACGTACGCTGGTCCCTGCGACTTCCCTCTTCTGCCCACATTCACTCTAGGCACGAAGGGCGAGTCAACCCTCTTCCTGGCCTCCTGCTCAAGCTGTTCTTTGCGCAGTTTAGTGGCCATTTGGGAACTTTGAGAGAAAAGCTTGTGATGGACTGGGGGAGTGGGCTTGAGGGTAGGGACTGAGGAGGTATTGGGCAGAGATGTGAGAAATCGAGTGGAGTGAACCCGACTTCCAGACTCTTCTTTTAGCACAGATATAGAAGACAGGGAGGAATGCAGGGAATTCCCACTCCTTTTCCCTGCATTTCCCTCTCTTTCTCCACTCTTTCCCCTAGTCCTTGTGTCCTGCAGTCTAGCAGAATGGCACAGTTCTTCATATGCATTCGTAGCTGCTTCTGAGCTGGTCATTGTTCCTCTCGCAGACTCGCTACTGACTTGCGATTGCCGCCAAATCGCCCTTTTCCGGTCTGCTTCTTCGTAAAGTCTCTGGTAAATGTTGTCTATGCGAGAGACAATGGGTACTGATTTGGGTACATTTGGACTGAGAATTGGGCTTTTGGGGGACTTTTCCTGCCTTTTGAATGTGCTTATTGCCTTTATGGCCAGTAGTCCCCGGAGTTGGTGGCGGGCGGTGGCGATGCGCAGTGCAGGTAGTAGCAGGAGAGTGGCTAGGACCTTGTTGTGGGCTTTGTAGCCCATTAGCAGGCGAGACGCGGTGTCTGGGTACGCAAAGGGGTCGATTTGGACTAAAGCAGCGGAAAGAGACGAAATGCTGCTTTCTTCATCTCCCCCTTCCTCTACTTTCCTGGCTTCTCCCTCAGTCATCACTCCCTGCCTATTCCCTACCATCTGCACCAAGTAGGTCCCCAATCTGCTCCTTCCCTCCATGTCTACAGCCTATTACACACTCCCTCCCTATCTCCTCACAGGGTGCGGCATGCTGTCCTTGATTTCAGTCCTGGAGGCCTCTTGGTCGGAGACGAAAGCTTCTTTGTCTTGCCCAATAGGACTCAATAGGTCTAAATTGGACCCGATTTGGCGAGCTTTTGGGGACAGGAAAGAGGCAGTGGGTCGCAGGGAGGGCGGCTGGCTCATTAGGGGCAGTGGGGAGCTTTTGGCTTTTTGGGTTTCGAGATCGGAAGGATCGCTAGATGCCGCTGCCTGCCTTTCGACCATCATTTCCACCATCCTTCTCCCCACTTCCGCTACTTTGGCAGTCTTCCTCAGCAGTGCTCCATTCAACTCCCCAATTTCCCTCCTCAGTTCCCTTATCGTCCCTAGCAGTGTCTCCTTCTCCACCTGCTGCAGCTCCACCATATCCTCCACATCTCTCAGCAGTCTCGCACCGCCGTCCAGTCGGGACTGATAGTCACTTAGGACCTCTTCGTAGCCGGATTTGAGGCGCTGGAGGAGGAGACTGTGGGAAGGCAGGGACTGGATGAGGTCTGAAAAGGTAGTTTGGAAGGCGGAAAGGCGGCTGGGAGAGGACTGGAGACGAGAGGTGAGGAGGTGGTTGAGACGTTCTGAGGCGGAAATCTCGCAGAAAGCAGTGAGTTTGCTTTCTTCCTTATGCAGCGAATATATATCCGCCCAAGACTTGTTCCTGCCCTTCCACCCCTCCTCCAGTCCTTTCCCCCCTGTCACCAAGCCCTTCCCAGGCGGATACCTAGCCAGCACCTCCGCCACAGCGCCTGCCTTAGCACTTCTCTTCGTTCCCACAGTACTCATTATTACAGCACTTTTCTATGCATAGATGACTTTATGGACTGCAAGCCTGATCTATTTCGATTTGGCAGTAAAGTCAGCCATATTGCACTGGGTTTCCATAGAGACTTAGTCTGTTTTCCTCATATATTCCAGAATAATCAGTGAAAACGAAAGCGGCAGTAAGGACTAAGAACGCAATTTTCCTCTTAATTCGCTTATTTCCCAATTCTCCCGCGACTTAGTAAAGCCAAATCCAGTTATTACAATCTCTAAGCCGAGAGATCTACGCCAGTCGGTCTGAACTGTCCCTCCACCAGCTCATACAGCGGCAACTCCAGTTCCTCCTTCTCCCTCGACCCATGTCTTCGTAGAGTCATGGCCTGCACTAAGATCATTTTCCTTATACTGCCCCTCAGATCTGCAATTTGCACCTTGAGACCGTCCTCCTTCGTCCCTGCAATTCCCTGACAGCCGAACACAAAGCAGCACTCAGTCAAGAAAGCCTCCATTTCTCTTTATTTATGCATGTGGTAGGCTCCGCTCCCTCTCCCAGAAGTCTGCGCATCCTCAAGCACAAAGTGAAAGTACTGCTTGAGAACTCTTTTCACCGCTGTCGCTCCTGTCTACGGCACCGGAGAGTGCCGACGCCTCCGAAGGACTGTGCGAGTTTTCTGGAAACTCAGCTTTCGCAGGCGGAGTTTAGGACTGTGCTGGAGCAGCCGGGGGCCTTTGTGAAGGATGAGAGGATGAGGAAGGAGTTGGAAGTTGATGAGGAGCCGGGGTGGGACTACCTACTCGCACATGATCCGAAGGAAATTACGCCTGTTCACTTGTACTATAAGAAGCGGAGAGAGGAGCAGCGGAGTAAAGTGAAGCTGCAGCAGGAGGAGCTGGAGCTCAAGCGAAGGTCTCTATCTCCTAAGCACCGTCCCTCTCTACAGGAACACAAACCCACCATTCGCCTGCGTCCTGTGGACTTCTTCTCTGCCCAGGTCAAACGTCCCCCGAACCCCAAACAGCACTACTCACAGAATCTCGTCCTGCCTCGCATTAGCACTGTTCCGCTCCTGCAAAGCCAGCCCGTCCACCGCTCTTTCCTAACTCGATCCAACGGCAAGCTTTGGCAGCACTTTTCCACTGTCTTCGCTCAGGCAGAGGCCCGCCACAGACAGCAAGTGGCGAAGCATGCAGCCAAAGCAGTCCCTACCATCTCCGTCCAGGCCGCCAAAAGCACCCTAGAGAAGCAGCAATTTAAGCGGAAAGCAGGTAGGAATTAGCGATTAGTTCGAGCGCCGTCCGACCCTTGCGACACCAGTCTTTCTTTCCGCTGCAGTAAAGCAGTCAACTCAGCCCTTATGGCTGTTTGCTCCTCTAGCAGTCTTTCCAGTCCTGCGTCACTTTCCCCCGCTGGTCCAGTCGCTCTGCCTGCAAACTCCTCACTCAGCAGTCTGCGGCTTTCTTGTGCTTCTCTGAGGGCGGCTTCCCGGGCTTTCGCCTGGGTGCGTAGCTCTGCACATTGGATATGTGCAGTTTCGAGCTGCAGTCTGGTTTCCTGCTCTTTTTCCCTGCACTTCTGGGTGATAGCGGTAATTTGGGCTTCTTTTGCATCTGTGGCCTTGGCTTGGGAGTGCAGGTCTTGCAGAAGTGTGGCAATTGAGCTGTTTAGATGCTGTATTTCTGCTTTATAATCCTCAGATTCGCTAATTTGCTGCGATTCACAGGCTTTAAGTGCTGTTTCGAGTACAGATATTCGCTTATTTCGAGAATCCAGGTCGAATTTGAGTGAATTTTCAGTCTCAAGGTAGCGATTTTGAGCGACTGTGAGGGCGTAGTACTGCTCTTGTAGGGATTTATGCTGATTTTGCAATGAATTGAAGTCTTCTTGTAGGTCTGAAAGCGCAGATTGGACTTCCAGGAAGGATTTCACCTTCGAATTGGCTGCAATTTGAGCCTCGAAAGCCTGGGTGTGGAGAAAAGACAGGAAATTAAGTCGCCAAATACGGTAAAAAGTGCTGATTTTCTGGTTATTTCCTCTCTTTTCAACCATTTCTGCGAGTATTTTATCTTTTTTTCGCTTCGAAGCGTGCAATTTCCAGGCCCAAATCACATTTCTGAGTCCCACAGTGACTTTCTTGGCATACAATCCAGTCCCTACCTTCCCCAACAGTCCTTTTCTCCGCCTATTTCCAGCAATTCCCCTCCATTTCCGCAGCAAAGCCTGCACAAACTCGCTCCTTTGCCTTTCCCCCGCGGAGACAGGCCTGCGGAAGGCGACTACCCAGTTGAACAGCAAGTGTCTTAGAGTGGAAAAGTGGGTACGGGCGCGAACAGTGGTGTAGGCGAGTCTGCAGTGGTTGCAGTAGCCGCGGTGCATAGAGAGGAAGCGGTAGTACTTGCGCAGGAGCTTAAGCCGCTGGATAGACAGCAGAGAGGAGTGGATGTGGCTGGAGGACTTCCCTAGCTGGGTGGCCAGTTTGAGCCATAGAAACCGCTGTTTGGCCCATTGCTTGAGGGCTAATTGTGTCTTTATTCGCAGGATTTTCCTTCGCTTCAATCTGCCTTTGGCCGCCAAGAGCCAGTTCCCAGCCTCTTTCAGCAGTCTTTTCTCCCTGAGGAACTCAGCCTCGGCTTGAATATGTGCAGAGGACCACTGGCAGGTCTGCAACCCTCTAAAAAGCCTTGATTTCAGGGTGAATGCGTACTTACTATAGGCTTGCAGGACCCTATATCGACTTTTCGACCCGAATCGATGTCGCCATTCCTGCCATTTCCCCCATACTTTCAACTCAATTCGCCCTTCCCAGTGCCTTCGGGCGGTTTCTACCCATTTCCGCTCAGTTTCCAACTCATCCTTCCAGCTTTCCAACCTTTTCCTAAGTCCCTGTACCACCCTGCGCTTTAGCCACCGCAAATACTCCTCGCAGGCTCTGCTTTCCTTGGCTCTGTCCGCGGGCCCTGCTAGTTTCTGTGTATATAAAGCAGAAAAGCTGGTTTTTAGCAGACTTTGGGAGTGGGAAAGCTGTAAAAGGGCTATACGGTGGGAGAGAATTGCGCGGAAATTGAGAAAAGATAGGAAAATATGACCAATTGACTGCGAATTCTTAGCCAAAATGGATGATTTTAAGCGACTGACTGCAAGTGCTTGTTTCCATAAGGCAAAAAAGTCCCTTTTTGTCCCTGTTTTGCTCACTTTTTTCCCCTTTTCAGCAATTTCTCTGGAATTTCCCCTCTTTTCCACCTCATTCCTCCAGGCTTTCAGCACCTCTTTCCCCAGTTTCCTCTCCATTATCTTCCTAGTGAGCGTAAAAAGCGCACTTGGCGGCCTTTTCTCTCCTCCCTCCGAGGAAATCACTATTTCCGCCCTAGTATTAGCCACTTCCAGCCTCGTTTTCGTCCTCTCCAACTCCCTTTCCAAGGCTGAATTCCTCTCAATCAGTGCCTCAATTTGGGACTTATAGCCGGAAAACTCCTCTTTTCTGCTGTTTATGGCCTTCGCTCCTTTCAGCTCCACTACCTGAATGCGCAGTATCTCGTTTTCCTTGCGGATTTGGCGTAGTTCTGCGGTTTCGGAGGGTTTGGGAGTGGGGAGAGGGGCGTAAAGGCGAGGGGAACTGAGGGTGGAGGGCGGGTTGGTAGGGGCGGGGGACCTAGGGCCTGCCTTTTTCACTTTAAACTCCTCTATAGTGGACTTTCTTGGGCCTGAGGACTGCTTTCTGCTGGGAATTACAGGGATTACAGGCTTTGCAGGCATATTGGCAGCCTCTAGAGACTCGAGCTGGGTCTGCAATCTCGCTAACTCCTCTTGTTGGCTGAGTAGTAGCTGGGTGCTGGCCCAGGCCCAGTCCTTCCCAGCGTTTCCCCTCAAAATTGCCCTTATTTTCTCAATAAATTCAGCCTCCACTAGCGCTTTTGCGCTTTTCGGCCAGTCAATTCGCATCATTTCCTGCAGTTTCCGGCCCGCTAAAGGCGCGAAACCGACCTTTTGCATGCGAAAGAGCTGCTGATTTATGTTCATCAGCCTGATAATATGCCCAAATTTCGCGATTTCCGCCTCATTGCCAACCACCAAAGTGCTAATTCTGTGAAACTGCTCGATCGAGACCGCGGCCCTGTCCCTGTCCTGCTGACTTATAGCCACTCCGTCCAACGTATTGAGGGTTCCTAGCATGTGCAGCACTTTTTCCCTGTAGAGCGGCTTGGAAGCCACAGGGTTGTCCTCGAGACTCAGCCACTGCAGGCCTTTCAGCCTTCGAATTGGCTCCAAAGCCTCGAAGTCTCTGAGCCGATTCCCTGCCAAAGCCAGTTTGTGCACTCTCCCGAACTGCTCCAAAGCCGCAATGTCCTCTATATAGTTCCCGCTGAGGTAAATCGCTTCCACTGTCCCAAACCTCCCTGCAACCCTGTCGATGGCCCCAATGTTCCGATTCGCTAGCGCCAACTTCCTCTCTGAGCAGAAAGTGGGGTACTTGGCAATGGCCTGGGACAGCGGTTGCAGTCTGGGCGCTGGGGACTGGGGTGGCCGCTGTGAGTCCATATTAGAGAAGGAACTGGGATGGAGGAAAGCAGTTTGCTGGGGAAAGGACAGAGACGGAAGGGAGGACTGTGTCGCTGGCTGTGCTGCTGTCTGCCGAAGGAGGAGGAGAGGACGAGGACGAGAGGGACGTCCCTTGCCTCTCCCCGCGTATTCACTCCTCCCCCTCAAGAGCCCAAGTGGAAAGCACTGGACTTCGCCTCAGGCCGTATGTACCTAATCGGCCAGGGCCCGCACCGCGCCTTCGCCCGCTTCCGCCACGTAGACCTCGGCAACGAAAGCTTCTCAGGCAGCATCATAGACATCGAAGACCTGCAAAAGCCCGCAGAAGTGACTTCCCAGCAGTGGAGAAACCGCTACGAGTTCTTTTCCCGCTTCGACGATGGCATGAAAATCGCCCCAGAGGATTGGGAACACGCAGTACCAGAGAGAATTGCAAAGCACATGGCGAAGCGCTGTCGGGGCAGGAAGGTGTTGGACGCTGCCTGTGGAGCAGGGGAGTGCGCCATTCAATTCGCTAAGGTCGCCAAGGTCGTGGCACTCAATGAAGACGCTGCAGCCATCGAGCGGACTGCACAGAATGCAGCGAAGTACGACGTGCAGAGTAGGATTGAACTGAAGCATGGTTCCTTTCAGGAACTGGGGCCGTTGACTGCGGCTGACACTGTCTTTGTCCGCACTACGGCAGTGCAAAGCAGCCTTGCGGATATACTGCAGGCGGCAGGGTCCTTTGCGCAGGTGATGCTGTACCTGGCGAAGTCGGTTGATCCGGACCTGTTGGCGGTGCTGGTGGCGCAGCAGACTGAACTGGACCTCACCTGCGAATTCGACCTCTTCCAAATGAGCGGCGAACTGAAAGGCATCTGCTGCTACCTGGGCGACCTCGCAGTCCTCAGTCGCGAAGAAATGCTCCGAGTGATGTGCCACCGTCTCCGCGTCAAGCCCGAAGAAGCAGCACTCCTAGGGCGCTACTTCAACGCCATCAAACTCAGGTCCCTCATGCGAGTATTGGACGAAACAGAGACGGAAAAAGCCACTACGAGTCTGGGAACTCGGTACTTAGAGCGACTGGCGGAGGACGAGGAATGCAGACTGGACGAATTGATATCGCCCAGACGACTTCCGTCCCTCAGTCCGGCAGTGCTATTGAGAGTCAGGGAACAGGGATATCCCCAGGCTGAGGTCTTGCCTATGATTCTGGCCTACTGCTTTCTGCCTTTTCATGTGCTGAAGGTGCAGATTGAGGAAACTGGACTGGAGTTGGATGGAATGCCAGTACTGGAAACCAATGGGAAGAAGCTGCATTCGACGAGCGCTATAGGGAGGTATTTGTGCCAATTGAATGGCTTGCACCCGAGTGACAAGCTGGAAGTCTACCACATGGAGAGAACTGCGGGGTACTTGCAGACAATTGGCCGGGAAATGTATGACTCAGAGGCCAATGGGTCCTTAGACGACTTCTACACTCGTAGAGTACCAGGGGTTCTTGCATTTCTGAGTGAAAAGGTGGCAAAACGCCTGGGAGTAGGCGGGCCTAAGCCTACTTTGGCAGATTTCATGCTGGTGGAGCTGCTGTGGAAGTGCAGGCACTGCCCAGTTCCCGAGTCGCTGCAAAGCTACCAGCACTTGCTATGCACTGATGTTCTGGCCAAGTACCAGCTGGACCCTACAGTCGTACATGGGCTGTTTAACCCTTAGTCTGTGCCTTAGTGCCTTTCTGCTCATATAAAAGTCCACTTCCCAGGCGAAACGCTAATTTCCTAGGTCGGATTTCGGTTGTTCGTGGTAGAGCACTATTTGCGAGCATAGGAACAGGCGGAAGGCTGTCCTTTGGAAGGAATGTGCTGAGAAAAGCTGAAGTTGGATATGAACTTTAGCCATGCTTCGAGAATATTCGCAGGACTAATTGCCTATCCTACAGCAGGCTGCAGGCCTCACACGCCTGCGTCTGCGGCATTCTGCTCCTACTACTGGGCGCCGTGCTTTCCTTCATCGTAGACGACACAGTCCTTTTCCCTCTGATCCCTGCCACGCACTTCCCACACAGCTTCTCCTCGATAGTAGTCCGCAAGCACCTCCCTTTCAGCTCCTCCAGCACACTGCTATGGGCACGCACCAAGCGCCAGGCTTCCTGTGTCTTGGCTTCCAGGTTCAATAGGGTGTTTGCCAGGCCTTGGGCTAGTCCTCTGCAGGTTTCTTCCAAGCAGGCAATGCTGGCTGTGGACTTCGCTATGGAGGCTACGACTTCCTGGGACTCAGTACTAAGGTTGGGGAATAGACCACTAGGGAAGGCGTTTGCACCCTGCGCTCTGCGGGTTAGACACTCAATTTCCCGGTCGAAAGCCTGTGCGAGTGCGGCTTTGCGCTGGTTGCAGGCCTGCAGCTGCGTATATCTCTGCCGCTTCGCCTCCGTTTCCGCCCTGAGAGTCACCAGCTCACATAGGAGTTGAGCCTTGAGCGCTGAGTCAGGCGGCAGGACTAGCATTAACTATTAGGCAGGTAGAAGTCTGAGTCTTCGAATTCGGCGCGGCTGGAGGGGGCGCTTTCCACAGGGGAGAGAGTGGGACTGTGAGGGTCTTTATGAGGCGGGGAGGAAGGCTTGGGAAGTAGGGGAAAAGCGGCCTTCAGGTCTGACGGCTGCATATTGGAGTGGGAAAGAAAGGGACTCCCAAATAGAGCAGGAGCGAAAGCAGTACTCTGCATAGGCTGGAAAGGGGACTGTGGGTACTGGAGGTAGGGAGGACTGGACTGGGTCTGGAAGGGCTCAGGAGTGGGCAGGGCAGGGGACTTCTGCAACCCCGCAGCCAGCGAAATCCACGAATTGTCCGTTATTTCCGTCTCCTTATTCGTCAATTTCTCGATTCTGGCCTTCAGGCTTTGGACTTTCTGAGCGCGCTGTAGTGCCAAATTGGCCTTTGCCTCTACTTTCCTATACCAACTTTCAATACTTCCCTGCCATTCCGACCTTGGCATTACTGGCTTCAGCTCCTCTGCCTGCCTAATTAGCCCTGCAATTAGGCCACTTTGGTCCTCTATTTTCACTCCGAATAGAGTGTTTCTAGCAGTATTTAAAGCCTGGGATTTGCTGTCACTGCGCAAAGTAGCGATTTCGAGCTGCATTTCTTGAATAGGGGTGAGTAAGGACTGGGAGTAGTGCAGAGTCTGTCTGCGGATTTCAGTAATTAGCGATTTTATGCTTAGATTTACGGTTTCTTTGTAATTTTCCCCAAATTCTTCCTGGATATTATCGAAAAAACTGGTTTTTCTGGCTAATATTGGGGCGAAAATGCTGGTTTCAGTACTAAAAGTCTGCAATTCTGCCTGAGTTAGCATTGAAGTGAGCTGATTGCCTGCAGTTTTCACGTATTCCGCGATATCTAGCTTTGGCAGTGCGGGCAGGTCTATTGCTTCTTGTCTGCGCTGGTACAGGCTTTGCAATGACTGAAAAGCCAGGTTGAATTCCCACTTCTGCGCCCCACACCAGCTGCTTTCCAGCGTCTCAAGAGCCTTATTCGCTCTCTTTTGCAGTTCTTCTCTCTGCACCGCCTCTGCCTACATCTCCCTTACAGCTGCCCGAAGGCGGTATTGCCGGGCTTCGAATGCTTTCAGCCTGCCTGCGATAGTTTTCAGGTCAGATTGAGGCAATTCAAAGGCAGTATTCAGCCTCAAATCGAGAAATCGGGCCAAAAAGTCGAAATTGGGGTCAATTCGTAGGTTCAAATTGACATCGGAGAGGGGGTCTCTGCTGGCCTCCACAGCACTGGACTCCATATATGTCTATGAGGGGGTAACCTCGCTACTAGGCTGTGGGTCTTCCTGGGGCTTTTCAGCCTCTATATGCGGCTTTTCGGCTTCTGTATGAGTTTTTTCGTCTTCTTTATGGGACTTTTGGGCTTCTGGGGCGATTTGAGAGGTTTTTGGCTCGGAGTCTTCCTTGATCTTGGTGAGTTTCATATCCTCGAACTGCTGTTTGACCTCTTCCGCTGGCTTGCTCTCCGGCGACAGCGGCTCTCCCACCACCACAGCGGGCTGCTCCTGCACCTCGTCATGCAGAAAGCTCAGGTCCAGTCTGCTCTTCTCAGGCAACATCCCGAGCAGCCTGACAAAGGCAGGCACATGTACCGCGTCATCCTTACTATAGGTAAGTACCAGCATAATCCACTCCCTCTTCCCTTGGTACTTGGTGAGTGCGTAGTGGTGGTTCTTATACAGGAAGGAGTACCGCGTTTTCACCACCTTTTCCTTGTTAATAGCCCGGTTCAGACAGAATAAGTACTCGCGGGGAGTCAGGACACTGCGGTTTTTCGTGATTTCTTTCGACTGCTCGTCAGGCTTGAAGCTTAATTTCCGCATAAAGATCCAATCGCCGTCCTTTCCCACCCTCGCTTCGACCTTTTCGAACTCTTGGTCGCTCGCAGAAGGCTGCAAATAGGTCGTCTCTATCTTGTCTTGGGCGTAGTTCTCCTTCACCCAAAGCTTGGGGTCGTCGCATTCGACTAGGAACTTCCGCTTGCACGACCTAACCGACGCAGGGTTCGTATAAATGAGTATGTCCTTGACCGCCTCCTCCATCTTATGCTCAAACCCCTGCAGCCCCTTCATATTCCTCAGCGCCCTGAAGCTATGATGCTTAATCCACACATCCTTCAGCTTGCTATCATGTTCCCTGGCAGAAGCCAGCGTCCACGTTCCTTCATTCCACTTGTTGAAGATTTCCTCTGCACCGGTGGCTGCGGTTTCCAGGTGCATTACCAAGTGGTACCGGGAATCGCTTAAATCCGCCTCTTTCCAGCCGTTTTCGTTCAGTAAGCCCTCCCAAAGCTCGGGTTCGAGCATTAGTTTGTAGTCTAGAAGACCTCTTTCGACGATGATTAGGGCTTTTTTGGAGCTCATTTTGGCGAGGTTGAAGAACATGTTTTCGTTCCAGATTTGGAGACGGAGGATGGTCTGGACGTAGGTGAGTTGTTGGGATTTCGACATTACGCGGAGTTCAGAGAGGAAGCCTCCGCTTTTGATAAGGCTCTGAGTGTCGGGGTGGTAATAAACTCGGATATTGTGGACTTGCGCGTGGGCCATCAGCTTGGCAATGACCGAGGACTTGCCTGCACAGGGGCCGCCTGTAAGGCAGACGATTGTGACATTGCTTTGTCCTGTGAAGTAGTCGTGTCTGTCCCTCGCCACCCTGGCAGCCAGGAAGTTGAGCCAGCTGGGCGAGGCATTGGCGACCTGCGGGACCACAGAACGCCGCAGGAACAGCCTCAAAATCAGCAGGAAAGTGCAGATATTGACCAGGAGAAACAGCCACGCAGAGTCCATTTTGTTGATTATTGACGCTTCGCGGGAAAGGGAAGATGCAGAAGACTAGTAGTCGGGGGTATCGGATGTTAATGGGGTGGATGGCTGTGGGTTTTAGTGTATGGAGGGAGGAAAAGGCGGGAATTCGGCCCAGCGCTAATGAGAAAAGGGAGGAAATTGCCTTGGCGGCTTGATAGACCCAAGAAACATACTGAGTTTCCCCTAGAATCGAGGACTTTTACGCTTAAATAAGCCACTCGTTACACCCCACTGCCCTGTAAATTACCAAAAGATGCGTCATTAGCCATATATGCTCGAACCCAGTCTACCACCCAAGGACTAAATAGACTAAAGTGACTTGCAGATAGAGCTTAAAAGTGTATTTTCAGCTTATAGTCAGTCTCAATCCTTCGCAAATCTACCAAAAGTCTGAATTTCCGCTTTATTATATCGGTCTATATCGGTACTTGGATCTATGAAAAACGACCCTCCCTTTACTGCTTCCACAAATCTTCCCCTTTTCCATCTCTTCCGTGCATTGAAAAGACGAACGTACAGGAAAAGCAGGACCAGTTATAAAAGATGTGGCGTCTGGGAGTCAAGATCAGCCTTTTGTGGGTATTCTTGCAGGGATCCAGCGTTTCGGGGCAATCTCAAGCCAAATCCAGCAACGCAGTCGCTGCAAAACTCGGAAATGAGCAGAAAGTGGCTTTCACTGCGACTAAGGAAATCGAGGAAAAGGCCTATCTTCCATGCAAGGCAGGCTTCCATCTCTACGAAGACACCTGCTTCCCCTGCAGTCCCCACTGCCTTACTTGCTTCGACTCCTCTCTCTGTCAAGAGTGTGAAGCCGACTATCAGCTGCATGCGTCCCTGTATACATGTCTGCTTTCCTCGCGCAGACTTGGGGCGGAAGGCTGCGGCTTGAACTGCAGAGTGTGTGTGGAGCCTGGGGTGTGTGAGGCGTGTGAGGAGGGGCATTCGCAGGATGGGAGGGGACCTGATTGCGACTTAGGGGTATTGGGGTGCCCAGTGCAGAAGTACAGGGAAGAAGGGACTGGCTTTTGTCAGGACTGTCCGAACCTTTGTCTTTCCTGTAGTGATGCTTCTACCTGCTTGGCTTGCAGGGAAAACGCTCAAATGAAGGACCAAAATACGCCTATTTGCTCGAATGATCCTTGTGAAGAGCCACTGCGCAGAAATAGTGCTGGAATTTGCATACTCTGTGGGACGAATTGCAAATTCTGCAATACAGCGGATGTATGCGAGGTATGTGAGGACGAATACGCTCAAAACAGCCCTCCTGGGCCTGACTGTCTGCTTACTCAGTGTACAGAGCACCAATACCGCGCTGCAAAGACTGGGTATTGCCAGGAATGCTCCTCTACCTGTCAGTCCTGTACAGAGACTCTCTGTTCTGCATGTGCTAAGGACTATTACCAGATGTTCCCAGGGTCCATATGCGACTTGGAGACTTGTCCTTTGGCCTATTATGTGGACAACACGAATTTCTGCCTGAAATGTGGGGAAGGGTGTTCGATTTGCAGTGCTTCGACCTGCTCAAAGTGTTTGGACGGATATACAACCCTGGTTGCCAATGCACCGAATTGCCAAAATACAGCCTGTGTCAGCGGATATTACAGGAAGGAAAGTGGACTTTGTGTGCAGTGTGGAGAGCACTGTGCAGTCTGTAGTGCTGCAAGTTCATGCATTACCTGCGAAGCCGGTTTTTTCGACCTTCCAACGTCCACTGGCGCCTGCAATCTCACTTCCTGCCCCACAAGCACCTACACCGCTTCCGGCAACCACTGTCTAGACTGCGGCTCTCACTGTGAAATCTGCTCCAACGACTCCAGTTGCCAGCGCTGCCGAGAGAACTACCAGCAAGGCTCTGAGTCTCTCAAGGATTGCTCTAATTTGCAATGTGTCTCTCCCATGTTTAGAGATGTGAACGGCCATTGCATGGCTTTGGGCGACCACTGTGCCGCTTCATCTCTCATAGAAACCTGCGATTTGTGTGAGACGGACTATTACCGAATCTCGGGGAATAGCTGCGATTTGACCATATGTCCAGAGGGAATGTATGGAGATAGCCAGGGACGTTGCTGGACCTGTGGAGAGGGCTGTAAGCAGTGCACTACAGAGAGGGATTGCCAGGCCTGTCAGTCTCTAACTGCTCACATCTCTTCCTCTGGAGTTTGCGTAGAGGACACTACCTGTTCTCTTGGGTCTTGGAAGGGTGAGGAAGGTTGCCAGCTCTGTGGCGTGAGTTGTGAAGAGTGCCAAAACGGCAGTTCCTGTTTGATATGCGCGCAGAACTACCAGCAAACCAACCCTCCATCTCAAGACTGCAGTCCGGATCCGTGCACCTCGCCACTGACCAGAGACCTCTTCGGCCACTGCGTAAGTTGCAATGATGAGAGTTGCTCACAATGTGGGATAACTGCGAAATCGGAGTTGTACTGCAAAACCTGTCTCAATGAATACCAGCGAGATCGCATAGAAAGTCCATGTGTGGCTGTGAAATGCCAGGCTGGAAGCTATAGATATGAGAACGGAGTCTGCAAAGTTTGTGGAAAAGGTTGTGAAAGCTGCTTAAATGCGGATAGCTGTGAAAAGTGTCTTATTCACTACTTGCAGCAGAGCTGGCCGCTTAGAGACTGCACTCCTGGAGACGTCTGTACTGAAAAATTATATAAAGACGTAAATGGCCACTGCCAGCCCTGCGGGGCTCACTGCCAAGTCTGTACAGAAGCAACAAGCTGCGACATATGCGATCAGGAACACTATCAGGAGGATATGCGCGAATCTGGGGACTGCAGCTCCACTCCTTGCTCGAGTGGGAACTTCCCTGACCCGGTCTCTGGACACTGCATGCCCTGTGGCTCTGGGTGTCTCCTCTGTGGTCCTTCTATCTGCTTTCAATGCGAATCCGGCCTCGTCCAGACAGACCTCAGCGGAAACGCCTGCATTCCCGGCCCTTGTCCAATTCAGACCTACAAAGAAGCGGAAAGCTACCGATGTCTGCCCTGCGGACTGGGCTGTTTGGCCTGCACTCCCAACTCCTGCTCGAAATGCGACCTGGGATACATGCAAATCGACCATTTGACTAATTCTTGTGTGCATGGAACTTGTCCGGATGGGAGTTATCAGGAATCAGAGTCGAATCACTGTTTATAATGTGGGGAAAACTGTGAAATTTGCGTTGATTCGGAGTCGTGCTCTGTCTGCGAGTTGGGGTTTCAGATGCAAGTAGGAGAAATAGCGCCAAATTGCAATTTGCAGCCCTGTAAATTGCGAGAATACCGGGATTCGAGTGGTCATTGTCAGGGCTGTGGGGAGAATTGTTGGAATTGTAGTGAGGGACAGAGTTGCACAGCCTGTGATAGTGGCTTTTACCAGGAAGACCCAGACAGTATGAACAATTGCAGTTCTGAGAATTGCTCAGATGGGAAATACCCACATCAGACCAGTGGTCATTGTCTGAAATGCGGGGAAAACTGCGCTATTTGCCATAATGCGATTTCGTGCTTACGTTGTGAGGAAACTTTTCAACAGCAGATCACTATTAATTCCCCCAATTGCAGTCCAATTCCCTGCGAAGTCTTCACTTATAGAGACCTAAACGGTCACTGTCAGTCCTGCGGAAATAGCTGTCTCTCCTGTTCTATAGAGAAATTCTGTCAGAATTGCAGTGACCAGTCCATTCGCCTCACAAATGAAGACAAAACATGTGAAATCGGAGCCTGTAGCGAAGGTTTCTATAGAGATAGTACTGGATTATGTGTTGTGTGTGGGAAACACTGCCTGATTTGCAGAAATCAGACTTCTTGTGAACTATGTGAGGACGAATACCAGCAACAAAGCCTGGATATGGCTATTTGCTCGAGTCTACCATGTGAAAAAGGCACATATCGCCTATCAAATGGCCACTGTACGGTATGCGGTGCTAATTGTATCCAATGCAATGATACGAACACATGTGTTTACTGTGCTCCTCTGTATTACCAGGACGATAATTCCGACCACAGCGGCTGTCTAGATCGGAGCTGTGCAGTAGGGAAGTACCCTGCGGACAACGGCCTATGCACCTTGTGTGGAATAGGCTGTTTTGCCTGTGAGTCTGCGGTTGCTTGCCTGACCTGTCTGAAGCCAGACACAGACGCACCACTGAGTGGTACCAATACATGTGTGCCAGCGAATTGCCACATCAATCAGTATTGGACTGGGACTGAATGCGCTGTATGCAATTTATACTGTGCATCTTGCTCGCAGGAAAGCGGACTTTGTAGTGCGTGTAGTGGTAGCTACTTCCCTGAAAGCCGCTTGCCCGGCCTTTGCACAAACCAATGTGCTGTGTCTTGCCAGTCTTGTGCTAGGGTTGCAAGTCTGTGCACCACTTGCTCTGCAGGCTACATTCCTGAGGACACTTTGCCAGGCCTTTGCACTGCAGCTTGTGAAAATAGCTGCAAGACCTGCCGAATATCAGCCACTGTATGTGAAGAATGTACTGATGGATACTTAATAGAGACCATACTACCAGGCCGTTGTGTATCAAATCCAGATAAATCCTGCAAATCCGCCACTAATTCAGCGCTAATTTGCTCAGCTTGCAGTGAAGGATACCAGCCCTACACCACTCTGCCAGGCCGGTGTGTCGCCAAGGGTTCCTGCCACCCCAGTTGCAAGGATGCCTCGAGCTGCGAAGGGGCGTATACAGCCTGCACTGCCTGCGCTTCCAATTACCTCTCTTCGGGAGATATATGCACTTTCGCAGTCTGTCATCAGAGCTGCAATACCTGCAACGGCCCAAGCTATAACAATTGCGTATCCTGTGCCGAGGGAAACACCTACATCCCCGCGCTAAATATATGCCAGCTTAAGGTCTGTTCAGGGTCGTGTAATACTTGTTACGGGTCAGCCCCCGACCAGTGTCTTTCCTGCAAAGCTCATTCTTCTAAGAGTCCCACAAGTGACTACTGCGGCTGCGACATGTTCTACACCCTTAGTTCCTCTATAGACACATGTGTTTATGCAGGCGCTTGCAATGCCAAGTGCCTCACCTGCTCGGGGCCGAGTGCACCGGACTGTTTGAGTTGTGTGAGCAATGCAGAAAGGGTGGAACAGGGATGTGCATGCAAGGATGGGTATATATTGAGTGGGTCTGTTTGTAGATACACTGGGGAGTGTGTTAGTGAGTGCGCAGTGTGTAGTGGTCCTGAGCCGAATCAGTGCGTGTCCTGCCCTCTGAATGCCACGCTAAGGAGCGGTTCCTGTGTATGCAACTCGAATTACCAATGGAATCTCAGAGAGAGCATGTGCAAATACACAGGTATTTGCTCAGCGATGTGTTCACTCTGCAACGGCCCTGGAGATCATGACTGCACAGCCTGCATAGATCCAACCAACAGCCATTTAAGCGATTCCACTTGCGCATGTCTGCAAGACTACATCTGGTCCTCAAATACCAAAACATGTCAATATTCAGGCCTATGCGCAGAGGCATTCTCCACGTGCACAGGTCCTACCAAGGCTCAAGGCACTTTTTGTGACCCAAATGCGCATAAAGAAGAAACCGATTGTCAGTGCAATACCAACTTTGCTTGGGACTTTACACTGGGGAAGTGTCTGGCTTCGACTTGCAACTCGGTTTGCCTAACTTGCACTGGTCCCAGCAAACGTCAGTGTGCTTCCTGTAATGACCAAAATCACCATTCCATATCCTCAGGAACCTGTATTTGCGGAGATGGCTACTTCGGGTCTATTACTTCCACGTCAGATCTATGCATTCCTTGCCATACTAGCTGCCGCCAATGCAGTGACACTGCATCCAATAAGTGCTTGATATGTTATGAAAAAGCCTCAATTACCAGTTTATCGACCTGTGAATGTGACGTTGGGTATTTCCTGGATAGGGAAATAGAGAGGTGTGTGGCTTGCCATCCACTATGTAAGGCCTGCACTGGAGCCTTGGAAACTGAGTGCCAAAGCTGTAGGGCTGATTTTACAGTGACTGAGGAGCAGACTTGTGCCTGTCTCTCCTCCTTTTCCCTCAACCTAGAAACCCTGGATTGCGACAAGTGCCACAGCACCTGTGCCAGCTGTCTCGGTCCTGCCAACACCCAGTGCAAGTCCTGCGCTGCTGGACAAACGTTGCTAAACAATACTTGTGTCTGCACTCAGGACGGGAAATACAACAACGCGGGTACATGCTCTGATTGCTATGACGGTTGCAGAACCTGCGCAAGTCCACGGTCTGACCAGTGCCTCAGCTGCTACTCCGAAGCAGTGCTATTTTCCTCCCCAGGACCCTCTTCCTGTATATGCCTCAGTCCAAAGCGGCCTGCCCCCACCCCTCAGACCTGTTCCCTTTGCCCCTCTTCCTGTGCAGATTGCAGCCAGGCAGACGCTAATTTCTGCACCGCCTGCAAATCCCACGCTATTCCCTCACTTGCAGCCTTCCCTTCTGCTTGCATATGCGAGACTGGGTACTACTGGGCCTCCTCGGCTGCCTGTGTGCCCTGTCACAGCACCTGCCAGACGTGTGTTTCTGCGAGTCCTTTCTTTTGCTCAGGGTGTGTGGGGTATGGGAATGAGGGGGGACTGTTTTGTGAGAGTTACTGTCCGTCTGGGTTCAATGGGGTGCAGGGAGTATGTGTAATTGCAGCTCCTTTGGTGTTTTCTCTATCATTTGACAGGCTGAATTCATACAAAGACACAGTCAATAACTACGAAGTGGTCGCTTCAAGTCCTTTAAAAGTGCTTTATAGACAAGGAGTTCAGTTACTCGGGCAACAATTCCTCCAGCTGCCTCCAAACTCCAAATCTCCAGGCCAATTAGTCCTTTCCTCCAACCACTATGCTGAGATCTGGCTCCGACCCTCTGCTTCCTCTACCCCACAGACCATTCTTTCGAAGTATATTGATGACACACAGTTGATACTATTGTCTATTAGTGATGGAGTACTAAAATTGACAGTACTGACTTATTACTTTGAAGTCTCGGGCGATACAGTCATAGGGAAATTGCACCAATCCGATTCTGCAAAGAGCGAAAAGACCATAACAGGCGGGTCTGTGAGTAGTGAAAAGGAGTGGATTAGAGTGGGCTACTCTGTAGCTTTATCAGGCAAAAGCACTACTCTGGCTATATACCTGGCTTCAGTGACGATGGCTGTATACACATTTGAAGGCGTCTTTTTCAGAGATTTCAACGAAGGGGTCTTTTTACTCGGCGGACAGACCACTGATTTGACTAGTTCCACGTTCTTCAAAGGCGGACTAGCCGAAGTACGCATATTCAACAATCAAAGTACTCTCCCCGTCCTAACCAACTGCCCAGCTCCATGTCCATCCGCCTGCTCCTCATCCGGCCTATGTCTCATCCCTTGTGCTAACTCCGAATTCCTCTCTCCTACAGGCGTCTGTCTACCCTGTAACGCTACATGTGGGAACAATGGATGCGTTCGAGCCTCTGACTGCAGCCTCAACCAAGACCCACTCTGTCAGTCCTACACCGATTTCACTGGATGCACTGGATGTGTAGCACTTGCAGTGGCTGACAGCCAGGGAATTTGCACATGTGTGTCGGACTCGACCTACAATGCAGCAGCTTCTGCATGTGTGTGTGCGAAGTCAGGCTTTCAAGTCTTTAACAAGCAGTGCGTTTCCTGCCTGGCTTACTTTAAATCGGGAGATGTTAGTGCTGTGTTTGATTATGACTATATGAAAGTGTATGTGCACTTCGCGAAATCGGTCAAAATCGGGGTTGAAGGATGCACGAATATATTCGGTTTCAATACAGTGGGGAAATTGGGGACTTCCCCGAATTGCGGATTTGATGCCAATAGGCGGAAACTGACTATACTGTTGGGTCTCGGGACTACCTTAGTCCAAGAAGAGCTGGAAATCAACAGTAAAGAGGTCCTCTCCAGCGAAGCAGAGTGCTCATTCGAGGCTGAAACTCTGCGCCCAGTAGCCAAATACCCCGGAGAACCTCTAGTTCCAACCGCTATTATAATGATGTCTGGACAGTATTCTACTGTATGTGGTGGTAAAGGACTGGATGTCAGTGGGGCAGGGTCTAGTGGAGCGCAGGGCAGACCTATGCTGTATAGGTGGACTTTCGAGAGTGATGTTGAAATGGTGGCTATCAGTGGCTATTCAAACTATAGTGCTGATAACGTCCGTATTACTATTCCCAATTCCTCACTGCAGACTTCCACACTGAAAGTGACTCTCAGCATAAAGAACTTCTTCGGCCTGGAAAACGCAATTACGAAGTCAGTGCAAATAAGCACCGTCCCAGGGCTGGCAGTGCTAATCGACGGCGGAGACCAAGTCTCTATGAAGGCTGCTACTCGAAGACTGCTGAAAGCCACTGTGAAGTCTGCCTGCGGACTCAGTTCCCCCACCATTGAGTACAGCTGGTCAGTGAGGAAAGGAAATATTGCTGTTGGACTGGATTTGGCAGGGAACCCGCTGGTGATCCCTGCGAATTCCCTCAGTGTGGGAACTACCTATGAACTGCAAGTCACAGCTACGGACTCTACCGGTATATCCGGAACTGCGCTGGTCACTATAACTGCCACTGCCAGTCCTCTCAAAGTCCTGTGCAACCGCTCCAGCGGCGACCAAAGCATAAGTCAGGACCTGGTGATTGACTGTTCACAGTCCCGAGACACAGATTACCCCACAGCAATGGATATAAAGGCGAGTTGGACATGTGTGCAGGGCACAGAGAAGTGCTTGAATGCTCTGGGAGGCACTTTGTCCCTAACAACTGGGCTAATTCTGCGCATTCCCAAGGCTCAGTTGCTCAGTGGAGTCACTTATGTGCTGTCTCTCACTATATCCAAGGACAGTCGCAGTGACTCTGCCACCCTGGCGATTGCTACAGTGGGCGCCACTGATTTGCAGGTCAGTATCGCCTTTGAAAGCCGCTTTTACTCTCCAAAGGAAGACATCCAGGTCCTATCCTCCGTGCAAGGCGCGGATTCCGCCCAAGTAGCCTGCCAATGGACTCAAAAAAGCGGACAAACGCTAGTCCCGAGGAGCCGTCCAGACGCCACTTTCCTGAGTCTACCCGCAGGCTCCACCCTCAGCGGCCAGACCTACACCTTTGTACTCACTGCCACGGTCCAGAGTGGGGCAGTTTCTGCGTCTGTGACTATTCTGATGAGTTGGCCACCTGCGGGCGGCAGAGCAGGGGTGGAGCCTGCGGCAGGCCTGGCACTGGTGCAGGAGTTCACTGTGTGGCAAAGGGGCTGGGTGGCCCAGGACCTCCCCCTCCTGGCCTCTGTCAGCTACCTGGAACACTCCAGGAAAAGGGGACTTTTGGTCCCTTCCCAAGCCAACGAACGAGGCACGCGGCTCTTCGCAGGCAGCCTCGCCCTCCTCATCGAGATCTGCGATGCACTGGACAGCTGCACCGTTGTGAACAGCCCTGTTCTCGTCACTTCCCCTAGCAGAACACTCGCAAATACCGACTTCCAGGCCACTTTTCAGCAACTTACAGTCGATAGGGACCAAATTCCGTCGATTTGTGTGGTGTTTGGGAAGTCCATAGTGCTGGAGCAGGATTTGTGGACTTTTATTGTATCCAAATTGACGCAATTTTCAGCTGATTTGTCAGATATTAGTGCGGAAACGCTAAATGCTGAGCTAAACTGCGTGCAAGTACTAGCCTCCATCCAAACTTTGCAGAATCAGGCCAATTTAGCGGTATTACTCAACACTACGAGTGATATTCTAAGCAAATATAAGGGTTCTATCAATTCTGAGGCCTTTCAGACGCTAGTTGGCCTATTTAGCGGCTTTCCGCAGACTTCCACCCTGCTAAATGAGTACTACAGCGGCCTGCAAAGTAGCTATTTGGACTCCTTTCTGCCCAATGACGACCCTGTAGTGACCAATTCTGCTGCAACTGGGCTGTTTTTAGCCCGGAAAACAGCCTCTAATCTGGCTTTTACAGTGAATTCGCCCCTACTAAACTTCACTTTGGCCACTCCCTCTACTCTGGCAGCGGACTTATCGCTGTCTCCGGCCACTGTAGTGGACTTTACAGTGCAGCAGTACCTGAAACCCTCCTTTCCCGCGGGAATAATCGACATAAATGTGCTAAAAGTGGGCACTTATGGACTGATTTTCACCAAAAACGCCTCCAAATCGCCCCTAAAAGTGACCAATTTGACAGAACCGATCAATATCACTCTGCCAGTACTGGACTACCAGCCCCAAGAGCAGTACCAATGTGTTTTCATGGGCGAAAAGGAGTGGCAGGCTGCCGGCTGTCGAGTGCTTAACATGACAAATGCAACGGCTTCGATTCAGATTTGGCATTTTAGCGCGTTTACGGTGGTAACGAAGGAAATGAAAGGTGTTGGACCTGAGGGAATGCCGCATTTCCCGCAGAAGCTGCAGTATGAGTGCGAAATGTGGCTGGCGCCGGTCTATACGATGATCGCAATTGTGGTGGTTTCACTGGGACTGCTGGCTGTCCTGTGTACTGCCGGGCTGCTCTGTCCCCCGAAGCCCTCGGAAGAGGCAGCGCAGTTCTCCAGTCGGGAAGGCTTCAAAAGCGAAGACCCTGGCTTCAGCCCGCCCACAGAGTCCGCCCCACTGGCCTCCCAGACTCCAATGCAAAATCCAGAGCCTAAGGACCTGCCTTTGGGAGTGTTCCGGCCTATGGGAGACATTGCTTCCGCTCATGATGTGGATGTGCACCTCGACTCCCCAGTCTTCACCCCTGTCAACTTGGCTGCACCTCCGCCTGCTACTATGTCGAGACGAGTGCACAGGCCAAAGGTGACTCCACTGGTCAGCTTCCTGGAAGGCCACTACCTAATTGGCCTATTCCTCGCAAGACAGTGGCCTCGCTGGGAGAAGCTGTTGTGCTTAATGACAGTACTGCTGTGTGACCTGTTCTTCCTAGGGGTGTTTTACTACTTCCAGCAGGAGTCCACTGTAGAGGGGGAGGAGACTGAGGACAGTTTCCTGTGGAGTGAATATACGAGCCAGGACGCTCGCTTTTACCTGTATTCCTTCCTACTCTCAGTCCCTGTGTCGATAATAGCAGCAGGGTTGTTCATATCTGCTGAATTGCAGGCGAGGGCGGAACGCAGACGGACACTGTTAGGACTGGGAGTGGGTTTCTGCCTACTAGCCGCAGGAGTGTTTGTGGTGCTGATAGCCAGTATGAACGCAGAGCTGTGCTACGAGTATGCAGGCCGGTGGTGCATTGGATTCCTGTGGTGCGTGATAACGGAGCTGGGAGCGGTGGAGTTCCTGCTGGCTGCAGGCAGGTGGGCGCTGCTCAAGATATACCAGTCAGCTTAATACTAGTTTAGGCCAATGACCTATCGACACAGTGGCTTTCGTCGCTACATAAACATGGAGAGATGGGAAGTCAGGGATTAGTCCGACCTACAGGTTATAACTTCATTACTGAAACAGCTTCGACTAAGTTCTGGAAGGACTTCTAAGATATGGCAAGAATAGGGGAATTGAGTGCTGAGCAAAAGTGGCTACTGAGGGACTCAGGTAGTGTTACTGTGACTTGGGAGCGTGGCAAGAGCACGAAAGTAGACTTCCAACCCAGTGCAAAGCTCCTCACAGTCCTCACCACCTTCGAAGGAGTCCTCAAGAAGTGCGGGGAGCTGCAGCGGGCTCTCAATCAGTCCAGTCGGGTGACCACTGTAGGCGTCTTTCTGCACCTCGACTCCGGCCAAATCGCCATCCGCACCACTACGCTGTGCATCCTCGCAAGAGACGAACTCCCCGAGCCACAGATCGAAGACATCGCCCAAGGCCACTACTCCAGACCCGTCGAAATCCTGCGAGACGAAATCAAAGCCGCCGCCCGCTCCTAAGCACAGTCATGGCTAAATCCCTGATTAGTCTGATAGATGGAAGAGGAGTTCGGACGCTCCCCCTGCAAAATCAAGGCCTGGTGCTGCAAGTGCTTCATGACCTTCGAGAACGGCCCCAAGTCGCAAATGGTCCTCAACCACCTTTCCCTCCCTGACTGCGACTCCTTCCCCTGCAACAAGCCCTCTCGCCCTGGCAACCCTGCCTGCGTGCGGCGCTTCCGATGCACCAACTCCGCCAATAGACATACATACTGCTACAGCAATGACCAGGTGCAGACCTGGGCGCAGTCGCTGAGAGTGGAGAGCGATGCTTCGGTGGTGGATGATTTTATGCTGGATAGCTTGGTGCTCACGGAGAGTCCGGACGCTATGTTGGCGATTAATTCGGATGGAGGGTCGGAGGGACAAGTGATCCGAACGCCCGTTAAGCCGGAGTACAAGCATTACCAGCCGGAGGAGAGGGAAGAAACGCTGGCTGGTGACTTTGCTGTTCCGGATGATGTGACCATAACGGAACTTATTGAGCAGGTCAAAGGCGTACTCGGAAAAGAGCACCCGAAGAAAGCGCTATCAAAGGTGCGAAACGCCTACAAGCGCCTAGGCTACACCTCAGTGGGCGCCCTCAGGATCGCGCGTCTGAACCAGGGCTCATGGGAGTTCCTATACCGAGACTTCGCTGATGTATGTCCCGAGGTAGTTGCGATTTCCCACATAGTCAAGTACCTCCTGTGCAAGCGGCCAGAAGACTGCATCCGCTAGTCCCTCTAGACTATTAAAATGGACTCAATCACAGAGTTCCAAGGCGTGCATGAGTTCCTGAGCAATGAGTTCGGCACTCCGGTGGGGCTGGAAGGAGGCGTATACCCCAGTGTGGCGCATGCTTTCCAGGCCGCCCGCACCAGTGATAAGGACTTGAGGAGGCAAATTGCTCAGGTGGACCTGACCCAGGCCTATTCTCTCAGTGAAGCTATCGATAACCCTGCGGACTGGACTCGCACGAGGGTTAAAGTCATGGAGCGACTCATACGAGACAAGTTCATGCGCAGTAAAGAGCTTCAGAGACGACTGTTAGACACTGGAAGTCGGGCTATCATCAATACCTATGAGGACGCGAGCCAGCCCAGCAACCTGTTCTGGGGCGTAGTGCAGTCCAAGGGACAGAATCAGGTGGGTGTTATTCTCATGCAACTGCGGAAAGACTTGGAAGCCGGACGGGAAGTGGAGGCCTGGCTCCTCTCCAGCTTCTCCATGCAGACCCACCCCGACGAACTGCCCCTGTTCCGACTGGTCTGCTACAAGCACGGACACCGCAGTGGGTCCTACACACTCACAGGCAAGGGCTTCTACTTGCTGGGCAACAGTGAATCCTGCGACATAGCCCTCGCCCACCCTTCCATATCCCGAAGACACGCATGTTTGTTAGTGGATGAAAGCCTGGGCCCGACGTTGGTGGATTTGTACTCGAAGGCGGGGACTTTTGTGCAGGGCACTGCAGTGAAGCAGGGAGAAGCAGTGCCTGTGAATAGCCGCGAGGAACTCAGTTTCGGGGACTCCACTCGAGTCTTCCGCCTGGAAATGGACTTTTCGCAAGTGAGTGAAAAGCTGGAAAGACGGAAAAGAAAGATAGACGAGGAGTTGGAAGCACTGGAGCGGCTGGAACAAGGAGGCGACACACAGGCTTTAAAGCACTTGGGACTGGCAGAAAGCGACACAGTGCGAGTGCAGCACTTGTCGTATCGCTGCCGTGAAGAGGACTTGGAGGAGTTGTTTGCAGTGTGTGGTGCAGTCCGCAGGGTGACGCTGCGCAAGGGACGGACTAGTTGCAGTGCGGAAGTGCAGTTTCAGCAGAACTCCAGTGCGAAGGCAGCTCTGAAGTACGACGGTATGCTGTTTCAGCGCTGTAGTATTGCAGTGACTTTGGCGTAACAGTTTGCAGACATAGAGATGAAAGTTTGCTTTAGGATAAGGAGTTGTAGCCTGGTAATTGCAGTCTGATTTCATCGTAATTCGGATTCATTAAGCAATACATCCCAGGTATTAAGCGAAACTGCCGCCTCCCTATACCTGCAAGAATGATAAAAATCGCATTTCCCCTGCAACCCTAATTATCTATAATTCCTACAAAGCATAGATGCTGAGTATTAAGTCTACAGTCTGGCCAGCCTTTATCAGTACCTCTGAATAGCACGAGTGCTCCCACGCAGAGACTTGTTGCTGAGAGGAAACCCTGCAAACCATTACAATGAGGCCTGCTCAGGAATGGTGGCCCGGACTACTGCTCGCCCTCACTGCCTTGGCAGCACCTTACTTTCCTGAACTTTCCAAGTGTGTGCGGACGGTGTTGGTGACTGGGTGGCTGTTGAGTCAGCAGGGAACGGGGCGTTTGTCCTGGGTAACAGCCTGCCTTAGTGTCAATTTTACCTTTCTGGACTCTGTGCTGCTGGCGGCAGTCCTGCTTTTGAGTTTGGCTAATGCCGGGCATGACCTTTCACAAGGAGCTTTTGTGCTGATGCTGCAGGTTGTGCTGATGCTGTCAGTCAGCCACATCTGTGCCTCTGCAGGCGCTGCCCCTGTGCTGCCCGTGGCTCTGACCTGTGTATTGACCCTGCTAGCGAAAGCGCTCAGAGACACAGCGGCCAGTCACAGACTGCGTCTATTGGATATCCAGGAAGAAGCGAAGGCCATAGGGGAGGAACTAATCGCCGTGAAGTCCAAATTCTTCGAGAATAAAGAAGTACAACTGTCCAGAAGCTGCAGTTCTAACTCCAGAGACCCTATGCTTGCTAAGCTGAAGCGACTCAACCCCACCAGGAGGCTGCTGGCCAGAACTTTGACACAAGTAGGCGCTTCTCCGCACCCTGAGCAGCCTTTATTCCCTTCCTCCAGACGCAAATACACACTTGACGAGTCCGTAGACGGCAGCGAAGTCTCCCTCAACTGGCAGCCGGAAGTGACCATCACCTCCTACGACAGCTCTATGAACGGCAGAGAAAACGACATCTCCTCAGACGAAGCAGACGGACTGATCAACAACATAATGAGTGAGGAGTACATACTGTGGCAGCACAAGAAGCGACCTTCTCTGCGGCCGGGGGAAGAGCTGGGACTGCTGCAGCAGTTGCAGCAGTTTGCGTCAAGTCTGCCTGCGGTGGCGAGCACTGTGTTCACGCTGGCTCCCTTGCGAGTGCTGATTGAGGAGAATGAGGAGTTGGCGGAGGTTCTGTACCATGTGGGGGAGTGGGACTTCAACACGCTGGAATTGGTCCAATTTACCTCCGAGCCGCTGAAAGAAGTGTCCAATTACCTGTTTTCCACACATTCACTGCTTGAAAAGTTCCTCATCTCCCGGGACGCGTTCGGCAGGTTCCTGTACGAAGTGGAGCGGCGGTACCGCAAGGACAACTACTACCACAATGCACTGCACGCTGCAGACGTGCTCAATTCAGTGGTCTTCCTACTGACCTCTGGCCTATACCGCTGCGGCCACATCCTCGACTTAGAGGTATTCGGCCTGATGGTGGCTGCTATTGGCCACGACATGGACCACCCAGGAGTAAATAACGCCTTTTTGGTGAATCACTCGGACCAACTGGCGCTGCACTACAATGACCGCAGTGTGCTTGAGATGATGCACGCCGCCAACTTGTTCGGAGTCATCAGCCGGGCGGACTGCAACATAGCAGTGGGCCTCTGCATTGCTGACTTCCAGCGCTTTCGCAAGATCGTCATTGACCTCATCCTGGCCACTGACCTGCAGAGGCACTTTTCCATACAAGCGGACTACCGAGTGGATCTGGAAGACTTCCACAAAACCCTCGAAGACGAATCTTTCCGCCTAAAAACCCTCGAAATGTGCATAAAATGCGCAGACATCGGCCACGCCGCCAAAGAAACCAGTCTGCACCTGCACTGGACCCACCTCATTTCGCACGAGTTCTTCTCCCAGGGCGACAAGGAAGCTTCTCTGGGACTGCCCGTGAGTCCTTTATGCGACAGAAGCGTGGTCCTTATCCCCAAGTCCCAAATCGGCTTCCTCACAGTAATGGTGAAGCCTCTGTTTTTGCTATGGGAAGAGATGGTGAGGCTGTATGGAGACTGGGACGAGGACTGCGACCTGCCGTTCGAGATATGCAGTCGGCGACTCGGGGAAAACGTGCAGTACTGGCAGGGGGAGTTGGAGGCAGTGGAGAGGAGCAGGGAGTACTGCCTGCCTGACCTGACTCCGCCCATGTTAGAGGAGAGGTGTAGCTAATATGGGGAAGCCTGGAGTGCTCACGCAGTCCCAAGCCAGAATGCCTCTGGACTACTTCAAGCGGAAGTGGATGGCTTTGGCTTCCATTAGTCCGCAGGACAAAGCGGCGAGGTACAAGCAGCAGACTTTGGTGGCGAACTTCAAAGCGCACTTCTCGCATTACAGCCGCAGTCAAGACCTGGTGGACTCTTTCATGGCCTGGCTGCGCTCGGTGCGCATACACGATTCGGAGCTGTGGGCCCTGTACGCCTCCTACCTCCACACTCACTCCTCTATCTACAGCAGCACAGCACTCGTGTCCAAAGTGGCTCTGTTCAAAGCAGTGCCCGGGGACCTGGCGGCGCTACTGGAGAAGCGGGTGACCGAGGACCTGGGAGCTGCAGGCACCAAAGACCTGGCAGCACTGCTGAAAATAACTAAAAGTGAGGCGATTATCAGGAAAATAAAGGAAGAAGGCCGGATTATTGTCAACAATGAGTGCGATTTCGGCTTCTTTGCAGGGCTGTTTTTACCCCGCATGCACTTGTTCCCCGATGTTGCGGACACACTGAAACAGCAACTCGAGCGCATCTTGCCCACTATCAGAAACGTACAGACTCTCTGCACCTTCGCAAAGAGCTACGCGGAAAACAAGGTGCAAATGGACGCAGACCTGCTCCAAAAGATAGAGACCGCCATACTCACCAGCTCACAAGCACTGAAAGAACTAGATGTGAATGAGGTCTTTCTGGCCTTCCACACTCCTGCCTACTACCATCGTATATCAAAGAGCTTTTGGACCCGCTTTGAGGAGCGAGTGCTGAGCTCGGCACACACCTTTAGACCCAGTTGGCTGCTCGCCACCTTTGCAAGACACAACTTTCCCAGCTCCGAACTCCTCGCTACAGTGCTGCCACTGTGGAAAGAGGAAACCACTCGACTCAGGCTGAAGGAGCAGTTTCGAGAGGGACTGAGTGCACTGCCCCGTTACTCCGGCCTGACTGAGCAGGACAAAGCCTGGGTGTGTGCACAACTAGCAGGCTTCAGGACTCAGTTCACTCCGTTCGATGTGTCTACAGTGCTGAGAGGGGTGGCGGGGGCGGGGTGGTACGACCCTGTGCTGTGGAAACTGCTGCTGGAACGCTTTGTAGTGGGGAAAGGCAAGGCCAAAGATGTGGATAAGTCTATGGTGTATGTGGCTATTCGGTGTTTGGAGCTGGATGGAGTGCAGTTGAGGGAAGTGGAGGACATTGTGAGGCAGTACAGAGAAGAGCTCCGCACTACTTTCGAGAAACTGCGCTTTCCGGTCAAGCCCACGGCCTTGCACAGCCGCCTCGCATCCACTCTCCTGCGCCTGCAGCTCCCCTACACAGAGTTCAGCACCATTGCTGAGCTCTATCGACCCAACTTCACCCTTCCAGCCTCCAACTTGGTCATCATTTGCCAAGATTGGCCGTTCCACCTTTGTCTCAATTCCTCGGAAATGGCCACTGGCACTCAAATGATGCTGCGTCATCTCAACAAGGCCGGCTACAAGGTGCTGATTGTTGCCAACGAGGCAGCTGCGGAGACTACATTTGAAAGTGTGCTAGCGCAGGCTAGACAAGCAACTGATATTGCTAACTTCCAGATCGTTTAGGTAGAACTAGGACTAGGTTACGGAAACCTGGTCTGTGGCAGTGAAAGCTCAGCAAGGGGGTTTGAGGAGTACCGAGTGGTAATAGACTGTAGCTATGACCAGGGATTAGGCAGAGGTTTATTGCACTAGAAGCCTCGCGAACTTCGCTATAATGGCTGAGGGTGAACTGTTTATAATCCGCCACGCAACCAGCCTCTACAACATCGCTAGCAAGGACTACGTCACCCTGCACGGCACCCGCAAGCACATGCCTCTCAAGTGGGATTCTTCCTACATCGACAGTCCCTTGGCGCCACAAGGCATCAGCGAGGCGCAGGCCGTCAAGGCCGCAATCCAGCAGCTGCCTATCAGCAAGATCCTGGTGTCTCCTTTTCGCAGAGCTCTGCACACTTGCGAGGAGCTGTTCGGGGACATGCCCAATCGTCCTCCGGTGAAAGTGTGTCCACTGATTGCTGAGAAGTGTGGAAACGCGCCTGATTTAAGCCTGTTCTTCGGTACTCCTTTCCCTGAGTTCACCCACTACGACTGGTCCGAACTAACGGCCCTCCCCCGGTATTGGCTGCTAGACAACGTGCAAAACACTCATACAGCCGATATAGCAGAGAGAGCCAGCAGTCCGCAGCAAGCCCAAGAACTGATGCTGGCAGCCATGAGGTCTCTGTACCCTGAGAAGCTGGAGGCGAAGCAGGACATATTTCGAAGGGTGGAGCGGGCGAGAGACTATTTGAAGCAGGAGCTGAGGCAGGGGAATGTGGCGATAGTTGCGCACTCGAATTTCACGAAGCACTTTACGCTGCATCTGTTTGGGGAAGGGAAGTGGCTGGAGAACTGCGGGGTACTGCGGCTTTCCCTAGCTTAGGTAAGCATTCAGCTAGTGCTTCTCGCTTTTCTCGTAAAAGACAATACATATTTGTAAATGAACCTGTGAAACTGGGAAAACTCTAAAAACGGCTCAATGAACAAAACCTTATGATTTATGTATACAATTTGCTGATTATGCCATAAATCTAGGCGATTTTAGCCTGCATAAGACAGCTGAATGAAGGAAATTGCTATCTAAAGAAGGTGTAGGACTCTAGACTGAACTTCTCCACTCCCTCCCTTCCGGGGTAGTTGTTCGCAATGAGGACGGTCGAATTCACGATCAGAGGCTGCTGATTGCTGCAGCATTCAACATCTGTGGCTGAGAATCGGAACTCTTCTTCAGACCCAACCTTCCACCGTCCTAGTTGCCTTTTCCCTGTCAGGATGCAAAGTTCTTCATTGGCGACGAAAGCAACTGAGAAGTTATCACTTGGCTTGATAGGAAGAGAGACTGTGAGGAGGCTGAAGACTTCGGTCTCCGGACTGAAGGTCTCTATGGTGCGAGTAGATGAAGGACAGGGCAGGTAGATAAGGGCACGGAAGGTGCAGGGAGTGAAGGCAAACCTTCCTTCCCTCATGTTGCCCAGAGCTAGCCACTGCCTGTGCTGCAGTTCGTACTTCTCACATGTATTCAGAACCGTGCGATCACAGCCTCCAAAGATATAGACAAAGCGCACCACCTTTGCCACTCCTATATATGCTCTCGAAATGCCGAAAGGGGGCACAGAGGTGAGTTGGAGAGACGGCAAATCGAGTTGGTGCGCAGCTGTAGAGGGCGGCCATGCTCCCAAGCAAAGCAAAGTGTTTCGGTCCAGGACTGTGCAACTTCCTCCCCAGCCGAAGTTCACAGGAAGAGTGCGTTGGACAGACTGCTGGAACTTCAAGTCGTACAGCTCCACTATGTTTCCGTACACAGCTGCAAACCTGTCTCTAGGAATTTGGTACTGCATATTGCTGAAGCGTTGACTAAGGCAATAAAGGCTGTTCTGGTAGGAAACCCAGGTTTTGCTCAAGCCCTGCAAATCAGGAGGAGTTATCGAGTAGTTGATCACTTGAAGTTTCGCAGGAGGAAGAGTCCAAATCGCCTGAGCCAGCAGACCCACAGGCTTCAGTCCTTGGTCCAGGCAGTCGGTAGTCTCTTTCACTGCTGTTTCTATAGTCACTTGAAGTTCTTCTTTTTCTGTCTGCAGTTCATGCAGCCACCAGGTTCGGTACTCTGTCAAGAAGTTGATGCAGCTCTGCACCATAGTGTCGAATTCTTGGCAGAACTGCTCCAGCAGCTGCACGTTTCTGCGGAGTGCGGCCGCTCTCTTCTCCAAGGCCTTGTTCTTGCGTTCGTACTTTATAGGGTTCTGGTTCAGGGCAGCGATGGGGATGGTATGGTGGATGGAGCGCGGAGCTTTGGCGTTGTGAAGGCCGCAGCAGGCCAGACAAAAGAGGCTTGGCGGATTCTCGCAGTTACAAAAGTGACTGGCTGCCTTGTCCGCACAGAAGTGACAGGCCTTGCTGCGGGCAGCCATACTACCTCTAGTCTAGGCTAACTTGGTTCTGAGGACTATGCATACACCTATCTCTGAGAAGTTAGCGTGAAGAGCCTTCTGTCAACTGCTGAATTTCTACTTAGAAGCACAAGTTACCCCTTACGCAAGTACTGAATACGAGAAAGGCCAAACAAGTCACATGTCGGCCCTTCCTCTTTTACGTCTGTCTCATTGACTTCGAAAGCTGAGGTAGGTAAAGGAGTTGCATATGGTTGGAAAGGCTACAAGTTCCAGGCAAATCATCTAGTCACTGCTGTATTCACTACCACCTACTTGGAAATATATATCAATCTCTCACTTTCCCAACTTCCCAGGTCGACTGTGAAATTTCCTTAAATTCACAGTCTTGCATTTACTAACACTTTGGCTGATGCCACATGTGCTAGGCTTAAGATGCAAGGATGCGTGAAAGTGTCTGTGAGAAAATATCAAATACCCACAGTTTGTGTGCGCGGAACTATATACGTCCCCCAATTTCACCTAATCATTCACAATAGGCTTTCGAACCCCTATTGTGGTGGAAATGATACAACGCACATCTTATACATGCCAGCTTTAGCCTGATTATACATAGGAAAGTACATAAACCACGCAAAGAGTATATCTTAATGCAAGCGCAGCTTTTGGTAGAGTGCCAATATCCACTCCAACTTATCTCTGCATACCACCTAGAGGAACACCGCTTAGCCGCCTTGGGTAAAATGGAGAGTGTCGCTTCAACATCTTCCGAAGGCCAAGACGTGTTCTTGGTGCAGTCACACATTTGAGGAAGTCCTGTTAATGGAGTAAACTATCATATTTCACAGACTTCAGGGAGCTTCTTCCAGGAAGAGTCTTGATGTGGAGGGCTGAGCAGAGCAGGCGAAGAAGTTGCTGGTA
>Ga0247837_1000379_pt1 | contig 93091 bp, 68 predicted proteins | sample LaCtaG_2_FD_187115 | JGI IMG/M metagenome (GOLD analysis project Ga0247837, IMG submission 187115) | Freshwater microbial communities from meromictic Lake La Cruz, Castile-La Mancha, Spain - LaCruzMarch2015_14.5m | ecosystem: Environmental > Aquatic > Freshwater > Lake | place: Spain: Castile-La... | reverse complement strand
CTGAGCGCTACGACGCAGTAGAGCTTGGCCTCGGACACCATTGGTATATAGATAGCCTAGTTACTGTGTGAGGAGTTGGGGCAGCACGGGAAGTTTGCCGGGCCGAGACTGGCCGAGAGGAGGGAGAGCCACTAGAGGCCCTTCGACATGCGGACACAATACTTCGTGGAGGTGCGCCAGCAGATGTGTGAGCTTCAACTCGAAGTCATAGGATCTGCACATCTCTACTTCCATTTTGTGTGTTTTCCGGTGCACGCAGAGCTGAGAAGCCTGCCGAAAGCGCTTTCCGCAGCCAGGCTGCGGACATCCAAAGGGTTTCTCCCCAGTGTGTATGAAATTGTGTTCACTGAGGTTCTGCTTGCATGCGAATCTCTTGAGGCAAACGGGGCATGTGTAGGCCTTGATAGCGAGGTGTGTGGAGTTGACATGTCTGCGCAGGTTAAACTTCGTCACAAAGGTCTTGGCGCAGTCGGGATAGTAGCAGAGGAAGTGTGGTTGGACCGACATATATTACTAATCTTTTGATAATGGGAGAAGGGGGTCGCAGGCGACGAAAACACTGGAAGTGCTGATAGTGCTAGTGAGACCTTGTAAGAGCAGAATGTCGGGTGCAAACTGCCACACCTCAGATATTTCCTCTCAAATGAAGCCTGGCAAGTCATTGACCTATTCCGGATACGACCATTTTGTCCAGTCAAACGAAACGTGATGACGATATTAGACGATAAACCCAGCCAATGACATTGCTATAGGCCAGGAGTGCATATTCCTCTCATGTACAGCAGTGTGGCAGTGCGAGAGGTCCATTGGAGAGAAAGCCCACCAAAGCGCTACTCAAAGGGAAAGTTTCAGCTGTGGTTCGCTAATATTGCCTGTGATATTTCCCTTAAACTGCCTTTTGAAGGTCTGTTTTACTCCGATTTTGGCTTTCTGTGAGGCACTATAGCCCACTTTTCCCAAACTTGCTTGAGTCTTGTCTAGTAATTTATAGGGTTCTCGGACTCCTTATCAGCACTTTCGCGCCCTGTCCTCAGCCCTGCAAGCTGTAGAGCTTAAATGGCTCTCAGAAGCATAGAAGCAGAGCTGGAAGAAATCGCCCGGGACTACCGTCTGCCCAGAGCCACCGACTTGGAAGCTACTTTCCAGCCCATAGCAGAGAGCCTTTCCCTGTCTTCCCGCAGAGGAGAGGGCAAAGGGGAGTCCAAGGCCGTAGCAGGTGCTATGAGGGCGCTGCAGGACAAGGTAAAAGCCCTGGAAACTGCCAATTCCGCACTCCGGCTTGACTTGCAAGATGCGCAAGTCCGCTGGCAGGACGCTCAAAACAGCCTGCGAACCCTTTCAGAAACCCAGAAATCACAAGAATCGACCTTATTTCTGCAGGTCCAAAACCTCGAAGAGGCACTCCTTCGCGAAAGGAACGTCCGGAGAGACAGGGAACAGACGTTAAACGACCTAAGGGAAAGCACTGCATGCGAAAACGAGGACCTCAGGGAGCAAGTCAAGTCTTTAGCCAGGCAGATCGAGCAAAAGGGAAGGGAAATCGTGCTGTTTGAGCGAAATTTAGACGCGATTGAGAAGGAAAGGACGAGGTTTTTGACTGAAAATAGCGATTTGAAGGCGAAAGTTGCACGTTTAGGTACGGAAATCGCAGTTTTGAGACAAGGAACCGACCAAAGTCGCATAAATTTAGTGGCAGAAGTGACAGAGACAGAGGAAAGGCTGCGGAAACAGCTCGAAGAAAGCCAAACGAAAGCAAGCGACTTGGAGCAGTCTGTGAGTGGGCTCAAGGCACTGCTGGCTCAGAAGGACTCTGCGCTCAGGGAAAAACTCACTTCGCCCAAGAAAAGTCCCCGCAAACAGCATAAAAAGCGCATATCTGCCCACATTTCCCAGCTCGAAAGCGAACTCTCAGACCGCAGTGCAGCCTACAAACTCCTCCTCCAGCAAGCCGAGACCATGGACCTGTCCCAGCTACGCACCAGTCTCAACTCCCTTTCCCAGGAAATCGACTCGAAGAGCAAGGAACTGGCCCGAGCCAAGCGCTCTGTAGAGGCCTAGATTAGCTTATAATGCAGGCGAGGCAGAGAGCGAGGGACAGGGCTCTTTTTTCGCAGGATGATATTCCGCAGGAGTATCTGTCTGCGCCTGTTTTGCACCTGTATAGGCCGGAGTTGGAGGTGCACAATGCGCAGCGCAGGACGCAGAGGGACTTTAGCACGCTGGAACTCAGCCCGAACAATGAAAAGTACTACCGACTGTACTTCTACCAGGGAATGTCGCCAGTGGACCGTCTCCTGGTGCACACAGAAGGGCTGGAAGTGCGCATGAAGATCTACATAGTCTTCGGACTGTCCTTCGTGGCGGGGTTCTCCACCTACTTCATCATGGCAGGACTGAAGCACGCTAGGGACCGGCCTTTGCTGCGGCTGGCTGTGGGCGCAGCTAGTAGCTACTTCGTGTGGGACTTCCAGCGACGGTACCACCGTCTCCACTTCGAACAAGCCATCGAGCCTTACTACGAGAAGTACCAGATTAAGTAGCTACTACGAGCTTAGAAACTGCTTCTGCTGGGAAAAGGCCTGCCGCATACGCATGAGGGGAGTAGGGATGTGCATCGGCTTGAGACTGGTGCTGGAATAGAGCAGGGGCAGGTCGCTGGGGAGGAGTCTGGGCGCTATGGCGGAGAGTAGGTTGGAAATGGGGGCTGCGAATAGGATGGAAAGGGTTGCGAGGGCCATTATTCTATGCCCCCACTCAGTATAGCCGGGGTGGGAGGCGGAAAGGCCGGCTGCAAGGAAGACCCCCGCCAAAGCAGCCTGCATTGTAGCCTTCGGAAGTCGACTTAAAGCGCAGTAAATTCGCTCTTTCCCCGTTAATCGTTTATCGTTGTTTAATAGAAAAGCGGCAGTCGCTTTCGCTGCAATTCCCAAAACTGCCAATGCAGCTGACTGCCAAATCCAGGCGAAGTACGTCTGGTCCACAAGAGCTGCTCCAGCGAGAGAGAACAGAATCACTTCCAGCACTTTCCAGGCCGTAAGGAGCACCATTGCCGCTAGTTTCTGCTCGTAGGGAGCTCGACTTCGCCCGCTCACGCCCGCGGCTACTAGGACTGCCAAGTAGCCGAGTCCTGGCGTGAAGTACATTTGAGACAGGAGAATTGCCCCGAGAGACATAGTGAGTAGGCAGAGTAGGTATACGACCCAATGCAAACACCTAATCAAGCTTAACCCCAGGCCTACAATCAGTCCTAGCGGTACTCCACAGGCCACAATCCCCGCTGCCATTAGCTCGCTTTGGCCTGCAAGCGGACAGAGAGCCAGCGAAGCTAGCAAAGCGAAGGCTGTGTGGGAGTTACTGACTAAGGCGAACAGGTGGTCGCAGGCCGTAGCGCCCATCACTAACTCCTGTATCTGCTTGCTCTGGCCGTAGCCGTGGGCCTGCAGTCGCATGCACAGGGGAATCACAAGCGCTGGGGCAATCGAGGAGACCAAAACGCCTGTGGCTATCGCCAGCGGAAAAGGGAGATCCAGCACCCAGTAGGCCAGCAAAGTGTCCATTACTGCTTCAAGTAGCTGCGGCCAGAGGGCGAAAGAAGCAGCTTCATAGCTGATTTCCCCCAGTCTCAGACTCAACCCGCAGCGCAGAAGTACTAACACTTGTGCCCCGGTGCGAACATACAGGGACCACTGGTGGTCGAAGCTGTGCACTACAGAGGGCAAAGTCAGTCCTGCGAAGAGTCCGAACAGCAGCATGCCCACAAGAGGCGGGACTTCAATGTTCTCGAGGATCAGTTGATGTCTCGGGTTGCGGAGACGGATATGCGACTTGATCCAGCTGATCCCATACCCGCCCAAAGCGCCCAGTGCGTATAGCACTACCAGTGCCGCTGCACTATCTTCCGTAGTCATTGTGATGGAGGGCAAATCACTCTCAGTCGTAGTGGAGGGAGAGGAGGACCCTTTGAGTCTGCAGGTCCCTGCGTCCTATACGGAACTGCTGGAAGCTATAGCTGCGCAGTACAGTGTGGACCAGGCGCAAGTCCTACTGGAACGGAGACTGGGGATTGGCTCGACCTATGTCCTATCGGATATCAGCTATACTGTGTTCGTGCAGACTCACTTGGAGCCGACGCTCCATGCAGTGCTTCTGCCGAGAACGGCCTTCCTGGAGGGCGGGTATTACGCTGGGGACATGGAGGCTGATGTGCCGCATGGCTACGGCAATATGTACTTCCAGAATTTGGACTGCTACCGAGGAGAATGGGTGCAGGGACGATACCAAGGCCCAGGCGCCCTCAGCCGCAAGTCCCCATCCATCCTCCTCGAAGGCGAGTTCTACGAAGGCCTCCCCGACGGCCACGCAGTGGAGATGTCCCCCCAAGGCGCAACCTACAGCGGCAGCTTCAAATCCGGCGTAAAGGCCGGCAAGGGCAAAACTGTCTTTTCAGACAGTGCTGTGTTCGAAGGCATTTATGCCAGTGATGTATTGGTGGGCAGGGGAACTATGACTTTGGCGGATGGGACTCGGTACGAAGGGGACTTGAATGACCATGTGGCGACTGGCACAGGGAGGATTGTATATACAGACGGGTCGGTGTATGAAGGGGAAGTCAGGAAAGGACTCCGGCACGGCCTAGGAAAGCTGAAACACAAGGCAGGGTGGGTGCTGGAAGGGCGGTTCGAGGCCAATGCAGCCTGTGGAGAGGGTGTTTTGACCACAGCAGAGGGGAAGAAGACAGTGGGGCGCTGGGCGAACGACGAATTAGTGGAGGTGGAAAAGGGCCTGGGACCTATTCACTACCGTCTGTCCTTAGTCCAATAGCTAACACTGCTGATAATGGTGATTAATAGGCGGTATCGAGGCACGCATACAGCAAGGATGCTCAATATCGTCCTAACTCGCCCTCCAATCCGCTTGATTTGTCCCTTAGGCGGCTATTTACTCACTTTCGACCCTTTGTCCCTCTCCAAACTGCACCAAAGCTACTTGTTCGAAGACGTAATCCTGTGTCTCCTGCTGCTCCCTCGCTCCGACCACCTAATAGCAGTTTCCTACAGTGGCCAAGGAGCCCTAACGACACTAGACGGCACGCTTCTAAAGGAGTTGCAGACAGAACTGCCCATAGTGGCCAGAGCGGCTCTGAACAGTGACGGGTCATTGCTGGCCACTTGCAGTGACTTCGGTAACTTCAATGGAGTAATAGAGGTTTGGAGTGTGTCGCTGGAGAGTGGCTTTAGGCGGGTATACAGAGCTGCAGGGAATTACTCCTATTGCTACTTCACTCCTGCGAATTCGCTGTTCATGCTTAGAATGAGTCCGATTCAGGTAAAAGGCCAGTCGACTCTCCTCAAAGACCAGCCTATTCCCGTCTCCCGCTGCACTGTGGACTTCCCTGTGGAGGCACAGCCTTCCCTCCAGACTCTCAACGAGGACTTGGAGACTCATGAAGTCCGCGAGTGCACCTACTACGCCTGTCTCTATGGGTTGGATGGGGACAGGAAGGCGGTGGATTTGGAGGTGGTGGCGGGCTTGGTGAGTTCGCAGACCTGTGGAGAGGTCTTTGTGGGTGCGTTTCAGGGGAGGCTGCTGGTGGGGATGAGGATGGGAAGGCTGGAAAGGCTGTTTGCGGTGCAAATTGCGGGAGGCTCAGGGCTCCAGTCGCTGCACTTCCCGACTCCCACTTCCCTGCAGTTCGTACCCAGCAGCGGCTTGATATGCACTTTAGACATCAGTGGGGAACTGCCAGCCGTCATAGACGCTCGAAAGAACCCGCCTTCCTGTCTCTCCGTCCTCAATATCAACCGAGACTGGGTCAATAGTGACGACTGCTATGTGGGCTGGGTGGAGCCAGGGTCAGTCCTATTAGCCTTCGACGACTACAACATATACTCCGCCTTGGTAGTCGAAGGGACTGTGGTAGAGGAACACAGAGTAGGGGAGTTGCAGCTTTCCGCCTGCGGAGTAGCTCTAAGTCCGCAGGGCTATTGGGTGGCTGTGGGGGATTTAAGCGGGCAGTTGCAGGTCTATGAGACTCAGGGAGATATGCGGAAGGTAGGCATGTGGACTGCAGAGGTCTTTGGAGAGGCAGTCTCAGTTCGGTCCTTACTATGGAGCAAGTATGCAGACTTGCTAGTCGTAGGGACTTTATCAGGGTTCCTATTCACTCTCCAGAGTCCAACAGACCCGTCGTCAGTACTGACCTCCGCTTTAGAGTGTTCACACGGAGTTACAGTCCTCAGGGAAAAGCTAGTGAAAGGCGTTCCAATGCTTGCAATCGGCACTGTAGGCGGCGAAGTCGTCCTTTTGTCCTGCCAGTTCCCAGGCCAATTGACCCGCTTGAAGGCCTTCCAAGCCCACAAGCCCCAAGCAGGCTTCGACAGCTCCTCCTACTTCGGCTCCCTCCAGCACTTTAGTGAGATCTGGAGTCTCGCCTGGGCGCCCACAGGCCCAGTGCTCGCCACTTCCTCAGAGGACCAAACAGTGGCAATATGGGAAATCGAAGGGGAAACACTGCTAGCAGTGCTGCCGAAGCATAGGCGTGCAGTCACAGGCGTAGATTGGAAAGTGCTAAATTCAGGCCAGGAAAGACTGATTTCCTGCTCAGATGACCGCTCTGTGCGGGTTTACGACCCTGCGAATTGGCAGTTACTATTCACCTTCTGGACCACTGTGATTAGGGAGTGGCACACATTGACATACGCCTGTATAGACGAGGACAGAGACCAGGCGGTGGTCGTGTCGCAAAACGGGTACATGTTTGTGCTGGATTTGGACGGATTTGAGGTAAAGTACGGGAAGAAGATCCACTACGGGTCAGCAGAGGGACTTAGTTTGGTAGGCGGGAAAGCTGCTACTTGCTCGTCAGAGTGCTCAGTGTGCATATCTACCTTAGACTAACATACCTCCTTTCAGTATATGGCCTGTGGAGCAGTAGAAAGAATGTCTTACGCTACCAAGTCGAGTGGTGCTCCAGTCTTCGTAGACTCGCCCTGCTCCAAGACGACTACTTGACCTGCGAGCATGTTCACGAGTCGATTGTGTGAGATGAGGATCACGGTCTGCTCCGGCCACTCGGCGCGAATGCTGCGAATTACCTCCACTTCCTCCTCTGCTCGCATGGAACTCAGAGCTTCGTCTAGGATCAGCACTGTGGGGGACCGCAGCAAGGCTCGGGTGAGGGCGATTTGCTGCTGCTGGCCGGGACTCAGACGAGTGCCCCGCACTCCTACATCCCTGTCTAGAGGAATGGGGTAGTCTTTGAGGAAGTCCCATGCTTTGGTCATTTGCGCAGCTTTGATCATGTCTTCTTCCGTCTTGCCTTCCGCTTCCATTGCCAAGTTGTCCCTCACACTGCCGTTGAACAGCACAGGCTCTTGGAAGGCTACAGCGATATGAGAGCGATACGTCTTTAGGTTCAAATCGCTCAGATCCACTCCATCCACTGTAATAGACCCACTAGTCGGGTCGTAGAGCCGCAATAAGAGCTGAATGAGAGTGGATTTCCCTGCGCCGCTACGTCCCCAAATGCCGAAGACAGTATGCGCAGGAATTTCGAAGGATATCGACTTGAGAGAGGGCTGCTTTTGTCCAGAGTACGCAAAGCCGACCTGACTTAATTTGAAATTCCCCGCTATTTGCCTGACCTGTCCTGTCTCTTTCGTTATGTCAATCGTAGGCTGGTAGGCTGTAAGGTTGAAGATCTTGTTGGTGGACCTGCGGGATGAGTTCATACTAGGAGCGAAGCTGAAGGACATCAGCATGCCATATGCAGTCAGTACACAGGTAAAAGTGGCCACTAGCATGTTTTCATAGCGTAAGTCATCCTCCCGGACCAACCAAGCTCCATACCAAAAGACCAAGGCATACACTCCGTAGAGCACAAACAGCCCTACTCCGTACAGTACTCCATACAGTATTAGGCTTTGGTTCAAGTCGCGGTTGTTCGTCTGCACGGAAGCCAGGTAGGCCGACCTTATCCTTGGCCGCAGGTTATAGGCGGCAATTGCCTTGGCATTGGTAGTGGCTTCCGCCGCTATTTCATTGGACTGCGCATAAAAGGTACTCTTCGTAGCGAAGAAACTCAGCATAGGCGAAAACAGGTCTGAAGCCGTGAGAAACGGCGCACAGGCCATAATCACCAAACCCAGTTTCCACGAACAGATCATTTCTATCACAGTTGCACAGACCAGGCCTGCAACCACCAACAGAAACAGCGCTAGGAGCGGGGCGCCGTAGCCCTGGACCTTGTCTGCGTCTTGAGACAGGACGTAGGACACTCTTTGAGGGGAGTTGCTGGGCTGCTCGTAAAACTCCTCGTCGTAGTTCATTAGCTTGGAGAAGGTTTGGGTGCGAATTGCTTGGGCGGACGCAGTGCCTACCTTGCTCACAGACAGACCCAGTAAGGTCATGGCTAGGAACAGCACAAAGGAACTGAAAATCATCACGAGCGCCATGTTTCTGCAGTCGGAGTACATATTGTCTCCGTCTTCATCTATGAAGAAGTGCATTTCCTCGCCAATCATAGCGCCGAAGAGAGGGAAAGCAGCACCCGCAGTGCTCGCAGCCAGCACAATCACTCCCACCCAAAGGAGTGACTTGCTCATCACTCTCACAGTCTGCAGCAGTGCACTCCGCTGTATGTTCCCCGAGTCCTGCTTCGAATCTTCCCTTCTCTCTATCTCCGCCTCTCTCATTTTCTGCGAAGACGTATCCAGTCGCACGGATTCGAAGTCTTGGAAGGTCAAGCGAGAGTAGGAAGACTCCAACTCAGACTCAGTTTGGCCGGCTGAAGTGACATTGGCGGCCTTGAGAGTGAGGGATTGGTCGAACATGGAGCGGGAGTAGGTCCTGGAGCTGCAGAAGAGGATGGTTTTGTCTGTGGATTTGAGGTGCTCGATGGCTTGGTAGAACTGGGCTTCGGACTCGGAGTCGAGGGCGGAGGTGCCGGAGTCCACTATGAGGATTTTTGCGTTTTTCAGGTAGGCTCTGGCAAGTGCGAGTTTCTGCTTTTCCCCGAAACTCAGTTTCGTCCCTTGAGACTGAATAATGGTTTCCAGTCCATTCGGCAGTCCTCGCGCCATTTCCTCAATCCCAGCGAGCGCCGCAGCCTCCATGACCTTTTCCCTTGGCGCATTCAAGTCCCCCATATGTATATTGTCGAACAAAGAAGTGTTGAAGATCATAGGGTCTTTGAGCACCATGGATACATTCGCTCGGAGGAACTGCAGGTCTAAAGCCTTGATGTTGACTCCGTCCAGTGTCACCGCTCCCTCTGTAGGGTCGTAAAACCTGGCAATCAGACTAGCCACTGTGGACTTCCCGCTGCCTGATTCTCCGTTGAGATAGGTAATTTGCCCGGGGAGGAGTTGGAAGTTGACCTTTTTCAAGATTTGCACGTCTGCGTTTGTGGGGTAAGAGAAAGACACGTCTCTGAACTCAATTCGTCCATCGATAGCCTCTAAGCGCTGTCCTTCTCGTTGCACTTCTGCACTGCCTAGGATGGAAAAGATGAAGTAGCCTGCGTATTGTCCCTTCGCAATGGCTTCGATTGAGGGCATTAGGTTGCCGAAGTTGAGACACATGAGGCCGATTACGAAGAAAACAGTGACTACGTCGCCTTCATCCACCTGGTCTTGGAAGATCAAATCATCATGGTAGTCCTTCGCTAGAAAAGCTCCATACCAAAAGATTACTCCTCCCACAGTGAGCCAAGTTCCCCAGATGATCCCCATTCCCAGTCCTTGCAGCAGGCCTACTTGGAGCGATTTCCCTTGACTTCGCTCCAGTCGGCTCCTGTACTCCTCAGAGATCCTGGCTTGGGAGTTGGTGGCTGAGACGTACTTGTGGTTGGCTAAGGCCTCGTCTGCTAGTTGACCTGCATCCTGGTAGTCCTTCCCATGCTCAGTAATCGTGATCACTGTCGCTTTGTATATGAGGAAAAGGCCGACTAAGTAGCAAGGGACTTCTGCAAGGCCCACCAGAGCGACTTGCGAGCAGGAGTACAGAGCAATGCCAATAGCAGACAGCGTGAAGCTGACCGTGTAGAAAATGACCAACTGCTTTTCCCCTGTCGCCTGCTCGATATCCCTGCACTTCGCATCCACAGTTTGCGCCAAGTCCGCAGTCAGGTGTTGGTCGAACCAGCCAATCTTCAAGTGGAGGATCGCATCCATGCACCTCGACCTGAAGACCAGTCCTTGTCTGGACCCAATCAGCGCAAAGCACACATAGGCAATGCACCCCGAGACCGCTGCAATGCCACCCAGAGCCAGCAGCACCCAGCACACTTGCACGATTTCGTCGTAGAAGTCGTCGTCGTTGTCTCCGTACTTGTCGATCTTGTCCGTCACGTCGCCGATCTTGAAGAAAAGCACAGGGAAGCACATGCCGTTCACGAAAGCAGCGAGAATGCCTGCGTACAGCAGCACGAAGTCCACCTTGTCATAGTACGTGAAGAGCTTCAGCAGTGGGATCTTCAGGGAGGCGTCTAGCTTGGAGCGCTTGAGAAGTGGTCTTTCCACCATATCCGTTTACAACTATAAGGAGAGGCGTGGGGGAAACGACTACAGCGGGGAAAAGGGGTGGGAACTGTATTGGGAAGGATGAGTTTCGAGTGGTTCGATTGAAGGGGAGAGTTGTAGAATGGCTGCTTGTTCTTTTTGCTGGATAGTGACTAGGGCTATTGACTAGGAGACTGAGGTGGTTTAGAAGGGAAATTTTGCTTTAAGATAGAGTTCAATTAGCCTGAGACAGCAAATTTGGTACTTTAATAGCTGCATCTGCGCTTATTTGTGTTTTTAATGCTCCCAGCAATTCGCGTTATTGCGATTTCTCTGTTTCTAGTATTAGTCTGGCCAAATTGAGCAATTTCCCTCTTTGAATGTATCGATTCGCTCTGAGTTTAAGTCCTGAGTTTAAGTCCTAACGACGCGACATGCTCAGTACCAGAGTCGCCTATTCCTTTCTACCTGAGCCTCATAGGACTGTGTATTTCACTTTACCAATTTTTCATCATCTCAACTAGCAGTTCCGCCAGCATCTCAACCCCTGCGAATTCAAATCTCCTCTAAGTCTTTCAATTGTGTGTCGATAGCCAATAAGCATCCGCATCAAATCACCATGTACAATGCGGCCGACTGTCATGCCTTCCACAGTCTCTCGGCCCAGCCAGTTAACTACCTTCTCCCCAGCGTTTTCACTCATCTCGAGAAGCACTGTCGCGCAATTACGGTCGTCCTGTGCTTTGCTACCTGCTGAGTCGGGGAAGTCCACTACTGTTTCCCTCACCAAAGTCAGCATTGTCAATTGTGCTTTGGTGCTTGTGGGGTTGGCTTTCGCCCTTGCTGAAAACCGCAGGTATTATGAACAAGGCTATGAGGAGGACAGATTGACGGATGTACTCAGAATTGGACTGGTGACTATTTCGCTAGCTCAAGTGGTGCTACTATGCAGGCTACATGCCTCAGAGAGGAAACGCAATGCTCAAAACAGTGAAAGAGCCTCGCTGATAATTCCTATACTGGAAATAGGAATTCATCTGATAGTCCTGCCGCCTAGAGTCAACATGGAAGTTCGGTTCCTTTTGCTAGGGACTTCGTCCAATTTGTCCCTGAGTGACGTAGTCCTACTCATATACCTCTTGCGACTATACCACTTCCTACGCCTAATTTACGCTATTTCTCGGTTTAGTTCTTGGAAAGCCTGCTTCCATGCGTAATACCCACCCAGGGAGTTGCAGAAAGTGCCCAGAGTCAAGCACTGGGTAATCCGCTGCCTGTTTCGAGTGCTCGCAGTACCCTACTTATTCGCAGCCTGGCTGTTTGTAGGACTGGTCCTAGGCCTGTGTGTGAACGCAGTGGAGCACGGAGTTCCCGGGTCCCAGCTAATAGACCACTGGCACTCTATTTGGACTGTATATGTGGCTCAGGCGGGTATCGGATATGGGGATTACAACCCTCGAACTCATCTCGGCAGGGCGTTTTGCATCATTTCAGTATTCTCAGGAGTGGGCCTTCTTTCCTTTATAATTCCAAAAACTCAGGTCTGGCTCAATCTTACACCCGGAGAGACACAGCTGTATCGGCAACTGCGGCGAATGAAGGACGGACAGGCGAATTTGATGGACGCGGCTGCTATGGTCATTCAGAGATACTGGAAATTGCGGCAATACCGCATTAAGCAACTTCCGAGACAGAAAATAGTCTTGGAGTTTAATCGCGTGCTGCAGGAGTTTCGCTTCAGGTCGAATATGTTGAAGGCCTTTTACAGTCGGACACTGAGGGAAGAGATGAACAGTCTGCGGGTAAAGTGTGAACGGCAAATACAGAAATTGAACAAATACCTGCAGAGCTGCAAAGCAATCAAGAAGGACGTAAAAGATATACAGGCGTTTGCACTTGCCACTGCTGAATTCGCCAATTTCAGCAAAATCAAAATCATATCTAAGTCCGCCAAGCTTCGTGTCCCTATCAGCGATTTCCCTGCTCCGCGGAATCCCTCCCTATTAGATGTTCATACATACACCAGCTCAACCCGCTCTAGCACTGTGGCCGCGAAGATCAAGCGCGAACACCGCCGCAACCTCGCTTTCCACAATTTACAAAGACGAATAGCGCAGCGATACAGTCCCTGCGCTTCCTTCCTCTCCCGCGGTTCCGGCGCAGCTCTCGCCTCTTCCATGCACAACTCCGCCACAGACCCAATAGACCGAGAAGTAGACTCCTCCCCTATTAATAGCGCCTACTTGTAGTGAGAACTGCCTAGTTGTGCAACTGGCGGAGAGTCTGGGAAACGGGGCGCTGCTTCGAGTGCACCCAGCACTCCTGCACACAGGCTGCAAGCCTGCGCCAATAGAACGTCAGCTCCTCCACCACCTTTTGCACGAACTTCTGCATTTTCAGCTTGTCCTTGTGCTGCTGTCGGTAGTCCACCACCACTCCAAACGCTTCGTTCAAGATAGCCACGAATATGTTCAGCATCACAAAGAAGCACAGGAAGATGTAGCCGATGAAAATGAAGGGAGTGAAGTTGGGCTCTGCGTCGGACATGTCAGGGTATCGGTTGATGTCGCCTAGGAGCATGCGGAACAGGCTGATGAAGCTGTAGAAGTAGGTGGAGAAGCTTTGCAGCACTCGGCCGTACACGATGTGGCTCATTTGCGTGAAAGCGTTCAGCAGAAGTCCGAAAATGATCATAAAGGCGAAGATAGACCTGCTGCCGCGCTCTAAAGTGTCCCAAATCATAGTCATACTGCTGAGTTTGAAGTAAGAAAGCAGCTTCAAAGCCGCTATTAGCGTTGCGTAGGACTCCACATTGGCCAACACCCAAATTGCCAATAAAGGCGTGTTGAAGTTCAAAAATATGTTGAAATTTTGCTTATCCAAAGTGTCTTTGATTTCCGCAGCTGCGAAATAGAGGTAAATCTTAATTATCATTTGCGCTTGCATGAGCAGAAATAGGGACAAGTCCACGTAGTTCCACATAGACGTGAAGAACCACCCAGCACCTTTCTTTACCACGGCAGTGACCATTGATATGGCCAGGCCGAACCAGGCGAAGGTGAAAAGGTACAACTCTGGGAACTTCTGCATGAAGCCAGCAGCTGAATTCAGCATATCTTTCCAAGAACTCATAAAGGGCAGAATATTGAAAGTTTGGATGGAGTAAGTGGGCAGCACGACCGAAGAAGCGTCAAACTCAAGCATGAACTGGACCTGGGAAAAGTACTCGTAGTTGCTGTTCCACGTGAGGAAAGTGATGATTACAGCCCTGGTTTGCAGGTCCAGCCACTTGTTGGCCTGCAGCATTTGGAACATTAGCAGCAACTCGCTTTCCTCGAGTTTGGCGTCATTTAGGAAGGACACTGAGTCCAGGTAAAAGCCGTCCGCTCCATACGAGGCTAATTTCCCTCTGACAGAGGACCCATTAGGGATATTCGAAGTATATCGAAAGGCTTGGCTGATAATACAGTCCCTACTTTGCCCTTCGCAGGGCTGTAAACCTATAGAATAGGCTTCTTCGCTCTTTGATGCAGTGCTGTAGTCTGCATAGCACTGGCTTTCTTCCTTGGTGTACTTCTCTTTGGTCTTGTAGTTCAGAATTGAGCAACTGTCAGGTCTGATTCGGACCTGTCGGAAGCGAATGCCTCCCACTTGATTGTATTTCAGCGTAATTACTTCATTGTTTACAGAGTATTCCATGCTGGAAAATATCCCTGGACACAGTACATTATTTCCCCAATTATAAAAATCGTCGAAAGTGACTATGTTTTGGTACTGAATTGTCAGTCCTCCGGGCTGGGCTTCATTTTGAGGGAAACTTTCGACCAAAAACAGCTCACTGAGGCCGTTATTCAGGTGAAAGGTGTCAGTTATGGACAGTCTGTGTGGTCGTTACTCCGTCAACATCACATAAATCAGCTGCACTAAGAAGCCTAAGTACAGCAGGAACTCACACAAGCCTCGAAGAATGCCGTGCCGAGACCCGAAACGAGACTTGAAAGTGGTCCTTTCAGTTTTCTCCTGGCGATACTGCTTGATAGCCCTAAGTCGCATTTCCAGTTTCGAGTTGGCTGCGACTTCCTGCCAATTGATTGCGTCCTGTCTACCAAACCTCTCTCTCGCAATCTTCGAATGTTTCGGAGCCAAAATGACACTTTTGCCTTCTTCCGTGATTTCCAACTCCTCCTTGACCTTGGCTTTCCCAGGCCACAATGCATTGCTCTCATCCCTCAGCACACAGTCTGCAGGGTCTTGATTGAAGTACACCGCTGCATCCCGACACAGTTCCTCAAAGGTGTAATCACTCCTAGAGTTGCGAATGTGACAAATGTCCTCCCCGAATTGCACGGAAACCACCTGCACCTGAGTCGCTTGCACTCGCTTTTCGTGGGTTAGAGTCTGCTCCAGGGCCTGTAGTTCACTAATGAGGAGGTGGATGCCTTCGCTGGGAGTGCGGGAAAGGAAGAGGCTCTAGGTGGAGGTCACTGTGCGGTCACGTTGGATGCGCAGTACTTCTGTGGGGGCTTTGAGCCCCATACGAATGGAAAGCTTGGTGCGGAGACGGACTTTGGTTTGGTCCTTTTCCGCTCTTTCTGCATTCACAGCCGCTAGTCGATTCGCCAATTGAACCAACAGTTCCTCTTTTCGCTGTGTTTTTTCCTTCAAATCGCTTAGTTTTTGACCCATGCCGTCCAAAGCTGCTTGTCTCGAGGTCAGTTCCCCCTACATAAGCGCTGCCTTGAGAGACTCAAAGGTCTGATTCCCCTCTTTCATATATGTGCAGGAGAAAATGCGTCCCTTCAATTCGACGACAAATCACTGCAATTGTGACTACCTAAGGACAACTAAGTCCTCCGCATCCACTTCTTGAGCTGATCTAGCTTGGATTTCGGCTTCTTGACCTCCTCCACCGCCACTTCAGTCTGTCTCGCCATCGCATGCACCTGCGTAAGCAGCTTCGCATGCTCAAAATAAGCCCTGTAGTCCTCCATAAACAGCCTTCCTGCCTCTTCATTGAGTGCAGACTCGGGGAAAGGCTCGACCAGCAAGCATCTCACTACCTGCATGATATGAATAAGGGACCAATTGGCAGGGTTCCAGTCCCGCTTGAGCGTGTTGACGCAGATTTCCCCTGCAGCGGAGATGTTGGGGTGGAAGAGCTTGGTGAGGAAGTAGCCTTTCGGGGGGGTTTGAGGGAAGTCGGAGGCGAACTCGAGACGGCAGCGGAAAGTGCCGCCGTGGTAAGGAGTGCTATCAGGACCCTTGATGTCAGCCTGCACATTAGTGGGGTCGTCCTCATCAATGAGGGGCAGCACACCCTCAGGGGGCTGCGCCTGCAGCTTGAAAACCTGTCTGGAGATGAGGTTAATCACCCTGGGCGGCAACTCAGCCATATGGCTAATAATAGCGCAGACATGAACTGGTACTCCTACCTTTTCTACCTGTTCAGTGCCTTCTCCGCTATTCCCTTCACTCTGGGGGTGGTGCACCGCTACTTCAACCCGCACTTACTCGAAGGACATGCGACGAAGCTACCCCCGTCCAGTGCTTTGGACTACTTCTTCAAAGCGCTGCTGATTCCCTTCGCCTTCTATTACATATGTGACGTGGCAGTGTTGCTTTATCTGTATGAGAAGATGGAAGTGTGTAACTTCATCTTCCTCCTGCACCACTTAGTGTCTCTGTTCGGCCTGCCAGTGCTAGGGCAGTTCCCCTACTACCCTTGGTTTTCCCTGGCGCCCATAGCTTTCCATTGCTTCCTGATCTGGTTCCCACTGGCCAAGTGGCTGGAGTACATCTACCTCGCCCTCATATTAGTGATGTACTACAAACTGGTGCAGAAGCCTTGGATCCAACACCGACTTTACCGTCTTTATTTCTGGACTGCAGTGGTCATACTTGGCGTCTTACTGATGTTCTGGTGGTTTTCTTGCAGCAACGCCATGGAAAATACCATCACATAGGTAGCTAATCTACATTACGCAAGTTGGATAGCAAGGCTTTGCTCAGCTGGGCGTCTCGAGACTTCCATGTCTTCGTATATGTCGGGAGTCGTGTAGATGACGCGGGGGCCTGGGGCGTCTGCGTTAGGCGGCTCGAGAGTCATGGCTTTGGGGTTTTCAGAGTATATGGAGCTTTGCATCTTGGTGCTAGTGAGTGTTTTCCGTAGCAATTCTTCCTCCATCGTCCGCTTGTTTATCTTCCTCGGGATCAAAATATCCCCATTGCGGATCCAGGCATGGGTCAGCGCCTGGTCCACTGTCATCCTCACTTCAATATCTTTCTCTATCGTTTTCTTCAGAAAGTCCAGCACATACGGAGTGAATTTATCCCAATAGGGTCCGGAAAGGTCCAAATCAGCCTCAATAGTCTTCTGTATGAGTATGTGTCTGTCCTTGCTGTCAAAGGGCAGGCGGCCTCTGAGCATCAAGTAAGTGACGATGCCGATGCTCCAGATATCCACAGGCTTGCTGTAGGGTCTCTGCATTAGGACCTCGGGAGCTACATAGGCCAGAGTTCCACAGGCCGTTCTCAGCCGATCATTCGGCCCTACCAGCTTCGAAAGTCCGAAATCCGCCAACTTGATGGTAGGGATTTCAGAGTCATCAGTCAAAAGGATGTTTTCAGGCTTAATGTCTCTGTGCACTATGCCTACGTCGTGTAGGTACTTCACTGCGTCTAGGAGCTGTCGAGTTATGAAGAAACTGGTGTACTCGCTGAACACTTTCTTGTGTCGAATGCGGTCAAAAAGCTCGCCGCCCTCCACTAGCTCTGTGATTAGGTACATTTTCTGCTTGTCTTCGAAGACTTCCTTCATCTGCACCACATTATTATGGTTCAAAAGCCTCATAATTGCGACTTCAGACCGCATCATTTCCCTTTCCTGCTCATTCAGCCTCTTCTTCTCCACTACCTTAATCGCCCACTGCAGGTTTGTGCTCATTTCTACAGCTGTATACACATCCGAAAACTTCCCAGTGCCGATTTTCTCCTTAAACTCATAGTACTCCTCGACTTTCCGAGTTTTCGCCGCCTGCACCAGCTTCTGCAGCCAGTCATTCCGCTCCTCCTCACTACTGCACCACATCGTCACTTCCTTAAACCCTCCGAACTGATGGGTGACTTCCAGGCCAAAGCCCAAACTCGCCCCTACCTCTTCAATTGACTCTATGAAGCAGCCTTCCAGGAAGATTACTGAACTGGGCATGGCGGAGGCGGAGTTGGAGTAGGACAGAAGCATGGTGTTCTTCAGAGCTACGAACATCTTCTGGGCGGGCTCACTGCCGTCCTTCACTCTCAGCGTCAGCCAGCCTGTCTTTTCCAGCAAGTTGGGAACAACGGCAGTAGTGGTGCGGGGAGTGGTGATCCGCACACTAGTGAACTCCTGCACAGAGAAGCAGGAGAAACAGCCCGCCCTCTTCTTGCGCTTATACGTGCGTTGGTAGTCTGACAGTTCCTCAGTGAGACGCGCAGTGGACCAGACTTCTTCTCTGAAAGTGGCAGCGAAGACCTCCATGATGCGCGGATTTTGATGCACGAATTTGACGAACTGGTCGAAGTCCAGGGCAGTTTCGGCTTGCAGGTCCATCATGATCTTATCCACGTAAATATCCACCTTTTCCTTGGTGCCGAAATCGTCCCTCTTCAGTAGAGCCGCTGAGGACTTCCGTTCCAGGCGCTTATTCAAATCAGGGGTCATGAGAAGGGAGGCGCGAGGACTGAGTTCTCGAGTGTCTCTGATACTCATCACACTCACCACTTCCTTACTTTCCTCCGCTCCGTCAGAAGCCTCTGAACTCGGAGATCCTCGCATGGTGTGTTTGTATGTGTTGTACATCTGAGTAACTCTCACCATTGACACGAGTTCGGCCTTGTCCAGTAGTCCGTCTCCCTTGAGGTCGTAGAGAGTGAAGAGGAAGCGAAGTCGCTCTTCCTCGCTGCCGCGGCAGCACAGGGCCATGCCTTGGATGAACTCTTCGAAGTCGATACTTCCCAGTAGCTTTACATCGAACTTCTCGAAAAGTCGTTCCCCCCACAGACCCTGAATAGAACTTACTGGCAAAGGGAAGAACTGCAGGAAAGTTGTTTTATCCACCGAAGTGCCCCCCGAGCGACTCGCTAAGTCGCGGTACAGCTTGGACAGGAACCGCAATTCCTGAGAAGTAACTAAGTAACGCTCACACTTGCCCATGTAGAGTTTGAGTACAGGAGAAGGGTTGATTGTCAGTTTCTGGGAAACGTCCATCACTCCCACTCGCTGTTTGTTCACTCCGCACCCCATTACTACTATGTCGCAAAAGCGAATCAGATGAGGGTGAAGGCTACTTAGCGACCTTTAGGCCTAAGGCGTTGCCGGCAGCTACGAGGCCCAGCGCTCCACCCACTACCAGCGTGAAGTATAGCGAATTCTTCACCAGGTTCGCTTCATCAGCAGCATCTAGCAGACTGACCGTGACATTGCCCACTACACGTCCGGCCAGCACAGCTAAGTAGGCCATTTGCAGGATGCGGTTCGTATGCCACTTCTTCGCACTCTGATTGAGACCTCTCAGCGCTACGATAAAGGTGAAGTTGAGAAAGGCGAACATCAAGCACTGCGGCAGCACTGGGACCAGGCTGAAAGTGGTGATTTGGCCCAAATCAGCTGCCAGTAGGAGTAGCGACCCCATACAAGTCAGTCCTTGTCCGCACACTATGATTCCCTTCGAGTCTCTCAAGGGCATAAGGAAGTAAAGGAAAAGGAAAAGCGCAGTGACGATATTGATTGCAAGGAACTGACTCGGCAGCCAGTCGTATGCCGAGTTCGAAACCAAGGCGGAGAGATGCACTTCGTACAGCAGCGCAGGGACGAAAAGGTAAAGCAAGGACCAGTACACAGGCTCACCCACTGTGGGAGTTTCAGGTCCCTGAGTGAAGATCAAAGGGCGGTACATAGGTGAGGACTGGAAGCCGATGAGGAACGGAACCAGCATAATGACCCAAGCAGCGAACATGATTTCCGAGCCGATCCCATCCCTGTCAGTGCTGAGGCCGTATGCAGTCTGCAGCAGCCAAGATAGGCAGTTGGCGCAGGCAATAATGGCAACCAGGTGGAACTCCCAGTGTCGCTTGACTCTCCGTCGAATGCTTGAAGTCAGGTACAGCAGTGCTAGAATGGTGGGGTCGCCCAGACCCAGGGAAATCCTATGTGGGACTTACCTGCCTGCCACCATGAAGTAAGGCGCATGGTCTGGAGTCGGCACTCGATACAGGGCATTCCCAATGGCGTTTATTAAAATGCAATAGAGCAGCGGCAGTTTATAGTCCACAGTCCACAAACCTCCGTGGAACAGCGTCACAATCGCCCCAAAGAAAGGCGCCACTGCCAATAAAGTCCCTATCATGTCCGGCGGAAAGCCGTGCTCAAGTGCGTATTCATGACAAGAGCCGTATATCTCATACACATTGCACCAGTACAGCATCAAAATCATCACACAAATCACTTCACTAGCCGTCAATAGACTCTTCTTGGCCTCGAATATCCCTGATTTGTGCTGAACTGGAGTCATGTAGCGCTCTAGCGGCATGCTCGTTTCCACTGCATAGGACTTACGCTTCCGCAGTGTGTCCTGGATCTGCTCCACCAGTCCTTTCAGGATTTCCGCGTTTTCCATCAACTCCTCGTCACTGCTCCTCAGCAGCGGCTGCACTAGCTGGTGCGTGTCCTTCGAAGACCTATGAGGAGTCAGCTTGTACGCTATCATTTCCAAGTCGCTTTCAATGCTGTTGAGCAACTATGTAGGCAGTACGCTTAAATCCCACAGCTTTTCCAGTTCACTGCCACACTTCGCCTGCACGTATTCGTGCGCTGCTTGGGACTTCATCTTCTTGTTGAATTTCTTCATCACCTTGTGGATGGCGATCAAGTTGACGTCCATGAAAAGCACCAACTCGCGTGCATCTTTCGCATGCACCAGCACACGCTTGGCGTATTCATTCGCAGAGTCAATATCCGAGCCTGTGACCAGCGTCTCAATCTGCGCCGGAAGTTGGCTCGACAGTCCTGCCAACGAGGTCTTCAGGTCAATGGTAGTGGGCCACACGAAGTTGAGCACCTTGTTCAGCTCCTGATCCATTTGCGAGAAGAAGCGAATAGTGACAGTTTGGCTGTCCTCAGGGTCTCCGGGGTCCTTCAGCAGGTCTTTCAACGCCTTGTAGTTGAAGTACTGCTTGCCCCACTTCGTCTGCTTCACTGACTTTAGGAACTTCCCGAACTTGACCATTACTAGATTGAGTGGAGGGGAAAAGTCTGCAAGTCCCGCAGCTCTCAGGACTGGCAACGCTCTGAACTGCTGCTAGCTAAGGCCTCTGCGCTCTATGGTCGAGCAATGCTCTTCATTATGGCTGCTTGCCGCAAATGTCCAAATCAACTCTCAAGGACTTCGAAATGCTCACTCGTCTAGGACAAGGCAGTTTCGGCACAGTGCACAAAGTGCGCCGCCGCGCTGACAACAACATATACGTGATGAAGCTGATTCCGATAGGACAGATGGACTCAAGAGGACAGCAGGACTCGATCAATGAGGTGACTATACTGGCTTCGCTCAATCACCCCTATATCGTCAAGTACTACGACTCGTTTATCGAGAATAAGACGCTGCATATCGTGATGGAGTTTTGCGATAAGGGAGATTTGTGTGGAGTCATCAGAGCACAAATGGGACGACTGCTGCCAGAAGCCAAAATTTGGAAATTCCTGATCCAAATGTGTCTCGGCTTAGAGTACATCCACTCCAAGCGCATCCTGCACCGCGACATCAAGACCATGAACGTCTTTCTCGCCCGCGAAGACTCCTTGCGCATAGGCGACCTAGGCGTGGCCAAAAAGCTCATCAGTACTGCGGCCTTCGCTCACACAATGGTCGGCACTCCGTACTACCTTAGTCCCGAACTGTGCGAGGACAAGCCTTACAACATCAAGAGTGACATGTGGGCGCTGGGGTGTGTGCTGTATGAACTCTGCACACTCAAGCATCCGTTTGATGCGAATAACCAGGGAGCGCTGTTTATGAAGATCATTAGGGCGGCTTATACGCCCGTCACAGGGCAGTATTCGTCGGAGTTGAAGCAGTTGGTGGATTTGTGCTTGAGCAAGGACTATAAGAAAAGACCATCGGCAGCCACGATTCTGAGCAGACCAGGGATGAGGGAGCGGGCCATGGCTCTGAGTATAGCAGTGCCGGAGGGCTCGATTCTCTCTGGAAGTGCCCTGCAGCTCACTAGCACTCCACCTGAAGTCAACCGAAACGGAGGAGGGAAGGCGTTAGTGGCTGAAGAAGAAAAAAACCAGAAGCGAGTTCCAGAGGAAAGGAGAAGACCTTCTTTGCCTGCTCCCAAGGTAGTAGTGGGCCCAAAAGCGCACCAAGAGCTAGGCGACCCCAACAAACTGCAGCCTCCGTCCAAAGCTGAACCCCGGCCGAAAGGCTCTCCCAAGCCTCCTGAGGTCCCGAGACCCAAAGCTGACCAGAAGCCTGCACTTCCCAAGCCGGGAGCCATACCCTTCAAGCCACACGACGTCGCCCCGCAGAGAGTGAGGAAAGGCGCCCCCAACGCAATCAGTCGCAATGCACAGCAACAAGTGATGAAGACTCCGAGTATGTTTCCCCCCGGCAAACAAGCCATTGCCAAGGTAGGCGCTAAGCAGCCAGCTGCCCGGGGCCCCAACCGCAACAGCGCTACTCAGGAAGAACTGGACGAAATCAAGCAAGTGCTGAATCTGCCGGAGTATTCGGGCAAGAAGAAGCCGAATGTTAGTGATATCCGTCAGGACACTCTCGACCCCAAGCCCTCTCCAGAGCCGTGGAAGTCCATGCAGCTAGCAGGGCCCTCCCTGCCTTCCAACCCTCCAGTCTACGACCCTTCCGACCTACACGAAGACAACCCTTCCGGCTCTGACTCCTTCGAAGAAGTGGAAGTCGCAGGCATTGAAGTACGTACTAGCCAGGTAGATCCAGAGGAGGAAGAAGCAATCCCAACTGACACTTTGCAGTCTGAGGATTGGAACTTGTCGCATACTGAGGGGGATTGGCTGCCCACGTACCAGTCGGATGATGCGCACACGAAGAAATTCGCTGTGAATTACGTGGAAACAGTGAAGGAAGTGGATGAGGAAGAGATGTTTAAGGAGTTGGAGGATGAGGAGTTTGTTTCGTCGGAGGAAGAGGAGGAAACGGACTCCAGTACTGATTCTCGGGCTAAATTGGGGGTAAAAAGAGACATATTGGCGGACCAAATCCGCGTTTTGACTGCCAAGATAGCGACAAAGCGGGCGGAAGTGAATGCTAAAGTGGGTTCTGAGCTCTTCCTCGAACTCTACTCCTTCTTCCGCTCAGCTATGGACTCTCCAGACGCTACAGACATCGAGCAATCCAGCATAGACGCCTTCGTGTACTCCAAACTCACAGGGGATAACTACGACGTAAGCACTAGTCAGGTGGTGCAGAAGGTGTACCAAATCCTGTCCATGGAGGTGGAGCTGCGCGACTATGAAGAGGCTGTGAAGGCACTGAACTTCGAGCTGCTATAGCGTTACTAGTCTATTTCGTCCCGTTTCCTCTAAGGTAGCTCTTAGTACTCTCCTCTCGTCATAGCTTAGCTCGTCATACTCGGAATATTTCGTTTTAACCCCACTCCACCGCCCATTGGCTTAGGATTGAAGATGCATACCGTTCCTAGTCTGCATTCTGCGAGTGCGGGAGGGACACACGAAAGCCCGTAGGAACTTCTCTACGTGTCCAAGAGCTCTCCATAAAATGCTGGTATCTGGCACTTCCTGCGGCTCTCCGATTTGCCTATCATCTTGGACGTACCGTGAACTCATATTTTTTTAACCAGATGCACAATTCGACATTTACTTAAAAGCAGCTATAAGTGCTTGCTGCAACAGCACTGATTGAGCTGCATTGGCCCAGTCCCGAACTGTCCTATTTCGCTCATGTGCGTGCATATAGACTCTAGCTCGCTTGATGCATATCTCTTATTGTAGAAGCTGGCAGCAGGTAAGTCTGCAAGCTATTGCGATGTAAGCACTAGTTAGGTGGTGCAGAAGGTGTACCAAATCCTGTCCATGGAGGTGGAGCTGCGCGACTATGAAGAGGCTGTGAATGCACTGCTGCTATAGCGTTACTAGTCTATGGCCTCTCATCTGTGAGGCAGATGTTAGCCCCACAGAGTCACTCAGGCCGGAACTGCTACTCCAGGTCTACCCTCCTCAGCCGCCCAACATCGGCTTCGGCTTGAAGACGCCGCTCTTCGTCTGCCTTCTGCGAGTGCGGGAAGGACACACGAGGGCCTTGAGGAACGTCTCTACGAACCCAATGGCGTTCCAGAATGTGCGGGTAATTGACCTTTCCTTCGTCTCTTCGATTCGCCCTTCTCGAATGTACGGTGAAGTCATATTTATCACAGCAGAGCAACTATCCAATACAGATTGTACTGCCAAAGTACTAAGTGAGCTGGCCCAGTCCCACCCTGTCCTATTTCGCTCCTTTGCCTTGCATATAGACTCTAGCTCATATCTCTCATTGTAGAAGCTGCTAGCAGGGTAAGTCTGCAAGCGATTAGTGACTGCGCAGTCTATGTGGACTCTAATAAAGCCATATCCATGCACAGTCTCATGAGTTTCGTCAACTCCGTCGTAGGGGGATCTCCCGACCCTCAGCCCCCACAGCCCTCCACCCCCCTGCTCCTGCCTTGGGAAGACTACAAGGAAAAGGCCCTGGCGCTCCGAATCAAGGGCAGCATTACTGACATCCTCAGAGACAGTATTCTCGAAATCTCGGAGGATGAACGCAACTTCCTCATCTTCTCGCGGGGAAGAGATACAGACTTGTATGAGTTCAATTTCGAGGAACAAGTGCCGCTGATTATGGCAGTGATGGAGCAGGACCCAGCCCTCGGCAAGGTCTTCAGCCGCCTCGTGCCCAGACACACCACTGAAGAACTCTTCTGGAAAAGCTACTTCTACACAGTAGAAACTGTCAAGGACCAGACCTTACTCAAGTTTTCCCAGCAGAAATCAGTGGAAATCGAAGAGTCCTCGAAGGAAAAAAGCGACAAGCATAGAGAACTGATGGACGAGCTGGAAAGCGAGTTGTCGGCAGAGCCGAGTGTTGTGATAAAGAAGGAAAAGAGGCAGGCGAAGGAGCCGATAGTGCTTGCGGACCTGCAGAGCCAGCTCAAAGCTGCGTTGGCACGCATAGATTCCCTGGAAAACCGCGTGGAAAAGCTGGAATTAGAGCGAAAGTCCGAGTCTCAAGTGGCGTCTGAGCCACCACAGGAGTCGGAAGTCCTTCTTTAGTTAACAATAGATATGGGAGTATGTGGACTGGGCTTATCTGCGCAGATCAGGCCTGGGCCGCTGAAAGCTACAGCCAAAGAAGAGAGAGAAAGCCGGGTGCCGCAGCTCCGGATACAAACCAGTGCATTGTACCAAAAGCGCAGGTCACACAGTGGACAAGCCACTCCAGCCAAGACCCAGTGCTCCAGGAAAACGTCAGAGGCAGAGACAAGACAGAGGGCAGGGTCCTTCGGCGGAGGCAAAGACTTTCACAGGGGACTGAAGGCGGAAGCCAATAAGTGATGGTTTCTCAGTAATACTTCCAAAGCAGAATGTGGGCCGAGCGTTTCTTCGCAGAAGTGATAAAGTATGGAAGCACTGTTTCTAGAGGAATTCTCGCTGCAGGACACTCTGGGTCAGGGCGCCTTTGGCAAGGTGATAAGGGCAGTGAGCATTCGATCCAATGAACTCGTCGCTATCAAATTCGAGGAAGTTCGCCCAGGCCGGCTCCAGCTGCTTCTAGCGGAAAGTGACGTCCTCCGAGCCTTGCAAGGCGGACCTGGAATTCCCCGTCTTCACTACTCAGGCCGCCAGGGCACTTCCTTGTACATGATTTTGGAGCTCCTAGGACCCACGCTTCAGTCCAAATTCACACAGCGGAATAGAGACTTTTCACTGAAAACCGTGTTGCAAGTAGCAGACCAAAGTCTGGATCGCATCCAGTTTATGCACAACAAAGGCTTTCTGCACAGGGATATAAAGCCACAGAACTTCCTATTTGGCCTTCACAAGACCGCCAACACTCTCTACGTCGCTGACTTCGGCTTGGCCAAAAGGTATACAGCGGCTGATAGCGGCATGCACATCCCTTATAGAGAAAATAAGCCGTTCGCAGGTACTGCCTGTTATGCTGCACTCAACACTCACTTGGGCGTGCAGCAGAGCCGGAGAGACGACTTGGAGTCGCTCATGTTCATACTGGTCTTCTTGATGAAGCGCACTTTGCCTTGGCAGCGCAAGTACTCGTCAAGGACAGATAAGCACAATGCGATTCGCATGCAGAAGCTGCTGCTGAGTCCAGACGAGCTTTGCAGTGACCTGCCCCGAGGCTTTGCCAAGGCCTTCAACTACATTCGAGGCCTAGGCTTCGACGAAGTCCCGAACTATGCGCTGCTCAAGACTGGCTTTCGACTAATGGCAGTAGAAAACCAAGTGGTAATGGACTCAGTCTTCGACTGGACGGTACTAGTAAGGACTGAAGACGACTTCACAGAAAAGCGACAGAGAGAAAGGTCTCAAAATCGACGACACAGCCAAAATCGTCCTTTAGTCGCCTCAACTCTCCCAAATACCCGCAGAAAGAAGAAACGAGCGCATTCTTTGCACCCCAGAGCCGATATCGGCTTCTTGCCTTCGCAGCCTGTGCGCGATTTGTCGGAAAATTCGTCCTACAACGGGTCTGAGGAGCGGGATGAGTCTACACTGAAGACTGCCAAGCTGCCAGTGATTAACAGGGCCCGACTACCTTCCGAAGCAATGGAAGGAGACTAATATAGGTTTGCTCCTTTGCTTATATGGGTTGCAAGGTCTGCATGCTAGGGAGTTCTAGTCTCTGGGCCTGCTAGGAATTAGAGAGGAACTGGGCGTCCTTGGGCTGCATGGTTGGTGTAGTTGGCGCACACGGCATCCCAGTTCACGAGGTTCCACCAAGACGCTACGAACTCGTTTCTGCGGCCCTGGTGCTTCAGGTAGTAGGCGTGCTCCCATACATCACAGGTGAGGATGGGGATTCCGTGCAGGTCGCCAGCCACGTTCATGAGTGGGTTGTCGTGGTTGGGAGTGTTGTGGACTGCTAGAGTGCCGTCGGCCTTGAGAGTCAGGAAAGCCCAGCCTGAAGCGAAGCGAGTGATAGCAGCCTGCGAAAACTGCTCCTTGAAGGTGTCGTAGGTACCGAAACTCTGGTCAATCAGGTCTTTCAATGGGCCGAAGGGCGCAGGGTTAGCGGAGCCAGTGGGGGCCATGTTCTGCCAATAGAGACTGTGGTTATAGTGGCCTCCGCCGTTGTTGCGGATGGCAGGCGCTGCAGTGCCCAGGGAGCTCTGCAGGGCGGTGACGTCCAGAGCTGCGAGTTCGGCATTGGAGGCCAAGGCTTCGTTCAGCTTGGTTACGTAGGTCTGGTGGTGCTTGGAGTGGTGGATGTTCACTGTCATCGCGTCCATATGCGGCTCCAGAGCATCAGGGGCATAGGGGAGGACTGGAAGCGTATGGACCATTTATTACAAATGCCATATCAGGCGCCCTCAGCCCCCGCACAGGCGGGAAATCCGCCACAGTTGGCTTTCAAAAGACCCTGAAAAGGGGTTATTTTAGCCTAGATCCCGCTGAGGGCTTGCGAAGAAGCAAAGGCCATTGATACTTTCTAGACCATTTTCTATTCCCATGTGCAGCCTCGAAGCCTTTCTCGCAAAGATGAAGGCTTCCTTCGGCCCAGTTTCGCTATTCCTCGCATCTTACCTCCATCCTAACTAGGCACTCACTCCTTTAGCGACTGCCGTCAGTCCTGTGGCATTAGAGATTGCCTTGGAGTGAGGGTTTCTAGTACTGTGGAGGAGGACTGGGAGGGATGGCAGTGTGAGGAAAGCTGGTAGAGGAGGGAAAGAGGCGAATAGGGCTGTATAAGGTGAGGAATTGAGTGTATTTTTGAGGTCGGCAGTTAATTGAAATTTTCTTCTGGAAACTGTGAAATTCGAGGAAATATATAGAAATCAGCGAGTAATAGTCTCAAAAAAGGCAAATTTCCTCTTCTTCCCTCTGCTAAAGCCAATTTTAGTCCTATCCAAGTCCACTCCGGCCAGGAACCCCTTCTCAGTCCTCAACAGCAGCATCCCCGTGCAACTCCTACTAGTGTCTGATTTGTAGACCTCTAATAATGGCAGAACTGACACTTGTCAACGTCGAGGCACTGCCTCTAGACACTGCTCTGCGGCTCATCCAGGCCCTCTCAGCTGTTCCCCAGTCTTTGGTCTGCTCAGCCACTATAGCGCCCGCCTTCTCCCTTCTCCAGCGTGCGGAACTGCAATGTCCACTGGTGTTAGACGCGTGCTTGAACCCGAGACGGACTTTGGCAGACTTGGCAGGGAAGTTCGCGACTGAGCAGGAGTTGGTAGGCTTGCAGCAGCGGCTGCAGGCGCAGTACATCCAGGTGGAGACAGTGGCTCCTGAGGAAGAACTCCCAGAAAACGCATTTCAGCGAATCTACTATGCGTTGCTGAGAGAGCCGCAGTGTCGCAAAGTGGCACTGCTGGCGGGTGAGACTGTGAGCAGGTTCGGAGAGTGGTGTTCTCTCACCCAAGCGCCTATGCTCCTCATCCTCCAGTCCGGCACTCAGTTCAACCTGAAGAAAGCACTGTACACTGAGTCAGAGGTGCGAGCCTTCCTAACTCCCATTGACATGAAGCAGTACCAGTCCCAGCACTTGCTGCTGCTCAAGGAAATCCCCACGCTGCAGGCCGACCTGCAGGCGACAGACACGGAAACCGCGGGTGGAAGCAATGAGTTGGACCTGGGCAACTTGAGAGGAATCTTGACGGATTTGGAAGAGAAGGTGAGTAAAACGATAGAGGAACTGGGCACGAAGGCGCAGGACGTGGATACTCTGAAGAAGGAATTCGGAGCTGTGTGGGGGATTTCCAAGGAAGGACTAGCGCACATCCGTCAGTCCCAGGTGCAGGTGTTGAAGGCTGTGGAGGACACGAAGGCCGCGGCTCTGCCAATCATTCAGGCCTTATCTGCCCGTTTGGACGCACTTGAGACCAAAGTGACTGCTCCTGTCCTCGATAAACCTGCTTTTCGTCCCCCCTTGACCATCACTACAGCTGAGCGTGGGCCTGATTTCGCCCTAGTTGTCAGCATCGAGAAGAGGAAAGCCTATTTCATCAGCGGAACTTTGAAAGTCGCCAAAGCCGGCGCAGTGATCTACCAAACTGAAGTAAGCATTGGGCAAATGCAGACGTATCAGTCAGTCGGCGACGCTGAAACTTTCCAGGAAGGACAGTACTCCGCCTGGGTGGAGTACACTGAGGGCTGGCTACTGAGCAACTCCCTAGTTTTCGACCTGCCACGCGCCCCTACTTTCGCTGATTCCTTGGTGAACAAGCAGGTTGGCAACTTGACAGAAGTCGAAGCTTCTCTAAGAGATACATTTGGCGAGGAGCGAGTGGCCCTGTTTTACCGCTTAGCCATTACCTGGACCAATGAAAACTCAGACCAGATAGAAGACTTCATTATGACTTGCATCAATCCGGATTTCGCGACTGAGGAAAGTCTGCGGGCGGCACTACAAGCCAAGGGCATGCAATTCTCTCCCTAGGTAACTCCTTCACTAGTTAGTCAGAAGTCATAGCAGGAACTCACTAGGAACTGTATGCGGGGAGAATTAGAAGTCGGCAAAATGGCAGCTAACGCGCGGAAGGGAAAAGAGCGGGACAGTCGGGAAGTGCGGGAAGGAGAGCACTCCAAGGAACAAGGAGTGTGTCAGTTCTGTGGCTGCGGGGAGCTCTCTGTGCCCTGTCTGGGAGAAGCCTGTGTGAAAGCCACACATCAGTGGTGCTGCGGACTGTACTCGCAGGGACAAGGTAAGCTGCCACTATGCAAGTATCATGTCTGCGCTGCTGAAAGACTGCCAATGGTGCCGCTGCGGGCCTTGCTGGGGCAGCTGGCCAGAGAAGAGGTGCAGCTGCCTGTGGAGCTACGCGGAAAGTCAGGTATCTTGCATATAGACGGCTGCTACGGAGTGGTGTTTTGGGACTATATAGGACAGGTGTACTTTCCACAGAGAGCGCAATGGGGGAAAACTAGGGAAATACTGGAGTTTGCAGGGGAGTTGACAGAGAGCTGGGAGCCTCGTGACCATAAGTGCCAAGTCTCCTTTGTCGAGGAAGAACTCAACTATATGCTTCAGCAGCTTGCAGCTTTGTATGAGTTTCTGGACTGCACGAAGGCTGACTTGCGCAAAGCAGTGGCTCAGAGTGCCCACAAAGCCACAGAGTACCTGAAATCCTTGCCAATACATCCTCTTCCCAAGCCCTACAGTCAGCGTCAGTACCTGCTGGAGGAGGCCTCCCTGCCCTGTCACTTCCCTCTCTACGACCACTACAGCAACTATATCCTTCGCAGTCGCCTCACTCCGACCCACGAAGACCTGCCCAAAGCTCCTGCTCTGTGTATGGTCTGCGCAGCTACGGAACACACCGAAACCAACATGCTGGTCATCTGCTCAGTAAGGTCCAGCCAGGGCTGCGAGGAGTGCGTGCACCAAGAGTGCTATGGACTGCTGCAAGTGCCTGAGGAGGACTGGTACTGTGACGGCTGCCAGACCTTTGGTGTAGGGAAGGCTAAAGCAGTGCCCTGCGCTTTGTGCTCAATTCTAGGCTCGGCTGTTCGTCCTACAATCAACATCAACGATGGGAGCCTGGATTGGGTCTCTGTGAAGCCGTACAACTCCTTGAAGCCTCATAGTCCTGCAAATTCCGCTTTACTGTGGTGTCATGTGCTCTGTGCAAAGGGAGTGCCGGGAGTGCGAATGCGTAGAAAGGACATCTGCCAGGGCATTGACATTTCCAAAGTAGCAAGTGACTGTCTGAACGCAACCTGCGAAATATGCAGTGGTAATGCAGGGGCTGCGATCCGCTGCACTGTAAAGGGTTGCAAAGTGTACTTGCATGCAGAGTGCACGAAGAGGCGGTTTCGGGCTGTTACGGAGAAGGATAGGGATGCTAGAACGCTGCGCTGCAAGACACATTCAACAGTGAACCTGAGGCACGCGAGAACAAGTCTCATGCGAGAGTCGGTGAGAATACTGCAAGGCTTCTGGTCCATATGGGCGACTGACAAGAACTCCAAAGCGCTATTTCGATCCCAAGTGGACTTATTCGAGGGCATGCCGAGTCGGGCGGCCAAGCCAGTCCTGGACTCCGGCTTCATCCTCACCATCAACCTGGCTCCAAAGCTAAAAAGGCGCCGTGTAGATGTGAAGTTACTGTCCGCCAGACCCCAGTCCCCTCCTCTGTTCACCTCCCTGACCTCCACAACCCTCTCCAAGGACTGCTGTCCCTGTGGCAAGCCCTTCCTGTCAGCACTCGCCCAGCACGGCATTGCAGAAGAGGAGTACAACCAGCTACTGAAGGACGTGTCTATGGTGTGCTGTGACAAGTGTGGGCAGTGGTTTCACTACCGCTGTGCGAGGTTCGCAGGGCAGGACTGTGACAAGGAGTGGCTCTGTGCTGCCTGCAGGACTTAGGTAGGTCTGGCTTGGTGTGTAATGCCGGTCTTGTGCTTTATGACACCGCTTCAAGGCAGTTTTTCCTACGCCCAAAGTACACTAGAATTAGGAAGTAGCGATTTTCTCTTCTTTCCGCCAGTGTTAAGAAATCAAATGGACGACTCCCAGTCCGGCGAGTACTCCGGCCACTTCCCCGACTTCAGTTCCCAGCCGCCCCGTCCCTCTGACTACTCCCCAGAGGCAGACTCCTGCGTCGCCAAAATCTCAGACATCCTCAATGTCTTCAGCCGCTCTCCCTATGCCGACTCTCCCCACAGTCCTGACGACTCAGAAGAACACAAAGTCACAGTGCCCAGATTAAGACTGAAGGAGTCTACGACTGCGCAGATCAGTGAGCTGTAGGCAGAGTCGAAAAGCACGGAGTCCATCAATAGTGTGGGGACTGTGGTTAGACATGAGACGCCGAAAGGACCTGCAGGCCGCAAACAGCGGCCTCCGAGTCCTTATCGTAACTCCACCTCTCGCAGGCCGAGCAGTGCTAAGCCTCGGCTGTCTTCCTCCAACCAGTCTGTCAAGGATGAAATTGAAGCCATTTCCCATCTCACTGCTCAAGACGCTATCCATAGTCTCAACCAGTTGGTTAAAACCAAGGTCAAAGTTATCGGTGACTACCAACTCCCTGAGAAGGACCGTGCTGATGTGCAGACTTTCTTCCAGGAGCAAAAGAACAAATTCAGGTCCGAGCTAAATGCAGACTTACTGGAAGAGCACCTGGTGCCCTCTAGACAGACTATGCACGACAGACATAAGATGGAAACAGCGCGCAAAGCCAACGAACGATGCGACAAACGACAAGAGGAAATCGCGGAAAAACAGCAACTGGAAGAGGTCAAAAGACGCAAAAAGTCTCTACGGATGAGGCGAGACAGTATGGAAGCCTACCAGAAAGGCAAAGTGGCGGGGCTGTTTCACAAGTTGGAGCACCAGCGAAAGGCAGACGAAAGCACCCAACGCAAGGAAGCCACCGTTCTCTTCCGAACTGAAAAGCAACTGATCCTCGACAACATCAAGAACTTCTACCAGGACCGGATCCAGCGACTTCGGGAACGAATCGAAGAAAGTCGCTTTTCCAAGCGGATAGTAGCGACTGAGAGGAAGAAGGAAATGGTCCGGGCTGAGAGAGAGCGGAAGGCGGAGCGGCGACAGCACTTGGCAGATGTGAACCAGCTGCTGCAGATGCAAGGAGACTTGCTGGACAAGGAAATGAGCAACCCCAGGTTTGAGGAGGAAATCTTGGGTCTGTACCTGAAGGCTAAGTAGGGCTAGTAAAAATGTTGCCCAGGCGCGCTCAGACGTCTATGAGAGCGGAGGTCAAGCGACTCACTGTCTCAGTGTCTCCGTCTCAAGAGGACGACCTCTCCGACTCCGAGGAAACAATTCGTAGAATCATACGAGTGCGGGAGACTACCTACGGAATGCAGGTGCTGGAGCAGCCTGAGGAAGAGGAGCAGTCCTCAGTGGAAGGCAGTCCTCGAGCAGCAGTGCCTTGGATGCGCAGAAGCATGGAGGAACTGCTCTCGCAGACTTCTGCCAGGGACAGGAGTGTCAAGGCGCAGAGGAAAACCCTCAAGCAGGAAGTCCTTAAAATACTAACACTGCCTGGGGACTCAATGAGCAGTATTTCCACTGCGACGCCTGCTGGCACTTCCTTAGTCACTGAGGACTTGCAGGAGGCCAAAGGCTTGGCGCAAGTGCCGGCCAGACTAGTCTGCAGCAACCCGGAAAGGGTGAAAATTGCAATTCTGAAGATGGAAGGCCGGGGAGAAGTGCTTAAAAAAGAGCTACTGCGAGCCCTGTCCCAGGCCCGCACCTGTCCCCACCTCGTCCTTCTCCTGCACTCCATTTCTTCTCCAGTCCCCGAAGCTCTCTACGATGCTCAAAGCCAGCCTCTGCGTCGCCTGAGCCGCGGCGCAGGTCCCGAGCCCTTGCGAAGAGAAGCCCTACTACAGTGTTACCGCTACGACGGGGCAGCCTTCCGCCCTGTAACTGTGTGGACGGGTGAGGTGGACGCAGTAGTGCGACGGAGGTAGTTCTGTGCCTAGTTAATGGCAAGAAGTGGAATTGCTGTAAGTAATATTCTAGGATGCAGCTGCACGGTCAGTGGCTTGACTGGAGAGTTGGTCCTACTGCAGTTTTGTGTCTAAAGGACTGTGAAAATCAGCCAGTACAGCAGTTAGTCTCCGTTTTCACACTAAACGACTAAATCCGCCTCTGGATAAAGCCATGAGAGAGCCTTGTCTATGGACACTCCAACGCACTCTTATTTGCTAAGACCTAGCATTGAGTCGGAATACGCAGTGGAGAGACTGGCTCGGGACTCACCATTGAGTAGTGCTAAATGGCAGTGGGAAGAGGCACGATGCTGCACCTGGAGGATAGAAGTGTGGCTGACTGGGGTGGAGGACCACTAGACCCGCCCATTTCCTTCCTCACTCGCAGACGAACCCTCAAGTTGCACAAATCAACTACACCCACTCTAACGCCTTCACATGCACCGACTCGGGAAATCCTCCCAGTCCTGCCTTTGTTCCTGGCTCACTGTGCAAAAAAGACACAGCGCCAACTGCCCTTTCTGCACAGGCGCAGGCCGAGTCCAAACGGCAGCGCGACTTCGAGGGAACGACTGATGTGCATGGGCGGAAACTGGGGCATGGAGCTAAAGGCTAGACAGAGGGAATCTCCAAGACAGCCTGAGCGGCGGAGACAGTTGAGACGCTTCGGTACCAGTGTTTTGCTAAAATGAGTTTATAGGCTTCTTGAAGAGACGGTAACTGTCCATTTCTACCTTTAGCGTGGAAATATGTTGCAATTATTGTGAATTGAGCCTACTCTCAGTTTCAACCATGCTTGGCCAGTCTCCCTAGTGCCTAACTAGTTAGAACTGCTCTCAAACGCCAGCAGTTTCTTGCAAGTATTGGGCACGAAGGTGTGGTCCAGCCTTCTCTTCTTCTCCTGTACGTACTTCTCTATCCCATTGCACTCGATTTCCGGCTTGTTGTCCAGGTAAATGAGGAAGGCCAGGTAGGCGAAAGGGGAATGCTCCCCTGTGAAGTGGTTTTTCCAGCCTGAGGCTTTGAGTTCCAGGGTAGACCTGGTCTGTCCACAGATATAGCAAGTGGAGGCGATATCTTGGCTTTTCTGATTTCTGTCGTCTCGCAATTCTCCGAAAGTGTCGAGGATAATACCGAAAATAACGTTCAGCAGCACTACGATAATAACGATGAAATAGGCCAAATCGTATACGAACCTGCCCCAAAACAGTGGGTCGTCCCTAGTCACAGGCGCCAAAGAGTCTCCAATGCCTCCTCCGTTCTGCACGCCCTGGCTGAAGGTACTTGCGAGGCAGTCCAGCAACGTGTTGCAGGGAATCTCCTCATAGGAAGGCTGGAAGAAGACGTACCCAAACATGGAAAAGACATATATGCAAATCAGAGCTAGGCAAAATGTGAGGAAAAGCTGCCACGCATTAGTCGTGATTGACTGCAAAATGGTCACTAAGTTGGAGTTTTTGGTGACAATGTCGAGCAGGAGGAAGGGGTAAACGAAGGGGTACAGCAGGGCGAGGCAGGAAAACCCGAAATAGAGGACGTAGTACAGGAAGTAGGTGTCCAGGACCACTCTCCACAAGAGAGACAGAATTCGCAGAAGTCCTGCGCTGCTTTCCTTGATAGGCCGGCGTAGTTCCACTGATAAACTGCTGATATCCACTCGATACCCGATTTTCATACATATATTGGGTAGGAACTCAGTAGCGTAACTAAGGATATGTAGAGTGCTCAAAAGCAACTGCGCAGCTCCTAGTAGCCGCAGCATTCCTATTTTCCATACATTTCCCTCGACTTCGATCCCTGTTAAGGTATACCTCCCAGTGGTTGCAAAGAGCAGGAAAAGACTGTTCAGCAGCAAAATCGTGTATGCGATTTGCCCGTAAAGTCGCCAATGCTGGGTCACGGTACTGAGCGGTTGGACGCTTTTGAGCATCTTTTGGTGATCTAATTCCATGCGCCAGATCTCTTCCCGCTGCAGAAAGTCGTGGATTTGGTCCTTTTGGTTGCTGCGCTCCACGTCAAATAACAGTTCGTTTTTGCTTTCCAGCGTCATGTATTTGAGGTTTTCCGGTATGGGGAAGTAGATACTCTTTAGAACCGTCTCCTTCTGGTCTTCTGGCGTCGTGTCGATTTCCACATATCCCACATATTTGATGAAATAGGCGAAGTAGCCGCCATCAAGTGCATTCAGACTGAAGTCCTTGAGTGCATCTACATGATATGGAGAGATATAACTCCACTTCAGCAGGAGCATAAATATGTTTATCCCCCTTTGCTTGAGTTCTGCTTCCGGGTCGGTTTGAATAGCGATGTAGATGTATATCTCTTTGAGGTGTCTGAGCAGCATGTCAAAGTCAATATATGAGGAAAGCGGCTTTAGCACCAACTCGCCGGGCTCTCCGTCCAGTAGCGCCAACAGCAGTGCCACACAGCTGTCATACAGCTGCTTGTAGGACGCCTCTTGCCGTTGCGACCAGGCCATTTCCAGGACCTTGTTGAAAGTCAAGTGCAGAGTTGCGAAGTTGCCTATGAAAGTCTGCGTTTCCACGCAGGGTCCAGTGATAGCCTCGACCAAAGTCTTGATAATGGCTGCAGTCAGGAGATTCATTTGCGCTATAAAGCTGGGCTGTTTCGGGGTAACCACCTTGGCCAGTTGAAAGCGTCCTCTTACGAACATCAAGTGTTGCAGTGCTTTATCCTGATTGAATGCATTATATTGGTGCAAACTTTCAGCGTCGTAGTCTAGGTAGCTTGTGCCTTGCTGTAGTGCAGCTGTAACCGGTGAGCGATGCTGGTTAATTGCCATCAACTGCTTGAGAGTTTCATACAGCAGGGAGTTACGACCTTCGCCGGGCATGGCAAGGAGGTAGCGCTGGTAGTCTAAGTTGCACATGTCGCACAGAACCTGCATGAACTCCAGTATCTTCAGAGTGCACTCCAGTCGCAGGAGACTTTGCTTGTTCTGAGCGTCTTCTTTGCCGTCCTGGTATTTCTGGATTTGCTCCATCGTCACTTCTGCTAAGTTTGCCTTAAGCTCGTCAAACAGGTCCGTTGCCAGGTCATACCTATCCAGCATGCTTTTGAACCTGCCTCTCGTACTTTCACTGGTTTCACTCAGCAGTGTGATGAGGAGCCGCAGTGCTGGCAGCTTGTTCACGTAGCTAGGCACTATCAGCGCCTTCACCGCATCCAAAGCCACCTTGCTCTCCAGCATGTATACCACCAGGGTACCGAGATCCTCAGCACTCACTGATAGCAGCAATCCCCTCATCAAATCGAAGTAGAAGTGCTTATTGTCAGAGAACCGCAGTAACGCCCGGGACTGACTGACGAATGTTGTCAAGTCTGCGTCTTTGTAATTCTCCAGAATGGCGGAAATGTAGGTCGGCACAGGCCTGTTGCCTGGTTGCCCGTAGGAGCTTTGGTACATCTGCGTAATTAGCTCGCCCATTGGGTTGCGCATTTTCAAGGCGCTCTGCACTAGGCTGGCGCCGTGGGTTAGGACTCCTGATTTAGTTAGTAGTCCTCCTTCGTTGGATTGGGTGGGGAAGCCGAAAGGCCTCAGAAAGTCGTTAGTTACGTCCAAAAACCCAGTCATATCCACATTCTTCCAATCCTCATTCTGAGTGACAGCAACTGCCAGCTGCTTCTGCAGGTCGATGAGTCGATTGGCCAAAGCACTGGCGAAGTCAAACAAAGGAGTTCCCGGTTCCTTCGCCGAAGGCATGGCTATCAGCATTGGTAACACTCCGGAAGGACGTGTAGACTTAAACCTGCGAGAGCCGAGTAACAGCAATGCATCCGTGTCTTCATCTGTGACTTCCCCCGTTTGAGTACTCATCACAGCTGCGTCTGTGTACAGCAGTTCGCAGGAATTGCTGTAGGCGACTTGCAGCAGGACTTCAGGACGGGTGAAGATCCGGGTGTCGAGCTCTGCTAAGGTGGCTGTGAACAGTTTGTTTACGCCAGCACAGCTGTTTTTCAGTTCCTCTTTGCCGACCCGCCCAATAAAGTCCCAGGCGGCTCTGAGCATTTTAGGCCCGCAGGTGCCTACTTTGGTAAAGAAGTCCTTATCTGAGAAAAGGATTTTTGCCTGGGAAGCCATGCCCACGTTTCCTTCACATGCCAGACTTATCAGACGCAAGTAAGCACTTCCCAGCATTAAGTTGTCCTCTCGAGTCAGGTCACTGAAGTGAGTGTTCAGCTCAGGTATGATGGTTCGCACTACTGCGTTTTGGATCTCTTTCACAGGGCCTTGACTGTCGAACATAAGAACTTCCACGAGGTAGAGGGCAGTGGGCTGCTTGCCACGCCGTCCCTTGACATGGTTCTGCAGCACTTCGTCTACGGCGAGCAGCTTTTCATGAAGTGTGAGTGTCTGGAACTTCTCAAGCATTTCAAGCAGGTCGATGAGCTGAGGACATTGGGTGGTGAATAGCGGCTTTGAGAAGAACTTCCGCAGGTCTCTTTGATTGAGTGAGCTGCTGAATGAGAAGTTGTAGAAAAATTGGATGCAGTATTTTTCGATTATGCCGATTGGGCTTTCTGCTTTAGTGGAAGTGGCAACCTTTCTACGCTGCTTAAAAGCGATTTCCCAGACACGGTAGACCTTGGCTTGGACTTGGTGATGTCTAAGCACATTCCTGTAAGCATCCACATCTCTGGTTTTGGCGTCAGAGCTGTAGGGATGGATAAGGTTGCAAAGTTGCCTCAAAGCTTCTTCACAGTTCTTCATAATATCCCCGCTTTCCTGCCCCTTCATTTTATGGTGATTGAGGTAGTTGTTAAGTGCTCCTCCCGCTAAAATGGACTTCAGGGTGGAAGCGAAGGTCTCGTGACTGCTGTCTTCCAGCAGTTCTGACTTGCACAGCAGATGTAGCACGTCCTCTTTTTCCCCGTATGCACATTCCAAGTACTGCTTCACCTGGTCAGCATCCCAGGATAGGAGACTGCTGCGGAGAGTCACTACCTTGTACAATAACTCCCTCAGATCAGGTGCTTTGCTGAGGATTTCGGCAGTGTCGAGCTGGCTGAACATTGCACTGGCAGTGGGGATTGCCATTTGATTGGGCACACGAGCCAACAGACCTATTTGACTTCTGATCTTTTCGCACTTTATCAAATTTGCCTCCAAATGCGTATCGAGTGCGAAGTCGATTTCCTGCTCCCAGCTCTTCACTTCTTCCTTAAAGGCCGACCTAGCCAGAGACTCGAGTTGAAAAGACCGCTTGATTCGAATCAAATACATACCAAAGTGGATCACTTCTCGATAGCACTCATCCACTAGGGCTCGAGAAACTCCCGATTCTGCGTCTAAGCCTGGCTCCGACTGAGCAACAATGTCACTTAGTCTATCGCTCAGCCAAGTTCCTTTGCCCTTTCCCTGTCTTGCGAATCCCAGTAAAAGGTAGGGGAAGTACCGCTCCACCGCGTAGAAGAAGAACTTATTCGTATGTCCGAACTCAATCAGGTCGCGGGTAGTTTCAATGAGGGTAGTGATGTACTTGATAGCGTGTTCCTTATTGACTGTGACGCTATCGTATTTCTGCGCCTTTTGGAATAGAAACTGAGAGACCCAGACGACAATCTCTTCCACCTCACTTCCTGCCTCATCCGAAGCCAGAAAAGTCACCCCTGCGTTTTCCTCTTTGCACCTACTGGGGTAATAGCAGTTATTCAGCACATACTCCTTGGGATATACAGGAGTGTGATTGCGAGTGAGGATCAACTTGGCCACTAACTTGAGTCCACAAGTGCCGAAGTCACTAAGAGCGACTTCTTTCGAAAGCTTCACACAGACATCCGTACTGACTCCCATTTCCGGGACTTCCTCACTGGCCCCAGGCCAGACCTGCGCTAGAGTGCTGAGTAGCATTAGGTAGTTGAAGACGTACTCATGGTAGCCGGGCAAATCTGCGATGGACAGGAGAGAAATTAGCGCTTCGCCTTCTAACAATGAGGCTTCGTCCAACTTCACTTTCGGGTTTTCGTGCAAGAAAGTCTCTGAGCCCGATTCTGTAAAGGAGGGAATTTCCACGAAAAACTCACTGGAAGCGCTGCGGGTTTTGAGGCGAAATAGAGGCAATATACCTCGGCTACTCAGCAGCTTTAGGATGGAGTCAGCGTACCAAGACAGGAAGTTGTGTTCCTCATAGCAGCACATCCTCAGCTGAAACAGCAGCGCTGCCTGCTGGTATATATGCGGCTCTGTTACTTGTTTAAAAGGTACCAAAGTCTGCACCAGTTTTTTCAGCTCGGCTTGAGCTAAATCGAGACTTTCGAAGTTGGTGAGGGGACTGACTCTGGAAAGCACAGCTGTGACGAAAAGGTAAATATTCGTGCTTTCAAAGCCTGTTAAATTGATGAAAATCTTTAGCGGCTCTAGCATTCGCCTTGCGATTTGACGATTGGCTTTAGCGATTTCCGATAAAAACTTCGCGATTTCGTCGATAATTGCGAATATTTCCTTTTGCCCCTGCTCTGAATAGACCTCTATTTGCGGGTCCGAAGCCACTTCTCTGCCTATCAAATTCGATATTGTAACTAGGCGTTGGCAAGTTTCTCCCAAGGTCACATGCATCCCCGTCTCGATAATCAGCAGTCTGCGCCTAATATAGGCGTCTGAAGGGGAGTTCAGGACCATGTCTTGCAGCCAGCCAAAAGCCCTCTTAAATCCCTCTTTAAACTGCGCCAGCGATTTCAGCGTGTCGATAGAAACTGTCCCTGTGGTTATGCGCTCTTGTACCTCTTCACTCGTTTTCTCCAGCAGAATTTTCATCCTCGACACAACGTTAAGTTTAGAGCTTTCCGCCTGGTCCACAGTGTCGAAAAAGAACATCGCCTCCTTCTTCTTCTTTTTAGGCCTGCGCAATACCTCGACCCGCTGCTTGGTTTCCTTCGTCGTCTGGAACATCACTAGCTTTTTGAGTGAAGTTTCTTTCAAGTTGTTAGCGTTTACAGTGATCATGTAGGCAGAGTTGCTGATAATGCGGAAAGTCTGGTCGTATTCGAGAGAGTTCTGATCGGATTCGGATTGGACTTTTTGGTGGGTGGAAAAGTTGACCGAAGTGCTGGGACTGGGACTGCAGGTCAGCCCAACTGCTTCTTCACTGACTGTCAAGTAGTGCTGCGTGACCACGTTTTTGAGGCACACTGCTTCTATCGGAGTGGCGGAGTTGCCGAAGGTCATAGGCTCAATGACCCAAATGGTAGAGGGCTGCTCGTTGTCATTGACTAGTGCGACTGTATGGGTCGTTTCACTGTCGTCCAGGGGAACTGCAGCGAGTGCGAGGTCCAGTTCCTGGTGGCAAATCTGCACATAGCTGTACAACTTCACCAGGTCGGGAGAGCCAAGCGGAGGCGCCATCGGCCGCACCAGCTTCCAGGAGCCCTGCGCAGCAGAGCACAGCACCACATTCCCCTTCACATGCGTATAGAAGGTCAGGAAATCCGCCTGGAAGGCCAGTACGAACGGCTGTTCATACATGATGTCATCTCCCATGCGGAACTTGCTCTTGTCCAGGGAGTTGAGAACTACTTGAGTAGACAGACTGCCGCCGTCTTCTCCCACAATCACGTCCCAGGCGCCCACAGTTTCTGAGGGCCGGACGGTGTCGAGGCCGATGCACAGGTCGGAGAAGAGGTGGCGGAGGCGGATGCTCATGCCGAAGCGAAGGTTGTCGGAGCAGTGGGCTAGCTTTTGGGCGTTCGCTTCCTTTTCAAGCTCTCTGTCGACTTGATTTAGCTGTCCTCCAGCCTGCGACAGGTTCAGCTCAATGCGGAAGAGGCTATTGGAGAGGAGACTTTTATCCGCCTGCAGATCTCCCAGTAGAACTGAATGCTGCAGGAAGCCTTCGGAGTAGGCGTACAGCTCCTTCGAAGCGTGTTCTCTGCCCTTGGGACTGAGGTTGCACAGCAGTACTGTGTCTCCGACACGTACCCACTCGCTACCATCGGCCTGGTCGCTCATATTACCAGCGCCATTGCTTAGCTATCAGACCAGATACTCCTCTAGACTGAAGACTCGGGGGTGCTGCAAGTCGGGGGGCGGGTCACAGCGTCTACCCAACCTCGTGCACTCCGGACAGCCCTTCCTGACCGGCTCATCCTTCACCACCTTCTTATTGACCTCCTCAGAGTTGTCATTGGGGTACCACTTGCACTGCTTGCGATGCCACTGGTTGGAGTGCTCCGTTGTGGGCTTCCGCAGACAAGCACACCTGAAGCAGAACTCCACCCTACACTCCAGTCTCTCACATCTCACATGGTCACAATGGTCATCCTTCAAATAGGGGTATTTGCAGCCTGGGCACTGAGCGAAGATGCAGACATCGCATCCTTTGTCTTGGCAGCGGTCACAGTGCCCTGTAAGCCCTTGTGCTAAAGCCTGGATTATATAGAATTGGCAGACTTTGTCGTTGTGCTGATCTGACCAGGCTCCGTGACACTTCACACACTGGTTGTAGCCACACTGACACTGGAAGTTACGCTGTTCGAGAGGGATGAAGCCTTGGATTTTGCACTGCTTGCAGGTGAATTCCAGGGCTTCTAGCTTGATTACGTACTCTTGGTACTGATTGTATGACTCTTCGGGGATAATGGCGAATTGGCCAGTTAAGAACTCGGTGTCCACTTCCAAAGGACAGTTCTGGAGAGGGCATCTTAATCTGCGCTTCAGTTGGTTTTGTCGAATCTGGTTAATTTGTTCCTCGAGAGCCTGTCCCAGACACTCTTTATGAAACAGGTGAGGACAAGTGCGAGCAGCAGTGGCTCTTGACAGCAAATCAGGGATCGGTTGGTAGCAAATCAGACATTTCGTATGCGCTTTTCGGTCTTCCAGGGCCTTCATAGCCTCAGGAACATCTGCCAACTCCTCAAATCCGCTATACAACACTGCATGATAGGACGCCAAGACTTGCCTATAGTCGTATTTCCCCTTCAAGCAAACTGGACAGGCGACGATATTAAGAGTTCTCTGGGTCATTCGATTTCCACACTCTATGCACAGGATGCAGTTACAGGGTCCTGCAGAGGGCCACAAGTCTGCACTTTTACACTTCTTTTTGCATTCTTGGCATTTCAAATTCAGCATTCTCTGCAAAACATCGACTTCCTCGTAATTAAAATCTCTCTGGCAAGTAGGACATTTGCTAGTATCGCGGACCTGGGAAAGACATGCAGTGCAGGAACGGTGATCTGGACATTTCACAGAACTGAAGTCGGAGCCGACTGCCTTGCGGTTTTGACAGTGAACACAGAGTGCTACCTGGGATGCTAGCTCTGCTTCGTGCAGGTCCACGAAAGTGTTGCATATTGGGCATTCTCCGGTTTTTCCGCGAGCTGCAGTTTCGAGACAATTCACGCAGACAGGGTCTCCGCAATCCAGGACGTAGACTAAGGGTTTGGCTTTCCGCTTTACAGGGAAATCTCTGCGGTTCGTCTTCAATTTGCATAACCCACATTTCAGTTTTTTGAAGTTACGACAGGCGTTTGTTAGTAGTTGCGGAGGCAACTGGGGCTGCAGGTCCTCCGCAGGCACGATTTGGTTATGTACCGGGCAATGAATATTTTCTGTTTCCACTAATTTCCCATAAATGCAATTCCCACAAGCTCCACATCGACACGGAAACCTGTGCTCCGCCTTAATCTGCCTACAGAAGCAGCAGAACAGTCCTTCCAATAACTCCGTGAGTGGCTTCATTCTCTCCACTTCTTCCCTCAAACACAGACTAATAGGGTCAGAGACATGGCTGACTTGCATAGAAGCGGGAGGGGGAAAGAACTGCGCCTCGGCTTGTACATCACTAGAAAGGTCGAAATCAGGGAGCGGCTCTTGGTACTCAGCAGTGATATATTGATATAGAGAAAAGAGGGTTTCGTTGGAGGAGGAGTCGGGAATGCAGCGGTGCAGTTCTTGTCGTTCGCGAATAAAAGAGAACCAGTTGCGGTGCAGGAGTAGTTCACTGAGCTTGCCAGGGACTGTTTGCAGGTGGAAAGCCTCTTTCCGGTACAGTAGTCTGGGGGGAGCGGACTGGAAGTACAGAGGCGCGGTCCAGGGACTGAGGCTATTTGGGAAATAGTGAGTGTACTGGAGGGAGTTCGGGTCCATTTTGACCTCAATCAGGATAAGGTCAAAGACGGAGGCTAAAGCGTGATTGACCCATACATTTTGCTCTATATTCCGCTCTATCGCTTTCCTATATATCTCCTCTTTCCCCTGGTAATAAGTAGTCGACAGGCCGCCAATTTCCTTCTGAAACACTCGTATATACTCCTGGTCCTCCATGAAGCTGGCCAAGTACTCCAACGAAGCCGGCTTATGCGCCCTTTCCAAATACTCCAGGAAATTGATAGTGAAATCAGTAGATACTCCAAAAGTGCTCAATTGCTGCACATTGGCTTTCGCAATACTCAGCAACTTTTTGTTCTTCATCAACACAGAAGTTTCGAGGAGTCCATAAAACATCATAGTGAAAAAGTCGGAGTTCCCGATGGATTTCATACCTTTGAATCGCCACTCGAGTAGGGAATCACTCTTTTCTACGGTGGCTTTCAGGGTCTTTATGTAGCCAGCTGTAGGGTTGTCTTTAGGCGCAATCACCACTACTGTGGCTTCCCCGAAGTCACTTGCCTGCGCAGGACGGTCCCCTACTAGGATTGAACTTAGGGGCAAACAGACCGCTTGCGAGTTCTCGGTCTTGAGCCAGACCCAGTCTTCTTGGCACTGAAAGAAGGTGGCAGTGGTGCTGTCCACTGTCACTTCGAAGGCCATTTCTATATAATTACCGCCTGGGAGTTTAGGGTTACCGGGAACTGCGCAGACTATGATGACGCTGACTGAGAGCGGACTCTAGCTCCTCATCAGCTTCCTGCTGCATTCTCTGCGTACTTTTAAGCTTCTCAATGAGTTCCATCTCTACCAATTCCATATCCACCACTGCCTGTTCTCTCGCCTTCACCCTGCGGTCTTCCTCCACAACTCGCTCATAATAAGTCCCTTTCAGGTGCGTCCGTTTCAGACTTTGGTGGCTTTTTGCCCGGATTTGCGCCTCTTGTCTATCTTGCTGAATCCCCTTCACTCTCGCCAAATTGACTTCTTGCAGACGGATATGAATGAAGCTCTTTTTCTGCCGGTCAGAAAGAAGCATCGTTTTGACAGCCATTGCTTGGCGCCGCTTCCGCTGGATGAGCGCTTCGAACGACCTTTGGTGCTGCAGCTTCAGGTCCTCGCGAAGTTGCAGGTTTCGTTCGTGTTTTTGACTTATCAATTTGTCTCTTTGCTCCTTGAGTTGCTCGGAGAGGTGCAGCTGTAAGCGTTCGCGTCGCTTTACCAGGCGAATTGTATGCGCTTTTCGCCGAGTTTCCTGAATCTTCTTGAGCGTTTTTTGCTCTTCGAGTTGTAAAAGCTTGATGCGGTTAGAGAGCTGCTGTGCGTCGCTGTCGACTTGCTTGCGAGAGCGAGTGAGTGCGGCGAGGGAAGAAGTGCGGCTATCTGTGACTTCCATTTCTACGCAAGGGTAATGGCAAAGGTATTAGCTTGAGTGCAGGGAAGGGAAGACCCCAGGGAGGTGGTGTTGCTTGAGCTGACTCTCCTCAAGTCGCAGTGGTTTCTTGCAAGCGTTCTGCACACGAAGCCTGCATCTGGCTGGTCTACTTCCATGGGGATGTCCTCGCCTAGTCGCTGCGACTTCTCTGATTCTTGCGTGAGGATTGGAACGGAATCTGCACGTATGAGCTGTTCTGGGACTACATTCCCATAGTCCACATCAGTATGGTAAGTGCCGACTTGAGGGATCTGCGGCCAGTCCAGTTGCTCTGAAGAGTTAGTTTCTTGGATGGGCTGCAGAGAGGCAAACTTGAGTGTGGCTTGTCCCGAGCTGTATAGGCAGTACTGTCGCTCTGAGGACCTTCGCTTGATGTAGTGCTTTCGGACTGTGCCAGGCTCTACCCCTTCCACGCAGCCTAAATAGTCCCATTTGTACTTATCCGCACTCAGATTTTGCCGAATGTGCGATATTGTCGGCTGGAAAAACCGTCCTTCGCTCTTATTTTCCGGCTTCACATAGAATTCATAGCGTATATGCACCCGCTTCACAGAGCCTTCAAAGGTCATTTGCTCAGCCAAGCAGTCTCCTTTCCCAGTCCGAAGCATCGCTAGAAAGGCGCCTCGACCCACATCATCAGTGGGAAACGACTCCGACTCCTTCACATCCGAAGCAACTGATAGAAAGTCTCTCATGATAGCTTGCGGGTCACTGGTCAGGAACTCGAAGTTGACAGCGACTTTCATACTGTCCACTACAGCGTATGGGATTGTGACTCGGATTGTTACCTGGGAGGCTCGGTTGCTGGCTTCGATTACTCGATGGTAAGCGTAGGTAAACATACACGCAACAGCCACTTTGTCCCCTGTTACTTCGTTCGGCACACAAGGTTCGAACGTGAGTACCACTGCCAAAGCTTTAGTTTCCGGGATGAGACTTGAGTATTCGACACAATCCAGCAACTCCATCCGCAGGTGAAAGACGCTAATAGCCGCTTCACAATGACAGGAAAAGGCACGCTGAAAGGCCAGTGAGCAGTTGACTTCATGCGCAATCATATGCAGTCGATACAGTTCTAACTGCGTACTGGGGTCATTCGTGTCTCTGAATTTCCTACTAACATCTCGCTCAATAGTGCCAACTTCGTTTAACACCTTTGTGTCCACTTTGGCGAGAGCTGAGAAGGCACTTATAGTTGCAGAGACTTCTGTGAAGGTCAGGAGTGCACAGTTCCGGGAGAACCACGAAACCCGCTGGCAGTGCACTCGCACAGAGAAGTTGGCTTCTGAAGCCGCTTCCAGTCTCCTTTCCGCAGCTGCATCCTCGCAGCATTTCCGCAGCAAGTCCCCGAAGAGATCAAGACTGAGTTGGAGGTTTGCGGCGTAGGCGTGGATGTAGACCGCTGCAGCCGAGTTGTGGACGAGAACATGACCCTGGAAGTCACATAGAGCCAAGGCAGTGGACTGGACTTCGAGTAGGCCAAAGGCCTGGCTTTGCCCGCTGCGAGCCAACTCTTGCCGCCTCCACAAGTCTCGCTTGTGTCTTTCGAGACAGTAAAGTAGGACCAGCGCTGGCAGGGGAATTCCCCACTGTCCGCTTTCTCCCATCATCGTAATTCCGCAGAAATGCAGTATACACAAAGCTGTCAGTTTCCACCAAACAGTGACTTGTCCTGTGTGATGTTTACCTAAAGTGCACAGAACTAGCGTTGAAAGTCCAGAGTTCAAGTCTGAGCCCAAAGCGCACAAAGAGCACTGTACCACACTGAGAACTATTAGCTCTGTCTTGGGCCAGGCTCGCCACCATGCAAAAGCCAGTAGAGCGCATAGAAACCCCAGGGAAATTGAAGCGACCGACCAAGTTGCGATAGCAAAAGTCAAAGGCAGCAAGAAAGTCAGTAGGCCTTGGTGCTCTGTGCGGTTGTACAGAAGTTCGCTGGATGAGTCTTGAAATGTCAGGAACCAGGTCAGAGCGAAGCGGCTTGAGTAAGCCTCATGTCCCAGGTTACTTCGGAAGCGCATTATGGTAGTATTGATTGGTTGTGAAATAGGCAGAGGCTGGACAAACTATCATCTTCCTCCGTTCCTACCTCCGGCCTAGCCTCTGGTACGGCGAAATGAATAGCGGGAATTCGCGCCACAAGCCAGACCGTTAGACCTAGCATTAGCCTAGAAGAGAAAGTCCACCGATGGAGAAGTCGCTATCAGGTCCCGCTCCAGGCCTGGACTCAGGCCGTTCCCAGACATAGTCAGCTTCCTCAGCTTCGTCATCCGCGGCAGACAATCAAGTAGTTCCCTCGCTCCCTCGTCCCCGAGTTGGTTAAAAGCCAGGCCAAGCAGCGTTAGTCTGCTGATGCCTTTAGACAGAGCTGCGAGGAGTAGCAACAACCCCGACTTCCCAATTTGGTTTTCGTCCAAAGTGAGGATTTGCAGGCTTCCCATGACCGCCAAAGGTCTGCTGAGGGCCACAACTCCTTCCTGCCCCATCTTGTTGACGTGAAGGTACAGTTCCCTCAGTAACGGCAGGGAAGGCAGGGCCTGGGCAATGTAGTTGGTTCCCTCAGTCTTCAGTTCATTGTCTTCCAGCGACAGCACTTCCAACTTCGGGAGATGCTGCAGCGAACTACTGAGCAGCTTCGCACCCTCAATGCCCAGTTTAGTCTTCCAGAGACGCAGGGAGGTGAGGGCGGTGTAGCAGGGCAGCACTTTGGAGAGGTGCAAGGCGCCTGTTTCTCCCAGGTTTATGAACTTCATGTTTACCTCGAGTGTAGTGGCTGCGTTTCCGGCTATGGCGAGTTCGAAGTAGCCCTTCACCTTGCGGTTCATGAATTGGCCTTCTTCGTCCAGTAGCTTTTGCAGGTCTGCCTTGCATTCTTGCTGCTTTGCGGAGTGAGGCTCTGGATGGATTCCTGGGTTTTGCGCTTTTTTGGCTAGACAAGCACCCATGCTTTTTATATTGGCTATGGAGCGTGTGGAAAAAGCTCTTTTTTGTGTGTACTTGAATTGCTCAGGGGTGAATTTACTATGGACTGGAACCGCTGCGAAACCGCTTAATGAGACGAAGTCCTGCAAAACTAAAGAGCGGCATTCAGTTCTACCTACTCTTGCCTCGACTCGCTTGAAACTGCTTCAAGTTCTCTTCCTCCAGGTCCACTATGGTCTTTTTCCGCGGAATTTCAGTGAAGGTAAGCCCGCCCATCACCTTCCCATTCTCAACAACCGGGAAAGTCACATGAGAAAACACATTCCTAAGCGTTTGCGGAGGCAAATTGAAGACTTCCGCCCAGTACTCCAGGTCATAAACGTCCGGCTGGCAGCTATTCAAATATAGCACTTTTACGATATTCTCCGGACAAAGCAGTCCCTCCCCCACATCCGCAGACATCTGGTCTTTCAGCCTTGCCTTCAGTAACTCCGGGTTAAAGGTGGAATTCAAGTCTCCTTTAGGCTCCGGAGGCTTCTTTATGTCCACTGTATTCGCGAGTATGTTCATTCTGCTGATCAAAGAAGCGTCTTTCGCGTTCAGATCTCGCCGGACGATAAGGTCATCGCCTGTGTCTTCGATGAGTTTGAGGGCTGCTTTGCGGTCCTTTTCGGACAGGGCTTGGAGGTCGAGGGCCCGTTGGTACTGGAATTCGAGTTCTTTCTGGTACTCTTCGGTGCGGTCGGGAATGCCCAGGTAGACGGTGATGTCGGACACGTAGCACTCTTGCCAGACCCAGCGGAGCTTATCTATGTACATCTTTTGCAGATATTCTGGCATAGGAAACGGCAGGACTGGATGAAGCAGCAGGTAGCGAGCAATTCCCCGCTTGTACTCCTCATGCAACTCCATAAGTTTGATAGTGCGCTGCATCCCATCTACCACCGCTTGTTCCTCTTGCGTCCTCTTCTCCCCTTTCAAAGTGATATACTCCAAAGCACTATAGACATTCCCAAGCTTCCCAGCCAAGGCTGTTATGGTGGGTTCACTCTGAGTGAAGATATCCTTCGTTTCTTGCCAAATGTAGACCTGCCTACGGCGGATTTCCTCCGCACTCAGGAACTCTTGAAGCGGCTCTGCCTCCGCCACGTCCTTGACCGAGAAAGAACCCATAGCACTTCCAAAGCTGTCCACAGCCCTGTGCTGCGGCACAATCCCCTGAGTAGGCGCACTGGGCACCGGCAACATTACCGCATTTTGCTCCGCGAAGAATTTGCGTTCCTCCAGCGGCCCTCCCTCTATCAAGCTTTGGTAGTGCTCCTTCATTGGCAGGGCGAGGTGGGACTGCAGGGTTTCCACTGGGAACAGCTCGGGACACATTTCCAGGAGGAACTAGGTGGCACTTACGTCGCGCTTGACTGGCTTGTCTGCATTCACGAGGCCCATTAGGTCGTAGCACTTTTCCACGTATTCGGGCTGGTCGGAGTATATGTTGGTCTTCTTGAACAAGTAGTCCCTGTACTCTAGCTGCAGCAGCACGCACTGCTTTGTGAGTCCCTCCAGCACCACCACATCAATCTGAGGCGGCGGAGGCTCGTGCTGCGTAGCAGTAGCGACCGTCGGCAGCTGGATGTCTGCATACTTCCTCAGGCGCTGTGGCTGGGCGAGTGCAGTGGGCAGCCGTGCAGAGAACGGCACTCTGTCTTTGAAAAACTGCAGCAGCCGCCCAAAGCGCGACATCCTTATAATGGCACAAGGTGCTACCCATTCGCAAGTGCCACTTAGCGTTAGAACTACTGGTCTTTCATTATGGAGCCAGAGAACCACGAATTTCGTCCTATGATGCCCACTGGCCTTCGACTGCAAGAAGGGGCTTTTCTTGTGCCCTGCCGGATGGACCTGGCGACAGGCCTCTTTTACCCTCTCTTCACTGTCAAAGACCTTTTCCCCCAACTAGAACCCACCAGTCCTTTGCACCACAAGAGCCAGTGGACAGCCGAGGAGGACCGACTGCTGCTTGTTCACGTGGAAACACGCGGTCCTACAGGCTGGTCCTTATGTGCGCAGCAGATCAATGAAGGCTGCTTCAAAGGCAGACCAATCCGCCAAGGCAAGCAGTGTCGCGAGCGCTGGCACAACCATCTCAATCCAAACCTATGCAGTAACCTTCATTCAGAGTCCGGCTGGACTTCCAAAGAAGACCTGGACCTACTTCGTCTACAGCAAAGCCTGGGCAAGGCCTGGAGCCAGATCGCCCAACAACTTCCTGGTAGGACTGAAAACAGCGTAAAAAATAGGTGGAACAGCCTTGTAAAGCGAGGACGCAAGGACCTGAGGCAGGAGAGTGCGTCTGAGGCTGAGGTGGCCAAGCAAGTCGCAGCACTGCTCGAGGGCCGTAGTGAGAGCAAGACCGAGGCCTAATCACCTCTGGCTAGCAAATATGTTGGCTCGGGGATGCGCAGCTTTGGGGACTGCGGGGTCTCGGAGCACTTGGGAGTTGGGGGTGTGCACGAGGCCTGCAGGGTGAGGAGAAACAGGCAAGCGGGTTGGGTCTTTGCTTTTCGTCCGAAACACTTCAGGAAGTTGACGAGAGTCGCTGCTTAGATTGCGGTGATGTCCCACCATATCAGGTCTAGCGGCAGACAGCGACCTGCCTTCCCTCTGTAGTGTAGGGGGCGCGAGTAGGTTTCTGCTGCGTTGGTCGTGACTAGGCGGTTTCTCCCGTTCATGTTGTCGATTGGAAAAGACACTGAGGACTTCTCTGGGACTGGGCATGTAGTGCGGAGCAGGGAGCTGATCCCCTAAGGCTCTCAGGTCTCTGGGCACTTTGATAGTACTGAGTAGGGAGGACTGCTCACTACTGTCTTCACTTTGCTGCACACCATGTCGAGCCACTATCGGCATAGTGAGCAATCGATCACAGGAAGGCCGAAGCACAGGGTTAACTTGCAGCAAAGTCCGCACTAAGGCATTCAGGTCCTGGGAATAGGTACTGGGAATGTCTGCGTATTGTCCTCGAGTCACTTTCTTGTATAGTTCACTCATGTCACTGCCTCGGAAGGGAGGCTGCAGAGTGATCATTTCATACACAACGCAGCCTACAGACCAAAGGTCACTTTTCGAGTCGTAAGGCTGGTCTTTCCATACTTCAGGACTAGCGTAATAAGGCGTGCCCGTTTGAGTATACACCAACCCTGCCTTTGCCACTTTAGCCACGTTCATATCTCCCAACTTCACAGTTCCATCCCTGCACATAAACACATTCGCACACTTGATATCTCTATGCAGTACACGCAACTCATGCAGTGCCTTCAGTCCTCTCAGTGTCTGCACGACCATGCTCCAAACCTGAGTCTCTGAGAACAGCGTTCCCCTCCTTTTGTGGACGTTTATCTGCTGCAGCAAGTCTCCTCCGTCTGCTAGTTCCATCACTATGCTGGCTGGACCTTACCAAAGTGTGTTGGACTCAGGGTCGATGAATGCTTCTTTGTATGCGACTATGTTGGGGTGGGAAATTGAGGCTAAAATGCGGACTTCGTTGAGGGCGTTTTCTCGTTCTTTGGGCTTTAAGCCGCTTAGTTTGACGCGTTTGAGAGCGTAGGTGTTGCCGTCTGCACGTCTCCGAGCCTTGAAAACCTGCGAAAAGGCGCCTTCTCCAAGTAGCTGTACTTGCTCGAAGTCTCTGAGCGCCATATAATAGATGCGGAAGTCGCTGAGAGCTACCCTGCAACAGGGCGAGTGCAGAGTGATGGTCGGTGCTTTCAACGGCTTAGTAGGCCGGGCAGTCGCAGAAAGCGGCTTTGACGCCTGCTATGTGAGTGGCGCCTGTGTCTGCGCCTCAGCTGGCCAGCCCGACATCGGTCTCCTTTCCTACGAACAATTCTGCAGGACAATCTCCGAAGTAAGTCTCAGCAGCGGACTGCCAGTGCTCGCAGACGCAGACACAGGCTTCGGAGAGGAGGAAATGGTGGCCAAGACAGTCTGCGAGTACTACCGAGCAGGCGCTGGGGGGTTCCACATGGAAGACCAAGTGTTCCCCAAGCGCTGTGGACACCTGGCCGACAAGAAGCTGATTCCATTGGAGCACATGGTTGCGAAGGTCAGAATGGCGGCCCAGGCCAGGGACCAATTCACAGGGGGAGACTTTGTGGTGTGTGCAAGGACGGATGCAGTGGGAGTCGAGGGTCTGGAGGCGGCCATTGCCAGGGCTTCTGCCTATGTAGACGCAGGCGCAGATATGATTTTCCCGGACGGATTAAGCTCGGAGGCGGAGTTCGAAGCCTTTGGCCAGGCTTTGGGAAGTCGGACTTTCCTACTGGGCAACATGACTGAATTCGGCAGAACGCCGCTTATCTCCGTGGAGCGCTTCAAAGCCATGGGCTACCACCTCGTTATGTTCCCTGTCTCTACCCTCCGAATTGCCATGAAGGCAGTCACTGACTTCCTGCAAGAGCTGAAGACTGCGGGCACGCAGGCTGGCGCAGTGGACCGCATGCAGACCCGGCAGCAGCTGTACAGCCTTCTGCACTACACTCCGGGACAGACCTGGAACTACCCCACTCCTTCTAAGCCTAGTTAGGAACAGCAATACATACTGGGCATACAAAGGCAAGTGTGGATATCTGTATGGGAAGAATGGGGCTGTGGTAGTTGTTGAGAGTGTCTAGGTGGAATTATTGCAGCAGGTTAATACTGGCAGAAGCTGGTAAGCGGAACTGTTCCCAGCGAGCGTCTTCTTGCGTGGTCACAACGTTCTCCTCTGAATCCACACTAAAGCCGGTCTCACTATCAGAACTCGTCCCTGAATCCGAAAACTCAAAGTGTAGCCTCGGCGAAGGATCAGCCTTCAAATGTGGCCCTATAGAGCTGCTTTTCCTGCCTTTCTGTTCCCTTAACACCGCAAAAAACAGCTCACACTGCAGTTCCTCAGTCCCCTCAAAGCCTCTTTCGCCCACACAAGTCTGCCACAGCAGTCGCACAGTCCTGAGCATAGTCTGCGAGTAGTGGCCTCTTCGGACTGAATACCACTCCGCCAAGTCTTTGCCTAGTTCCAGGCCGAGTGTCTGCAGTCCTATCAGTGCCTTCTCCAACTGCCGTCTTTTGTTCTCAAAGGTGAGGAGGACTTCTTCGCTGTTCGTTTGTAGCTTTTCCCCTGGGCTCTGCAGCGGTACTTTCCCCCGTCGAAAGACTCCTTGGTCCACTTTTTCCAAACGTTCGATAACTCGAAGAGTCACAGCGAATATTTCCCTGGCGTTGAAGGTCTGAAGTCCAGTCTGAGAATCACTCTCCATAGTATATGCCTAGAGCAGGGCTAGAAGTGCGATCGTAGTGTCTAGTTAGTAAGCTGCGCAGAAGACTGTAACGATGCAGTGGACGCTTTTGATGCCTTGGTCCTTGCCGCCCTTTTCCTTGGGCCAGCCGTACTGAAACGACACTGAGTAGGTCTTACAGTCACTGCCAGTTTCATAGAAGCAGGAATAGCTGGTCTGCAGGCCTGACCCCGTCCTTTGCATTATCAAGCAGGTCACTACGTTTATAATACCCACGTACTTGTACGGCTTCCCTGTGTCGTATAGACTTTTCATCACCTTCTCAACTATTGCATTGATCCACTGCGGCACTAGAGCCTCGTCGTAGACTTGGTTCTGCAGCACTGACTCTATCACTTCCGTCACCTTCTCCTCCACTTCTTGTGTGGAAAACACCAGTTCGTCCGTAGAGCCGATCTCCTCTACCATTACTACTCACTAAGTCCCTTGTCAATGCTGGTAGACAGGTCTCGAAGCGTTTTCTTGACTGCACCCAAAGCCTGCACCTCACCGCCCGCCTCAAGTCCTCTCACTTCCTCTTCAAGTCGCTGCTTCTGCTGGGCTACTTCCTTTAGCCGGGCTTCAATTTGCCCCAGTTTCGCATCTTTGAGTTGAAGCGCGTTGGCTTTGATGGCCAGGTCGTCCTCTTGAGTTTTGAGGGTGACTCGGGACTCGAGGAGTTGGGACTGCAGCCACTCCACCTGGTTGCCGCTGTCTTGGGAGGATTTGGCGATTTGCAGGGCGAGACGGAGCTGGTCCACTTCGGTTTCCAGCATGCGCTTGGCTTCCACTTCGTCCAGGCCGCTCTTCAGCCGCTCCTTTAGCTGCTGGATTTCCAGGTCTCGCAGCTTCAGGTCGGTCTCTAACTGCCGAGTGCGTCCTTCCCCCTCCGCCCGAGTCTTTTCCTTCAGCTGAGTTTCCAAGTGGCGGATTTGCACCATCTTCGCGTTTAGTTCTCGAGCTTTGCTTTCATCTGATCGCTTCAAGTCTTCGAAGCGCTCTTCCAGCTGCCGCAGTTTCGAGCCCTCCCCGATGCTTTGAGTCTCTAGTGCGGCGCGAAGGAAGGCAGAGACGGTTTTGACCTTGTCTACGGCTTGGCCGGAGCGGAAGGCGGCTAACTTGTCTTGGAGGTCCTTGGAAGTCCGCGCTCCTTCGTAGGACGGCATCATGGCTTTGAGCTGCTCCTCCACTACCTTCAAATGCAGCACTAACTGCGACCTGTCCTCAGCTGCTTTGTCCAAGAGTGTCTTCATCACTCGAGAGCGACGGAGACTGAAGTCCACTAAGAGTTCTGCGTCATAGTTGCTGTCGACCACTCGCTGGGTGCGCTTGCGCATTTCACGGGCTTCTTCAGTGTTGTCGTCCAGGTCTGCCAAGCGAAGCAAACGCCCAAAAACGTCATTGCCTTCCTGAACTTCTGTCTCCACCCACTCCTTAACCTTGTTCCACTCATCCCGCAGAGAGTCACTCAGTGAGGCGCTGCCTTCCTTGCGGTCTTCCTCATTGTCCTGGGGCCGCCTCTTGCTCAGCTCCAGACTAAAGGCCTCTTTCAGCTCAGTGGCGACCTGCAAAGAGCGCTTCGTGGAGTCCAGTTCAGCCTGTATGTGCTGCATCTCCTCAGCCAGCTTAGTCGAGTTCGCACACCCCATATACTTCTATGAACAGGGCTGAAGACACAGAAACGCTAGTGCTCAGAGCAGCAGCCGCGTACACAGGCCTGTCCCGGACCCGCTCTGACCACTTCCACCTCTTCGTCTCCGACCCTTTATACGCTTTTCCCCTGCTAGCAGCTCAACGCCCGGCTGAAATTGTGCTCAAAACGGACTGCTTCACTGCCGTCACTCAGACCAGCACACTTGAAACCTTGACTCAGCTGCATGAAGCTAGTCCTTTCCGTAGGGGAGCTGTGCCTGAAATCGCTCCTGTCTCAGGGTCTTTCAGCTATGCGGAAGGGAGAGAAGCCCCGCTGAATACTGTTAACACGGAAAGTAGCCAAGGCTCGCATAGAGTGGAGGAGCTGAAAAGAACCAAGGACTTGGAAGACAGTGACCAAGACGGCAGCTTCGAGGCTTCCCCTATCCGCACCCCTCCAGCTCGCACAGTGGAATCCAGTCGAAGTGACTCCTTGCGAGAAGATTTCGGCCTGAAGAAAAACCCGCGTCACAGTATCAAAGCCGCCATCCGCGACTACAGCGAGGAAATTCCCTCAGACGAGGAAGCCGAAGGCTCAGTGTCTTCCAGCGATATGATCGGAGACCGACTCGCACGTATGTCCACAAACAAGGACTTCAAAAGGATCGTGGAGCTGATCCCTGAGGAATTGGAAGAGGACTCCTGGATGCTCTTTCGGTCCACTGACGCTCTCAAGCAAGCAGGCGTGATTAAGGAAGACGAGCAGGAGTCGGATGCAGATGTGGACATATCAGCGGAGCAGGTTCACTTGGTGCCGAGAGAACTGCAGGTGAAGGCGAACAAGCCGAGTTGTAACATGCAGCAAGTCCAGCCCAAGTTACTAGCTGATTCCATGCTCCACTTTACCACTCTCAATGACTCGATTCTGCTAACTGCGGATGTGCCGGATGGCCACTCTCCACTGAGTAAGAAACTAGTGGTGTGCGAGGAAGTGCGAAAGTCTGTGACTGTGGAAAGCAGGGAAACTGTGAGTACGAAGAGAATGGAAGTGGCAGCAGCTGTGGCCTGTGCGGGGTATAAGTCCTGCATAGGTCTGGTGTTTTCCAATGTAGAGGGCAAAAGCAGGGCGGGTGTAGACTACAAAGCCGAGGAAGAAAGGCTGCCAGGACGACTGCTAACACCCTCAATTATCCGCTTTTTCATGTCGAATCCAGTGCTATGGCTGAGCTGTGGCTTCGAACACTGTGCAGTCGTAACAGTGGAAGGCGAGGTGTTCACCTGGGGATACGGAGGCTCCGGAGCCCTGGGTCACGGCAACACTCTCTCCTACGTGACACCTACGCGAGTGCAGGCACTGGCAGGCCAGGGGGTAGTTTACTTGGAAAGCGGAGGGTACCACAATGCAGCCTTCAACGCCGCTGGCAAGCTGTGGATGTGGGGACGCGGAGATGTGAATCAACTCGGTGTGAGTTTCAAAAAGCTGATCTATGACGAACTAGGATACCTAGCGCTGGCGCCAATTGAAGTGGAGGAGTTCAGTCGCTGGCGGTGCTCTGTGCAAGGCGTAGCCTGTGGTGAAGCGCACACACTGGTGCTGGATTCCAGTGGGAGTGTGTATGCCTTTGGCTGGGCTGAGGACGGACAGCTCGGTCTGCCTGACACTGCCATATCGGAAGGCATGATGACCACGAAGATCGAGCGAATTGCGGATATACAGAAAGCGGTGAAAATAGCGGCTGGAAGTCTATTTTCAGCAGTGCTGACTGAAACTGGAAATGTGTACACCTGGGGCAATGGAGAGCAGGGACAGCTTGGCCAGGGCAGCAAAGCCCTGCGCAGGCCTCGACCCTCCCAGGTCACTGCCATTTCAGCAGAAACGATCGTAGACTTAGTGTGTGGAGAAAGCTACACTATTGCTGTGTCGCAGGAAGGGAAGGTGTTCGGCTGGGGACAGGGAGTTGCGGGAGCCTTTGAAGGAGGGCAGTTCACCAAGGGGTCGGAGTTGGTCTGCTATGTGCCGAGGGAATTGGCAGAGGTGGATGCTGTGCAGCACCTTGCAGTGTTCCGCTCCAAGAAGAGGGCTTCTGCGGAACAGCCTAGCTTCCTATGGGCGCTTGAAGAGGAACTGCGCAGACTCGAGCAGGACGACTAATGTATAGCGCAATAATATGAACCCGGGCATCATTTCCCTAGATGAGGCTTTGACCAAGGTAGGCGGCAGACACCGAGCTCAAATGTACGCTTTTCTGGCCTGCGTGTGCGCAGTTTTGCACTCCGCTTCCTTCCTCATGAGTCTGCCTCTGCTCATATTCACTCCCAGCGTCCTGTGTGAGGACAGCTCTGATAGTGTGCAGGGCTGCTCCCTGGCCCAGGCCTGTGCTTCCGGCCACAACTTCGTGTTCGCAGCGAATGAAGAGCGGAGTGCAGTGTTCGAATGGAGACTTGTGTGTGAGCAAGCAATGTATGAAGACTTGATAGCGTTGGCTTGCATGATAGGCGTGGTGCTCGGCTGTATTCTTACAGGACAGCTAGGAGACTCCCTGGGACGACAAAAATCACTATTCTGGCTGCTACTTTGCTCCTGCGTGTGTCAATTTGTGTTATATTGTTCGGCATCTGCGCTCTTTTTCACAGTGGTGATCTTCTTTGCGGGGCTGTTTTTGCCAGGGCCAGCTACATTAGCGGCAATTTTGGTATGTGAACTGACGGATAAGCGGGCTAGAGGCCCCTTTCTGACACTGCTTTGTATGAGCTGGGTGCTGGGCACAGCCGCTAGCTACGGAGTTTCCTTTTATTTCTTAGCCTGGCGCCCTTTTCTCGTCCTCTCTGTGAGCTGTGGCCTCCTCTTCTTCCCTCTGTACCCACTACTCGTGGAAAGTCCAAGGTTCCTCGCTGTGAACTGGGGCTGGTACCTGAAGGCGAGAGCCACCCTGCAGCTCATCGCCACTCGCAACAAACGAGAAATGTTCCCCGAAAAGCTACAAGGAGAGCATCTAAACGAATACGACGAAACCGGGGTGACCCACTTAGCAGATGACAAGAAAAGGCACAAGTCTGAAGAGAGCAAGTCCCAGCCTGTGGGTGAATACATCGGAAGTGCTCAAAGCGCAGAGGAGCGGGAAAAGGAGTTAATGAGAGGACAGCACTGTTCCTATGTGGACTTAATTCGACTCAAAGTACTGAGGAACGACCTTGGTCGACTTGCTGTGCTGGCTGCAGTGACGGCTCTGGATCTAGCGGAAGCGCTGAATCCTTTCGAAGGCTCAGTGGTTGAGAGGTATACACAGTGGGCGGTGGGACTGGCGGTCCAGTTCGCAGCCCTGTTCCTCGTATGCGCAACGTCCAATTTCGCAGGGAAAAAGCTGCTCCTGCGAGTGGCGTTTCTCACACTAATCGGAGCCGGCCTCAGTCGCTTCGCTCTACCAGAGGTAGAAGAAGCTCGCTATGCACAGCTAGGGTACCAGGCCGCTTGCACAGTAGCGGGCTGTGTTGTCCTTCAGCTCAGTACTGAAACTCCGCCTACCCCCGCCAGAGCGCTATTCCTATGTGCGCTCCTTAGCCTGGCAGGCTTTGTGTGGACTGCTTCTCGGTTCGTAATCGACTTCATCCCAAGTCACCACTCCGCCTCGATCCTAACAGCGGCCAATATGATAGGCGTGTTAGCCACTTGGCGATTGCGGGATCCGACCAAAAAGCGCCTCAAGGACTTTATAGAGGAATTGAAGGGGGTAGGCCCGGCTCAGGTGGTTGCTGAGCAAGTGAGTGATTTGAAGCGGGCAGTTTCCAAAGAGCCCAGCTTCGATGCTTTCAACGAGGAAGTTCGCGGGCTCGAGTAGGATAATACATAAATGGCTAGAGTACCGCGGGATGTCATGGTCAAGTGCTCCTTCCCCAAAATCAGTCAAGATCACATGGAGACTCTCATAAATTTAGGGAATAACTATCACCTGGACGAGCAAGAATTCGGCGATCATCTAGAAGCCCTGCAAGTGAACCATGGCAGCAATGAATTCGTGGAAAGTTTGATTGGGAAATTTAAGAGCCAGCTAGGCGTAAGCAAGGGCAAAAACAAAGAAAATCGCCAGGCGAGCATAGTCCCGGCTTCTCCAGACCCACCTGCTCGGCCATCCATATCCCTGTTTTCCCAGAGAGGAGAGGTAGGCAATGTACTGGCGAAGTTCGTGGGCGCAGCATTTGCTCCAGTGCCAGGATGTCGAACCGAAATCGAGCTGATTTCCAGAGTTCCGCAAGGGTATTTCCGAAACCAAGGCAAAGGCATGCTGAATGCAAGACTTTCCGACTTCAAGGACCTGTTCGCGGAAATGTACCAGAAAGAGGTGGAACCGCGACTCACTCGCATGTCAGAGACGGAGTTGACAGTAGTGGGCAGGATAGTCTCAGAGGATGGAGGGAAACTCTCCGCTGCCAATCTCGCCCTACAGGACAAAAGCGACCAAGTGGAACTGGACGTCTCTGCTATTCCAGACTTTCTCCTTTACCCGGGGAAAATCGTTGCAGCTGTGGGGAATTGCAGTAGTCTCCGGTTTCGAGTGAATCAATTCCTCCCGTCGCATGCTAGTCCTATGTATCCCAAGCAAGACCCGGGACTGCCGCTCAACATGGTGGTGGCGTGTGGTCCTTTTTCCTGCGCAGAGAATCTGGACTATGAGCCACTGCTAGCTTTGTTGGATACCATTGGATCTGAAAGATGCAGCTTAGTGCTCTGCGGTCCATTCCTCGACTGCGAAAACCAGGGCTTCAAGGAGGAACTCTGTCCTACGTCCAAAATGATCGGCAGTGACAACACATATCAAGAGTCTTTGGATCGTCTACTGCAGATGGTGCTAAGCCGAATCCCCAACTCTAACGTAGTAGTTGTGCCGAGTACTCAAGACCTGGCCCAACTCACCCCTCTGCCGCAGCAGCCTTACCAATGTCCTTCTGCAGAGAATTTTACAATGGTCCCGAACCCTTGCTGTTTCACAGCCAATGGATACCTTGTTGGGATTTCCACTGCGGATGTACTCAGAGAGATCAGCACTGGCAGCTTTTCTCGCACCTCGCGACCTGTCAACCGCATCAAGCAAGCCTTCGGAGAACTACTGGAACAGCGCTGTTTCCAGCCCTTCTGTCCCAGTGACACACCCGTTGACCTGCAACACCTCGAGATCCTGCATCTACCCAGCACTCCAGACATTCTAGTCACCCCCTCCAAAATGGCCCGAATGGTGGAGTTCGTGGGAGAAACCCTATGTGCGAATCCAGGGCCTTTGGTGAAGGGCAATGAAGCCGGAGCCTACCTTCGAGTGACGATTGCACCAGGAACAGGCAGTGTGAAGGAGCGGGCTCAGATGCAGCTAATCCAGGTCTAGTAAATATGCTGCCGGCTGAGTACGCCGACATCGGGGACGACGTGAAGGAGTCTTTCCTCAGGTCCACAGACTTGAAGAACAGTTTAGGCCGAATTACCATGGATATCGGCACTAACAACTTCCACCGTGTCGCCCCTGCCTCAGCTAAAGCAGTCTCGCACTACCGTCCAGCCTTCAAAGCAGGCTCACACAGTCCAGTAGCCAGACACACTGGGGAACACAGCAAAAGTCCTCTATCCAAACACGCAGGCAAGGCGACTTTGAACACTCGACTGCAGCTCTTCAACCAACGACTGGTGCTTACGAAGGCAGGCAAGCCGGTAGCTGCGCTTTCTGAGGAGTGCTGTGGGTCGCCTGTGCTGGACCGAGTAGCGCAAATGAGGACTCCGCAGGCTAGCAGTGGGCCGGAAGCCTCGACTCACACCCTTCCCCATGTATCCCTCCTCAGTGGGAAAGTGAAGCAGGCACTACAGTTACCGACTTACATGGATTACTGTATCACGCATAAGGTGGATTTCAAAGGCCCGGCGAATGACAGAGTGCTGCGCCATGCGAAGGAGGCGATTGACCGCTTGGAAAAGCTCAAGCGGCATATCAACGGCTTGGCCATATTGCTGGAAGCTACCCCGGGCACGCCGTGGAACCGAGACAAGAAGGTGCTTTACAAGCTGGACAAGTACCCAGCTCAGCGGGGCGCTATCCTCAAAGTCTACTCCGGTCTGTTGGAGCCTGAACGGAAGTCGCTAGCCTTAGAGCAGAAAACTGCAGAAAAGGCCGAGGAACGCAAAGCTGAAGTCTTCATTCCCAAGCGAAAATCTAAAACTCCGCCGCCTGTTCGCAGCGGACAAGAGGCTTACAGACTCATTCGCCAGCGAGCAGACGACTTCACAGCTTCCCAGTTGCATCAGAACCAAAGGCTCATCGACATCCTGGACAGATACGAAGTGGAAAGGCCGTTCCTAATCCAGCGCAAAACACGACTGATTGCGAAAGATAATGAGCGCTTTCGGGACATTGGACATGCTTTGCAGCGCTTTCACGAGTACAGGAAAGAAGCAGACGACGCTCGCAGCCAGCGAGTCGAAATGGCGCGAGGACAAGTAGTCCTGTATGAGCGTCTGCTGGAGTACTTGAAGGCACAAGAGACGCAACCCACTCAGACACAACTGCTCTGTCTGGATATAGTGCGGGGACTGCTGGAGGAAGGGTGGGCGGTGGATAGGGAAGTGGTGGGATGGCTGAGGGAAGCCGCAGGAGACACATCAGACGCTCAGGGTCTATTGCAGCTGCTAGAGGAAGGAGCTTGTAGCTAAATGGATTCTCTATGCATTTGCGAAAACTGCAGATACTTGATAGCGGAGTGCGCCTGCTTGTGCAGCTATCCGGTTTCCTTACTCTGTGCAGTGTGCAAGGAAAAGCACAAAGGACACACTGAGCAAGTTCCAGTCCGAGAAGCTCTAATGATCAATTCAGAAGCGAAGCTACAGCAATTCTTGCGTTTCCGCCAGTGTCTCAGTCACCTCAAAGCCTCCAGAGAGACGCTAGTCGAAGGACAAATACGTCTCAAGAATTGCTACAACGAAGCGCAGGCCCAGTTAACAGCTCATTACAGAGACCTAAGCAGCAGACTGGAAGCTGCAAAGGACATTGTGAGTGAAGAGGTGGAGGTTTGTGCTCAGCTGCTTAGGGACCATGGCTTGGAGTCGGAGTGGCGGGCGGAGCCCAATTCACTTGCAGAAGTCATTTTAAAAGAATTGGATTCGTCTGATTTTGAGATTTGGTATAAAATACGCTTCGCTGTATCCTTTAACTCGGACTATTTGCAGAAACTATTGCGAGTAGCGCTGAAAGTGAATTTCCCTATGTCCAAACAGACCACCTCAGTCCTAAACAGTCTCAAGCTGAATTTCAAGTCTGAGGAGAATTGCTTCCTCGCTCGAGTCTCCTGCAACTTTCTCTACCTAAGCTTTCCTGGCGATACTCACTGGAAATCTCGAGTGTCCTTAACTGCGCCTGTGCAATGCGGAGACCAAGGAGCCGCATCCTGCTTTCTTAATAGTCGAACAGTGTTGATATGTGGCGGGTATGAGAAAGAGCGAAAAAGCAGAATATCACGGACTGCATACACAGTGGATATCGAGGGGGAAGTAACTAGACTGGCAGATATGCAAGTGGCGAGAGCCTATGCGGGAGTTGCAGGCTTCCAAGGCTCTGCCTATGTATTCGGTGGCATTCACCTTCTATGCAGGGCAAGCAAGAAATCCGAGCAGTTCGCAGATCCTTCCTGGACTCCTCTCCCTAACATGACCGTTCCCAGAAGCAACTTCACTCCCTGTACTATGCAAAACTTCCTATATCTCTGCGGCTGTGGCTCCATCGATGTCTACAGCCCCAGCACTAACTCTATCTCTCCCCTGTCTCTCCCCCTCCCAGAGTCCAGCCCCTGCATTACTTGTCCACTGGGAGAGGAAATGGTAGTGCTAGGGGCGGAGTTCGTTTCAAAGTGGAAAGTCGAGAAAGGGGAGTTGAGGCGAGTAGGTAGTGCTCGACATGCAAATGGCTGGGTAGCGGATACTTGCTGCCAGCCAAGAGGCCTGGAAGGCAGGGTGTATCTGGTCAGAGCTGGGCAAGTCTGTGTATGCGACGGACTTTCTGGCCTATTAATCACATAGTTAGCAAGTACTTAGTCGCACAGGACGAAATCGACCACAATTACTCGATTTCGACAAACAGCAGATTGCATAAATAAGCAGCTAAAGGATATTCTTACTCCCACCAAGGTCTCCTATTTCAGCCCTTCACACACCTATTGCCACTTCATAGTCATCTTAAATTCCCACCCGCAGTAGTTAATACCAAGCATGGAAACATCTGCACAGAGCATCGAAATATGCCTGAAGAAACACAAAGCAGACAATCAGTCCAAAGGCCGTTTGCCGGCCTCTCAGCAGGCTCTTCCTAATCCCTTGGACTGGCGATGTCAGCGCAAACTGGAGTTATTGGTGAGCGGGCAGAAACAAGGGGCGAAAGAGACTTTACCCAATTTGTACTCTCTGATGGACCGCTTGGTCGGGACTAAACTGCCGGAAAATCAGTTGAGAGAGTGTTCTGGGGTAGAGAATGCCAAGAAACAGCCAAATAGACGGCAGCATTCTTTATCCTCCACTTTCCTCCGTCCTACCCGAAGCTCAGTCAAGCTGCCCAAAGTCCCAGTCCCCGATATCACCCTATCTCTAGTCGACTCTTCTGGAGAAGTCACCATTCCCCTGGTCAAACGGCCATACCGCAGCTCTCTCCAGCTTCCCAAGCCTAAGAAATCCGCAGATAACAGTCCGAATACAGTCTGCAATGAGTCTTTTTCCCTGGCAGCCAGCGCTTCTCTCAACACTTCGCTGTATTTGAATGAGGCGAAAGCAGTGCAGGAAGGGATATGGCAGCCCTGGGCCCAACATCTCACTCCCTGCCACCGTCTACTGAATATGCACCCTCCGAAGAACCCTCGAGTTCACCCTTATCTACTCAAGCTCCCGAAACTGGGGAAGAAGGAAACCTTCAGTGAACGCCTGGAGCAAATTGCGATGTATAATACTAGGAAAGAGCGAGAAAGCAGCGCACACTGCATATGCCGAAGTCCACTTCAACTAAGGAACTTGCGACTGCTGGCAGGCAGAGACCTGCAGCCGCTTTCCACTGTGCAAAGGAAGACATGCAGTCTGCAGCAGATAATAAAGCCGGGAGTAGTGGACCCTATGAGTCCTGTGCTGATATTGCATGTTGAGGGAGTGCTGGCGGATGTATACAAGCCTTGTGCTTATGACAAGTCGCCACTAGTGCTTGCCCTTAGGCCTGGAGCTGTTGAGGGGTTGAAACTGCTGTCCAAGTCCTTTGTGGTGGTTTTCCTCAGTGATTCGCACATCCAGCACTTTTACAAGATAATGGAGTTTTTGATCCAGAGCCGAGTGCATATCTACGCAGCCTACTCTGTGCAGAAAGGGGGTGAGGACTTGTACACAGAGCGAACGACTGCCGCCTTCCAGGACTACTCCCAAGTATTTAGTGACTTGGGGATCACTGAGGATGCAGCTCAGAGAGTCATGCTACTCACTGCACTTCGGACGGAGTCGGGAGCGGATATGTTTTCTCAAGCAGGTTTGCAGGTGAGACTGCAAGGCTTGCACCTGCCAGTGGTCTGGCCAGACAGCCAAGCGCCTCTAGTGACTATATTAGTCCCGCATATGCGACTAGAAGATACTGCGCTCAACTTTAATGTTGTGGCTAAGAAGCTACTTAGCGTGTTTTCCCCCTTATGTTTCTTTACCGGATTAGCAGATTCTTTCCTCGCAATGTCCAAAAAAGGACCCTCCGGACTTTTGTCATTCCTCAGTACTCGCAAGGTGCACGAAGCCTACTATAGCTACATCCTTTCCCAAAGTCCCTGCACTGAAACAGACAAGCGGACTGAGTGCCAGTTTCATCCCCACTGCAGTGTGCATCCCGACAGTGAAGCAGTCGCTCGTGCTCTTCCTGAAAGTCATTTCGTATTGTTAGCTTCAGGACATGGGCATGATCAAGAACGGTGTGAAGCGATCAACTGCGAGTTTTACGCTTCTAAAGCGAAGTTCGGTACTTTGTTGGAGTACGTGCAAAGTTCCGAAAGTTTGGACAATTGAAGCAGGTGTCAACACTCGGACATGATACCGTTGTACGCAGGTTTTTTTGCTTGGATAATAATGGGCTGCGCTAGTTCTCGTGGGTCCCTAGAGGAAACCACCATCGAGACCCAAAGCGTCAAAACCGGCTTCGAAGTCCACACGACCGAGGCAGTTGTCCGCACCATTCGCACCCACAGTACCGCGAAGTTCATCCTCCCCGCCCACTTCAATGCCATTAAAAAGGAACTCAGCCTCAACGACTTGCCTGACAACCTGCAACTGCTGAAGGCCTTCTACGAGAAGATTTCCTCCACTGAGGAAAGCGACCGGGCTCAATTGCTAGCCGCTTACCCTCGGCTGAGCCAGGCGGAATTGGGAGAGGGAGGGCTCATACGTGAAGAGGAACTCACAGTCCTGGCGATTCTGCTGAGCCGGGGTCCAGCCAAGGTAAAGGCAGCGGCGCTGTTCAATGCCTTCGACGATGGAATGGGAGGGAACTTGACCGAGCCTGCCATCAATGAACTTTTCAAGGTGGCGTTTGAACTGGCCCTCAGTCACTTGCCGATGCTGTACAAAAAGCCTTCAGAGGAAGTGAAGAAGTACCTGGAGAAGGGACAGCAGAACTACACCAAGGCAATAACTGCCGCAGTGGCCCTGGTTGTCACTGACAAGAAGGCGCCTGCGGTGGCTCAGAAGACCTTTGTGAAGGCTCTAGGGAAGCAGACGAAGGCGAACCTCACTTCGGTTGCAGGACTTCGGGAGTTCGCTGCGGACCAAACTCCGAAAGAGTTGAAGTCTGCGGAAAAGAGCAAAGCTCCAGAAGCAGCAGAGAAGCCAGTAGAGGATAATAAGGCGGCTCCAGTGGAAGCTCCCAAGGAAGAAGCTAAGCAGTAGTAGGTCTTAGAGCAAAGGCGCCCTTGCAGCTTGTGTCACTTTCTGCAGACCAGTCCGCATGTCTTCGTCGAGACGCTGGGCTTGCAGCACACTGCGCAGGGAAGCGCGGTACCACCACCCGACTAGGAGACACAGGGCGGTGAGGCCGCAGCATCCCACTAGTACGTAGCGCACTCCGTTGGCTTGGGCTTCTCCCAATATTGCTTCGTACTCGTTCCGAACCACAACTGCGTAGGTGAAGGCTACTTGCAGGCCCAGTATTATTGCGGTTCCCAGGACGTAACTCAGCAGTAAATCTGCATTCCTACGACTCCAAAACGCAAGCACTGCCAGCGCCAATAAGCCCACTCCCAGCAACACAAAGGTCGCACTCATCCACTCGAACTCGTGTCGTAGCACATAGCACCCGGAGGCCACTGTGAACAGGCCGCTCAGTGCCTGCACTACGTTCCCTGTCAGGAACAAGGCGAATACCTTCGGACTGCCACCTTCGTCTTCTAATAGCATTAGGTGATTTAGAAGCCTTCAGGTGTATATACAGGCTATGGCTCAATGTGACTGAATCGCTATTAGTATAGAAGTAAATGTAAACATCCTGTTGGTCCTCTGTCCTATAGTCCTTGCTGTGGAGACTTGGAGGTCTCTCAAAGTCATAGGGACAACCTTCGCTTCTACTGATAACTCCGCTGTCCGTCTCTCCTCATCAGAGACGAATTTCCAGGATTATACAGGCTCTATATACATGAAGTGCAGCTGGACAAATTTATATGTAAAAAATAGGAAGCAAACCTGATGAAATCTGGTCTAAACAGTACTCCTTCAAAGAGCCACAGGTCTCCTACTGCCAATTCGTCGCTCCAACTCTACCCACTTCCTAGTCTTCGCAGACTTCTGCACCTGCTCAAGTCTGTCCACACCTACCCTTACAGCCCTCACAGCCGAGGCGCATACAAGCAACTATGACTTTTACATGCTTCCTGGAGACATCGCCTATAACCTCAATATGTGTAATGGTGTACGAGGAGACGCATTTTTGAATGGCATTGAGGGATTTGCAGCTTTGGTACACTATGATAACAGTTGGCAATCATGAATATTACTACAATTTCACTCATTTTGAGAATAGATTCGACATGCAGCAGGAAAGGATAACTTTTACTGTTCCTGCAATACTGGTCCAGTGCATGTGGTGGTTTTCAGTACTGAGGCGGTTTGCTCTGCAGCCTAATATGCTGGCCTGCAGCAGAGACAGCTGGAATGGCTGGAATCGGACCTAAAGGCTGCAAATCAGCATAGAGCAATTCAGCCTTGGATATTGGTCTTTTCTCATAAACCTCTATATTGCTCTGTAGACTGGAACCAGCAAAGTCTATATAAAGACTGTGTACTGGAAGCGATAGAGTGCAAGCCAATTCCACGATTCTGAAGATGCAGCAAACTGCATCAGTCTCAGGCGACACATTAGACTATTTCTACTGGTGAAGACCTAGCGAATTATGTGTCTCGAAGCTGACCTTTGGCCCTCTCAATGACTTTTTGTAGACGACAGTTGTGGTCTTCTAAGGCGGTTTTGAGGGCGTTGAAAGCGTCGTTGCAGTGGTTAAAAGCAAACTGAAAGTTCTCTTCCTCTTCCCTACTCCTCCTCTCCAGTTCCTCAATCGTCTGCTTCATCCTTCCACTTTCCTCCTGTCTCGCCTGCAACTCCCCTCTGACTTGCACCAATTCCTCCTTCTTAGCCTTCCCCAGGGTCCCTAGACTCTGCAGTCTGGCTTCAGCGGCTTCCCGCTCTCTCTGCATTTGCTCACTTGATGTCACTTGCACTCTTTGTGCAGCTGCAACTTTCATCCTCTGTAGTTCCAAAGTCCTCCCCAAGCCTCTCAACCCTTCCTCTTTGACCTTCGCCCGCTCCTTAGTCTCCAGCCACTGGCTTCGAAAGCACACCAAAACCTCCAGTTCCGACTTCGCAGTTTGCACTTGTGCCTGGACGTCCATACAGATTTTCATCCTCCTTGCGATTTCCTTGAATTTCTGCTCGATTTCCATATCCCGGAGTTGCTCGTTTTCCAGGGTTTCCGTGGCTCGGCGTAGAGCGGATTTGGCTTCAGTGGGGGAGGTGACTTTCCTTTCGAGGACTGATAATTGAGTTTCGAGGTCGGTAACGCGTTTCTGGATTTGAATAGTGATTTCCTGCGCAGTTTCACTTTCTTGCGATAGTCGGGAAATGTCGTTTGCCAAGGAAAGATGGAAATTCTCAGCGGTCGCTTTGGCGGCGGTCAGTTCCTCTATCCGATTTGTCTTCTCAGCGATTGCGGCCTTCGTAGCTTCCTTCTTCTCAGCCATTTTCTCAATCTCCCCTCTCACAGTCTCCAACTCACTCCGCACCTTTTCATACTCTTCCTGAAACACCCCACATTCCCGCTCATTACTCAAGTGTTCAGAGAATATCTCCTCATCAGTCCTAAACTTGATGAAGTTGATGAAGGCTGAAAAGAAGTGCCGGGTCCTGCGAGGCTCCGGGGTCAATACATCCATCAAGCGAAAGTCTTGTTTGCACCCTAAAACCGGCATAATGTCGCGCAGTTTCCGAAAAAGCAGAACAAGCGGGATGCTGACTTCCTGCAGTTCTGGAAACTCGAGGTCTCGGTGGGAGTGTCTGAGGGCGATGTGGAGGAACTGGGCGTAGATGGAGCGAGTGGACTCGGCCGTGGGACGCAGGATTTGCTCTTCGGTGACGAAGGACATGCAGAGGGAAAGGCGGCAGTGCTTGAGGAGGTCGGAGGGCTGGAGGAGCGGGAAAGACTCACTTCGATCCATTTTACTAGTGTAGGATATGGAAATAGGAGTATTGGTGTATGGGAAACTGGGTAGAGGCAGACAGTTTCGACCTAATTTCCCCTAGTTTTCCTGATAAAATCAGCAAGTTCGTAACTTGGGTATATGCATTCCCTCTACTTAATTACTTCCTCCTATGCTTCTCATTGAACTCGCGCACCATCTGCACATAGTCCTGCTGCAGCGCAGTCCTCGCAGACTCCGAATGCGCCAACTTCGTCTTAATCGCCGCAACCTTCTCCAACCTCTTATTCTCTCGAATTTCCTCCAATCCTTGTATACTAATGCGCTTTTCCTGCCACCTTTTGAGTGAACTCCCCACCTTTTCCAGTTTCTTCATAATCCGGCTTTGCCGCAAAGTCTGTGCGAACTGCTCAGCGTACTCATTCGTCATGTCATTGAGAGTTTTCACCTTGTCTTTGAACAGAGTTTCGGTCAGTTGGTGGCGCAGGACCTTGTCTTTGTGTTCTTCGTACTGAGAACTGGCTTTGAGGCTTTGACGGGCCTTTTTTAACTGCTCCACACTTGCGTTTTTCTCTGCGAGGCGCATTTTCGCGTCGATTTTCCTGCGTTCGTTTTCAGCCTTTTGCATGTTTGCGAGTTCGAGTTCTCTGAGACGCTGCAGAGCCGCTTCTGACCGAGACCTGTATACACCCTTACATCTGCTTTCTGGCCTTTTCCATCATTTCCTCCGCCTTTTGCCTTTGGCGTGCTTCGAATTGCTCCTCGCGGACTGAGAGTTGGGCGAGTGCAGCGCCCATGTCGGTGGTTTGGAGGGGACTAAGCCGCTGGTACATTTCCTCGGAAATGGCTCTTATTTTGGGCGCGGAGTCTCTGGCTGAGCCGGCTCCTGCGCCTTTTTCATTGAGCAATTGCTCCCAACTGCTTCTATCCAGTTCCCCTACAGCCTTGCGGTACTCCTTCTTTTGGACGTAGTAGGTCGGGTCTTGGCTCAAAGCCTGAATTTGCTCCTTCGATAGGACTCTGCGCAGTTCGCTTCTAGGTGTATATCGAATAGCGGGTATATGTCCCTTGGACACCACATTCCCCCGGTCGTCCACTTCGTCATCACTGTTGAATTGGTAGTTGTCCAAAGGCTCAAACCCCTTCTTTTCCCGAATTTCATTGAGTTTCTGCAGTAACTCCTTGCGTCTGACGTCTTTCTCAGCTTTGGACTCCTTGTCGTAGTGAGTGCAGCTCCTAGGGAGAGACGTAAGGACCTTTGTAACCTTCGAGCGAAGGGTCCTGCGGTCTCTTCTGTCTCGATGCTGCACCAAAGAACTGTGTCGGTTTTCATCGAAGCGGCTTTTGCGGGTTTTCGCGGTCTCGAATTTGGAGTGGAAGGCCGTGGCTCTGTGCGCGAGTTCCTCCTCGATCCTACGGTCCACTAGTTCCTTGCGGTTGCGGACGGATTCCGCTTGGCGGACGGGGGAGTCGTGAGAGACTGGTTCGGAGGGCTTTGGAGGGTCTTTGGGCTTGCTAGGAGGGAGTCCGAGCAGGGAGTTGATGGTCAGAGCGTCTAGCGAGGAATGGTACTTAGCAAACATTTGCTATTAGAAGGTCTGTGAACAGGCCTAGGCGGACAGTTTATAGGACCTTTAGATGCGGTGCTTGTCTCTTTGGTGTCCTCCTTGTCAATACACTCCCATAGCCTGCTTGAGAGTGATAAAACCATAAAGAGAAATGGGTAGAAGCCTCAGTCCTGCAGCTTTCATAGTTATCTAGTCAGTGGAGGTGTACACCTGAATAGTGCGCATCAGTTGCTTCTTGGAAACCGGCTTTTCCAAGAAGCAAACAAACCCCAACGTCTCGCAAAGTCTCCGGTCTTCCTCCATTGCAGACGCTGAATGGGCCACAACAGGCGGCAAAGACGTCAACTCCTCACTTATTTGTAGCGCTTGAAGTCGCTGCATGCACTCGAATCCGCTCATTTCCGGCATTTCCAAGTCGAGCAGGACCAAGGCGATGTCTTCGTTAGTCTGCAAGTGGCGGATGCCTTCCAGTGCAGAGTGCGCCTCGATGCAGTGGATGTTTAGGCTTTGAAGCAACATGCGAATGGTCATAGTGTTGAATGGACAGTCGTCAATTACCAGCACTTTCAGTCCGAAAAGAGCACTAAAGGGTGGATCGCACTTGATATGTGCTAGGCCGGGCTCAGTGATTGGAATAGTGAAGGAGATTAGAGACCCGCGGCCTGCCTGGGCGATATGCAGTGGACTGCCTTCCAGCGCCTTCAGTAGTTCCTGCGATATGCTCAGTCCGAATCCGCTCGTAACTCTCCGCTCGCTTGAGTTGTTCGAGTTTAGCAAATTGACTTGTTCAAACACAGCCGCAGCCTTAACCTTCACACTCAGTCTACCAGCCTCCAGTCCCTCACAGACCACTGCTACTTCTCCTTCCGGTACGAACCTGTCTATCCCTTACCTACACACAAAGTTCAACACTCCCATCAGCAGTTGAGCCATCCGCCCTGGGTCTGTGTAGGCCAAATGCGGCAGTTTGCAGAGCTGCAAAGAGAAACTCAGTTTCTTGCCGCGGCATTGCATTTCCGCTACTCCGGCTACATCTCGGATCAAAGTGGACAGGTCGAAGCGACACTTCTCCACATTTAGACTGCCGGTGAGTGCTTGGGTGTAGTCGAGCAGGTCGTTGATAAGGTAGAGGAGCAGTTTGCCACTGTTTAGCACTACTTCCAGCTTCTCTTTCCCTGCACTTGACAACCCCTCAGTCGCTTTAATGTCTTCACTCAGGCTCAAAACTGCATTAAGTGGCGTTTTTAGTTCGTGAGAAACTGACCGTAGAAGTGCCGTTTTGGCTTCGCTTTCCCGTCTAGCAGTGTGCTCCAAAGCCACTAATTCCGTGATATCGCTGCAGACTAAGAGCACTGATTTCTGCGTTTGCCAGGTGAACAAGGAGCCCTGCCACCTAAGAGTGCGGGAGCCCACTTCGGTTTGGCCGAATTCGACGGAAGTCTCGCAAGTACTCGCTAACAGCGTGAGTGCGGAGTCCAGGAGCGGCTTGCCAGTCTCTGCTAATCGCAGGGACTGGAGACTTGTGAATAGGGCTGAAGCACTGCAGTGCAGCAGACTCAGAGCAGTGGTGTTATGCTTGCGGAGAGTCAGTGCAGCGTCCAGCTGCACCACTCCCAGCGGCACCGCCTCGAACATGGCTTCGATCAGTCTGCGATGTTCGTCCGCCTGTTCCTTGGAGGAGTACCGATCGAAGCTGTCGTCCCATAGCGACTTTTGCCGAAGCCAAGCGCCTATAGACACCAGTATAGCAGTGGGCAGGGCTGGGTACTGCAGGAGTCCCTCCCAACTAGAGACTTGGAAGACCGAGCGGTAAGTCCAGTACCACAGGACAACATGTCTTATCGTCATGAGAGTGGACAGCCAGGGAGACCTATACCACGGCTGTAGCATCATTAGGTAAAAGACAGTGCTTGCGATGCAGAGAGTGGGGAACTGCTCAGGCTTTAGTTGCGAGGCATTGAAAGCATTGGCAGTGTAGGAGACTTCGGTGATGAGAGTGATGAAGTACCATTTGGTGCGGTTCCACTGGTGTTTGTGCAGGAGCCAATAGGCCAGCGGCACCACACAGCCAAGCACACAGCTAAAAACGTGACCCCCCTCAGTAGCCGTCGGGTTCTTGCTCGCAATTTGCACTACCTGTAGGGCCGTCATAAACAGCCACAGAGGGAAAATGCACCGTTCATACATCGACAAGCGCGCAGTTTCCTGACTACGCAGCCAGCCTTCTTTGCTATTCGTCATATATGTAATTAGCCGTACTCACATGGCTTCACTTCCACCATCAGTAAGGTCTTTTCCACTTAAAATCGACACTAAGGGTCGGATGTTGGCGACTAAGTTGCTGGGTGAGGAAGGAGCTACGCACATACCTACCTGGGGAATAGAAGCACTAAAAGCCATTAGTCCTTAATCACTTCGGACGGAGCCTAGACTATGGAGGAACTGTTGCTTCCTGCAGCAATATCCGAATTTGCCCGAGAAAATGGTCTTAAAATATCCCTGCGAAGCTAACGTTTGGTATTTGGCCAATCTATATAAGCGATAATCGCTCAAGTTTCAAGAAAATGCACTAAGTTTCAAACCCAGCATCAAAGAAAAGGAAAACAGATGTCCCATTTGAACACTCAAATCAGTCCTATCGCAAGTGAAATTCTCGCAATCGTGACGATTCTGGCTTGAAGGAAAAGTGGGAGTTCATTTTGTATGCAGTCTGAGACGGAGAAAAGCCTAGCTACAGAACTCCACGAGCTTGTAGTCAGCCTTGCCTTCCATTTCCTTCTTCACGGAGTCAAGGATCAGGTAGACTGGCACTATGACCATAGCAATGCCCAGCACCACAGCAAGAACTAGCACCAGAAGACTAGGCCGGCCGAGTTTCTTCATGAGCTGTGTAATACCCAGCACACCCACTAAAGATCCCACCAACGCCACCATCGCTAGCCACCCTGCGTAGGCTCCGTCCAGGTTGCCGATAATGCCGAACTGCATCACTGCTATAGCGCTTCCAATTAGTGTCATCAAAGCTGCGGTGGGGCCGATTACTGGAGCTCGCAAACGCCACTGCACGAGAATAGGAGCCACTAGCAGACTTGCGCCGAAGCCAAGCATGGAGCCCAGGAACCCTCCTGCCAGTCCTGCTAACCACACCTGTATGCAGCCCTTCATAGTCCACTTGATGTCGAATTCGTCGTAGTCGTAGTTCAGACGGTCGTACGTTTTCTTGAGTCTTATTAGGTACAGGATAGGCAAGAAGGTGAGAATCAGCAGCACAAAGCTCCAAATTGCATAGAAAATCTTGAACGCTTCCCCACAGAACTCTAGTCCGCCGAGCTTGCTCTTGCCCTTGCTGCCTCCCCGAATAACCAGTCCTATCGCCACATAGGCTACCACGAAGATGATCCAAACCCAAGGAATGAGCGGGAACTGCCTAGACTCCCGCTTGTAGATGTTGGCCAGTTCAGGACTGATTTCCTTGACTTCTGCTGGCTCTGCCTTAGACTCGCCATTCACTCGGTCAGGCGAGGAGTCGGAGTTGGGCGCTTGGTCTGTAGGTGTGTCCTTATTGAGGGGCGTTTTCTCTATCAACTCCCCCTCGATTACATCAGGGTCGTCTGGCGGAATGCAGATGTTGACTTCCTGGGGTGTGTTTTGGGCGGCTGTGTTTGGGGCACCCTTGCTGGCCTGTTCCTTACGAGCTCTTGTCTCTGCCTTGTATATTTTGATGCCGTTCTTAAGCGTCATGAACGTGATGAAAATCAGCACGCACGTCAACATGGACAAAATCGCCACACTCGGGATGATTTTGTTTACCATCACTCCGAACAGTGAGCCGAAAAGAATAGGCGGAATGATGAGCATGCTGACGTGGTACTCCAGCAGAGGCCGGTTCTTGACTGGGTGGCGCAGCAGCACTCGGATGGCTAGGCCAATAACGGCCCCTGCGGCGATGATCACCTGAGACAAGGGAATCGCCTGTTTAGTGTTGAAGTAAAAGGTGAGGATTTCGAAGGCGGTCATGATCGGCCCACCCCCAATCCCACCTGCATTCGCCATCCCTGAAATCACGAAAACGAGAATGGTGCCCCCTGCCTCTGTCTCCCCCAACGGCATCAGATCTTTATGGATGCAACAACCCTCAGAATTGCAGTGATTCAAATAACGACAGTCGTCTTCCACGGTGCATTTGTCCTTCGTCTTGTCGGTGCACACAGCCAAGGCACACACAAGCAATAATGGCCACAGAGCCTTCATATCACTATTAGGCCTTTTCCTCATCACCCCACGCAGGTCATCACCTAAACCCCTCCGTCCTCAGTTTTTTAAATTTGCCAACGCAGAACGCAAGAAAACGAGATTAGGATTTGGGGAGAAATTGGGTAATTGCCCAGAGCCCGGGCATAATGGTGGTTTTTACTCGAAGTCAAGGCCTTTAGGTCCCCTAATCACACACATCCAAGCCCAGTTCCGTAGACAGCGATATAGGTCTCTAGGGGGATATTGGCCATATGGTGGATTTGAGGTCAGCCTGAGTTCGCGCGGTTGAAGCGATTAATGTGCGCAAAGTGTTTTTAGCACTGTTTAGACACGAAAACAAGTGGAGCTGCCCATTGCCGAAGCAGCGGGCCTAGCACTAGATGGAACAACAGAAACACACTGTTCAAACTGCCAGCGACAGGCTTTTACTACGAGTCTTGGGCTGAAGAGGTCGACTCTGCAAGCTATATGCTTCCCTATATCACAATTATAAGCCGTAGGTGCTGTATATAGCGGACGGGACTTGGGTCTGAGGCCTGTTATGGCTGTTGCCGAGGGCGTTTGATAGTGAATTTAAGGGATTTAGGAGGAGGGAATAGAGGAGTATCTGGTCTTAGCAGAAAAAGTGCCTTCCAGGGGATTAATGCAGGCTATGAGAATAGAGAAGACGACAGCAGTAAAAGGAATTAGCCTTTCCGCACTGTATTCCTTAGAGTGGCTAAATCCTCTACATTTAGCCAAGTTCTAAAGGCTTGTATGACTGGAAGTCTGAAGTTACCTACTTACACGTGCATCTCTTCCGCCCTTGTGCGCAGTGCTTGCAGCAGGCTAGTGGGCAGGGAGGAAAGCACAGTAGCAGGCACTCTATACACCTGTATGTCCTCTGTGGCCTTGGCTGAGGCTCTGGGCGGTTCTTCGTACAGAACTGCCCTTTCCCCGAAGTAGTCACAGGTGCCCTTCCGACCGAGTTCCTGTCCTGCATTCACAATCTGCACCTCTCCAGATATGATTAAAAACACATATCTCTCCAACGTAGGGTCCCCATGACTCACCACCTCCGTTCCCTTAAGGTACTGAAGTCTCTGCGAAGCCTTGATCACTCGATCCCGTTCCTCCTCCGTCATTCTCTCTACCTAGGAAATACGGAAAATTGGGACTTTGTTGATGAAGGCAGTGAAGGCTGCATGTGTGGGCAGCATCGCATTCAGTACGATTTTCTTGAAAGTGTCTCTATCCAGTTTCCACAGTATGCAGGGGGTCTGCGCCTGGATCGTGGCTGCCCGGATGTTCCCATACATCAGTGATATCTCCCCGAATGTATCGCTCTGAGTGGGAATTACAGGGCCGTAGTCACACCTGTGTCCTGACTTCTTCATGCAGCAGGTCAACTTCCCCTCTTCCACTATATACGACCCGTCCCCAAAGTCTCCCTCAGTGATGACTACCTGGTCCGCAGCGACTTGCACTTTCTGTAAAGCCTGCACCACTGCTTCCAAGCTTTCCGCACCTAAGTGCTCCATCAGCACGTTTTTCTTCAATATCCGCAGTAGCAGCGTTTTCTCTTGTTCTGACTTGGGGATGCGGGGAGCAGTCCAGCACAGGTCTTCCTCGGACATACTTTCGCAGGAAATCGACCCGCGGCGCACAGGGCTGAAGCCAATGGGGAAGCTGTTCCGGGACTGACGGACTTTGGACTGCTTGGCTGACTCTTGAGTATCGTAAAAAGCTCGTGGCCGGGCGAGGGAGAATTCTTCGAGAGGAGAACTTATACCTGTAGAGGACCTTCGGGGAGGCATGCGGAAGGGCCCTGATTCTGCTGTAATTCTTCGAAAGCTCCAATACTCGAGGACGGCAAATGCGACCAATACCCCGATTTCGACCTCAGCCATAAGAAACTTTCTCATACTGATTTACAGCTATTGCAGGACTATTCCAGAATACAGTGTATCAATTCCTGCCTTTATATCTCCGCTTGAAGCCCTTGAAAGCCACCATCACGACCGTGACATTGTCCAGCGACCTTCTCTCCAACACACTCCGTAGCACACTTTCCACCGCCAAGCCACACTGCCTATGCACAGTGGCCTCTCTCCGCTGAGCCAAGGAAGTCCACACCTCCGCAACTGCTTCCTTATTTGTCATCTTGTCGAACACTCCATCGGAGCCTAGCAGGACGAAGTCGTGGTCTGGAGAGACTTTGAAGGTGCGGATGTCGGGGGTGGCGATGAGGACGGAAGGGTTTCCTCCGAAACGCACGATTTTGGCCTCGGCGTCTCCGAAGGAGCGAGACACGGACAGACGACCGGGGAGCAGGCGCACTGGACCCAGGTTGGCTTCCTTGCGAAGACCCTCGGGAGTGGGGCGATATTGCCAAGTCTGGCTTTGGTAGATGGAACCGCCTGCCTCGCTGATGCGCTTGCTTTCGTCTTCTGACCCTGGCTTGTGGTCTTTTGATAGCAGGAAAAGACGCTTGCCTCTTTCGCCGCTCATTATCGCCCTGCTATCCCCAACGTTCGCCACATAACACCAATCGTCCACTACTAACATCACAAGCGCACAGCTGCCGGACCTTTCAGTCACTGAGTCTAGCGACCTTGCAGCCACTGTGCCTAAAAACGTCCTTTCCGCCTCTAGAAACCCTGTACGCAGTGCTTCTTTGGGATTCAAAGGAAAAGCTGTGGTCTTGATAATGAACTGGTGCAAGTGGTCTCTCAGGAAATCCGCACAGGCCGCGCCTCCGTGGCCGTCGTAGACACCGAAGAAACTGCATTTGGGCCAGGAGTCTTCAGTGCGGGACACAGGCTTCAGTATGTTCAGAATGATGCTGACTCGGTCTTCGTTGTAGGAACGGACTAGACCTTGGTTGGTGTTGGCGGCGTAGGCGCGGACTTGGCCGTTCTTCTTGAATGAGCACTTCGTAGGCTCAAAGTTGGGAATCAGGGATGCAGAGTCTACGGACTGGCGATGCGAAGTTGCAGAAAGTCTGGGCCGTGCAGTAGCCGGCTGCAAGGACACTCTGGGGCTCACCAGTCCTGCGGAATCCAGCGATTTCATTACCTTGCTGAAGTTGTCGAAGGAGGAAGTGGCTCCCTTGCGCAAAGCGCCAGAGCGAGGACTTGCCGCTTTCATTAGAATTACGCTAAATCAAAGACCTGTTTCCCAGGCTTAGGCGGTCTGAACTGTGGGAATAAAAGAAGCGTAAGCGAGGAATTATACTTCTAATTCCCTTATTTGCAGTTCCTTCATCTCTTCCCCACTTCCTCCTTCCATTCCCCTATCAACTCTTCCACTCCTAGACAAGATTTCGCAGAAAGGGGAAAACTATCCATCCAAAGGACATTTGTGCAAATATGACAGAAGAGAAATCTCCAGGCAAACGGTGCAGCTGTCTGTGGCAGGTCTGCTGCCGCTGTTTTCGCTCCAAAGGCTTCAGAGTGAAAGTGCTGCCCGCTTCAGTCCAGAGGAAGAAGCTGGCCTCCACTAGTATTGTCAGCAGCGGCGCAAACTCACTAATGATCCCCACCAACCTATCGAAGCAAGTAGTAGCCCTGCATTTACCACTAAAGAACTCCTCCTATGATTCCGAAAACTCAGTCGGCGGCTCACCTAGGGACTCAATTCGCAGCGTTCCCAATAGGCCGATGAGCCATTATGTGTTCCCTAGGAGCCCCAAACATATGAAGGTTGGGAGAGAAGTGACTCAGTAGCAGCTAATTATGGCTTTTTGGCCTTAACAGGAGTTTGGAACGCTTGATCTGCTGCTTTGGCCTGGGAAGAAGGACTAGAATCGATATTCTGAGGGAATGGGAAATAAAGGCATTTTAGCAAGCGGAAAAGATTGGTAGCTTGGTAAGTTGGGCTTTTCTTGGTCTTTTAGTAGGCAGTTGGGCGAAAATGGAAGCTAAATACCGCCTGTGGAGCTGTTTTTCCTGTAATTTTGGAAGGAAAAAAACTCGATACTTGTATATGCTATTTCTGCACTTTATATCGCTTTTCACATTGCATAGCGATACATTTTCTTCATAATTACCCAGTATACGAGTTATAGCTTAGAATCAGTCATTAATCCAGCCACATATCGCCTGCTTTTATCAATATTTCCCTACATTCCTCAAATTCCAACTTCCACATGACTTCCAACCTGTGGAATTGGGTACTGAGCACCCTCAAAGGATTGTATTGGAGTAATTTTAACCATATCCTTTGTCCCACACAGACATTTTAGACTATTGGAGGCGGGTTATCCTTCGCCAGGGTAATTTGCAGAGAAGCAGTGATTAAAGCCAGCTCAGTGGGTTCGATTTTACTCGAAAGTGGGGAAGTAAAGAGAGTGGGGCAGGCTGGGAAGCAGAGGCGAGTAACTGCCGGGCCATTATAGGTTCGAGAGTTAAGTCTACTTGCTCGTGCTCTTCTTAGTATCCGAGTACTCTTGGACGCCCATGCAACAGGTGCAGCCAGCGTTGTAGGCAGTGCAGTCTGTCCAGTAGTCTTCATCGTGGCCTAAGTGTCTGCGCACAGCCTGGCGGTTCCAGGAGGCGCCCAGACACATGCAGCAGCACGTGGCTAGACAGCCCATTATGGGAGTTGGACTCTTGCTGTTGATGTTCTGCAGCGCCCAACACTGGACGACGCCCAGGCCTAGGCTTCCACAGCACCAGATCAGCAGGCAGGGACCGATTTCATTGGTGCACTCGCAGAAGCCTGTCTTCCAAGTCTTGGACATATTGGTTATTAGGCCACTATAGCGATAGCAACCGCCGTAACTGTCGCGAAACTAGGAAAACCGCCAAGTGATCAGAAGGCCGGGAGAAACAGGGCTGGACTATAAGTTTAGAGGGGAAAAGGCAATAGGAGTAGGCGGAGAGGTTTGAAAACTCACTATTGGCCGGGCTAAAGGCCTAAAGCTTAGGTCTCTAGACTGCTGCTATAAGACACAGTGGCGATTTCTAGTTTGCCATAAGCCACGACTAGTGGAAACTGGGCCTTGTGGGTGGGGTTAAAACGGCACTTTGCTGTGGGACTAATGACTATAGACCCAGGATTCGCCTCAAATACGCTTGCTTTGGGACACATTTGTGCGATTTGTGTGAAAATTTCACTATATCGAAGGGAAAAGTGGATTTTTGCTTAGAAAACTGCTTTGAGATTTGAAAGAAATGTATCATTAGACAATTTCGAAGAGTTTTTTTTGGAAATTCAAGTATTTTTCGTGAAAATACACTGAGTGTAATCCTAGTCGCATAGACTAAATATACAGATATACTGCGGCAATATGGACGAAATATCGACGAATTCTACTTTTGGGATATAATTTTTAACTAATTCCCACAAAATTCGACCTTAAATAGGGAAAATAAGCGGAATTATGAAGAATTCCACTAAGTTATTCGCAGAAAGCACTCACATATAGGGCTTCCTTAAGTGTTGTAAAGGAATGCGTGGAAGAGGAAGACGTAGCGTTTTCTTGCAGTCGGTAGTAAGCCAGGAATATAGGAAATTAGAGATACTTGTAGGGTTGATGTGGGGAAAATGAGGGAGAGTTCCTCTTCGTGCACACACTTCCACCCCTCACAAACTCCCCGTTCCCCTGACATAATGGCAGCCACCATCCACTTCTCCCAACTTAGTATAACTGGCAATGAAAATCGCCCCTCACTTCCTGCAGCGCAAACTGTCCGTCGTTAGCCTGCCCTCCTCCTCCCTGCAGACTGCTGTGCAGATCCTGCAAGACCCTCCTGCCAGGCGCAAGGAAAATCAGGTGCAGCAGCTCGCTGCCTATCTTGACAATCTGAAATTCTTCAGTGAGTTGGAAGCGCGGACTGAAGTGGTTCGGGCTTGCTGTAAGCATCTGACTTATGAAGGAGGCTGCAAAGGAACTGCCGTCTTCCACAAAGGAGACAGCGGAGACAAGTTCTACATCATCCTTTCCGGCATCCTCGGAGTGTACATCCACACCACCGTAAAGCGGGAAGTGCTGCAAGAAGCAGGCATCGCACTGATCAAGTCCAGCCTCGAACTCCAGGAAGTCAGAGAACTCAGGTCAGGGGATACCTTCGGTGAACTGGCATTGATCACGAACAGTGTGAGGGCTGCGACTGTACAGTGCAAGACAGACTGCCACTTGGCTGTGATGGGGAAGGCGGACTACTTGCGTGTGCTTGGCAAGCTAGAACAGCAGAAGTTGCAGGAACTGGTGCAATTCCTGCAGACATTACCACTGTTTCGAGGGTGGGGGAAGACCTCGACTCAGCGGATTTCCTATTACTTTACGCATGTGGACTACTTGCGCAAGCAGACGGTTTACAGTGTGCATGACCCTGCGACTCACGTGTACATTGTTCGGCATGGGGAGTTTGAGTTGTCGCAAGATGTCACGAAGTCTATGGGGAAGATGCAAGGCGCGAAGCATTTTTTCCACAAATACACTGTGAGCATATTAGGCAAAGGGGAGCTATTCGGGGACAGCGAAGTAATGCAAGGCCTGCCTCGGCAATACTCCTGCACCTGTGCCAGTGCACACGGCACTCTGCTAGTCGTCTCCAAGCCTGTAACTCCCACACAGCAATTCCTCAAGCGAGTGCTCACCGAGGACGACACTTCCCAGATCTCCAGACTGCAGGCTGCTAAGGACAATCTGAGGGAATCTCGCGTCAAGAAAGCAATTCTGCTCAATTCTGGACTACTAGGACAGACCTTTTCTCAGTCCTCCTCAGTCCTATCCCTCAATCCTCCCCCTGCACGACACATCCACGTCTCTTCCATCGACAACGTCCCTCAAAACACACATGCACTCGAGGACTGGAAGAGGATATTAAAGCGACATTCCCGCAAGCCAGAAAGTCGAAAAGGACCTAGGCGTGCGGCTAGCAGACTAGCGCCTATCCGTCCTATCCGCCATAGGGAATCGCTGCATACCAGCATGGTCACGAGTCCTAACGGCTGCTTGCACAGCGAGGAGTCGCTGGATCGCTCTTTGGAGGAGGCAGGACGGGTGCACACAGAAGAGAGTTTTACTATACAGGAGAGCTTCGTGGAGAAGCACTCACTAGGAAGGCAGAATAAACTCTTCCGCAGGCTGCCTGCACACTGAGAACTGCTGCACCTGTTGACTGTCCGGGTGGAAGGTGGGCAGGTCGGAAGAGTGATGGTCTTGGGAAAGCGAGGCGTCCTGGCTCATCCGCATTGAAAGCTTGGAGTTGTCCAGCTGCAGAGCAGGCTGCACTGCAGCCTTCGGCCTGCGCTTCTTCATAAAGGTAAAAGTAGATATACCCTTGCAGCGGAGGTAGATGTGAAAGAGGATAAGCACGCCATTGAGCAGGAACACTGCAGAGCCTATGAACAGTAAGGCTAATAGAATCGAGGCTTCAGTCTGCTTCCCCGGCTCTCCACTGCCCAATAACTTCCCAATGATCGCCCCACCAAGACCTAGAAACCACGAAATTTGCACCTGCAAACAGCACACAAGTACTATAAAAAGGACGTAGTTCCTGCCTGCCACACAGTTATTGACCCAGTGACAGTGGTGGTCAAAGTCCGCCACACACTTCCGACAGTACCCACAGTGCTTGGTGGACTTCGAGGTGTGGATCACACAGATGTGGCAAATCCTTGGGAAGTCGGAAAGGTCGTAGACTCGGCTTTGTACTCGGGCTTCCCGCTCTTTGGCGGCTGCGCGGTCCACAGGGTCGATAATTGTCACGAATAGGGCTGAAACTGCTGTAGCGAGTGAGATGATTCCGTAGCCGAGTTGACAGAATAGGGCCAGGTTGGATGCGACGTGGGGGCAAATGGACTTGTAGAAGGCAGTGACGTAGGCGAGAAAGCCCACCCAAGTGGCTACTTGCTGCGGGTGCCAAGGTCTCTGCCAGCCATTACGTCTCGGCATTGTGTTGGCGGCAATGTGGAGTCTCTTCGGCAACCAAAGCGACTCCCCCTACGACCTCTACATCCGCCAGTACCGCTTCAAGTGGTTCATCGGAGGCCTGGCACTGGCCTGTGCACTGCTGGCTTTGGAACTGGGGGGCAGTGGACAGCCCCAGCGCTGGCTCACTGTGCTGCTGCTCCTTTGCCTGGTTCTGCTGCTGTACACAGTGTCTGTCTATGTGAGAGACGGGTTGAAGCTGAGACTCACTCCGAAGGACGACTTGGACCACACGGAGAGGGAGAGAGACCAGTACTGGGGGAAGTGGGAGCTGAGGAAGGCCTATATCAAGCGACTGTTTGCTTGGTGGTTTGGACCGCAGCCAGTTCGACCCCGGCACATGCCACTGCACCTAGAAGACGAGAGAGCTGAGCGGCGCTATGAGTGCCAGCCAGTGCGAGATGTGCGGAGAGTGCCGCTCAGGCCACAAATAGTCCTCAAAAACTCGCCAAACGACCAAGTAGCAGCTGACTTTCTGAGAGAAATGAAGCTAGACGGCAAAGCCACTCTTTGGGTCAGGAAGGTCAAACAGTGGTTCTTCAGTGAACTCATCCCTTTGATACTGGACAACCACTCCCAAAACCTCAGTCTGTTGAACGACTTATTGGAGGAGTTCACAGCGGGCAGAGGGGAAACGTGGGCTTTCGGCACTGCGCAGCCCGCTCTCCAGACCTACGGAGCCACCAACCTGCGCACCTGCGTCACCGTCTCTCTGCAAGACATTCAAAAGCTGGCCCTCGACATCGGCCGCAGTCGCGACCTGCCCACTGACATTCCTGCCTGGAGGACCTCAGACCGGCCGGCCGCCTACCGCGAAGACCGCAAAACCCTGCTCATTGACAGTGTCCGACAGCGCAGTATGCTCGAAAAGTACTTCACTATGCCTGGTTTCCCTGGCACTCGCGACTATGTGCTCGCCCGCTGCCAAGCTTTTCGCTACAACCGGGATGTATCGTTGCGCCAAGATGAGCGGCGGCAGAGCACTGACACGAACCGCTTCCCTACCGACTTGCACATCCTCGCACACATCTTTTTCTCTATGTTGAGTATCGGAAACAACAAAGCGGCAGACCCGGCTTTCGACCTGACGAAGGAATTCCTCTGTGTCTATCCTAACCTACCGAAGGCAGCGGGGAGTGACCAGGTCTTTTTCTACCAAATCAGCAGTGACTGGAGACAGGGTCCTCAGTTCGACATCATCTCAGGACTTGAACACTGGCCGGCTTGGAGCGGAGATGACAACTTGTACCACGCTGTAGCGCTGTTCCTCATGCATGTGCGAGACAGGTGCAGAGGCCGCTTCTTCGACTTCGATTGCAGAGAGCTAATGCATCTGATAGCGTAGATTAGAGATTGAACGCACAATGTGAAGAAGGTAGCGAGTGGGAATGAGGACTAAGGGAAAAGCAGTGGCTGTGGGGCTGGATATAGAGTAGTTATAAAGGGAGATTTGAACCTGATAGTTTTGTTATCCCTCGACACCTTCGTAACGCCTATTTTTCCTGCAAGGAATACAGCCTTTTCCTAACCAAATAGACCTAGAAAGGCAAACTTGCCCTATACACACATTCCCGCCTCTATTCATCTGCTTTCTCAATTATCCCCCCAGTGCACTTCTCCCCACATATCAGGTAATATCCGTTGCAAGCAATAATGGCTGACGTGTTCGCCCACCTCGAAGGCTTTCACAAGAAGCCCTTCAAGGAGCGCTTAGAACTAGTACTTCCCAGACAGCTCAAGCGGCTTTTCCCCCAACTGACCAAGTCGCTGCTGAGTGGAGGACTTGAAAATGAGACTGCCAACCTGATGGTGGAAAACTGCATTGGACGCTTGTCTGTGCCTGTGGGAGTGGGGATTTACTTTCTGATTAATGGGAAGCAGTATATGATTCCGATGTGCATTGAGGAGCCTTCGGTGATTGCTGCAGCTTCACATGCGGCGAAAATTATCAGCAGAGGCGGAGGCTTCGAAGCTTCTTCCACGCCCCCGGTCATGATAGGCCAAATCCAGCTCCTAGAGGTCGACGCCAGCAAAGTCTTTTACATCATTGCCGGGGCGAAGCGCGGCCTCATCCAAAAAGCCAACTTCAAGTACTGTCCCGGCATGCGAGAACGAGGCGGCGGAGTAATGGACCTAAGGACCAAAATGCTATCCCCAGTCGTAGCAGTCGTGGAAGTATTGATAGACGTATGCGATTCAATGGGAGCGAATAATGTGAACTCGGTGTGTGAGCGGCTAGCGCCTGATATTGTGGCTTTGGTGCCTGGAGCTCGTGTGGGGTTGAGAATTCTGAGCAACTACTGCACTGAAAGAATGGTCAGAGTGTCCTTCAAAGTCCCACTCACTAACCTGAAACGGAAAGGCATCGATGGACTGCTGCTCGCCAATCGCATAGTGGAGGCTAACGACTTCGCGAAAAACGACCCCTATCGCGCTTCCACACATAACAAAGGCATAATGAACGGGATGGATGCTGTGGCACTGGCTACCGGACAGGACTGGAGAGCCATCGAAGCCTCCGCCCACACCTGGGCCTCCAGCACCGGGAAGTACCAGCCTTTGACCAACTACTGGGTCGCTGAGGAAAGCCTGCACGGCTGCATTGAGTTGCCAATGGCAGTAGGGACGAGGGGCGGCGTGCTGAACTCGAACACAGTGTACCACGCTACGCACTACATCCTAGGAAACCCCACGTCTCGGGAATTGGCGGAGATCATCGCAGCCGTCGGCCTGGCCAATAACTTCGCTGCCATTAGTGCGATGATGACTGAGGGGATTCAGAAGGGACATATGAGTTTGCATGCGAGGAATGTGGCCATTTCCGCTGGAGTTCCACAGGAGCTAGTCCCTGAAGTGGTCGAATTCATGAAACTCCGCAGGGAAGTTTCCCCGCAAGTCGCTATCGACTACCTAACTGCGCACAAGTTGCACAGCACTATCCGCAGCAGACCGCATGAATTCCGCAGTTTGAGTACTTTGTACCTAAATATCAGGGAGACGAAGCCGCCGTTCAAGATGAATTTAGCCTTCGACAACAGTGGCCTGCCCTCTATGCACTTGATAATTACCAAGGACAGCAAGCCGCAGCCCGGCCTGCAAGAGAACATTCACATCAATTTACTGGGCGGAAATAAGGGCTACAAGTGGATTGCGTCGTTTTTCCAGTTATTGGAGAACATCAAACTGCAGCCAGAGCTGTCGAGGCAGATATTTGACCTGCGGAATAAGGTGAAGATCCTGGGTGCGCTGCTGAACATCATATCTTATCACTTCCTGCGGAATTGGGACTTCGAGTACAGTTCCCAGGCGCTGAGTCTGATCCTGGAAAACAACGAAGAAGGCCTCACTGCCTTGCTGAAAAGGGTCGAGAACTTGCCGGAATTCGTCAATTTCGGGTGCAACTTGCTGAAAGAACTGCTGCGGGTTATGAACTACCACATAGAAGACATGAGCAGTAACTCTGTGGCCAACAGTGACCTCTTGTCTCGGGAAATAAAGCAGGAGTTGCAAGTGATCTTGCGCAGTAACGTGCAGGCCTACCAGCTGATGGAAAGCACAACTGTGACGTTCGAAGAGTTCCACGAAGTGCGGAGAAAGCAGACCTGTGCAACTTTGATGTACCTGTGCGACTATATGTGCTTCGCCTCTATCGAGCCAGCCATCATTGAGCAGCTCAAAAGAGTGGGTTTGGCGGTAGAGCTGTACGGCTCCGCAGCCCGGGATTTGGAGAAATTCCAAAGAAAAGGATACGAACGGCAGCCCAATTTGTACGCCTTTTGGCTGCGGAAGCAGCTACTCGAAGACTCCGCCTCCGCCCGCTCCCAGTACAGTGCCCAGGTAAAAGCCACTTTCGACCAAATCCAAGAAGGCGTGACAAGCAAGGACTACCGCAGCCTGCTCACTGTAGGAGCTCGAGAAATCGCCAAGCACTACAGCATCAGTCCTAAGCTTTAGAATGGCGACTAGGACTGACCTGGACCGCATAGTGGTCGGGATCATGGTCAAGCAGGGTTACTGCACTGGCACAGTGGAGCGGGCGAGAAGGGAGTTGATGGAGGTGTTTGGGGCGTATCCGTCGCTGCTGCCTAGGGAGCAGTCGCTGAGTAGCTTGTAGGCAGTACATCAAGGCAAGCAGATCGACGCTATTTCAGCAGATGGGACGATTCCGGTTAACTACAAAGGGTCGGTGTACTACATCCCTGTAAGGATGTGTCTTTTGCAGAACTACCCGGCCTCAGCACCGCGGGTGACAGTCGTGCCCAGTGCCAACATGTCCATCGCGCCTAAACACCCCCATGTAGGCGAGGACGGAGTCGTGGACCTGCCTATGCTGCGCACTTGGAACCAGCAGGCTAGTCTCATGGCCCTGGTGCGCGCTCTGAGTGCTATCTTCCAGGAAAAAATGCCTGTGTTTGATAGGCGAAGGCAGGTCCGGCCAGCATCCAGCGGCAGAGTTGAGGGGGTTTATGCAGGAAATCGAGCGACGGAAAGGGAAAAAGCAAGGGAAAATGTGTCTCCTGTGAGGAGAAACAGTGAGGAAGGCGAGCCACTCCAGCGGCAAATCGCAGAACTCGAAACCCGCCAAAGTGAACTAATGCGAGTTAGTAGTCGTCTGGAAGTATCGAAAACAGAGCTAAGGTCCAAAGCCGTAAGTCCCAATTTAGGCGAAACTACAGACCAGTTTGGCCTTACTTCCCCCTTTCCCCACTTCCAACCTGCCTGTTTCCCTGTACTCAGATTTGAGTCTACGTGGCTTTTTCGAGCCTTGGCAGGCTAACCAAGCGGAGAAATGGGCGCTGGAGACCAAGGCGAAGGCGCTGGAAGACACTTCTGAGGCCATTGCTTCCTGCGACCCGTTCAGTCCTGCGACTATCAAGCAGCTCAAAGACGTGTACCGAGAGGCGTTTTGGGTGCAGCTACGAATGAGAAGACTCAGGAAATAGTTAAAACATGACTTTTACATACTGATAAGGGGGAAATTCGAGCCTATGGTAACTTCTCGTGGTTACTAACTATAGCTTGCTGAGTTGCTCCTTGTACTCCGCCCTTTGCAGCCTTCTCTGCACCAAATCCAGACAAAACGCAATTCTCTGCACGAGTATTTGCTCGTAGACGAATATGACGACTGCATTGGCAGCCACCAGCGCTGCTATCGCCGCTCTGAAGTCCAGCGGCAAGTCCACCATCTAACTAGCACTTACCCCCATAAAGTCTCGCGTGTATTGGTCCGGGCCGAGCAGCAAGTAGCAGTTAAGGCTGCTAATGCCCAGCATAGTGAGTACGAACCTGTAGTTGCGGTAGGCCGATATACGAAAGGGTGGTCCAATGCTCAGCGCAACGCACATACTGATATACTGCATATTGCTGATCAGGAACACAGTGGTGTTCTCATACCCCGGACTAGGCATAGTGAAGCCGTTGCCTTGGGGCTCGAACCAGTCCTGGGCAGCCAGCAGAGCCAGGCCAATAAGGAGGAAAAGGGCATGAAGCAGGGTTTGGCCGAGTAAAGAAGCCACCACACTAGCGGAAATGAGGGAGCCTGGAGGCTGCCTTTTGGATATTTTGTGGTAGGCGGAGGAGTAACTCATCACGTAGGTCAGGGGAATGACCGTGAACAGGTCGACGTATAGGAATTGGATGTCCAGGAAAGTGGTTTCCAGCAGGTACAGTGCATTAGTGGACATGAATTGGATCATTGAGTAGAGCGCAATGAATTTAAAGGCTTGAAAGCTGGAAACCAGTGCAGCTCTCCCTTCCTTTATCACCACTTCCAGACAATTCAGGTCTTTGCCTACAAACGGCGCTGCAATGGCTGCTTCCTCACTCGACAAAGAAAGTCCCACATCCGCAGTTTTCAACGCTCCGCAGTCATTCGCCCCATCGCCACACATCGCTACCAGCGCTCCTTGCGCTTGAAACGCATTCACCAGGTCGACTTTCTGAGAAGGGGACATACGTGCACAGACTACGACTTGGGTGAGGATGAAGCGGAGGTAGGGAGTGGGGTTGCGGTGGTGCGACTTGACTAAGAACTCGAAGGCGCGGCTGGTCAAAGTGAATGCGAAGCTGCAGTCTTCCTTCTTTAAGCGGTCGACCCAGTCTGACATTGGGACACGCTGGAAGGACATCTTTCCGTCGCTGGTGTACTTTTCCCAGTCGATATCCTGCATTTGACTATTCGTGTCGCCCATGTATATGTCGTAAGTGTCAGGCACTGCGCCGCTTTCCAGCGCTATCGCAATGGCAGTGAGCATGTTGTCCCCTGTGGAAATGATCACTCTCATAGCAGCCTGGCGCATAGCGGTGACTGTAGACCCAGCCTCCGGCCTGAGTTTGTTGCGAAACACCACAAGTCCGAGGAGGTCCAAACCTCCTTCCAACTCTGAAAGAGACTCGGAGCCGCTGTAGTTGGCTAGGGACTTGTAGGCGTATGCAAGGATGCGGAAACCTTGGCGGGAGTACATCTGCACCGCTTCATGGTAGTTCGTGGGAATGGAATTACAGACATCCGCAATTACCTCAGGGGCGCCTTTCATATAGAGGTAAAGACAATTGGAGGAGGCTTCCCGCACCACCACCCCCATTCGCTTGGACAACGAGGTGAAATAGTAGGACTGAATCACTTCGAAATGACTATTTTCCAGGGAAACTTCCCGCTTTTCGTCCGTTTCAGTCAATTCCATGCCCAGTTTGTAGTGAATGGAAGTCTCTTGTGGGTCACCGGTCACATTTCCGTCCACAACTGCTAACGTCTGACAGCAAACCAGCGAATTCCTCAACTGTCCCTGCATCACTTTGCCAATGTCCTCCGCAAACCACCGCAACTCCCCCTCCTCCCGGCTCACAAGTCCTGCAACTTCCAGCGAATTGTCAGTCAGAGTGCCAGTTTTATCGAAGCAAACCAGAGAAACCCGGCCTGCAGCGTTGATTGCATGCAATGATGTGCACTTTATGTGTGCTTTGTTGAGGCGAGTTCGTGCATAGGACGGCCCTAGGATCATCACAAGCGGCAAAGTGGGCGGGACTGCGATTGTGATCAGGTCTAAAATCGTCACGATGGAGTCTTTGAAGGAAACACCGGTTAGGAGGAATACGCGCAAGGCCAGTGCAGAGCCGAGGAGCGCTATGCAGCCCAGTAGCACTACGAACATGATGGATTCTTCGAAGAAGCGAAAGCGGTTGGGCTTGGGGTAGAGGATGGAACGGATTAACTGGCCTTCGGTTGTGCTGAAGCCGACTGCGACCACTACTCCCACTGCGCCTCGGCGGGCTTCGAGCACTGTGGTGCCTCCGTGCAGAGTGTGCTTGCGGTCCAAAGTGGAGGTGTAGCAGCCCTGGGAGTGGGCAGGCAGTGGGTCTTTCAGCACTGAAGTGGACTCGCCTGTGAGCATTCCCTCATTCACAACACAGGTGCCGTTCAGTAGGATCAGATCGCAGGGCAGTTTCTGGTGGGCGGAGATCTGCATTAGGTCCCCGGGCACTAGGTCTTCGCTGCTGATCTCTACAAAGCGGTCTTTGCGCAGATAGGGTCTAAAGACGCGGGTCCTACAGCGGTACAAAGCGCGCTTCTGGACAGTGTCGATTTCTCTCCTCGTCTCGCGCACGACATTAGCGAGGGACGCCACCGTCATAACAATGATAACTCCCGCATACAGTCTGTAGTTCTCATAGAACCACAAGACAGTAGAGAAGAACTGAAACAGGAAGAAAGGGTTGAAGACCTCGGAGGACAGCAGTTCGTACACTGTAGGCACAGGCACGGACTGCAGACAAGACCCATATACACTTCTCCGAGAGTCTAGGGTCAGTTCGTCCTCTATCCCGCGGCCTAACAGACTGTGCACTTCGTTGTAGGGCAAGCCACAAGGAAACCCCACTTGCTCGAAGCAGTCCTTTTCCTCGATGTAGCGGTACCGTTCTTGCCGGAATTCAAAGAGCACCAAAGGTCGCAAGTCCTTGGACAGCTGAGCGCCCACTCCCTGGAAAGATATGAGCTTTTGAGTAACCGGAGTGAGGACGGAACTACCGTAAGTCGGCTGCACCAGCAGTACAGTAGCCTGACTAGCAGGACATCTCCTATATTTGAGTGCTGCCTTCAACTCCGCATTCCACTTGCACAGCACGAATAGTAGCCCGAGAGTCGCTAAAGACCCGATAGTGTAGAGTAGCGAAAGGGTGCAAGAACGGCGGTAACAGTAGATTCTCAGGCCTTCGGAGTCGGGACTGCCGATGAGGTACGGCTCCCAGGGTCCTTTGGTGAGCAGGTGAGCGAGGCCTTCCTGTCGCGCTGCCATATATCAGAGTTCATAGTAGATGGGCAACGGCAGGTCTCTCTCCAGCGACCCGCCTGCCTCTGATGAGCCTATCGAGGTATCTCCTTTGCACTCCAAGGGCTACACCTGGACTCGCGCCAGCATCACCCAGACCTACATCCTTGGCAGAGTCATTGGCCATGGGCACTTTTCCACTGTTCGCCTGGCCACTAGAGACGGCTACAACTACGCTGTCAAGACCCTCGATAAGCGCAAGTTTTCGGGGCAACAAACACAGATACTGTCTGAGCTGGACATTGTCAGCTCCATCGACCACCCAAACATCATCCGCTTCTATGAGGTGTATGAGGACGAGAGGTATGTGCATATTGTGATGGAGTACTGCTCGGGGGGCGAGCTATTTGACCGACTGATCAGCCAAGGCCAATTCAGCGAAAATTATGTGCAGAAGCTAGCCCGGCAAATGCTCGCTGCAATCACCTACTTGCACCACCATAACATCTGCCACCGAGACATCAAGCCCGAAAACTTCCTCTTCGAAACCAACAATCCCGACGCAGAGCTGAAAATCATCGACTTCGGCCTGTCAAAGAAGCTGGGAAATGAACTGGTAACGATGCACACAAAGGCTGGGACCAGTGTGTACATGTCTCCTGAGGTGTTTGAAGGGAATTACGATATGTCTTGTGATGTGTGGAGCTTTGGAGTCACGCTGTATATCATGCTCAGCGGGAGGATGCCGTTCCCTGACTTGGGAGATGCGTTGCTGTATGACTATATCTCCTCGATGCGGTACAACTTGGATATTCCTGAGTTTAAACATGTCTCCAACGCAGCGAAGCAGCTGATCCGCCACCTAATGAGTCCAAAGTCTCTACGCTACACAGCCGAACAAGCGCTGAAAGACCCTTGGTTCAGCCAGCACAAGCCGCAAGACCTGAACCCAGACATCGTGCGGAACCTAATTGTGCACAAGGCAGACAGCAAGTTCAAGCGAGAAGCCATGGAGTTCCTCGTGCACAGACTATCGGAAAGCCAGCTGCACCGACTGAGAGACACTTTCGAGACTTTGGACGAAAGTCAGAACGGCTTCGTCACTGTCACGGACCTGGAAAGAGCCCTGCATACATTGGAGCTGGACCTGCCCAGGGAGGAAATTGCGAACATTGTGAATAGGATTTCGTATGGAAACACAGGGAAAATCAACTATACCGAGTTTCTGATCGCCACCTTTTCAGCCTTGCAGACGACTTCGGAGGAAATGCTGTGGATCACTTTTAAGCACTTCGATAAGGACGACTCGGGGTACATCACTGCCACAGACCTGCGGGACTTGGGCACTAGGGACGGCCGCACCTTCACTGATGAGGAAGTTAGTGACGTCATTCTGCAAGGCACGCAAGGAGCAGGCAGCCAAATCAACTTCGAGATGTTCTGCAGACTCATGAGAGAGAATAGGTAAGCGTGAGCACCAACTCTAAAATGGCCCACTACACACCACATTCTCCCAGTTAGAAGGTAAGTATTAACAATAACACTTGGATCTAGGTGGGAATGCAGTACTTGTGAAATCTGCATCCATAGATGTGGCTTCGAACAATCTCTTTTTCATCTTCATCGAAGTCCGATATCTTAACTACTGGAGGAATGTTATAACTGGTTACTCAGAAGTAAGGAGAAGTGACATGAAATTACCTCTCTAATCGACTTGAGAAAGGGCTTTGCAGGAGCTGTAGGGTAGACTTCCCTCTTATCCCTGCGGAATGTAGCGATTGTCTCTGTCGCATCATTCTCCTCTGCCGTTCCTGCTTGCTTTCATCGCTTTTCTGGCCGTTATCGAAAAGTTCAGTTGAGACTTGGCCTTGTTTCAGTCGGACCGTCTGATAAGGACGAAAAATCACTCTGTGCCTTTCAAATCTTCGCACAATGTCTGGCACCGAGTCCAACGGACTCATCGCAAACTTTGTGTACTTCTCAGCCCGAAAAAGCATCGTCAAAGGCACAGCAGGCATACTTTCCTTGACCAGGAGAGCACTAGGCACAGCGTATCGCTTCCTAGCAACTACTACCGTCTCTTGGCTGCTTTGCAGCACATGCCGCTGTCTGTTGTATATTTCTAGCACTAACACACAGTCCTTGCTATGTTCGAGAGAGGCGGTGGCTTGCTGCAAGGTGACTCTGGATAGGACCACAGTGTTGTTTAGGTAGGGAAGGAGGAAGGCTGGGTAGATGGCCTGGAAAATGCAGAGTCCGGGGTCAGAGGGCAGCAGGGAATAGGAGTAGCGACCTGTTTGCTGTTGGAGAGCTAGTGGGAATCGCTGGTATGACTGATTCATCAGCCTTGGCTCGTTATCAGTGAAAACTTCAGTGGGAACCACGAAAAAGTAGTCCTTCTTCGCCCAGATTACAGTCATTTTGCCTTCGCGCAGGAGGTGCTGCTGCCAGTCCAGCATTCCCTCAGTGAGCACGTGTCCCGAAGACACCAGAATCTGCTCTTTTATGGGAATTTTCCACTTCTGCCATACTTCTTGCTTGACTGCAAGCACACTTTGCTGAGAATTTAATATGATTTTCTCATATCCACCTTCCAAAAAGACAGAAATTTCCAGTATATTTCGCTTGATGGGTCTTTTGCACTGCTGCATGAGGGCAGAAATGAGCCATCGACACTGCTCCGCATTCATTATACTTTGATTTCCCCGTCTATCCTGTATATCTGTCGCGCCGAAGAAGTGCGCAAGGGGGAATTTG